>ENA-OUVC01000056-OUVC01000056.1-marine-metagenome-genome-assembly--contig:-NODE-56-length-83032-cov-4.335893_pt1 | contig 83032 bp, 73 predicted proteins | sample MGYA00248622_ERZ508571 | MGnify/ENA primary metagenome ERZ508571 (study PRJEB26236, sample SAMN06267175) | marine metagenome | isolation source: Columbia River Estuary | place: USA:Columbia River Estuary... | reverse complement strand
TTGCTTGGATATTGCCGTTGATGGTAATATCCAATGTTTTTGGATTTCAGGTATTGATTTCTATGAATAAGGAACAACGCTACATATTTGTTGCCTTGGGTGGTCTCATTACAGCGTTAGTGTCTTTTTTTGTAATGATTCCACTCTGGGGTTTAACGGGTGCCGCTTTTGGCACCTTGTTTACGGAATTTATAGTTGCAAGTTTGGCAATTATTCTCTCCCAGCGTTTGAAAAAAGCGCTGTACCTATTAAAATTCGTAGTCCAATATAGTTTGTTATTGATTCCCATATATTTATTATTAATATATATGGGAAGTGTAACAGATAGTACAATAGCACTTTGTATATTGGGACCTGGAACCGTGCTGGTTTATTGTGCTTTTGTCATTTATTTTATCTTAAACGAACAATGGTGTTTTCAGGGTGTATATTCTAAATGGTTGGGCTGAAATGCATCGTATTTTTTATATAGCATTTGAGTAATGTTAATAGTATGATGCCTATGAACCGTACTGTAATTTTTGTTTGTTTACACAAAGAAAATTTGCCTTTTATTAGAACAACGGTATTTAATCCCATTTATGTAGGGAAGAAGTACAATGATATGCAGGGTTTTATTATTGATAATACGGGAGAACATATTCATGAAAAAAATGGCCGCTACGGCGAGCTAACTGCTTTATATTGGATATGGAAGAATTATGCCATTCAAGATTTTGTTGGACTATGTCATTACCGGCGTTATTTTTGGGTAAAGCAGTTTTCGGTTTTTTACCCTACTTCTATGTCTGCTTTAAAATTTGAGAAAATGAAGCAAGAATTTGCTTTTTCGGGTGAAAGACATTTAGGGAATGCAGACATCATTTTACCAAGTTCAGTCACGTTGAAAATTACGGTTCAAGAACAATTTTTAAAATATCATCAATTGGAAGATTTGAAACGAATGCGGCAAGTACTGAAAGAAATATATCCCGAATATTTGGGCGCATGGGATAAAGTGATGCTTGGTAATAAAATCAATTTAATTATTATGTTCTTGACAAAAAAAGAAATATTTGAACAATATTGTTGTTGGATTTTTCCTTTAATGTTTCGATTTGATGAATTGGATAATCAAAAAAGCAGAACAGGGTATCAGCAAAGAGTTAATGCTTTTATGGCGGAGCGAATGATGAATATTTTTGTCCTTCACAATAAATTAAGAGTAAAAGAATTACCCTATGTATTGGTAGGAAATAAAACGCGCTATGGCTTAACTATTTGGTTTAAATTTGTGAACAAATTAAATGATTGGATTTTTAGGGGAAGTAGAATATTGAAAGGATATGACATTTGAATATATGAAGTGGTTAAAATTAATACTAGTAGTTTTTTTGTGTTTGGGTTTAAATGCAATTAAGGCGCAAACTTGGCTAGGTAAAGATCTTAGCAACATCAATGTTAAGGAATTAACTGCATCGCAAAGAGAAGAAGTATTGCGCACGGCAAAGCGCCAAGGCTTGAATGAAGCGGATTTGGAAGCCATGGCCCGCGCGAAGGGATTAAATGTAGAAGACTTAAAGCGAGTTCAGGCAGTGGGTTCAGATGGAAAGGCTGCTTTTGTGGATACCGCTAGGGCTAAAAAGAAGGTAGTTTCAGAAAATGTATTACAGAGTACAGTTGCAATTTACGGTCAAGAATTATTTGAAAACAACGCCATGGGTTTTGCACCCAGTCTTAATCTGGCACCTACTGCTGCTTATATTTTGGGCCCCAATGACAAACTGTCTATCCGGATTTTTGGATTACAAGAACAGTCCATGAATGTTGTAATTGCTACCAATGGATCTGTGGTAATTCCTTATGGTGGCAAAGTGATGCTGAGTGGATTAACATTGTCTGAGGCCGAGCGCGTGTTAACGAATCAACTAAAAAAATATGGCTTTGCTTCCTTAGGTTCTGGGGAGAGTCACCTAAAAATCCAAATCACTGATTTTAGGACCATTCAAGTGATGGTATGGGGTGGAAAGCAGTCGGGTGCATACTATTTGCCAAGTTTGGCAACGGCTTTTCACGCTTTATTTGTTGCCGGTGGTCCAGGCTTCAATCGCAGCTATAGGAATATCCATGTGATTCGGAATGGCAAAACCCTACGGGTGATAGACTTATATGAATTCTTGTCTAAGGGTTCGCATTCATCGGACATTACTTTGCAAGACAATGACATCATTTTTATTCCCTATTATGATCGTCGTGTTAGGTTGAGAGGGGAAGTGAAAACGCCTGCGGTGTACGAATTAATGCCGAATGAGAATTTACTCTCGGCAATTCAGTATGCGGGTGGCTACACCGAAATCGCCTATAAAGATGTAATGGAAGTTCTGAGATATGGCGGAAAAGAAAAAGAAATATTTTCTGTTCGATTGGCAGAAGTTGCACAGTTTGTTTTGCAGGGGTCTGAAATCATAACCATTTCTTCCATTACAGATCGATTTAAGAATAGAGTGAAGGTGGATGGCGCCGTAGAGAGGCCGGGGTATTATTCTATGGCCGCTGGAGTGGATCTAAAACAAGCCATTGAAAACGCAGGTGGCCTAAAACCAAATGCTGTGAGGGCTTATGTTGTTCTTTATAGGGACCCGAGAGACGGGGGACGTAAGTATATGGCCTTTGCTTTGGATTCAATCATGCAGGGAAAATTGACTGTATCATTAGAAGAAAATGATCTTATTTTGATCGGCGATAGTTTAGAAATGAATCGCAAAGATCAAGTCTTTGTAATTGGAGATGTAAATCACCCAGGCGGATTTGATTTTGGTACCGGACTTACCGTTGCCAAAGTGCTATTTTTGGCGGGGGGGTTTGAGCAAGAAGCGCTCACAAGTAAAGTGATTATTTCTCGTAAATTAGAGGATGAGAGTCTGCTAGCGAATGTTAGTGTTCTAAGTGCTCGCCGCGACTTTTGGAATGATGCCGAATTGAATAATTATAATCTGCAGCCCGGAGATGTGATAACTGTAAGTAGAAATCCCTATTACAGAGATCAAGTCTATGTGAGCTGTGAAGGTGAATTTCGTGTTCCCGGGATTTATCCTATGTCCACCAGAAAGCAAACCTTGTTTGATATTTTCACTCAAGCTGGGGGAAATACCCTCTTTGGTAATTTGGATGGAAGTTTATTAATTCGTCAGCATAAAGCGGAAGTGTCGGCAAAATTGGCAAATCGTTTAAAAGTTAAAGTACTGAACGAATTGTATGATGAAGATACCTCTAAATTAAATAAAGGTGCAAATTTATTCAACGATAGCTTTTTGTTTGACACCATAGTGATTGGCGGTGGAAAGAGAAAGTTTGAGGTAACGGCAAAGTCATTTTATCTTCAACCCGGTGATCGTTTTATTATCCCAACCATAGAGTCCACAGTGAGAGTAATTGGGGAGGTGTACAATCCAAATGTGATCATGTATGATAAAAGACTGAGCATGAAAAAATATATAGAAATGGCGGGTGGAACAACAGAAGATGCGCGCACTCGAAATGTTTTTGTTGTGTATCAAAATGGCAGGAGTGCCAAAACAAGACACCCCTTTGGAATATTCAATAGTCAACCTACTTTGAAGCCTGGATGTCAAATTATTATACCATCCAAGAATACAAATGCCGATAAACGGGTGGCCTTATCAACCCAAGAACGATTAACTATGTATTCTGTGATGACTTCTACATTGTCCAGCATGGCATTTATTTTGATGCAATTAATAAAATAATAGATTTTATCCCCTTGTAAAAAACTAGCATGGGTTCGTTTTGTATTTGTATAATCACGTATTATCCAACGGAAGCGGTGATTGATCGGATAAAAAACGTATTGTCTTCCTGGCCCTTGCTTATTTATGATAATACCCCAAATGGAAGTGAAGAACTATTGAAAATTGAGGGTTTGCAAGATTGTAATTTGGGCGATGGGTTCAATCATGGAGTGGGGGTTGCTTTGCAGAGGTTGATGCGGCAGGCTGAAACAACTGGAATTGAACAACTGCTTTATTTTGATCAAGATACTTTTTTTTCCAATGATTCTTTGTTGTGGATTGAGGACTGGATGCAGATTCACGCAGAAGATCTGCAGAAATATACAATTTTGAACTTTGTTGGGAATTCGCCACAAAGGGATATTAAGTCCGCATGCGTTGAGGGAAAACCTTTACTAATAAATAGTGGTAGCTTGTTTAATGTAGGAGCTGCTTTAAAGTTTGGCGGACATAATGAGAAGTATTTTTTGGAGTGTGTAGATTATGAATTCTGTTTGCGTGTTGCTCAACAGGGAGGCGTTATGGGGGCAGTTAAGGGATGTCCTGATCTAGATCATTTTATAGAGCAACCCTTAAAATCGATTGATATCTTGGGTAGGGAATACCAATTCCGATTTTATCCAATCCCTAGAACGATGAGCTTTATTGTTACTTTATTGAAATTGGCTACAATTTCTTTGATTCTCGGTCCAAGAAAATACGGTTATATTTTTCTCAGAAATTCGCTAACCCATTTTGTGAGTCAGGGTAGAAGTTTGATATTGAACAGTTTAAAAATGGCGTGGAGATGAAATTGCAGATATGTATTGTGAGATATGGGAAGAATCGTAGCCTTTTGAGTGGTTTGGATTTATTGCGAAGTCAGTTTCCGAAGGCTGAGATAACGGTAATTAATAATGCGCCACTGGAGGCAGATTTACAGGAAATACAAGGTAGCAATCTGGCATTTGAATTTTCTGGTTATTTGGAATTGTTGGAAAACCGCCCAAAACAGGGAGTTGTTATTTTATTGAATGATACGCTTTTTAAACACCATTTTGCCGGCGGATGGGTGCGATTTATTAGGAGTTTTTTGGAGGTTCTGAGTACAGAGGATAAAGTGATTTATGGCGACATTCGTTGGGATGGTACGGCATTGGCAGAAAGACCCAATCCTTTTTTGGCGTCGTGGTTGTTTGTAATTCCCAATGAGATTTCCAATGAAGTATTTCGCAGTACCCTTAGGGATGTGATTCAAATGCCAATCCCCAAAATGAGCGCGGAATATGAATTGTTTTTAACCGAGTGGCTTGTTTCAAGTGGATTATGGAAAGGTTGGCAGGGCTCAGAGAAAGATACTGTGACCATTGAACGCAAAAAAAAATGTATTTATTGGGAACATCAATTGAGCGCAAATCTGGCCAAATCGGGGGTCGAATTGCGAAGTATTGGCGAAAAAAATAGGGTCGGTTATTGGGTATTGCGCTGGGTGGATCGCATTAAAATTGGCTTTTGGCGGATTGCTTGTCGTTTCGCTAGAATATGATATAATTTTGACTAAAATAAAAAGGGCACAATGAGTGACAAAAATAAATATACATTACAAAGTGATGCATCACTTGGGACACTAATTAATGGTCTAGAAAAGGCAATAAAATTAGGCAAGGCGAATTGGCGATTATTGGTTATTTTTCCTTTGATCTTTGCATTATTGGGGCTTTTGATGGGTTCGTTGTTCAATAACAATTTAAAGAAAGCAGAATTCATAATAGCGGCAGAGGAAGAAGGTCCCTCTGGTATGGAGAATTTATTGGCACAATTTGGATTGGATGTTGGTGGTTCAAATCCCGGTGGAGTCTTTGAGGGGGAGAGTTTGGTTAAATTGTTTCAAATTCGTTCGTTGGTAGAGCGTTCATTGTTAACTGAATTCAATCACAAGGGAAAAAAGCAATTGTTAGCGGATGCTATCTATGCTTCCATGGATGAATCTAAGAATGTAAAATTTAAAGACGTTAGGTTTCATTTAGAAAGATCAGGGAACAATGCGATTACGGATAGTGCCTTGTATTTGATGTACAAATACGTAAAAAAGGACATGCTATCTGTGAGCCGGCCAGACAAGAAACAGAGTTTTGTAACTGTGAGTTGCGTTCACCGTGATCCTGAAATTGCCATTGCTACCAGTGCAAATATTATTGAAACCGTAACCGATTATTATGTTGAAACGCTCACAAAAAAGGCCAGGCATAATTTGAATGTTTTGAAACTGGAAGCGGATTCAATTCAACAAGCATTGAATAAGAATTTATATATCAATGCGGCCAATGCCGATTTAAATTTTAATCCTTTAATGCAAAGTGCTAGGGTTGGTCAAAATCGTTCTTTGATTGAGTTACAAATTAGCATTTCCCTTTATGGAGAGGTGATCAAGAATTTAAAACTGGCAGAAATTGGTTTGCGAAAACAGACCCCACTGATTCAAATCATTGAGGCCCCTCATTATCCCTTAGAAACGGTGGGGATGAATGTGTTTGATTACGTTTTTGGCGGTTTGGGTTTGGGGTTAATGTTTGCATTTTATCTCATCTATAAACGTGAAAGTGCAAAATCATCAGTGATTTCAGAATGACCCGTTTTCGGCAGATATTGGCCGCGTTGATGTACTTGCCGAACATCATGCCTTTGAAAGCATTGTTTAGTTCGGAGATTTTCCCATGGGCTTTTATTTATGCGTTGCGCAAAGATCTAAGACTCACCATTGGGTATGCTCTGTTTTTATTGTATTTGTTAGCCTCCGTTGTGTTTCACATAGGGTCGTTTCCATCCATTTTGGTCCCCGCGAGAGCCTTCTTTGCTTTAGTTAATGCCTCGTTGATTTTCTTCTTGTTGATTCATGTGGGTGAAAAGGAGTATCGCGGTTTGGTTCGCGTTTTTGATTGGGTATTTGCTGCCAATATTATCCTTTGCGGTGTGCAATTTTTAGGCATATTTCCTGCTTTCTTGGAGCCATTGTTTCACTTGTTTATTGATCGATTTACCCATGAAATATATGGAGGGGGAAGAGGTGTTGCGGGACTCTTTGCTGAGCCTTCTTACGCGAGTATGTCGATGCATTATTATTTTGCCTTTTACATGTTGAGTAGAAGAGTAAATCCACGTTCTCAGATTGGCATTGTTTTAATTTTGAGCATGATCGTATTTGATTTGTTTATCATTCGTGCTGTTACCGGTTTGATAATGATTGTAATTTATCTCGCATCGTTGCAAAAGGGAAAGAATCTGTTGAGGGCGGGATTGTTAATATTGGTAGTCTTGGGTGGGATAATTTACAAATTTGGCCCTTCGCCCAATGCGCCGAGGTCGGTTGAAACGGCACACGATTTTATCAAATACAAAAACTACCAAGATCCAATGCCTTGGATTTTAGAGCAGTCGGGATTTAGATTTGTGAGTGTTTGGGCATCTTATAAATATGGCTTTACTCATCCTTTGGGCTCTGGGGTTGGGGGATGGGGTCCTGCAAGTATTCAAGCCATGGACGACGTGGGCGTAAAAGCCTCAGCAATGAGTTTTTTTGCCACGGCCATGGGTTCGGATTACCAAGGGGTTCGGCCCACGTCTTTTGCGGCTGGTCTGATGTTAGAAACTGGAATTGTTGGGTTATTGCTGTTTATTGTGGCCTTTTGGCCATACATCCTAAATATTGCATTGTGGAAAGATGAGCATACAAGAACGTTGATTATTTTTTTTCTATTTAATGTATTTGCTTTGGGCAGTATAGGAGATCCTTTGCCTTTTGTATTTTTTGCATTGGCCTATCGCAGTTTAACTATGACTGAACTAGATAGAGAATTAGAGCCCTCATTTGTATCTTAAGATGACAATTCGCGTTACAGATCTTGTGAGTATTGTTATGCCATGCTTTAAGGCAGAAAAAACGCTAGAAAAAAGCGTTGCGGGGGTTTTAAATCAGACCCATACCTCATTGGAGTTGTTGTTGGTTGTTGATGGCTCGGAAGACAATACCGTGGTACTCGCCAACGCACTGGCAGCAAAAGACCCGCGGGTTCGCGTGGTAGCATCTGCAAAAAATAGAGGCGTCTCGCGGAGTAGAAATTTGGGTATTCGATTGGCCAAGGGCGAATGGATAGCTTTTTGCGATGCTGACGATTGGTGGGTTGAAAACAAATTGAGCCATCAGTTGGCGTTGGCGGCTTCGGAAGGGGCCAATTTGGTGTGTTCTGCATTTTACTTTTTTTATCCCGGTGCCCAAAAAACACTGGAGGTACAAACGCAAAAACACATCGATTATAAAACGTTATTGCATACCAATGCGATTCCATTGAGTACGGCAATGTTTCGCTTGGGTGGGCAGCAAAGGCATTATTTCCCTGTAATGCCGTGGCCTTATATTCATGAGGATTATGCATTTTGGTTGTTGATGTTTCAGCGTTTTGAAATGCGGGTGGCCTATACTTCTAAACCAACCACATATATTGCCCAAGTAGAAGGCTCTAGATCAGCCAATAAGTGGCTCTCGATGCGTTCACATGCATTTATTTTACGAGCGGTTGCAGGTGTAAATATTGTTCAGTGTGGATGGCTATTGCTCAGTTATTTTTGGCATGGGGCAAGTAAACGCTTGCAAAAGAGATTTGTAGGCAAATGTTAAAGGTATGTTCATATAGTCCTTATTGTTATTACTCAGAGATTAGATTAGTTTTGATTTACTTACAATCATTTACAGACAGCTCCGCCATGACATTTAAATACCGTTTCACGCGTTACCCATTTTATAAATTTTTGGGCGCCGTCATTTTCTATTTTGGGTTTTTGGGAACGAGTTCCGCCCAAATCATTCCGGTGGGGATGCCATTCTTTGACGATGCACTTCGCCGGGCTCAGCTGATGGGTCAGGTAGATGAGAATGTCTCATTTATGATCAGGCCGGTTCATCCGCAGTTGGCATTGAAACGCAGTTGGACATGGGACAAGGATTCGTTGTTTTTCCCCACCGATACCAACCAATATGGCCAATATACGAGTTATACCCATAAAAAAAAGAAAATCCGTGTGGAGTTGTTGCCGGTTTATTTGCATACCCGTTACAATGGCCATCATCCCTATGGTTGGGCCGATGGTTCAATGGTTCCTTCCAAGGGCTTTCAGCGGTTCTTTTCCGGGGGCGTTTATGCGCGAGCCGGCCTATTGGAAGTTCAATTTAGGCCTGAATGGGTGAATGCTCAGAATAAACCCTATCAGAACCCTCCATTTAGGTCAGAAAGTATTGACAATCCTGACCGGATGGGACAAGGCGCCTATCGACGGAGATTTTTGGGTCAGTCCTATGTTAAAATCAACGTATTGAAATACACAGTTGGATACTCAACAGAAAATATTTGGTGGGGTGCGGGTCAAAAAAATGCAATCGTTATGAGTAACAATGCGCCCGGTTTTGGTCATTTTACCATTCATACCAATCAGCCCCTAAAAACACGTTGGGGAACCATTGAAGGTCAAATGGTGGGTGGCAAACTCAAACCGTCGGGGTTTAAATATCCAACAAGATATGTAGGTGGGACTTGGCCTCCCATTGCTGGGGATGTTGTGGTTGATAGTGCTGCACCAGAATACTACGGCTACTTTAATGGCATGATGGGTACGTTTCAACCCAAATGGCTTCCAGGGTTGTTTTTGGGTGTAACAAGGATAGTTCAATCAACCGGAACTCCGGAGAGTTTCAAAAGTTATTTTACCTTGTTGGGTTTAAGCGCGAATGGAGAAAATACGGGATCTGGCAGTGCAACAGGAGTCAATAGAAATCAAATTGTATCTGTAAGTATGCGTTATCTTTTTGTAAAATCCCATGCGGAATTCTATGGTGAATTGGGCAGGGAAGACTGGGCTTGGGATTTTGAAGATTTCATGACGCGCCCGGCTGCTACCACCGCTTGGATGGTGGGTTTTAGAAAATTACAAGAAGCATCAAAAAAGGGTGCGCTGTTTCAAATTATGACAGAGGTGACCAAGATTCAAGCACCAATGGACAGTTATACGCAACAGTCATCAACGCCTGGTTATAGCTTTTATACGAATGGTGGCGTGCGCCATGGTTGGACGAACAGCGGTCAAGTATTGGGCGCTGGGATTGGTCCTGGGAGCAATATGTTTACCACTGGGGCAACATACATAGATGGACTAAAAACCACGGGTGTTCATTTTGAAAGGGTTGCCTATAATGAGGATTTATTTTGGAGTAGAATAGACTATTTACATTTGGGTGGGCCGAATCCGTTTTTTAGGGATTTTAGCAAGCACTATGTAGATTGGGGCTTTTTGTTAAGTAGACATACCACCTACGGAAAGTTATTTGTAGGGTACAATCTACATATTCTTCGGACCTATAATTTTCAGTGGAACTACGACCCAAATGGGAAGGCGGGAGATTTTCGTTTCCCTGGAATTAACGTGTGGTCTTTGAATGGTGAGGTGAGTGCAGTGTATCGCTTTTAATCGTAAAATCCCAATGTTTTTGGGCGGGGGAAGATTATATTATTGTAAACTTCCGCGAGCGAACGCGTTGTAGACTAACTAAGCAATTTAGTGATTGAAAATCAATTACTTGGTTGGTGGTTGTATCCGAATACCAAATTCTACACAACGACTTAGTGCGCTTTCCTCTTCTGTTTCACCTTTAGCTTTTAATTCTCCGTAGGCCACAGTTTTGATTCTGCTTGCTTGGATGCCTTCAGATACTAGGTAGTTTTTAATCTTGTTCGCACGTGATTCGCTCAAGCCAAGATTGTAACTTTCAGAACCCATGCGATCAGCATTTCCAAAAACGGTAATTTTAGCAGCGGGATTTTGATTAAGATATTCAATCAATGCTTGTAAATTCTGCTTGTTTGATTCGCTTAGGGTGTCGACATTGAATGGGTAGTAGGTAGTGCTTTGTTTAGCCAAGGCAACAACATCTACTTCAATTTTGATCTCTACTGGCTCTATTACCTCGGGCTTGGTTTCAATATAAACGACCTTCTCAACTACTGTGTCGATGACTTTGGGTTGTTCTACCACTAATTCTGGCTTCGTTTCCACCACAATAGGCGTCTGAACTACTGTGTCGATGACTTTGGGTTGTTCCACCACTATTTCTGGTTTAGTTTCCACCAAAACAGGCACATCATACATAGGAATGCTCTTTAACGGCGCATTGCCCAATTTCTTTTGTTTCATTGGGATAATGTATCCAAAGGTGGCAGTTGGACCAACCCAAGTGGAATAACACAAGTCAACAGAAACAGGGTATTGTGGAATGCGGAAAGTAATGCCTATTTCCTTACGCAACCGACCAAATTGATTGTTATTGTAAAAAAATTCTCCGCCGCGGGCTTCCCCACTTTGTAAAATTCCTTTCCGGAATACGCCCATCCCTCCATGAAGTGAGAAACTCTTGTTAACAGAATAATTCAATCCCAGTAGATCACGGAAATAAAATTTGGTGCCATCTTCTTGAAATTTGATTCCGCCACGGTATTCTAATGTGTAATAAACGCCAATCCGGTTTTTAATAAAGAGATTTCTTGTTCCTAATGACAATCTAGCGGCACTAAACTTCTCATGATGGCGGAATACCATACCTAATCCTGGCTCCCACGATGCAATATTCCATTTTTCTTTGGAAGTTTGGGCATTTCCTGTTTGTGGTAACAAAACGCTTACCAAAACAATGATGAGGGAAAGGATGATATTTTTCATTAAATATAAATTCAATTTCAAAGATACACAATGGAGAATTTAAATTGATAAATTAATATTAAGAATAAAAAAAATTTGGTGGAGAGCCATCCTTCCTAGACGGGCGCACAAGCCAAAGAATAATACGGACAAAAATCACTTAGTATCCAATCACCGTTTTATAAGTGAATGGAATTCAGAATTCTGTATCACAAAATCTCTTCTCGAGACCATTAGCAAAGATTATTGTGCAAACTGCTAAAAAAATATCCCGCGAGGTATTTAAAACGGCAATTTTGCGTCAATGGATGCGCAAAAATTATTTCGTAGGTTCCGATTTTCATCTCGGCTAACATCCAAGATTGGCGATCCGTGGAAGGCATTGGAATTGTATGTGATCTTGGATTCAAAGCAACCCAATGGCAGTCGCCCAACCGCGATGGACTGCTTTCCGAATTCGATATTTACAAAGATCAATTATTTAAGTAGCCAACCGCTCAATTTGATTACCGATACTTCAACCGTTACGAATTTCTCCTCAACCCTTTTTGAATGTAAGAATAGTGCCGACTTGCAAAAGTTGCATACTGTAAATTTTAAGGAGGCCAGGGCAGCGGCGTTGGGAGAAGGGACGGCTTCAACCGCAACCGCGAGCGAAACAACCAACGATTTCTTTGTCGCAATGAATGAAAATTGGAGTTTTGATGCCGTGAGAAAATTGCCTTGGAAATTTCACAATCAAGGAATCAATCCGATTTTCATGGATGTAAACAAAAACTTAAATTGGCAACACGACAAAAGTGCTTGTGGGAAGTTGTACGCTCATGGCGTGACAATGCCCATCGACCTTATGGCAGTGGCGCGTTGGCGAAGAAATCAATCAAATTGGCTGCAGATGTCTTTTGGGGAAGGGCGAGCAAACTCGTTAGAACAACTCTCGGCTGTCTATTTGATGGAGCTTCAAGTGGCGTCGCCGTATTACATCTATGAAAGTGATATCGACCAATGGAAGCAATGGCTTGCCGATGGAAGCGTGAAATTGCAATCATGAACGGAATCACCAGATTTGATCCTAATTATAGAAGGAATTGACGTATAAACCTAAAAATGTAAATCGGCTAATGATTTCCCTTTAAAAAGTTCGGGGATCATCAATGATTGCTTGGTGTATGGTCATGTAATTCTTATGCAATGGAATTTGAAAACCGATGTTTCCAGTAAAGCCTACGCTGAAAGAATATCCAATCGAAACACTCATGCCGGTGTTGATGTGATTGTATTGTAAACCAATTTCTTTTCTTAAACCAACAGGTTTAACAATCCACGGAATGCCGCTTCCTTTAGAATTAAATTGGTTGCTAAATATGCCATTTTCAAATGCACCCATGGCGCCATAAAAGGTAAGACTGGGAATAATTTTTACGTTGACACCCAGTAGATCCTTTTTGTAAGACTGGTCCTCAGTGTAGGTATTGTTATCGAACGGCATAATTGCCCCGCGATTTTCGTAACTGTAATAGAATCCAATGCGGTCGTAGAAGACATTGTTGATTGCCAAACTATATCTTGATGCCGTTAATCCCGAGCCTTTGGTATGAAAAACCTTTCCAATGCTGGGTTGCAATTGCAATTGAGCATTGGTAGTCGGCATCCAAAGCAATGCGATAAGAATGGTAAATAGGGTTTTTTGAAGTTTCATGCGATAATATTTATAGTTGTTTTACGATGAAAATATGATCAAAGATATGTCAATCAAAATAAAATTAAAAAAAAATGATAAAATCCGGCAGGCTTTAACGCCAAACGTTATTGTAGCGGTCATATCCTTGAAAGTTTATTTTAAAGCCAAAACGGGGTTTTTCGAAAATATTTGAATAACCGGCAGTGAAATAGTAGCCCACTTTGTATCGATCATTTAAAATTCTAAATGCTTTGTCAATCCCCACAAATGCTTCGTAATAGAACATATTTCGTCGCTCCGGTGCGTAAAGAAAGTTAGCGCCCGCTCTTTCGGTGATTTTTAGGATTTTCAGGAAGGGGATTTTATTGACAATACTGCCATTGAATTCATGCAAATAATGCAATTCAAAAAAGCGGTTGAATGTTTTAAACGTTGAATCCAATTGTTGGAAATTGTAGAGGGGTTGGGTAAATATGTTTGGATCGCCGCGCCTCTGGTATCGGTAATCCATCACGCTCACATTTTTATGGCTTAAAAAGGCGCCGCTGTTGGCAATGATGGTGGATTTGCCCGAAAGGCCCAAGGGTATTTCTTGCTCCATGCGGTATTCCAAGAATTGAAAATCTATTTTGCTGCCCAATATTCCGGGTATGGCGTGTTTGTATACGATACTGAATGTGGGCCAGTTAGATCCGAGAACAATTTTTTGTTTGGGCTCCAGAATATATCGTTGGAACGGAGTATAGCTTAGACCAATTTCATTGTAAAATGTGGAAGAAGAACTGAATTTTAGGGGCACGTTGTTTTCAAACAAACTATCGCCAGCTGGGCTAAAAGTGAAGTTTTCCATGCTACTTCTTTGGGCTAAACGACCTTGAACGCGGAGGTATAATCCATTCACCAATTCTTGTCGGTGAGCCGCCAGAATACTCTTTTCAACAAACAAATTGTCCCTTCTAAACACATCTAAAAACGCAGCATTGGGATTGATAAAGCCGAATTGTTTTCCTACGGTAAAAAAGTACCTCGCCCGTTTTATGGGATTATACATGTGCCCAAAACTCGCGGTTCCTTGGAGGTCGTTGTTGTTAACACCGTAGGAAAAGTTCTGATTAAAATCGAATTCTTGTTTGTTCTTGAGTGTTTTTCTGATGGCACTATTGAATGTGAATCTAGGTCCGCCGGGCAGGTAAGGAATATAAACAGTCCAAAGAGGAGCAAATTGCATTTCGATGCCTTTCTTTCGGTCTTTGTAGCCTTGGCCCTCTAAGAGGAGCGACTTCCATGTGACCTTATTGATGCGGTCCTCAATAGAATCCAAATATTTGTCTGAGGTCTGTACCCTTTTGATGCTGTCGGCTCGGTTGATAAAGTTGACCTCATTTTCGTTCAACGGTTGCGTGCGTTGTTTTTCCCAGTAACTCGAATCTCTTTCGTAGGCCTCCTGTGTGGTTTTGCTAATCTCGAGTCCGAAGTGATTTTTGGGAAAGATTGGGTTCACTTTTATGTCTTTGTAATTGACAAAAGTGGTTGCCTTTGCCGTGGTAGGACCCATTTTGGCCACATAGTTGAATCGCTGAGAATCAATCAGTAAATGTTGCGCGGAATCCAATTTGTAATATTGGTTGATCTGCATTTCATCGTATTCAGCCATCAAGTGCTTGGGGAATTTGAGGAAGGATTTGTATACCCAAAAAGTGGAATCCACGATGTGCAGTTCCCCGGTAAAGGTTGCGTTGGCGGTCTGACGGCTATTGACTCCGATGCGCAAAATTCTACCATAAGTGGAGTCTTGGTAGCTACCGAGGTAGCGGAAGCGATAGGCTAGGATTGCGGAGTTGGACAGGGGCGACATCACCGGCATGGACGAAAGGGCGGGCGCTTTGATCAGGTTTTGGTAGAGGTTGAAATCCCCATCGGTGGTGGTTAAATAGTACAAGCCAACTAAGTTGTCGCGGGCCCCAATTTTTGTCACCCCGTCTCTAATCTCCTTGATTTTCCCATCGGTGGTGGCATCGCGTTGCATCACAATTTCCACGAAGGCTTTGGCTTGCGGACCTGTATCTCTCGGCTCCGTTGGCGTTTTTGCCTTCTCGGGAATTGCGGAGGAGGTGAGCGATGATGGATCAGATTCTACGGGTGAGGATTTTACGGCCTTGGCCTTTTTTTTGCTTGCGTTTAACTGAAAGGCTTTGATATAAAGCGTGGCACTTTGGTTGGGAATTTGGTTGTGCCAATAATCGCGCTTTTCGATGGTCTTTCGCATGTACTCAGGCCCCGGATCTTTGTAATCTCGGTGGATTTCCACGGCGCCTATTTTTTCTGTTTGGTGCGACAATCGGATGTTGAGTGTATCGTTTTGATTGAGTTTTACGATCAACGGAATTTCAACGGAATGGTAGTTTGGGTGGGAGAAAATGAGTTTGTAGGCGCCGGGTTCTAATCGCAAACTGAAGTTTCCATCCAATCGGGTTTGTCCCATTTTGGCTCCGGTGCGATTAAAAATCTGTACCATGGGAAGTGGCGCGGAAGCGGTATCAACCACCAAGCCAATGATCGTACTGCCACTTTTTTTCTGGGCTTGCAGCGGTTTGGTTACAAAGCTCAAGAATAGCAGGAGCACGGCAAGCAGGAGCTGTTTGCCGGTGGGTAAAGGATATGCAGAACGGCCGATGATCACTTAGATTTTTTACTCTTCTTTTTTGTTTTCTCGCCTTTGGGATAGGGCAACTCAGGAATACTCACGGAATGTGGAGGTAGGAACAATTTCTCAGAAGGTTTGTTTTCCATATCCCACACAAATCCTTTCAGTTTGGCATCCACCGCAGGGAGCTGATCGATGGGATAAAGAGTACCCACGGGTTTTTCATAAAAGGTAATTTGATTGATTTTCCCTTTGTTGAACCCAATTTTCATGCTCTTACACGTCACTAAGTTCGCGGATTCCAAGGTGTCTGCATTCCGTAGATAGTAAATGCTTTGGGCATTGCCCACCACCCTAACCTTTTCGATTTTCTGGTTCGCGTCCATCCACTGGTGAATCGAATCGCCTTGAATCTGAGAGAAATGAATGCTGTCTTCTTGGATGGCAACAAAACCGTGTTTAAAGGCCTTGAGTTCTTTCACTTTTTGCGCTACCACCCGCATTTCGATGGAATCGCCACTTACCCGAGAAAGGCTATCGTACAGCACAGGATTGCCACTAAAATAGAAGGTAGAATCGCTCCGCTTGGATGTCAGTTTGTTGCATTTGCCGCTGGTATTGTCCTGCGAAAACGCCACGTGGTACGTCGCCGTGAGTGCCACCGGCTGCGCAGAATCACTGTTGTAGGCCAGGGTATCGGCTTTGAGTTTAAAAGGATTTTTTTCATCGCCCTGAAATGCAAGTGCTTGGTTCCAAACCTTCATGGATTTTGCCAGTCCGTTGTAAAGGGCGTGCTTTCCCCACACCTTCCATTGGTCGATGCTGTCTTGGATATAAACATGGCCATGCGCCAATCCCACTTGGGTAATTTTATCAAAAAATAGGGTATCGCAAACTACAATTTTGCCCTGATCGAACAGGGCGACTTGGCCGTAAAACTCTCCTTTTTGTTCATCGGTGAGATAGAATCCGCTTTGGAAAACCACAATTTTGGTTTGGTAATCGAGTTGGGTTTGGGCAAAAAATTGGGCTCTTTTGGTATCGGTGCGGTATTGTAGGGTATCGGTTTTTACGGTGTATTCGGGGGTGGTGAGGACTACGTTGTTCTTAAAAAACAAGGTCTTTTTATTGGGGTTGTAGCTACCCGACCGGGCGGAAAGGGTAGTTTCTTTGTCGATGATGTTGCCTCCAGCGCCATACCATCCCACTTTGGTTTGGGTATTGTATTCGATCCAGGGGGTGGAGAGTTCCATGGTTCCATCGATCAGTTTTACGTTGCCAATCACTTTTGCGGTGTGTGTGGCGTTGTTGTATTCAAGGGTTTTGCCGGTTACAATGGCGCCGTCTGGGTTGGTGATGCGGATGTTTCCGCGGCCGAGCAAATCTTGTGTTTGGGGGTCGTATTCGGCTTCATCGCAGTAAACGTTGCTACCGGATTGTTCAAATCGCACGTTTTCTTTGAGCCATTGAACGGTTTTGCCATCGCGTTTGAGCGACTTCATGCGTCCGGCTTGGAGGGTAATGGGCTGTGCTGAAAGGGATTGCAGTGCTGAAAGGGCTAGGATGAAAACGAGGATGATTGTCCTTAGGGGGTGGCAGAACCACTGGGAAAATTTGTTTCTATTGAGGAAATAACCCACGGAGTATCGTCTTTGTGCAATTACTTTGCAAAGTAAGTGTTAAAAGGGTTTCAATCAGCGGTTAATCTACGGAAATGGGATTTGGGTCTACGGCCGACATTGTTGGCGGTGAGTGGCGGTTTGGATTCGGTGGTGATGGCTCGGTTGTTTGCTTTGGCGGGCTTTCCGTTTGTGATGGCGCACATGAATTTTGGGCTGAGGGGAAGGGAGAGTGCTGAAGACGCGCAGTTTGTGGCCGATTTGGCGCAGGAGTTGGGGGTGGAGTGCATCGTAGAGAAGGGAGATGTAAAGGGATATCGCAAGAGAAATGGGGTGTCGGTTCAGATGGCGGCGAGGGATTTGCGGTACGAATTTTTCCGACGGGTGATGCAGGAGAGGGGGATTGAGAGGCTGGCTACGGCACATCATGCAGATGACAATTTGGAACATTTTTTTGTGTATTTGTATCGAGGAAATATGGATGTGGCATGGCGGGGGATATGGGCGGAGCAGGGGGATGTGATACGACCGATGTTGGGTTACAGGAAGGAAGCGTTGATTTTGATGGCAGAGACTGCGGGTTGGACGTGGCGGGAGGACGGGACCAATCAGGGGATAGATTATTTGCGCAATAAGGTGAGGCATGCTTTGATGTCGTCTTTGGATGAATTTGTGGGTGAGTTTTACGAGATTTCGCAGCGGGTACAGTCTTTGGATACGGAGGGAAAGGCTTTGGCGGAGGCGGTTTGGCTGGAGGAATGCGGAGAGGACTGGATTTCTCAGGGGTATTTGGGTCGTTGTGGTGGGGTTAGATTGCCTGTGGACTCTGTGGATGCAATTTCCGCGGGTGAAAATTTGGCGGCTGGAAACCGAAATCCATTTTATCGTCATTTGCAGCAGTATTTGATGGGTTTAGGATTTTCGAAGTCGCAGTTGGATCAGGCATTGGGTTCAAAGCTGGTTGGGAATCGTTTTACATCTAATGGATATATTTTGTGGGTGGGACGAATGGGATGGTCGGTGTTGTCGAAGGAGCTCGCATCGCCCAGTGCCATTGCCATTGAATGGGGTGAGGGAGAGTGGTTGTGGGGTGATTTGCGGTTGGTGATTGAGCGGGTTCCGGTGGGGGTGTTTGAGGCGGATGCATACTATTTTGGCGGGTCGTTGGCGGGGAAGTCGGTGGTGATTCGATCTTGGGTAAATGGAGATTCGATTGTGGGATTTGGGGGTGTTTCGCAGAAGTTGAGCGATGTGTTTGTGAACCAGAAGATTGAGCCTTGGGCCAAGGAATATGTGGCGGTGATGACGTGTTCGGAGGGGATTTTGTGTGCGGTGGAGGTAAAGCGATCCAATTTGTATCGGGTGGCGGAGGCTGACGGGGATTGTTGGCGTTTGCGTTGGCTGCACAAATAAGCAACAACTTTAGGTCAATCATTATACCTTTGTTTTACAATGAAAGCCGTTATTCCATTGGCTGGCATGGGGAGCCGTTTGAAGCCGCATACCCGAACCCAGCCCAAATCTTTGATACCCTTGGCGGGAAAGCCTATTTTGGGTCATATCATGGATCGACTGGTAGAGGCCGGTGTTACAGAATTTGTGTTTGTGATTGGGTATCTGGGAGATCGCATCGAACAGTATATCGCCGAGCAGTACGGTCAGTATAAATCGACGTTTGTGATTCAGACGTTGGGCAAGGGAATTGGACATGCAGTTTGGTTAACGCGTGATGCTTTTTCGGCCGACGAGGGTTTGTTGATTGTTTTGGGTGATACGATTTTTGAGGCGGATATTGCGGGGGTATTTGCCAAGGGCGGGAATGCTTTGGGGGTTAGAAAGGTTGAGGATCCACGTCAGTTTGGTGTGGCGGAGCTCAAAGAGAACGGTCAGATTTTGCGGTTGAGCGAAAAGCCATTGATTCCTAAGTCGAATTTGGCATTGGTGGGCTTGTATTACATAGAAAATTCTGTCGATTTGTTTGAATGTTTGGATTACAATATTCAAAACGAAGTTCGAACGCAGAATGAGTTTCATTTGACGGATGCTTTGCAGTGCATGATCGACAAGGGCCTTGGTTTTACTACATTTACGGTAGATACTTGGTTTGATTGCGGACAAAAGGACATCATTTTGCAAACGAATCGGAATTTGTTAAAGCGGGTGGATCAGCAGGTATTTGTGAAGTTTGAAAAGGGGAATATTATTGTTCCACCGGTATATATTTCGCCTACGGCGGTGGTTGTGAATAGCATCATTGGCCCGGATGTAAGCATTGGTGATGGGGCGGTAATTACGCGATCGATGTTAAAAAATAGTATTATTGGTCAGGGCGCGGAGTTGAACAACGCCATTTTGGAGGATTCGTTGATAGGGGCGGATGCCATTTTGGTGGGGGCGGCTTCGAGCTTGAATATTGGAGATAGTGCTGAAATCAATTTGCGAAATTCGTAGTCGTGAAATTTGCTTTAGAAGATATAGTAAGAGTTACGGGTGGCAGGGTGCAGGGTGCTGCGGTGAATTCTGCGGCGGGATTTGAATCTGAGGTTGGGAGTTCGATTTCCGGTGAAATTTCATCTTCCCCGGATTTGAGAAAATCAGAATTTATTACAGGGAATGTCATTTGTTCGGTGGTATTTGATACCCGGAAGTTATGGTCGGCCGAGACATCATCAACCCTATTTGTGGCGTTAAAAGGCGTCCGCGACGGTCATTCTTATTTGGGTGAGGCCTATCGTGCTGGGGTTCGGATGTTCTTGGTTTCTCGGTGTGATGATAATTTAATATTGCAATTTAACGATGCGTTATTTATCGTTGTTGAGGATACCTTAGTGGCATTACAGCAGTGGGCCGCATGGCATCGAAAACAGGTTACGGGCGTGGTGGTTGGAATCACGGGCAGCAACGGGAAGACCATCGTAAAGGAGTGGTTGGGATTGTTGTTCAAAGGCGATTTTTCTATGGGCAAGAGTCCCAGAAGTTATAATTCTCAGTTGGGTGTGGCGTTGAGTTTGTTGGATATTCCATTGGGGACGCAGCTTTCTTTGTTGGAGGTTGGGATTTCGGGCGCAGCGGATATGGGAACCTTGCATGCCATGGTTCAGCCCAATTTGGCGGTGATTACGCATTTGGGTGAGGCGCATGCGGAGGGTTTTGCATCGTTGCAGGAGAAGGCAAAAAGCAAGGTGTCGTTGGCCGATGGCGCGGATGTGGTGGTTTACCCTTTTGATTTGGAGGCGGTGCGGACGGAGATATCGACGTTGAAATCTCGAAATGCATTGACGAAGACGATTCATTGGGGCTGGAAAGAGGGTGCGCAGTTTCGGATCACGGAGGTTGAGGTTTTGTCGGCTGGTGATTTGTCGGCTGGCGTTTCAGGATCAAACCCGATTTCTGTGGCTGGCGGACAGCGAATACATTTTGTACATCGAGGGACATCGCATCAATTGGATATTCCTTTCATGGATTCGGCATCGGTGAGTAACGCGATGACATGTTTATGCGTTTTGCAGGCTTTGGAGCGCTGGGATCCTTCGCATTTGGATCGTTTTATGCAGTTGCCTCACTTAGAAAATCGCTTGCAATTTGTTGCGGGGAGGTTGGGGAATTATATTCTGAACGACAGTTATTCTGCGGATTTGGAGAGTTTGGGTGTGGCGTTGGATATGTTAAAACGTCAATCGCCCAATTTGCCTTTGATGTCGATTTTGGGTTCGTTTGAGCAAACGGGGATGGACATTTCGGATTTGCGCGATAGTATTTTGAGGATGTTATCCAATTATGGGGTGCGTGAGGCGGTTTTTGTGGGGGTGGAATTCCGAGGTTTGGGTTCTGTCCCGGCTTCGGGGTCGTTGAATTTAGGTGGGGGTGATTTCGGCTTAGAAAAGATTTGGCAGTTTGATACAGTTTCGGCTTTGATGGATTCTGCGGTTTTATCGGGCATCGCATCGCAGTCGATTTTAATCAAGGGTTCCCGAAATTCGGGATTGGAGCGGGTGGCGAATCGGATGCAGGCGAGGTTGCATCAAACGCGGTTGGAAATCAATTTGAACGCATTGAAGAACAATTACTTGTATTTCAAGCAGCGGGTTGGCGAGGGCAAGAAGGTGATGTGCATGGTGAAGGCTTTTGGCTACGGTAGCGGCAGTTTTGAGTCGGCCCGCGCCTTGCAGGCGCTGGCCGTGGACTATTTGGGGGTGGCTTACATCGACGAAGGAATCGCGTTGCGAAATGCGGGGATTACTGTTCCGATTATGGTGATGAATGCGGATGGCGGGGCGGCTTGGCAGATGCAGGAGTATCAGTTGGAGCCAGTGGTTTATAGTTTTCCGTCGCTCGAGGCATTGATTCGCTCGGGTGTGCAGGGTTTGAAAATCCACGTTGAAATCGACACCGGCATGCATCGTTTGGGATTTGCGCCGGCGGATATGGGCGAGCTGGGTTTAAGGATTAAAGATTTGGATTTGGCAATCGAGGTGGCTTCTGTTTTTAGTCATTTGGCTGCCAGTGAAACTTCAGAGTCCGACAATTTTACTCTCGGTCAGTTAGAAGTTTTTTCTGCTGCCGCTGCAGTGTTGGAGACGGGGTTGGGATATACGGTGTTGAAGCACATTGAAAATACGGGGGGCATTTTGCGTTTTGCGGATGCTCGTTTTACGATGGTTCGATTGGGCATCGGCTTATACGGCGTGGACCCAAGGGGATTGGTCGAGGCTGCTTTGCAACCGGTAACGCGTTGGGTAAGTGCGATTTCTCAGGTTCAGTGGGTGAAGGCCGGCGAGGGTGTAGGCTATGGAATGCATGGGGTATCGGACAGGGATCGCGAAGTTGCGGTGATTGCGGCGGGCTATGCGGATGGATTGTGGCGTGCAGATGGACAAGCGAATTCGGGGGTATGGATCAAAGGAGTGGAGGCGCCATTTGTGGGCAACATTTGCATGGACATGGCCATGGTTGACGTGACGGGGTTGAATTGTAAACCCGGTGATGAAGTAGAATTGTTTGGTGAAAATTTACGCGTTGAAACGTTGGCTCAACGTCGTGCTACCATTCCTTACGAAGTCCTAACGGCAGTATCGCAGCGGGTTGCGCGCGTTTATGTGGAGGAGTGATTACAGCACTTTTGCAGAAAAGGCATTTTTGAGGCCTTGGTGTTGGACCAAATCAACTTTGATTGAGCCTACATAGATTTGGCCTTCGATGCGCACAGGGATGTGGTTGGCATCATCGGTGACCCAAACGGTGAGGGCATCGGCGTGTTTGAAAACGCGATCCACCACCAACTTGGGTTTGATTTTGATGCATCGAATTTTACCGAGATCGGTTTTGATCACTTCTTTCCCTTTGTAGGTAATGGGCAAGCTATAAACTTGGTTGTCGATGTACACATCCACTGGAAACTGTTTTCCGATGGTGGCGTTGGTGTAGTCGAGGTTTCTTAGGTAGTAAATGGCCGAGGCGATGTCTTGGGTATAGGCGGGGATGGTCAATTCGCCTTGTTTGTTGCGCAGTTTTTTATTGTCGTGGTCGTAAATCGCCACGTCTTGATGGAAGTAATTGTTTTCTCTTACGGTTTTGGCATATCGCAAAGGTGCTTGCGACTCTTGGTCCACCCAACTTTCAAATTTGTCGCGCACTTTATAGGCCCAATCAAAACTTTTGAGGGTCTCCCCTTCTACGCGGAGGGTATAGGTGTTTTTGCCATTGATGATGGTGCTTTGGGGGAGGACCGACATGCTAACAAGGCCTGCGTTTACGGGGCCGTAGTGAATTCTATATTTAAGGATTTCTCCGGTTTGGTAGGCGTTGTTGGCCACTTTCCTTCCTAGGAATAGGGTTGGAAGGGAGGAGAAACTACTGAGCGCCAGGCTAGTGAAAAGAGCGCCGATGGCGATGATTGCGAGGTGGGGCTTTTTCATAATTGTGGTTTTTTATTTGTGTTCAAGTCAGGTGATAATGGCTGTAAACACGAATCTTTTGCGAATCCCCCAAAACTCTGCCAACCTTTTGCGATTTTTGTAACACAATTATGATTAAGCCTCTAACCCAATATGCAAAAGCCAGTGGATGCGGATGCAAAATTCAGCCCGCGGTATTGCAAGAAATTTTGCAGGGATTCACTTTGGATTCTGCTTCGTTTCCGCATTTGGTCTTAGGAAATTCGGGTGGGGATGATTGTTCTGTTTACGATTTGGGCGATGGCAAATACTTGTTACAGACGGTGGATTTTTTTACGCCGTTGGTAAACGATGCCAAGGTATTTGGGATGGCAGCGGCGGCCAATGCGTTGAGCGATGTGTGGGCGATGGGTGGAAAGCCTATTATGGCCAATGCGGTGATGGGGTGGCCCATTGATACATTGCCCGTATCGCTTGCGCGTGAGGTGATGCAAGGGGCTCTTGAAGTCTGCAATGCAGCGGGGGTTCCGTTGGCTGGTGGACATACGATCGACAGTCCGGAGCCCATGTTTGGGTTGAGTGTTACCGGGCTTGTGGAATCAACGAATTTGAAGACCAACGCGGGCGCCAAGGCGGGGGATGTTTTACTTTTAACGAAGCCATTGGGTTTGGGGATGCTTTCGGCCGCGCATAAGCGCGGCCTCACTTCTTTGGAGCAGGATGAAATTTTATACAAGTGGATTGTCCAAACGAATCACGTGGGTTCCATATTGGGCGGGATTTCGGGTGTGCATGCCATGACGGATGTTACTGGGTTTGGATTGGCGGGCCACCTACTAGAACTTTGTAAGTCGAGTGGATTGGGGTCGGTGGTTGAATCCATTAAGTTACCTCGGATCGCCGAGGCGGAGACATTTGCGTCGCAGTTTATTTTGCCCGACAATGCGATGCGGAATTGGAATGCTTACGAGGGGGAAATCGACATGCGGGATGCGGGGGCATTTGCATGGTTGGTGGATCCTCAGAGCAGCGGGGGATTGTTGTTGAGTGTTGGGGCTGCTTCACTGGGTGAAGTGGAGGCCGCGCTCCGCGCGGCCCAATGTTTCCATCAAACCATCGGCGAAATGGTAGAAATCAATTCTTTAACACCGGGAAAAATCTTAACTGTGATCTGATTTATTTTCTTGGAATTCCTTCCAAGCCGATTGTAAATATTTGTTGGGTTCGGGTAGAAAAATTACGCCCGGTAAAGCACTGATTTTGTTGCATCCATGATTTTCTTCACGGTAGGCAAGAAGGCCTCAACAAACGTTGGAGCGTATGGCAATGGCGTATCCTGCGTTGTTACGCGGTGAATGGGCGCATCGAGGTAATCAAAGGCTCTCCGTTGCACTATGTGGCTGATTTCAGAGCTGATGCTCGCCAAAGGCCAAGCTTCTTCCACGATCACCAAACGATTGGTTTTCTTTACGCTCTCAATCACCGTATCGTAATCGATCGGACGAACCGTTCTAAGGTCGATGAGTTCCACGCTAATCCCCTCCTTTGCCAATTCGGCAACGGCTTCATGGCAGCGCAGCATCATTTTTCCAAAACTCACGATGGTGACATCGGTTCCGGCAGTTACGATATCGGCTTTGCCAATGGGAATCAAATATTCTTCTGAAGGGACCATGCCCTTGTATCCATACATCTGCTCACTTTCCATGAAAATCACGGGGTTTGCATCGCGGATTGCGCTCTTTAATAAACCTTTTGCATCGGCGGGATTACTAGGCACCACAACTTTTAAACCGGGGGTGTTTGCAAACCAGTTCTCGAATGCCTGAGAGTGCTGTTGACCCAACTGACCGGCGCTACCTGTTGGACCGCGGAATACGATCGGACAAGTAAACTGACCGTTGCTCATGCTATTGATTTTGGCGGCTGAGTTGATCACCTGATCGATGGCTACCAACGAAAAGTTAAAGGTCATGAATTCGCAAATCGGACGAAGCCCATTCATTGCGGCACCTACGGCAATCCCAGCAAAACCGAGCTCTGCGATAGGCGTATCGATCACGCGTTTTTCGCCAAATTCGGCCAACATGCCCTGACTAACTTTATATGCACCGTTGTATTCTGCCACTTCTTCTCCCATCAAAAAGATGCTCTCATCTCTGCGCATTTCTTCTTGCATGGCTTCTCGTAGGGCTTCTCGTAAGGCGATTTCTCTCATGATTTTTAATGAATTGAGGTGCAAAATTACGTCATTTATACGGAATCTAAATGCGATTTTATTGGAGGATTTTTTGACTTTTAAGCAATTTTGTTAAATTCGTAAAATCAAACCAAAAAACATGAAAAAATTAGTTACTTCTCGATTGGAATTATTGTTAGCGATGCTGGTGATTCTCGTTTCATCTTGCAGCACAAATGCTACAATCACTAAGCGCTATCACAGCCGTGGGTTTAACATCGCTTGGGGTGGCGGTGGTTCAGACGCCAACAACAATGTCGTAAAACAAACGCCAAAGAAAGTTAAGTCTAAATCGGACATGATTAAGGTTGCCCAATATACAGAGAGCCTAGCCGTTCAAACTGTGAATTCTTCAGAAAATGCGATCGTTAATCCCGCTAACCAAAATCCTGAGTTGTATTCTAATGCCTTGATGACTCAAAACGGAACAAGCGTAAATAACTATTTCAAATCAACGTCTGACAGAGTTAAATCATCAAATAGCTTAACAAAAACAGTAAAAGCGAATGTTGTTTCAAAGCCTATCATAAAAGCCAATCAGAAAAAATATGATCCACGTAATGGCAGAAGTTGGGGCGCGGCGATGCTCATCTGCTTATTGTTAGGAATGTTTGGTCTGCACAGATTTTATTTGGGATACAACAAAATAGGTTTGATTCAGCTTGTTTTTGGTGCGTTGTATTTCTCCACTAATTTGTGGTGGACCGGTTTGATAGTAATTTGGGTTATTATAGATTTGGTAAGAATCTTTACCAAGGATTTGGAACCGAATGGTGGTTATTATTCCTAGCCTAGTGAATGATTAGAATCTTTCACGGTTTACAGTAGATATTGATTGTTAAGTGGTTGTTTTGACTTAATGTCAACTCAACCGCCGTCCTAAAATCCCATCTACCAGCGCAAATAGCTGTCGAGGACCCAGTGTTCGCCAAGCAATATCGTCCAGCTCACCCCCAAAATTTAGGTAGAAGTCGATGCGTTCCCTGCGGAATTCCTGCACCACGTGTTCCCTAAAGTTGACCATCGCAATCCAGCCTTCTTCTACATCTTGGAACCACTCTTCGTAGTAGGCATCGTCTGAGGCATGAAAATTCATTATGTTTTCGCCAATCATCACAAATTTTTGGATCCCGTTTTGAATTAGGATTTCTAGTACTTCGCGCTTCAGGTTCATGATATCGTTATAGAGCGCATCGTTCCATTCTCCAATCATTTCGATGATGGCAAAACCTTCTTGGTAATCGGCGAATAGGATTTTTATATAGAGGGTATTCGACCCAAACTGATCCCATTGCGGATGGATGTAATAGTTGTAAACGGCTTTATCGAAATAGAATTCGTTGTATTCCCTTTCAAAGAAAGGCGACCTTGGATCTTGGGCTGCGGAATACAGGTTAATCCATGCAAAATGGGGCTCTAAATTGTGCACGGTGCAAAGATAGGGTGGGTGAAGTGGCGAGTGGTATGGGGTTTGGTAAAATCGGTCAATATTTTTTCTATTACCTTCGCATGACATGCAACGGGCATTTTTAAAAAATCTATTGTGGCTTCAGCTATTGAATTGGCTGGTGAAACCGCTGTGGATTCTTTGGATTGAGCGCGAGATTCAGCTCCGCATGGGCGATTCCTGGTATGGTGTTTACACGTTGCATTTTAATTTGGTATTACTTTTTGCGGTGCTGTTGGATGCCGGTCTGAACACATATGCGGCCCGCGAAATTGCTGCCAATGGAAAGTTGGGTCATCCCCGGCGGATGCTCTTTTTGCGATTGGGACTCGGATTGGTCTACGTTTGCTTGGTTTTGATGGTTGCCCAAATGCAATCGGGAATTCAAATGCAATTCTTGTTGTTCGCTTTGATCAATCAGATTTTGGCATCGGTGGTTTTGATGTTGCGCGCCGTTTTGCAAGGAAAACAGAGATTTGTATCGGATAGTTGGCTGAGCGTGGTGGATCGATTGGTGGCGCTGGGAGTTTGTACTTGGATGCTTCGGACGTTTACGTTGGAGATGTTTGCCAGTGAGGGCGGGGTTCTGAATTTTCAGGTCGCCCAGTTTTTTGGCTATGCCACGGCCTTGGGTTTGGGTTTGATATTGGTTTTTTGGCGAGGTAAGAGTGCGAGTGAATCTAAAAGTGTAGCCTATGATTCTGCCGGAACTGTAAACAAGGAAGTGGATGTAATTGCGCAGAAAAATCCGACCCAAAAATCCCTCGGTGATTGGAGCAAGGAAGTCGTTTGGTTTGGCGTCATGGCATTGGCGATGAGCATCTTTACACGCATCGATGTACAAATGATTCAGTGGTTGTCGGCTAGCCGATTGGAAGGCTTTGCTGGTATCCTCGATGCGGATGCTATCAAATCGCAATTGGCGGCGGGATATGCGGAAATCGGATTGTATACCAGAGGGTATCGCTTGTTGGATGCCGGTTTGATTTTTAGTGCGCTGTTAAGCACGCAGTTATTGCCATTATTTAGTAAGCGATTGGCATCCGGCGACGATAACGGTGAGGTGATTTGGATGAGTTTCAGGTTGGTGTTATGGGTTTCGTTGGGCGCGGCGATGGTTGCCTGGTTTTACGGCGAACCCTTGATTAACTGGCTATATCACGGTCAAATGGAATTGGGGGCTACTCTCACACAAAATGGGGTTGATGTACCGCAAACGATGGTTTATTCGGGCGAAATTGTAAATGCCGCGATGATTTTCAAAGTATTGATGTTGGCTTTTGTCCCAATGAGTTTGGTCCATGTTTTTGGCACCTTTGTAACCGCCTCTGGACAAATGAAATGGTTGGCGTCGCTTGCATTCGTTTGTGTGGGCATCAATATCGCTTTTAACTACGTCGAGATCCCTAAAGTGGGTGCTCTGGGTGCGGCAACGGGTTGTTTGATAACCCAGTGGGTTTTTGCGGGTGCCTGTTTGGTGAAAACACAAAAACTAGGCGGATACGAATGGCGATGGAGGAATTTTGAAATCGTTTTTTACCAAATTGTGTTTGGTATGATATGCTTTGGTATGGTAAAATACGGATTGGGGCTGACAGGTATCAACGGCCTTGTTTTGTCGGCTGTGATTTATGCAATTAGCGTGGGATGGCTATTTTTCTTCCACGAAATCCGCCGTTGGGCTGCCAAGTTTAGGCGTACAAAGGGTAGTCCTTCATAAAGGCTTTTACCTCGCCTTTGATTTGATTAAGCATTTCCTCATTTTCATGATTGGTTAAGGCTTTATCAATCCAGTTAGCCAAGGTTTCCATATCCAATTCTTTTAAGCCGCGGGTAGTAATGGCCGAGGTTCCCAAACGAATTCCAGAGGTAACGAACGGACTGCGGGTTTCGAAAGGTACCGTGTTTTTATTGATGGTAATTTCGCATTTTTCCAAGGTTTTTTCTGCCAATTTCCCTGTGAGATCGTCGCTCTTAGATCTCAAATCGATGAGCATCATGTGATTGTCGGTCCCGCCAGAAATAATCGAATAACCTCTATTTACCATCGCCGCTGCAAGTGCTTTGGCATTAGCAATTACTTGATCGCAATAGGCATCAAATGTATCGGTTAGGGCTTCACCAAAAGCTACAGCTTTGGCAGCGATCACGTGTTCTAGGGGTCCGCCTTGCGTTCCTGGGAAAACGGCACTATCGAGGATGGCGCTCATCATTTTGATTTCACCTTTGAGATTTGTCTCGCCCATGGGATTTGGGAAATCTTGACCCATCATAATCACCCCACCTCTTGGACCTCGAAGGGTTTTATGGGTGGTTGTGGTAATAATATGACAATGGGGAATGGGGTTATTCAGTTTTCCTTTGGCGATGAGTCCGGCCGGGTGGGAAATATCGGCAAGTAAAAGCGCTCCAACAGAATCTGCAATTTCTCTAAGTCGTTTGTAGTCCCAGTCGCGGCTATAGCTGCTCGCACCGCAAATCATGAGTTTGGGCTGACAGGAATTCGCAATTTCTTCAACAGTATCGTAATTGATCAATCCGGTTTCTTTTTCAACGCCATAAAAGTTGGGCGAATACAATTTTCCCGAAAAATTCACTGGGCTTCCGTGGGTTAAATGTCCGCCATGGCTTAAATCAAACCCTAAAATCGCATCGCCGGGTTTCAATACACCTAACATAACTGCGGCATTGGCTTGTGCTCCAGAATGCGGTTGGACATTGGCCCAGGCGCAGCCGAATAGTTGTTTTAATCGATCAATGGCAAGCTGTTCAACTTGATCAACAACGTGGCAACCCCCATAATAACGCTTGCCGGGAAGGCCTTCTGCGTATTTATTTGTAAGGACAGATCCCATGGCCTTCATCACTGATTCGCTTACAAAGTTTTCACTGGCAATCAGTTCGATACCGTCGATCTGACGTTGATGTTCGAGAGCAATTAAATCAAAGACAATGGAATCGTTTTGCATAGTTTGGCAAAGGTACAATTCAAACAAATTGAGGTCGCAAATTTTTGGTGAAATTGCGATATTAATTCTTCGTTTTGCTTTTTTTACAATGAGTTATCTGTCTTTCCGAGTAAATTGCTGAAATTCGCCTAATAATCTCATGAATTTGAACAAGCATTTTTTCAAGCAAGCAGGGATATTCTTGCTTTTCATTATCAGTTTTTGGTTTATCACCGTTCTCTATTTAAAGCCACCGTCCGACGGTATGGTGCTAAAACAGGGCGATATGCAGCAGGTTCGGTTGATGCGATATGCGGCCGAACAGGTAAAAGAGAGCACAGGTCAGTTGCCCCAATGGAATGATCGTTTGTTTTCGGGTATGCCTGGCAGTTTGATTACGGGTGTTGAGCAGAGCAGTTTGTTGTTAAAGTATAAGGTTACTGAGTTATTTGGGCTGGTGAAATCGCCGTTCAACTTCTTGTTTGTATCCATGTTGAGCATGTTCGTATTACTGCTTTCGGTGAAGGTAGATCGTTGGTTGGCTGCGGCGGGTGCTGTGGGTTATGCCTTTATGACCTTTAGCATATCGAGTTATGAAGCGGGTCATATTACCAAAGTATTGGCGATGGGTGTGATGCCTGGCGTGATTGGTGGACTTGCATTATTAAGTCAGCGTAAATATTTATTGGGTGCCGCTGTCACTGCCTTATTCTTCGGGATGGTAGTGAATTATTTCCACTATCAAATTGCCTATTACGCGGGAATTATGGTTGCTGTTTACTTCTTGGTTGAATGGGCGTTTGCGGTAAAAAATAAGGAGTTCAAACACGTATTGATGTCATCAGGAATTGCAGCGGTTGCAATGGGCTTAGCCGTTTTAACCTGCATCGGAAAGCTGTCGGATACCAACGATTACGCAAAAGCTACCATGCGCGGTGGATCAGCGGTGGAGACGGATAATGGAAGCACAGGTAAGCAAGTGGGTAAGAAGGGTTTGGACATGGAATATGCGTTCTCATGGAGTTATGGTGTGGATGAATCGTTCACTTTGATGGTTCCAGGTTTTAAGGGCGGAAGTTCCAACGAAATGGTGAGCGATGTGGATTTTGGCGATACCCGTTTGCCATTATATTTTGGTGATTTGCAATTTACTAGCGGCCCGGTTTATTTGGGTGCTACGATGATGTTCTTGTTTGTGTTTGGTTTGATTTTGGCGTTCGTTTGGCGCAAGGATAAGCCTCAGAGTGAGGGAGCAGTTTTAAATTATCGTTGGGCCATTTTTGGATTGGTCACGTTTGTTGTCGCCCTGCTACTGGGCATGGGTCGTTATTTCCCATTGAATGAATTCTTATTCAACAACCTTCCCTACTACAACAAGTTTAGAACGCCGATGATGGCCTTAGTTATTGCGCAAGTTGTGGTACCTATGATTGGTTTGCTGGGATTGCATCGTTTCATCACATTGATGGCGGAAGATGGCTTGAGTGCTGCTGGGAAACAGCGTGTGATGAAGTTAACAGCCGTTGTTTCGATTGTGTTGGTGGCTTTGATGGTTGTGATTACGATGGGTACGGACTTCAGTGCTGCTGAGACCGACAAGCGCATTGCTGAGCAAGGCGGAATGGAAACCGTGACCAAGATCAAGTCGTTGCGTAGCACGATGGTGTGGAACGATATTTTCCGAAGCATTATGTTCATGGGTGCTTTGTTGTTCTTGATTTATATGATTTTGAAGAAGCAGATCAGCGCTTTGGTTACTGGCTTGCTGGTGATTGGAATGGTATCGTTTGATATGATGGGTGTTTCTAAGCGTTATTTAACCGACGATAATTGGGAAGACAAGGAAACGGAAGAGGCGATTATGCCATCGGCGGTTGACAATCAGATCATTGCGAATAACAAGGATGGTAAGCGTGTGATTGATTACAGGGGGGGTATCAACCGTACTTTCAACGACAATACGGCGGGTGCTTTCCACAAGAATGTAGGTGGTTACCATCCTGCAAAAATGAGCAGATACCAAGATGTAATGTCGTATTGTATTAGTGCCGTTGGACCAACAGGAACTGGCGATATCATGAATAATCATGCCTTAGATATGTTGAATTGTGGCTACATCATTGGTTTGTCGCAGGATCAGAAATCTGAGATTGTTGCTCCTAGGAATACTGCGTTGGGTCATGCTTGGTTTGTGGATTCGGTGAAGGAAGCGGCCACGGCGAAAGATGCTTTGAGTGATATCAATTTTATGGATTTGAAAAAGAATGCGGTGATTGAGAAGGCGGACTATTCAGGTAAGGTTGAGGGTGGTTCAAAAGGATTGACATTGCAATCGAGGGTGTTTAGCCTTGATTCGGCGGCGGGCATTTCTCAAACGTATTACAGCAACGACAGTATAGCCTATAAGAGCAACAATGCTAACGCGGGCTTGGCGGTATTTAGCGAAATTTACTACAACGAGAAAAACGGAGCATGGAAGGCATTTGTGGATGGAAAAGAGGCTCAGGCATTGCGTGTGAATTATATTTTGAGAGGTGTGGAAGTACCTGCTGGAAATCATGAGATTGTCTGGGTTTATCAGCCTTCGGATCGCAGTACTATGTTAACTATTGAAGTTGCTTCTTCAGCATTGATTTTATTATTGGTGGCGGGAAGTTTGCTTCAGTTGGGAATGAAGAAGGAAGAGGAAGCGGCATAAACCGGGGGCGAATGACAAACCCACTGGCGCATCCCTTGTTATTTTCGATTGTCACCATTCATTTCAATGACTTGGAGGGATTGCGACGAACCGCAGATTCCATTATGGGTCAGACCGAGCGTAAGGCTTTTGAATGGATTGTGATAGATGGGGGCAGTACGGATGGCAGCGTAGCTTATTTGGAGGGCTTGGGCGATCGGATTGATGTGTTGGTATCTGAGAAAGATGCCGGCATTTACGATGCGATGAACAAGGGTTTGGCTCTGTGTAAGGGTGTTTATGTTTGGTTTATGAATGCCGGGGATACGATTCATGCGGCGGATGTGGTGGAGAGATTGGTGGGGGAATTGCCAGCGGAGTTACCGGATGTGATTTTTGGGGATACGGAATTTATGGATGAGGCGGGCGAGCCAGTGGGGTTGATATCGAAGTTAAAGCCACAGCCGTTTCCGAGTCGATTGCATCGAGGGAGTTTTCGGTATGGGATGAATATTTGTCATCAGAGTTTTTTGGCAAAGCGGAGTTTGTCGCCCAAATTTGATTTGCAATACAGGCAGGCCGCGGATGTGGATTGGATCATTCAGATTTTAAAGCAGATGCAGGGTCAATCGTTCCGTAGTTCTCTGGTAATTAGCAATTTTGAATTGGGGGGCAGCAGTGCTCAGCATACGCAGAAAGCTTGGAAGGAGAGATATTTGGTTTTGCAAAGGCATTACGGATGGCTACCGAATTTATTTGCTCACGGTTGGATACTGTTTCGCAGATTGTTGTTTAATTTGAAATTGTTGGGTAAGTAATCTGGATTTTTGCGTAGTGGTTAGGTTAGAAAAATTACATTGAATGGGAAACACGGATAGGGTAGATAAGGCATTGATTGAAGGGGGGCATTATTTGGGCAAGCCCGCGGATGCGAACGATTTGTTGGTGAGACGCAGGATTGGACTTGTGAGACAAATGGATGACTTTTTGGGCAAGGATAAAACGTTGGTAGAAATAGGGTGTGGGAACGGCAATACTTGTTTGCCACTGGCTGCGGATTTTGCATCGGTGAGTGGATTGGAATATGCTGATGTTCATAGGGCTTCGTTTGATGCTTTGCAGCAGGAGTTGGGCGTTGAGAATGCGGAATTTCATGTTTGGGACATCATGGGAAAGGCATTTGAGCCGGAGGCGGACCGACTGATTAGTTTTGAGGTGATAGAGCATTTGCCGGGCGAGGAGGGAGTTGCAAATTATGCAAAGAGCTTAAAAATGGGCGGTATTGCAGCGATATCGGTGCCTAATAAGTGGTGGATTTTTGAAACGCACGGGGCAAAGTTGCCTTTGTTGCCTTGGAATCGGGTGCCATTTTTTGGTTGGTTGCCGAGGCCTTTGCATGAACGTTGGTCGCACGCCAGAACCTATACAAAACGCAGGATTTGCAAATTGTTGGAGCTTCATGGGTTTGAGATTCTAACGGTTGAATACATTACTGCACCCATGGATGTAATCAAATGGGCGCCTTTACAGAATTTTTTACGTCGGTGGGTTTTTTCATCAGACACAACGAAAATCCCATTTAAGGCAGTGAGCATTTTGGTAACTTGCAAGCGAATACGTTGATATCAAACATCAAACTTGAAAACAATTTTATGAAAAAGACAATATTATTGGGGCTTATCTTAGGGATGGGCACTGTGTTACAGGCACAAAAAGGAGAATCGAAGCCAGACAAGCATTGGTATCATGCAAAGCCATCGAAGAAAAACATGGGCATTTCATTGGATGCAGCGTATGCGAGTCCGGCGGCAAAATTGCCATCAAAAACGATCATTGTAGCGGTAATTGATGGGGGTGTTGATATCAAGCATCCAGATTTGAAGGATGTGATTTGGCATAATCCGAACGAAATTCCATTCAACAACATCGATGATGATAGGAATGGATATGTGGATGATACTGTGGGTTGGAATTTTATTGGTGGCAAAGATGGTCGCATGGTAGAATACGATCATTTGGAAAAAATCCGTGTGTACTTGCGTTTGCGTGAGCAGTTCAAAAATCCTACGGTGCTGAAGGGGTTCATGCATGGAGAACCAGTGATGGGGGTGGACACCCAGCAGCCTGGGTATGTTCAATATATGGCAATGAAATCTGAGATTGAAGGAACCATCGAAAAGCAAAAAACGCAGTATGAGGGTATGGAAAGATTTCAGACGTCGTTGCATAGTTACGCAACTCGTTTGGGCAAGGCGGCTCCTAGTGGCAAGGAAATTACAGAGTTAACAGTGGATGCGAGCGAGGCAAAAACTAGAGATCGCATTGCGACCGTAGTTAGTTTGAGGGGTTATGAAAAGTTGGACGAAGCCATTACGCAGGGAATGCAAGGCATGGAAGCATCGTTAAAGTACCAATATAATTTGGATTACAAGCCTAGGGATATTGTGGGCGACAACTACGATGATGCGCATGAAATTGGTTATGGTAACAACAATGTGGCAGGGCCTGATGCATCGCACGGTACCCACGTTTCGGGCATCATTGGTGCGGTTCGTGGCAATGGAATTGGCTTGGATGGTGTTGCTGATAACGTAAAAATCATGGCAATTCGTGTGGTTCCTAATGGCGATGAGCGCGATAAAGACGTGGCCAATGGGATTCGTTATGCGGTTGACAACGGTGCGAAGATTGTCAATATGAGTTTTGGCAAGGGATATAATTGGGATAAGGATGTGGTGAATGAGGCGGTTGTTTATGCCAGAGATCACGGTGTTTTGTTGGTACATGCAGCGGGAAATAGCGCTCAGGACAATGATGTTGTTACTAACTACCCCAATGATTCTTTGGGTGGCGGATTGTTTGCGGAAAACTGGATTGAGGTGGGTGCGAGTCGTCAGCCTAAGAAAAAATTGGCTACTGATTTTAGCAATTACGGTTCTCATAACGTGGATGTATTTGCGCCAGGTCAGAGCATTTACAGTACCATTCCAAACAATGGATATGCGTATTTTGATGGCACAAGTATGGCCTCGCCGGTTTGTGCGGGTATGGCGGCATTTATTTGGAGCAGGAATCCTTCGATGACGGCTAAGGATGTGAAGATGGTGATTGAAGCGAGTGTTACATTGGTTGACAGCAAGGTGATTTTACCGGGATCAAAAAAGACGAAGGTTGGGTTTCCAACTTTGAGTACCACGGGTGGTTTGATCAATGCTGAGAAGGCGTTGAATATGGCTACTATCTTATTGGTGAAGTAATTGCGGCTGACCCAATTTTATTGGCGGTCACAAAACGCGGATAGCTCTCTATAGAATTTAGCAATAGGGAATCCCATGACGTTGTAAAAACATCCTTGGATTCCCTTTACACCGATGTATCCCATCCAGTCTTGTACTCCGTAAGAACCGGCTTTGTCGTACGGGGCAAAGTTTTCTATATAATGTTGGATTTCCGCTGCGCTGAGGGGGTGAAATGTGACCTCGGTTTTGTCATAGAAGGTATGTAAATGGTTGTCGTTTCGGAGGCAAACGCCCGTAAAAACTGTATGGGTTTGATTGCTGAGGGCTGCGAGCATTTCGGCGGCTTCTTGGGCGTTTGCCGGTTTATTAAGCACGCGGTTGTTGATGAAGACGATGGTATCGGCGGTGACGAGTATTTTTTCTTGGATGGGTGTTTGGTGGTGTTGGGATTTGTGTTTTGCTAGAAAAGTGCAAATTTCCTCGGGCGCTAAATGGTCTGGGTAGCTTTCATCCGCATCAATTTCCACATATTCAAATGTAAAACCTGCATCGCGCAACAGTTGATGTCGGCGAGGCGACTTTGATGCCAGCAGCAATGTAGGAAATGAAGGCATTTTGTTTGTGGACGATTCTAAAAGTGGATTTGATGTCATTTCGATGGCAAAGGTATTGTGCAGTTGTCAATTCTAAAGTGGCAAAATGGGCGGGATTGACTAACTTTGCGCTTACGATGAAACAAATTGCAGTGATAGGTGGTGGCACCATGGGAAATGGAATCGCCCACGTTTTTGCCCAATGCGGATATGCCGTGAATTTGATTGATGTAAAGCAAGAAATGCTTGAAAAGGCAATGGCTACCATTACAAAAAACATGGACCGTCAGGTTGGAAAAGGCACACTTACTGAAGAGCAAAAGGCAAGTAGTTTGGCAAGAATCAAAACGTTTACTCAGATGGCTGATGGCGTGAGCAATGCGGATTTGGTGGTTGAGGCGGCTACGGAGAACATCGAAATCAAATTGAATATTTTTAGGCAGTTGGATGCTTTGGCACCTGCGCACTGTGTTTTGGCGAGCAATACATCGAGCATTTCTATTACCAAAATTGGGTCGGTTACGTCACGCCCAGACAAGGTGATTGGCATGCACTTCATGAATCCGGTGCCGGTGATGAAACTGGTTGAGGTGATTGAGGGTTTTAAGACGGACAAGACGGTAACATCAAACATCATCGAATTGAGTAAGAGTTTGGGGAAGGTACCGGCGTTAACGCAGGATTATCCTGGATTTATTGCCAATCGTGTATTGATGCCGATGATCAACGAGGCGATTTGTTCGTTGCATGAAGGGGTTGCTGGGGTTGAGGAAATTGATACGATTATGAAGTTGGGTATGGCTCATCCAATGGGTCCGTTGCAGTTGGCAGATTTTATCGGTTTGGATGTTTGTTTGGCGATTTTAAAGGTGTTGCACGACGGATTTGGCAATCCAAAATATGCGCCATCGCCGTTGTTGGTGAACATGGTAACCTCGGGAGATTTGGGTGTAAAAAGCGGTCGTGGCTTCTACGATTACGGCCATGGAACCAAGGACTTGATTGTAGCGCCGGGTTTTACTAAAAACTGATTATATTTGCAGCCCCAATTTGGGTATACACTGCAAACATGAAATTATCTCAATTTAAGTTCGATTTACCTGAGGAGTTTATTGCTCAGGAGCCATTGGCTACGCGCCACGATGCCCGTTTATTGGTAATCCATCGCAAGGAACGTCGTATCGAGCACCGCAGTTTCAAGGACATTCTTGAAATTTTTGACGAGAACGATGTGTTTGTGGTGAATAATACAAAGGTGTTTACAGCGCGCATGTACGGTCAGAAAGAAAAGACCGGCGCACAGATTGAGGTGTTTTTGCTTCGTGAATTGAATCATGATTTGCGTTTGTGGGATGTTTTGGTAGATCCAGCGCGTAAGATTCGTGTAGGAAATAAATTGTATTTCGGTGATGATGATTTGGTGGCTGAGGTGGTAGACAATACTACGAGTCGTGGACGGACGATTCGCTTTTTGTTTGATGGTAACGATGAGGAGTTTGCCGATGTGATTAAGAAATTGGGTGAAACACCCATTCCAAAGTATATTACCCGTGGTGTAAAGGAAGAGGATGAGATTTGGTATCAGAGTTTGTTTGCTAAGAATGTTGGAGCTGTTGCGGCTCCAGCGGCTCAGTTGCACATCACACGCGAGTTGCAGATGAGAATGGATATCAAGGGAATTAAGTTTACCGAGGTCACTTTGCATTTGGGTTTGGGTGCTTTCAGGGAGGTTGAGGTTGAAGATTTAACCAAGCACAAAATGGATAGCGAATATTATCGCATCGAACAGTCGGCTTGTGATGCGGTAAACAATGCAATTACCAATAAGAAGCGTGTTGTAGCGGTGGGTGGTAGTGTGATGCGTGCTTTGGAGAGCAGTGTCAGTTCTAATAGCACATTGAATCCGAGTGAGGGTTGGACGGATAAGTTTTTGTTTCCGCCGAAGCAGTTTCATATTGCGGATGCCTTTATTACGAATTTACATCAGCCGGAGTCGCCTTTGTATATGATGGCTTGTGCCTACACGGACCATAAGTTTATGACAGAGGTTTATCAGGAAGCGATGAAAGAGGGCTATAGATTTTTGTGCTATGGCGATGCAATGTTGATTATGTAATGATGTCGTAAACTGCCGTATTTGTTTGAACAGACTCGGCAGTTTGAGTATATTTGTAACCTCGTTCTTTTTATTGCCCAGTTGGCGAAATTGGTAGACGCGCCACCTTGAGGGGGTGGTGATCGCAAGGTTGTGCTGGTTCGAATCCAGTACTGGGCACAAAAAAATCCCCCGCCGCAGGCGGGGGATTTTTTATTTAGTAATTAGCCCCTACTGCGGGGAACAAACAGATTTTACTTGCGATACAGCCACTGCGGCCGGATCCAACTCACGATACCAAAAAGCAGAATTGGGAAAACCCCAAACCAAAACAAGGCCCATGATTCAAATGGGATTTTCGTGATCGCCCCATCGGCGTGAGCGGCACCGGTAAATATGCTCAAAAGTGCAAAACCAATCACCCCGCCAAACAACGCCCCGCCCAAATGCCCTTCGTGCGATATTCTTTGTCGGTCCGCCGTCTGAGAAAAAACAATCGATCCCAAATTAAACAAAATACAAAAGATCCACCCTGGGATTGGAATGGGTATAAACAACAATCCTAGCTTGATTTCGGGAAACCACATCACCGCGCAAAGCAGCAAACCCAATACACCGCCGGAAGCGCCCAAGGCCTGGTAATCGGATTCTTTTCTGCGCATCCATATCGAAAAGAGGCTGCCACCCAATACGGAAAATAAGAAAATTAGTAGGGTGAAAATGGAGCCCACCATCGACTCAACCATCGTCGCAAAATAGTAAATACCCATCCCGTTGAGTAGCAAATGAACAATGCCAGCGTGAACAAAACCGGAACTGATTAAACGGTAATACTGCTTTCTGTTTTTGATTTGCCATGAACTCAAAAGCCAACTCTGGGAAAGGCTCGCATCGTTTTGTCCGACAAAAAATACCAAGACAAAAAAGCCCAACAAGCCATACGATGCTGGGTATTCCACGTAAAAATTTCCGAGATTCATAGTTAAGGTTTCTTCAATTTTACCTGCCCAGTTCCCCTGGTAGACTCCTTGAATTTGTAGGTGGGGGTTGTGAAATAATAGGCGTTTCCGCTGTTAAAGAGATGCGCATCGAACTGTTTGCTTGGATTCACAAATACATCTTTAATCGTAAAATGATACAAATAGACATCGTCGCTCCGCAATTTGCTAGCATCCAATCCGCCGCCTTTCTCACAACTCCATGAGAAAATTGTGGCCTGACCGCTGAGTTTTACGTTGCTGCTGTTCATCACCCCGCCGTAAAATTGTCCGCAGAAAACCAATAAATTTTGATTTTCAACGCTGTTTACTGTGCAGTGAATGGCTTGACTATAAAGGGTGTCGATGCAAATCACTTTCGCATTCCCCTCTAAATGGATATCATCGATTTGATGCAGGTTGAGCGTGCATTTGGGTTGAATATTCAATTTGCGAAGCCATTTTGCTTTGTTGCTGTTTCTGATTGATAACACGCCATTTTGGATTTCGGTTGTGATCCCTGGAATCACATTTTTGCCATAGGTTATCTCAATATGCGTTGGCTTTGTGCTGTCTTGGGTGATGAAAAGTTCTATATCTTGGTTTACATTCAACCCATGAAAAGAGCCTAGGGTGCGCGTTTCTGTGGTGATATCGCCAAAGGATTCCCAGGGCTGAACGCTATTCTGACAGGCAGAAAAGAAATGAATCAAAAACGAAACAAAAAATAAAACAGACCAGGTTTTTTTTGAGGTGTGGTTGAGTTTCATTGTTGTGAATTTATACAAAGTTGGCGAATTGTTGCTACATTCGAGTCATGCGAAGGATAATCTTCTTGTTCTTTCTACTCTGTGGAATGGTGGGTAATTTAATGGCCCAAGATTTTGACGATGAGGTAAGTCCGCAAGCCAAGGCCGCGGCGGCGATGCGTACCAAGCGATATCGGGAAGCGGAGAATTTGTATCGACAAATGTTGGAGAAAAATCCGGAGTCGATGACCTACAAACACATGTTGAGTCATTCCTTGATTTTGCAGGAACGGTATGGTGAGTCGGATAGCCTGTTGCGGGTAGCCTACTTACAGGATTCGATGCATCCGGGCACTTTTTGGTATTTTGGGATATCGGCTGAGAGGCAGGATCAATACGATAGGGCCTATGGTTTTTTCCGCAGATACATCGATAAGTCGAAACGATTTTCTGAATTTAATCAGAGTGCTTGGTTGCATGCGGGATCGGCGTATCGCAGGAAGATGCATACCTTGGGGATTAACACTACGGAGTGGAGCGACATGGTCTATTGCTATGAGAATTATTTGCAAGCCCAGCCCGCGGATCCTTTGGTGCCCCAACTGCAAGATTTCTTGGATGCGGTGCGATTGAAGCAGCCCAGGGGTGGTCAAAAGTTGGTGTGGACTGAACAGTAAATTGCGTATTACCTTTGCGGCATGCCATCGGGCAATAAATCTAAGTTAATCAATGATCCCTTGCACGGATTTGTGACCTTGCCTAGCGCTTTGGTTTACGATGTTGTGCAGCATCCATACTTCCAACGTCTGCGTAGAATCCGTCAGCTGGGAATGAGTGAATGGGTTTATCCTGGAGCCACTCATACTCGTTTTCACCATGCCTTGGGCGCGATGAATTTGATGGTGAAGGCCCTCGATACGTTAAGGGGAAAGGGTGTAGAAATTACGGAAGAAGAAAAGGAAGCCGCGATTTTAGGGATTTTAATGCACGATATTGGCCATGGACCCTATAGCCATACCCTTGAATATACGTTGGCTCAGGGGGTAAATCACGAGGATATTTCTATCATGCTCATGGAGCGGATGAATATCGAGTTTGGCGGTGCTTTGCGATTGGCCATCGATATTTTTAGGGGCGATTATCACAAGAAACCGTTTCTGCATCAGTTGATTTCCGGTGAGTTGGATATGGATCGCTTGGATTATTTGATGCGCGACAGTTTTTATACCGGTGTGAGCGAGGGGATTGTGGGCGTGGATCGATTGATACATATGCTTAATGTGAAGGATGGCGATTTGGTGGTGGAAGAAAAGGGCATTTACAGCGTAGAGAAATTTTTGGTTGCCAGACGATTGATGTATTGGCAGGTTTATTTGCATAAGACGGTAATTGCTGCCGATGCTTTGCTGGTTTCTATTTTGCAGAGAGCCAGAGAAATGGCAAAAACGGGGTCGACCTTAGGCAGTTATCACCCTTTGATGCATTTTTTGTTCAAGGATGTGAATCCAGACGATTTCAATGAAGAGGATTTGGATTTATTTGTGCTTTTAGACGATATCGATATTATGTCGGCCATCAAAGAATGGCAGTTTCACGAGGATCCAATTTTGAGTGAGATGAGTAAGCGATTGCTGAGACGACATTTGCCAAAGATCAAGGTACAATTGGAGCCGATTGATTTTGGGGTGAAGCAGTTGATGCGTTCACAGGCTGCTTCTATTTTTGGCGTAAGCGACGAACGTATTTTGGATTATTTTGTCCACGTAGGTGTTTTGAAGAACGATGCTTATCGCAGTGAGGGCGGAGGAATTCGTATATTAAAAAAAGATGGCAGTGTTGTGGATGTGGCGGCGGCGAGCGACAATTATAATCTGGATAGTTTGAAGGATACTGTTACCAAATATTACATCACGTACTGGGAGTTTTGAGAAAAAATAAATTTAGCAGCAAGGGTCCTCAATTGAGTAATCAGTTGCAAAATACACCGAGGGGTGGGAAATGGGCGAGTAAGTTTGAAGATCCTAACGCATCAAAAGGAAAGGGGAAGGCAGACGATGTGAAGGCAAAGAAGGGGTTGGGTCAGCACTTTTTAAATGATTTGAGCATCGCAGAGAGAATTGCGAATTTGGTGGACGGGGGAATGGAGCACGTGGTGGAGATTGGTCCGGGTATGGGGGTAATGACGAAATATTTGTTTGAGCGATTTGGCGGCAAATTGATGTGTGCGGAGATCGATACTGAATCGATAGAGTATTTGGCGAATCAGGCTTGGGCGAGCGGGCTTAAGGTTTGGAAGGGGGATTTTTTACAAGCTCCGGCGGAAGATTGGGTTGCCATCGGCAAGCGGATGGCCATTGTGGGTAATTATCCGTATAATATTAGTACCCAAATTGTTTTTAAGATGTTGGAGTGTGGCGTGAGGGTTGATCAGTTTTCTGGCATGTTTCAGAAGGAGGTAGCGGAAAGATTGTGTGCGGGCGAAGGGAACAAGGATTATGGGATTACGAGTGTTTTATTGCAGGCATATTATAAGTGCAGTTATTCTTTTACGGTTCATGAGGGGTCTTTCAATCCACCGCCGAGAGTCAAAAGTGGTGTAATCGATTGCCGATTAAAGGCGGAGCTTCCGGATTGTGATTACGGGGCATTAAAATTGGTGGTGAAAACGGCATTTTCTCAGCGGAGGAAGACATTGTCTAATGCATTAAAACCTTTGACATCGGCGCGCGAAAAATTTGTGTTGCCAGAAAAATGGGGTGGAATGCGCGCCGAACAAATCCCGGTAGCGGATTATTTGTTTTTGGCAAAATCTTGGATTGAAAGCAAGTAATTTCTTATTTGAATTGATTCATAATAAATGCGTTCAACTCAGTTTGATGGAGGAGTTCAATTGATGCCTGTAGTAAAAGTGTAAAATTCTAGTTAAAATAACGTCTTGCACTTTGTAAAACCTTTGTAAAAACTCTAAATTTGCGCATTGAAAATCCTTAAAAAGGCTCAAGAAATGATGCTCACACTACCTAAAAAATCATTCAACTTATTGAATAAGAAGTTGTTATCATTGTTGATGGCTTGCATGGCCACGGGAATGTCTTTTGCGCAAGCAGCAGGCGATGTAATTCAACCACCCCAAGAATTTGATCCTAGCAGTTGGAATTGGATGAATATTTTGATCTGCGTGTTGATTTTGTTGATTGTTTTGGTCATTGCTCGGTCTTTTGATATTGGAAGCTTAGCAGAGAAAATCACAGGTAAAAAGATTGTGAATCCTCACAAGATAAATGCGATTGTGGGTGTTGTATTTTTGATTTTGAGCTTTATTGGTGTGTGGTATGAAATTAAATACCACGGCAAGTATTTACTATTGTCGAATGCCGCTTCTGCGCACGGTGCCGAATTGGATTCAATGTTCATGTGGACATTCTGGTTCACTTTTGTAGTATTCATTTTCACAGAATTTTTGTTGTTCTACTTTATGATTCGCTACTACTATCGTGAAGATCGTAAAGCGGATTATTTCTTTCATAATAATAAATTAGAGATTGTTTGGACTATCGTTCCAGCAATTGTATTGACATTCTTGGTATTGCGTGGATTTAATGTTTGGACAAAAATTACGCAGACTCCAAACGACAAAGCCGAGGAGGTAGAAATTTTTGGTTATCAGTTTGGTTGGAAGGCTCGTTATGCGGGAGAAGACAAGAAATTGGGTGAGAATAGCTTTGTAATGATTTCTGGTACGAATCCTTTGGGATTGGCAGTGGAAGATGAGGCTGATAAATTGAAGGCTTCTTTGCAAACAGAAATCGACGAGATCAAAGCGAAGTTGGCATCGGCTGGTGATTCAACCACGGTTTGGAGAGCGGCTTTGAATAAAATGGAATCTACTGGGTTGAAAAATACCTATGAGTCAGAATATGACGCGTTGAGAGAAAAGGTATTGGATGCCGAAAGCGGTGCCTATGTCCGTCTGATGGAAAAGGAAATCAAGCGCAAAGAAACGAACATCAAGCGTGTAGACTTGTTCAAGAGTAAGCCAGAGATTTTCAATAAGGACGCTTATGATGACCGTGTAACTACAGAAATCGTATTGATTAAGAACAAGCCTTACATGTTCCGTTTCCGTGCACGCGACGTGATTCACTCTGCTTACATGCCTGAATTCCGTGCCCAGATGAACTGTGTACCAGGAATGAGTACAGTGTTCCCATTTACGCCTATCAAAACAACGGAAGAAGCGCGTAAGGCAAAGGGAAACGACAAATTCGATTATTATTTGTATTGCAACAAAATATGCGGTGCGGCCCACTACAACATGAAAATCAAGATTACTGTTGTGGGTTCAGAAGCTGAATATAAAACATGGTTGGTTGCGCAAGCCAAGGTAGTTGCTCCTCCGGTTGAGGCTACTCCTGCATCACCCGCGTCTGACTCAACTGCCGTTGTACCCGCCATTGCCGTTAACTAATTTATCAATTAAAAAAGAATCAATCATATTCATATGAGCACTTCAGCATCACACGCAGCAGATCACCACGGTCACGATCACCATCACAAGGAATCGTTTATTAGCAAGTACGTTTTCTCGATGGATCACAAGATGATCTCCAAGCAATTCTTAATTACAGGAATTATTATGGGGGTTATTGGAATGGGTATGTCGTTGTTATTCCGTTTGCAATTGGCATGGCCAGACGAGCAATTTGGTATTTTAGAAATGTTATTAGGCAAATGGGCCGTTGATGGAAAATTGGATCCTAACTTTTACATGGGATTGGTTACCATTCACGGTACGATCATGGTATTTTATGTATTGACAGCTGGTCTGAGCGGTACATTTAGTAACCTATTGATTCCATTGCAATTGGGTGCCCGTGATATGGCATCTCCGTTCATGAACATGTTGAGTTATTGGTTCTTCTTTGTTTCCAGCGTTGTATTGTTGATCTCCGTAGGCGTTGAAACAGGGCCGGCTTCTGCAGGTTGGACAGTATATCCTCCTTTGAGTGCTTTGGAAAAGGCGATGCCTGGTTCTGGATTGGGTATGACGTTGTGGTTGGTTGCTATTGCATTGTTTATCATTTCAGCTTTGTTGGGTGGTATGAACTATATCGCAACAGTATTGAACCAACGTACAAAAGGTATGAGCATGAATCGTATGCCATTAACCATTTGGGCTTTCTTGTTCACTGCCGTTTTAGGATTGTTGTCGTTCCCGGTATTGTTGGGCGCTTCTTTGTTCTTGATTTTCGACCGTAGTTTCGGTACTTCATTCTATTTGAGTGATATTTACTTGGAGGGTATCGGAGCACTTGAAAACGTAGGTGGTAGCCCAGTATTGTATCAACACTTATTTTGGTTCTTAGGTCACCCTGAGGTATATATCATTTTGATGCCTGCTTTGGGTATCACATCGGAGGTAATTTCTACCAATGCTCGTAAGCCAATCTTTGGTTATACTGCGATGGTTATCTCTTTGATGGGTATTAGCATTCTTTCTTTCATCGTATGGGGACACCACATGTTTATCACAGGTATGAATCCTTTCTTGGGATCTGTATTTATGATTTTGACATTGATTATTGCGGTGCCATCGGCGGTGAAGGCGTTTAACTATTTAACTACGTTGTGGCGCGGTAATTTGCGCTTTACTCCAGCGATGTTGTTCTCTATTGGTTTGGTGAGTTTCTTCATCTCTGGTGGATTAACAGGCATTTATTTGGGTAATGCGGCAATGGATATCCAGTTGCACGATTCATATTTCGTTGTAGCTCACTTCCACTTGGTAATGGGTAGCGCTGCAATTTTTGGAATGTTTGCGGGTATTTACCATTGGTTCCCTCGCATGTACGGTAGAATGATGAATAATACTTTGGGTTATTTCCACTTCTGGTTAACCTTCGCTTCTGCTTATTTGGTTTTCTTCCCAATGCACTTTATGGGATTGGCCGGCGTTCCACGTCGTTACTACCAATTCACTTTGATGGAAGATTTCAGTGTTTGGGCTGATGTAAATAAATTGATTACAATTTCAGCGATTGTGGGTGGTTTTGCTCAGTTGTTGTTCCTTTACAACTTCTTCGTAAGCATCTTCAGAGGTAAGAAAGCCGATCAGAATCCATGGTTGTCGAATACGTTGGAATGGACATCTCCAATGGATGTGCGTTTGCACGGAAACTGGCCTGGTGAATTGCCAACTGTGTATCGTGGTCCTCACGAATACAGTCGTCCTGACCGTGAATTGGATTACTTCCCACAGAACGAGCCCGATGAGAGTGCACCAGAGGTTTTTGAACCTGTTGTAACAGTTCAGGCTCCAAAAGAGGAAGAAGTTCCAGTTGAAAACAGTGTATTCTTTGCAGCCATCAAGCGTGTATTCGGTTTGAGCCGTTAATGCAACGCAGCAACGATATTATATTGAAATTATACAGACGGATAGGTTTATTTACCTGTTCGTCTGTTTTTTTATTGTTCTTTTTGGGAGGACTGGTTCGCGCTACTGGAAGTGGCATGGGATGTCCGGATTGGCCCAAGTGTTTTGGCTTGTGGGCGCCGCCCAATTGTGAGTGTAAATTGCCCGCCAATTATCAAGAAATATATTTGCAAAAGCGTTTACAAAAGGTTGAGCGATTTGCCAAGGTATTAAATGGAATGGGTTTTCACAATGCGGCAAATCGTTTGCTTACAGACCCATCAGTTAAGGCCCCTGAGGAGTTTCATCCAGTGAAAGCATGGATTGAGTACATCAATCGTTTGTTTGGCGTTTTAAGCGGTTTGTTTGCGTTGATCTACTTTGGGCTGATGCTTCGCTATCGCAAAATCATTCAGGGCAAGCGATGGGGTGTATTGGGCCTCATCTTCTTGTTATTGAATGGTTGGTTGGGTAGTTTGGTAGTGGCTACGAATTTGTTACCGGGTATTGTTACACTGCATTTTTTACTGAGCTTCATGTGTCTTTTTGCTTACATGGTTTCCATGCATCGGGCGCAATCGTTTAGGTTTGAGCACACAGAAATTTTATCCTCCCGCAATTGGTTTGCGGTTTGGGCGGTGGTTTTTGTGGTTTTGATTTTGGGTGCCTGGACGCGAGAGCAAGTGGATCAGATGCGTTTGGCTGGAACATTATATGTAGACGCAGATGAAACGGCGTTTTTGGGGTGGGGGATGTTGGATGTTTTTTCGATGGACTGGCTTTTTTCCTTGCATCGCTACGTTCCTTTTGTGATTTTGGGTTGGATGTTGTGGTTGATTGGGAAGGAGCCTAAAACAACAGTGGAATCGGGGTTCAAATCGAAATTACGCAGACCGCTGTGGGTAATTTCTATGATATGTATCGTACAGATTGCGTTGGGGGTAATCCATATTTGGTTTGTGATACCATCTTGGACACAAGTTTCTCACGTTGTGGTGGGTAGCGGCTTAATTAGCTATATTTTTGCAGTGTATTTATCAACCCTTTCAATTAAGTCAACCCATTCATGAATCCAACGGTAAAAGCCTTCGCCCAATTAATCAAATTCCGGCTTACGGCGAGTGTTGCGGCAACATCGGTTTTTGGATATATTTTGGGTTGTAAGCTAAATGCAGATGGTGACTGGAAGAGTTTATTTGATTGGGTGACATTTTCGGGTGTGTTGATCGGTGGGATGTTGGTGGTTTTTGCATCAAACGGCCTCAATCAGATCATCGAAAAGGAAAATGATGGCAAGATGACGCGTACTGCACAAAGACCCATTGTTGAAGAAAGAATTTCATTGTCCCAAGCCATTACTTTTTGTTGGATCACGGGCATTTTGGGAATGCTTATTTTGTCGTTCACAACGCCTTTCGTGGCTGTATTCCTGTCGGGCTTATCATTGGTGATGTATGTCTTTGTTTACACACCCATGAAGCAAACTACCAATATGTCGGTTATGATTGGTGCAATCCCTGGCGCTTTACCACCACTGATTGGTTACACTGCGGTTGTGGGTAGAATTGATGAGCCGGGCATGATGTTATTTTTGGTGCAGTTTTTTTGGCAATTTCCTCATTTTTGGTCGATTGCTTGGTTGCTACACGACGATTATCAGAAGGCGGGTTATTGGTTGTTGCCATCGTCTGGTGGACGGGATAAAAAGAGCGGTTATCAAATACTTACGTATACGGTTTTATTAATTATCATCAGTATGACACCGATTTATTATGGCATGGCGGGCCCTAAATCGTTGATTTTGATTCTTCCCATGTCGATTTGGTTGTTGATGAAATCGGTTAACTTGTTTCGAAGTTTAGAGATTCCGGATGCCCGAAAATTGTTGTACGCAACTTTGGTTTATACCCCTTTGGTTTTTTTAGGATATATCATTTTTTAATATGGAAAACAGCATCAATAAGAAAATCAAAGATCCAACACCTTTGATTCCACCGGCGAAGTTCACTTTGTGGTTGTTTATGTTGGCGAGTGCAATGTTATTTGCGGCTTTTGTGAGTGCTTTTGTGGTTCACATGCCCGATGGGGAGGCAAAAAAGATGTGGACATCGTTCGATTTACCCATTTACTTTTTTTATTCTTTGATAATTGCTGTGGCTTGTTCGGTTACGATTCAATTGGCAACCAACGCTGCCAAACAGGATGAATTGAGTAAGAACAAATGGATGATTGTGGTAACCTTGGTGTTGTCGGCCTTGTTTACAGTATCACAATATTTAGGATGGAAGCAATTGGTTAATATGGATTTAACTTTCGTAAATCGTAGACCTGAAGACATTTCAGCGAGTTATGTTTGGGTAATTACAGTGTTGCATTTCATTCACATTTTGGCAGGAGTTATCTTGCTTTTGGTCGCCCTTTTCAAATCAATCAAATTGGAAATCCACAAGAAAAAAATCACCTTTATGTCAATTACGAGTACTTATTGGCATTTTGTGGGATTTCTGTGGTTTATATTGTATTTATTTCTTTATTTCGCAAGGTAATTTTTCCCAATGGCAAATCAAACAACAACAGCAGCATCTTTTGAAAACCAACCCACTTGGGCAGGAGGTCGTTCTCCTTTCAATGTGAGTTATGGAAAATTGATGATGTGGATCTTTCTTTTATCGGATGCGTTCACATTTTCATCATTATTGGTACAATATGGTACACAGCGTTTTTCGAACGTAGTTACGGCAATAACTACCAAATGGCCTGATCCAGCGTCGATTTTCAATCACTTCCCAGGAATGCATGGCTTTCACTTGCCATTGTTGTTTGTGAGTGTAATGACGTTCATCTTGATTTTAAGTTCTGTAACCATGGTATTGGCGGTTGAAGCGGGTCACCGTAACAGCAAGAAAGAAGTTGCAAAATTTATGATTTATACCATTTTGGGTGGATTGGCATTCTTAAGCTGTCAGGCTTGGGAGTGGTACACTTTCATTCACGAGGGAGCTCGTTTGGATGGCAATACTTTTGGAATCACGAAACAGGGATATGATCACCTACATAGTGTCAGTTTTGGAAGTCATTTCGAATGGGAAGTGGGCGATAGAACCTTTGGACCTGTTCCATTTGCGGCATTGTTCTTTATTGTAACGGGTTTCCACGGTTTCCACGTATTTAGTGGTGTGGTAATCAATGTGGTTGTTTATATCATGACGGTTCGCGGTGTATTTGAACGTCGGGGTCATTACGAAATGATTGAGAAGGCCGGTTTGTATTGGCACTTCGTGGATCTTGTTTGGGTATTTGTATTTACCTTCTTCTACCTCATCTAATTGTTAAATAGTATCAGTATGGAATTCTATAATAAACCTGGAGATTACGACGCAATCAATTACATTCCTCATACCGAAAGTCATGGTACAAAGGAACTTTGGAAGACATTTTGGTTGTTGTTAGGGATTACCCTTTTTGATTTTATGATTTATTTTGTGATGCCAGCAAGTGGCTTCAGAAACTTTATATTTATCTTTTTTGGATTGGTTAAAGCTTATTTCATTGTGGGTGCTTTTATGCACTTGAAGCATGAGAAAATGACTTTGGCCTTAATTATTTTGGTACCCACCATTTTCATTTGCGGATTAATCATCGGACTGTTGTACGAGGGTTCTGCATTGGAAGTGATGAAGTCGATGTAATTCATGAGCAATATTGGCAACAAATTCAAAATGGCCGCGATCGCGGCCATTGTCATTTTACCCATCATTGGTATCTTGATGTTGGCCCGCGCAAAGTGGGTGCATCAGGAATTGCCTTATTTGGGTGAGACGGTTGTTGCTGCAAATGGTACCAAAGAGTATCATACGGTGAGCGATATTCAATTGATAAATCAGCATGGTCAGCCTATCAGTTTGGATGATTTCGATTCCTGTATTATCGTTGCTAACATCTTTTTTGCTTCATGTGCTGAAGTTTGTCCGGCCATGAACAAGCAAGTACAAGTGATGGCTGAGGAATTTAGGCCATTTCCTAACGTGCGTTTTTTAACGGTTACGATAGATCCGGAGCGTGATTCGATTCCAGTTTTAGCCAAATATGCCGATGCGTATCGTGCAGATTTATACAAGAGAACTTTTGCCACTGGAAGTAAGCGTGAGATTTATGATTGGGTGATGAGTGATTTGTTATTGGCTTCGGAACAAAGGGGTCAGGATTTTATTCACGACGATCGGGTTGTGATCATCGACAAGGCAAGACATATTCGCTCGATTTTGGAAACATCGGGAAAGAACTATACGCAGAAGTTGCAGAGAGTAAAAAGAATACAGGACGATATAAATAATTTGCTATATGAATACAGAAAAAACGACTTGGATAAGTGACAAGGGATTTTTCCGCTTGGTGGTAATCATCACAATTGCTGTGATGGGATTGGTTACTTTGTTGCAGTATTTGCCAGCAGAGATGCGCCCAACGGCTGAATTTGCGAAAGTGTTACCCTTTGTGAATGCTACGCTAAATACATTGGTGTCGATTGCCTTGGTTTTAGGTTTGATAGCTATCAAATCGGGTAAAAAGGGAGTTCATCAGGCGTATATGTTAACGGCCTTTATTTTATCTACGGTTTTCTTGTTGAGCTATGTGACATACCACACTTGCACGGAGCATACGGTTTTTGGAGGTGAGGGCACGGTTAAATACGCTTATTATATCATATTGACGAGTCATATTATATTGGCGGCTGCGGTGTTACCGATGGTTCTATATACGATGTATTACAGCACATCAGGTAATTTTGTTAAGCATAAGAAGTGGGCAAAGGTGACTTTCCCGATTTGGTTATATGTTTCAGTAACGGGCGTCATAGTTTATTTTATGATTGCGCCGTATTATACGTTTAAATATTATCCCTTTTGATATGAAACGTTGGTTAGCGACATTCGCTCTAATATTATTCTCTGTAGTTACGGTTTACGCACAATGTCCGATGTGTAAGGCAGCTTTAACAATGAACAGGGAGCATTCTAAAAATAAGCCGATTGTTGGCAATGGTATCAACAAAGGAATTTTAATGCTATTGGCGACGCCCTATGTTTTGTTAGGGACGGCGGGTGTTTTCTTTTATCACTATAAGAGAAAACAAAAAAATGCCCGCTAAACGACCTGGATTGGTTCCATTTTTGGCATGTAAATGTCCAAAATGTGGCGAAGGGAGAGTGTTTAACAATGGCTTGATTTCTTTCAAATTCGCTGAAACGCGTTACGTATGTCCCTTGTGCAATTTTTCTTTTGAACCCGAAACAGGGTTTTTTTACGGTGCGATGTATTTCAGTTACGCGCTGATTGTGGGGTTGATTATTACTTGCAGTATTATTTTTTATGCAGCAGGGATGTTTGATTATGCCATTGTAGGAATTCCTACGGTCATAATAATCATGGTGCCCTTGATTTTTCGTTATAGCAGAATGATGATGCTTTACATCGTGTATCCTTTAGTTTACAAGGACAAATTCTACGGCAAGCCTTAGTTGACCCTCATATTAATGGGTACTTGAAAGTACGCATTGATATTCTTGCCTTCATGGGTGGCAGGAATCCATTTTGGGCATAAATAGAAAATGCGGATCGCTTCTTTGCCAAATTCGGGACAAGCGCTGCTGCCTTCCATGATTTGACATCTACTTACAAATCCGTTTCTGTCGACCATAAAACGTATCAAAACATATCCATTAATATTTGCGTCAAGGCATCGACCTGGATAAACAAATTCATTGGATACGTATCGTAAGAAAAGATCTTCTCCTCCCAGGAATCTAGCACTCTTAATTTCTTTGTTCGGTATTAGTGTGTCGTTTTGCATACTTTCTTGACTGGGCAATAAGGCGGATAACTCCATTAATACCAGGCAATTTTCATTTATGACTTTTCCTTTGTTCGATTTGAATGGGGTGAATAGGGTTTTGCGCAATTCACAGGCCAGCTTGCTTTGTATTGATGTATCGGGTAGATTGCTGTCGAATATTTCAACATAATCTACCTTCCCTTTTTTACTCACTTTGAGGTTTAGAAGGAAGACCAATTTCCCTTGTTTGTCCACCAATTGATTGAGTTCTGGAATTGTTGATTTTACAGCGCTATCCAAAGATTTCCAGCCCATAACGGGTGCTGGGGATCCATTATGACGCCACCAGTTGACATATTGCTTTGATAGCACTGGCGGTTTTGCGAGTTGCGTGTTTTTGTTCGATCGTATGAATGCCGTACTGATGTGAGTCTGTGATTTTGATATGCCTTTCGATGTGATTAATGTCAAAAGGCCAATGCAGATTAGGTGAGCAGAATTCTGACCGATGATTCGTGTGAAACCGCTGATGAATGAATTCCTTGAGATGGAATATTGTTTCAATGCCGAAATGGTATTTTGTTGGGTCATTCTTTTGTTCATATTGGTCGATCGACTCGGGGTGTTCAAAAATATGATAAATGGGTGGGAGTTTGGATATGTGTGTGCTTGGATTTTCCTCTGGGATTTGGATGGATGCTCGCCATTTGCGATTTCTTTAGTGATTTCGGTGGTGGTTCGCCATTCGGGTTTTTGAGAAACTTATGGTTTGCGTTTTCAAAAAGAGGCCGGCCGGGGTTTCCCCGGCCGGCCGTCATTCAATTAATAGGAATATTTGATTGTATTCAATGCAATATGCAATCATTATGAATCGCAATGTGCCAATTCACACTTGGGCGCGTTGTCTTAGTCGGGCTGTACCGCCAAAATCTCTTCACCACCGGCCATTTTTGCGCGAATTTTCGCTTCGATTTCTGCCATCATTTCTGGATTGTCTTGGATGAGTTCCTTTACGGCATCTCTTCCTTGACCCAATTTTGTGGTATCGTAGCTGTACCAACTTCCACTCTTTTGAATGATGTTGGCATCCACGGCGATATCCAATACTTCACCGGCTCTGCTGATGCCTTTGCCGTACATGATATCAAATTCAACGACTTTAAATGGCGGAGCGACCTTATTCTTGGCCACTTTTACCTTTGTACGGTTACCCATTACATCGTCGCCATCTTTGATTTGTGCGTTTCTACGAATATCCAAGCGGATAGAAGCGTAGAATTTCAATGCATTACCACCGGTTGTGGTTTCAGGATTTCCAAACATCACGCCGATTTTCTCACGAAGCTGGTTGATGAAAATACAAATACAACCCGTTTTGCTAATTGTACCTGTTAACTTTCTTAACGCTTGGCTCATCAATCGGGCATGTAATCCCATTTTGCTATCGCCCATGTCGCCTTCGATTTCAGCACGTGGTACCAACGCAGCAACAGAATCTATCACCAAGACATCGATTGCACCAGAGCGGATTAGGTTGTCGGCAATTTCCAACGCCTGCTCCCCGTCGTCCGGTTGAGAAATCAATAGATTAGAGGTATCGATACCCAAATTTTCGGCATAGAGTTTATCGAATGCGTGTTCCGCATCAATAAATGCACAAATACCGCCTTTTTTCTGTGCTTCGGCGATTGTGTGCAGAGCGATGGTTGTTTTACCACTGCTCTCCGGGCCATAAATTTCAACAATTCTACCCCTTGGGAACCCACCTACGCCCAAAGCCAAATCCAAACCAAAGGAACCTGTAGAAATTACATCTACAACTACGCTACGCGTATCGTCCATCTTCATCACCACGCCCTTACCATAGGTTTTCTCCAAACGCTCGATGGTTTGTTTGAGGGCCTTCATTTTTTCTTGCTGTTCACTCATAACTATATGTTTTAATTATCCGTTTAAATGGTCTATCTGATTTCAAAACTAACAAACTTGTTTATATAATTGTCAAATATATGATTAAAAATTTATCAACAATGAGAAAAAGCACAGAAAATGGGGTGGATTTGCGAATTTTGCAAAACAAATTTTTAGCCAATGGAAAAACTGCAATGGATAACAGTGAATTGCTAGTTTTGGTTTTGGGCAATGGCAGAAAGACGGTGAGGTCGAGGCATTTGGGTGAGCGACTATGGAATTACTGCAACGGAGATTTGCGGAATCTGGGTCAGATGAGCATGGAGGAATTGTTGCAGGTGGATGGTTTGGGGTCTGCGGGTGTGGTTACTTTGGCCGCGGCATTTGAGTTAGGCAGGCGACGGGTGATAGATGAACCGAGGCCTAGGCAGATTAAAAATCCAACGGATGCCATTGCTTTGTTTCGTCCGCTGTTTATTGATTCGGTGGTAGAGAGTTTTTACGTGGGGTATTTGAATCGTGCAAATCGGATTTTGCGGATGGAATGTGTGAGTATCGGTGGAATGGCTGGGACGGTGGTAGATGTCCGTTTGGTTTTCAAGCGGGCTTTGGAATTGCGGGCCACGGGTTTGGTTTTTAGTCACAATCATCCATCGGGCAACGACAAGCCGAGTGATGCGGATCGCAATTTAACGAAGCAATTTGTGCAAGCGGGCAGGTTATTGGATATCACGATAATCGACCATATTATCATTGCGGGTTCTAGGCATTTTAGCTTTGCGGAGGAGGGAACTTTGAGTCAGATGTGATGGGTCTGTATAAGAGGAGCGATAAAATTTAAAAAAAAGTATATTTTGCTCTGTTTTGTGGTTCTGAATTCTTTGGGATACGTTAAATTTGCATCTTTATGAACCAATTCAACGCCCTTTATTCGGAGTCGTTTTCGGACCGTCACATCGGACCAAGACAAAGTGATTTGAATGCCATGCTTGCCACCATTGGTGTGAAGAGTTTGGATGAGTTGATCGACCATGTTGTTCCAAGCAACATCCGATTGCCGAAACCTTTGAATGTTGATGCGGCGGTGAGCGAGGTTCAATTCTTGTCGATGTTGCGTGAAAAAGCATCAAAAAACAAGATGTACAAGAGCTACATCGGGATGGGATATTATAATAACCATACGCCTGGCGTGATTTTGCGTAACATTATGGAAAATCCAGGTTGGTATACCCAATACACCCCTTATCAGGCAGAAATTAGTCAGGGAAGATTGGAAGCGTTGTTGAATTATCAGACAATGGTGATCGACCTTACCGGTATGGAGTTGGCCAATGCATCGTTGTTGGACGAGGGTACTGCGGCTGCGGAGGCAATGAATATGTTCTATGGCTTGGATAAGAAGAGTGCGGCGCATCGCTTTTTTGTTGATAACAGCGTATTCCCCCAAACCGTTGATATTTTGATTACTCGCGCGGAGCCTATCGGCATTGAGATTGTACGAGGCGATTATAAAACATTTACTGCGGATGCTTCTTTCTTTGGTGCTTTGGTACAATATCCAAATGCTGAAGGAAGTATCGAAGATTATAGAAATTTCGTGAGTGCTTGCAAGTCGGTGAATGTAAAAACTTGTTTTGCTTCCGATTTGATGGCTTTAACGTTGTTAACCCCTCCGGGTGATTTTGGTGCGGATTGCGTAGTGGGTAATACCCAGCGTTTTGGGGTTCCATTGGGTTTTGGCGGACCTCATGCGGCATTTTTTGCAACTAAAGACGAGTTCAAGCGTTCTATCCCAGGTCGTATCATTGGTGTATCTGTTGATGCACAAGGCAATCGTGCGTTGCGTATGGCTTTGCAAACGCGTGAGCAACACATCAAACGTCAGAACGCTACTTCTAACATTTGTACTGCACAGGTATTATTGAGTATCATGGCCGGTATGTACGGTGTTTATCATGGTCCCGACGGATTAAAGAAAATTGCTCAGCGCATTCATGCGTTGGCAGTTTCTTTGGGCGATGCCATCGTAAAGTCTGGTAATGGAAATTATAGCTTAGAGCACAATCATTTCTTTGACACGATTTTTATCAAAGTACCAAGTGTTGAGACAATTCAAGCGTTGGCACTGGCTCAGGAAATCAATTTGAGATACGAAAACGGAATGGTTGGTATTTCTGTCGATGAGACTACTAATATGTCCGATGTTGAAAAACTGGTGAGCATTTTCGCTCGCGGTGTTGAAAATACAGCAGCAAAAACAGAGGGTTCTGTATCGCACAAATTGCCTGCGGCCTTGGTTCGTGAGAGCAATTTCATGTTGCACCCTGTGTTTAACCGTTACCACTCAGAGCATGAGATGTTGCGTTATATCAAATCATTGGAAGCCAAAGATTTGAGTTTGTGTCATTCCATGATTTCTTTGGGTAGCTGTACCATGAAGTTGAATGCAACCACTGAGATGATTCCAGTAACATGGCCCGAGTTCAACAGTTTGCACCCATTTATTCCAATGGATCAAGCGAAGGGCTATATGGAGATCATTGAGGAATTGAATAAGGATTTGAGTGAGATTACCGGATTCTACACCATGAGCATGCAACCAAACTCTGGTGCTCAAGGTGAGTATGCTGGTTTGATGGTGATTCGTGAATATTTCAAGGATCGCGGCGAATCGCACAGAAACATCGCATTGATTCCATCGAGCGCACACGGAACCAACCCAGCTTCGGCGGTGATGGCGGGTATGCAAGTGGTGGTATCGCAGTGTGATGAAAACGGAAACATCGATGTGGAGGATATCCGCGCGAAGGCTCTGCAATACAAAGACAATTTGGCTTGTTTGATGGTGACTTACCCAAGTACGCACGGGGTGTTTGAGGCTGCGATTACCGAATTAACAGATATCATCCACCAAAATGGTGGACAGGTTTATATGGATGGCGCGAACATGAATGCGCAGGTTGGATTGACATCGCCCGGTATGATTGGGGCCGATGTGTGTCACTTGAACTTGCACAAAACATTCTGTATCCCTCACGGGGGTGGTGGTCCTGGAATGGGTCCGATTGGTGTTGCCAAGCACTTGGCTCCTTATTTGCCAGGTCATGCCGTGATAGATATGGGTCCTGAAAAGGCGATGCATGCAGTGAGTGCCGCTCCTTGGGGCAGTGCGAGTATTTTGTTAATCAGCTATGCTTACATCAAAATGATGGGTGGCGAGGGTCTTACGAATGCGACGAAGTATGCGATTTTGAATGCCAACTATATCAAGGCGAGATTGGAATCTGAGTATCCAGTATTGTATAAAGCAGCGAACGGATTTGCGGCCCACGAGATGATTTTGGATACCCGTAAATTTAAGACCAGCTGTCATGTAGAAGCGGAAGACATAGCCAAGCGTTTGATGGACTACGGATACCATGCACCTACGTTGAGTTTCCCAGTTGCGGGTACTTTGATGATTGAACCTACTGAGAGCGAAAGCAAAGAGGAATTGGATAAGTTTTGCGATGCGATGTTGAGTATTCGTGAAGAGATTCGCGAGGTTGAGGGGGGTAAGTATTCTCAGGACAACAACGTATTGAAGCATTCTCCACATACTTCTACGGTTGTGATTTCAAACGATTGGGATCGCGAGTATTCACGTGAGAAGGCGGCTTTCCCGTTGGATTCTATCCGTATGGGTAAGTTTTGGCCAACGGTTTCTCGTGTGAACAGCACGGTGGGGGATCGCAATTTGATTTGCGCATGTATTCCTGTTGAGGCATACGCTGAGGCTGCGGCATCGAATTAATTTGAATTATATTTACGGCGTGATCAAGCGCTGGAAAAATAGCATTTTGGAAAGAACTGGGCCATGGGTCTGGTTCTTTCTGTTTTATGCGGTTTGGGGGTTTTTCACGCTCGACGATTATGGGGTGCATTTGGATGAGATTACGCAGCGCACAATCGGGATGGAGAACAACCGATTTTTGAGCGGGCGGGTGGGGTTTGATAAGGTAGAGGAGCATAAGTTTTTTGGTCCGATATGGGAGAGTATGAGTTACTTGGCGGAGCAGGTGGTATTTACAGAGCCGATGCGGACGAAGTTGCTTTTGAGGCGGGCATTGTTGTGGTCGTTTTTTGTCTTTGGGCTATGGCGATTGTATTTGTTGGGATTGCGGAATAACGGTTGGGGGATGTTGAAGTTGATTGGGCAGAGTTCCACGGTGGATTTTGGTTTGATGGATGGTACCCAAAAATCGCGATTGCGGTGGGGGGCGATGTTGCCTGTGCTGATGGTTGCATTGTGGCCAAGGATGTTTGCTGAAGCGCATTACAACACCAAGGATGCATTGTTTTTTGTTTTGGTGCTGTTAGTGGTGGATGGATTGGATAAAGTTTGGCGCAGGGAAAAGCAGCGGTGGGACTGGGGATGGATGGGTGTGATGGGGTTGTTGGGTGTGGCGACCACGATACGCATGGGTGGGGTGTTTGTTTTGGGTTGGGCTATGCTGTGGCCTGTTTTGCAGGGTCTAAATATTCATAAAGCAGAGGTGAAATCGCCAATTTCGGCAAAATCACAAACTACGGAGATTGCTTATAGCGGATTTAAGCTTCTCAGGCAGAGCAATTGGATCTGGTTGCTTTCGGGATTGGTTGCTTTCGCAATGGGATATATTGGTAGTTATCCCTATTTGTGGTTTACAGGTTGGGATGGTCTCGTGGAGGTTATCGGATTTGCTTTTCATAACCCTTGGCCCAACGGCGCTTTGTTTTTTGGTTCGATGGGTCCTTCGCGATGGTATTTACTGGGTTGGATGGCGACTACGCTGAGCGGTTTGATCTTGTTGCCCCTGTTGTTGGGCGCTGTTGTTTCGGTGATTCAAATGGTAAAGGGAAGGTTAGCATTTACTCTGTCGACCGCCAATTTTCTGCTGCTGCTATTGCTTAGTTATATCGTTTTTACCTTCTTCAAAATGCCGGTGATGTACGATGCTTGGCGACATTCGCTGTTTCTGTTGTTGCCGGTGGTGGTGCTTTCGGCGCGTGCGTGGTCGGGTATCTATGAACAACTTTTGGCAAAGCCGCGACTGCTGCAGTTGTGGATCTTTGGGACATTATATGCATTGGTTGGGCAAGTGGTGGGCGTATTTTGTCCGGACGTATTTGCCTTTTTATCTAAGGAGGAAAACCAAGCTCAGAACAAAACAGAGGTTTATTTGGGAAGCTCGCAAACGCATTTCAATGAATTGGGAAGCAAGTTGATTGAGCGGTATCCCATGCAGATCGACTATTGGCATCAGACCAACTACCAGGCATTGCAGTGGGTTGCGACACAATTACCCAGCGATGGTTCTGCATTGGTCATTGGCAAGGGAGAATCGTTGACGTTGAATGCGTTGTTGTTGCCGCGGTCATTGGAGCGCACAATTCATTGTATCACCCCTGAATTTTTGGATATGGGTTTCTCTTTGGATTCGATGAATGCAATTTGGCCCAGATTGAATGCGCAACTGAAACCAGGAGAGGCCCCGTTTTTGCCCACGAAAAAAATCTATTGGATTGATTTTGGTGACCATTTACAGCAGCCGACTATTCCAGTCCAAAAATCACCCAAATGGATTGGGGTGAAATCTTGGGAATTGGTACAATCATTTTACCGAGAATCATTGCCCTTGGTTAGGGTTTACAAAGGTCTTTGATTACGCCTGTATTTTAATTTTTTACTCGCCCAAGATTCGCAACCGGTATTCGCGGCTGTTTTCCTTGTGTTCGATGTTGATCCATAGCACTTTGGCTTTGTAGTTTTCGGCCAAATCGCGCAGTAGGAAATCGCCAATTTCAGGCCATTCGATCAAGTGTTTGCTTGGATATTCGTGAAGTATTTCTTCGATGCCGGCATCGTACAATTCCCCCGCATCTTTCACCCGATACCAGTCGTGGTGATACAATTTACCCTTGAAATCCAACAATTCGTATTCATTCACTAAAGCGAAGGTGGGCGAACTGACTTCGTTTTGACAGCCCCAGGCCGCACATAGTAATTTACTCAAGGTTGTTTTACCCGCGCCGAGGTTTCCTTCCAATGCGATGATATCCGGACCCGACTCCCCAAAGGGATAATCACAGACCCAGGCGGATAAATCTTTCCCCAAAATGGCATCAATCACCGCCTTAAGTTGATTTTCGGTGGTCTCGATGTATGCGGTTGTTTTGAAAGAGGTCATCGCCGGGATTTTAAATGATTTTGGGTAATGTCAATCTTACTTTTTTGGGGTTAAAACGGCAATCGGACAGCACATTTCTTCCAAACTAATCCCGCCGTGTTGGAACGTATTTTTATAATAATTGACGTAGTAGTTGTAGTTGTTGGGATAGGCAAAGAAATCGTTTTCCCCAGCAAAAACAAAGCTTGAAGTGAGGTGCTGCAATGGCAAGAATACATCATGGGGTTTCTTCACTTCGTATACTTCTTTGGGGTTGTAGGTGATGTTTTTACCTTGTTTGTATCGCAGATTGGTATTCACGTTTTTATCGCCTACAATTTTGATGGGGTCTTTCACTCTGATGCTTCCGTGGTCTGTGGTAACGATGACTTTGCAGGGTTTATCGGCGAGCCATTGCAGTGCTTCCCAAAGCGGGGAGTGTTTAAACCATGTGGCCATCACATTGCGGTAAGCGGCTTCGTCTTCGGCCAATTCGCGCACAATATGGATATCGGTCCGGGCATGCGAAAATGAATCCACGAAATTGTAAACCACCACGTTGAGCTTATTCTTCATCATGTTTGGCACTTGTTCAACAAGGTTTTTACCCGCATCTAAATTGGTGATTTTGGTATAGCTGAATTTTACATCGCGACGTAATCGTTGGAGTAAATCTTCCAAAAAGTCCTTTTCATACATGTTTTTACCGCCCTCGTCTTCATCGTTGCTCCATTTTGTAGGGAAGCGCTTTTCGATTTCCAACGGTAGCAAACCACTGAAAATACTGTTTCGGCAATATTGGGTAGTGGTTGGTAAAATGCTCATATACATATCGTCGTTTTCTAGGCGATATCGCTCTTGCATGACTTCGGAAATGGCACGCCACTGATCGAATCGCAAATTATCCATCAAAATCATAAACACCGGAACATTGCCATCCAAATGCGGATTCACGGCACGACGGAAGAGGTTATGACTCATGGTTGGACCATCATCGCCGGTTTGTTTGAGTAGCCCTTGGTAATTGTCTTTGATGAATTTTGTAAAGTTGCGATTGGCGTCTGATTTCTGGGTTTCGAGGATCTCTTTCATGCTGTCCTCGCCAGCGCTATCCAATTCTATTTCCCAGTATACCAGCTTTTTATAAACGTCTTTCCACTCGTTGAAGTTCAGTTTGTCGCTCACCGTCATCCCGATTTGCATAAACTCTTTGCGATATCCCAAGGAGGTTTTTTCGCTCACCAAACGACGTTCATCGAGGTTCTTTTTGAGTGCAAGTAAAATTTGGTTGGGGTGAACAGGTTTAATGAGGTAGTCAGCGATTTTGGCGCCGATGGCCTCTTCCATTATATGCTCTTCCTCGTTTTTGGTAATCATAATGATGGGGAGGTTGGGCTTTAGCTGCTTGATTTGCGCCAGCGCTTCCAATCCATTGATTCCGGGCATGTTCTCATCCAAAAATACCAGGTCGTATTCGTTCTTTTTCACCGCTTCAATGGCGTCTCTTCCACTACTAACTGTGCTCATCTCATAACCCTTGCCTTCAAGGAAAATGATATGCGGTTTCAGAAGATCAATTTCATCGTCTGCCCAGAGAATTTTTGGTTTGCTCATACTTGTTGCATTACAACGCTCAATTGCCAAAATTCGTGCCACAACGCTGGTTTTTTTGAACGAACTTTGAGCTACTTTTATCGGATGAGTTCACACCACATTGTACGCGACAACCAAGAGCCGGCATTGATTATCGCCAATGGCGCGGATTGCAGTGATGCTTTGTTGCAGCAGTTGATGGAGTGGTCGCCGTATGTCTTGGCATTGGATGGCGCAGTTCACCGGTTGTTGGAACGAAATATTCGGTTTGATGCATGGTTGGGCGATTTTGATTCTGGGGCAAACGCAGATGAATTGGCGATTGCAAAAATGGGCGATGTGCAGCGCATTTGGGCGGAGGATCAAGACAAAACTGACTTACAAAAGGGCATCGAATTTCTGATTACAAAAGGACATAAAGCCGCAAATATCATTTGGGGTACAGGAAGGCGTGCAGACCATACTATCAACAACATGGCTACTTTATGGCGATATCACGAGCAGATAACCTTGAGTATTTTGGACGATCATTCGCGGGTGTATCCATTGGCAAAGCAGTTTAAGAAGTGGTATCCGGCGGGGACGCAAATCAGTTTGATTCCGGTGGGTTTTGCATCGGGAATCGCATCAAAAAATTTAGTCTATCCGTTGCTGGATCGTACGTTGGAGTTGCCGCATAGCACGGGGAGTTCCAATGAAGTTGAGGTGGATGGTTTTGTGGAAATTTCTTATTCAGGCGGACATCTATTGTTGATGGAGTGTTTTGATTGACCCCGTATCTTTGTTTACTATGAAAGTGATTTCCTATAATGTGAATGGCATTCGCAGTGCGATGAGCAAGGGCTTGGTGGATTATTTGGCCGAGCAAAACGCCGATATCGTCTGTTTTCAAGAGTTAAAAGCGTTGCCAGAGCAAATTGATGAGGAGCCTTTGAAGGCCTTGGGCTATGAGTGTTATTGGTTTTCTGCGCAAAAGAAAGGTTACAGTGGGGTTGGGATTTTGACAAAGCAAACACCGTTGCATGTGGAGTATGGCTGCGGCAATGATTTATATGATTTTGAGGGCAGGGTGATTCGCTGCGATTTTGCTTGGGGCTCTGTAATAAGCGCTTATTTTCCCAGCGGAACGGCGGGGGATATCCGACAGGATATAAAAATGGATTTCTTGCGTTTTTTCCATGATTATGCGCAGAAAATCCGCTCGATGGTGGGGGAATTGATCGTTTGTGGCGATTACAATATTTGTCATAGAGCCATTGACATTCACGATCCAGTTGGGAATAAGAACAGCACAGGATTTTTACCCGAGGAGAGGGCTTGGATGGATCAATGGTTTGAATCGGGGTTTACGGATACTTTGCGAGCTTTGAGGCCTGAGCCTCATCAATACACTTGGTGGAGTTTTAGGGCCAATGCTAGGGCGAACAACAAGGGCTGGCGCATCGACTATGTAAGTGCATCGCCCAAACTAGCAGGACAATTATCGTCGGCCGGCATTGATGATTTTGCCAAACATTCCGATCACTGTCCTACTTGGGCGGAGTTTACAATTACTTCGTAATTTCTTTAATCGTTCCCTGCCAAGAATTAGTTAGAATGTTTGTTTTTCATAAGATTCGGGGCATTAATACAGTAAATGCCGAAAAGGTAAACCCTATGGATATTGAAGTGTGCCGAAATCCCCTGAAATGGTCAGTTTGTTCGACGAACTTGCTTCAACCCTCCCAACGATTTGCGCATCGATGTTGAACGATTTTGCAATTTCAATCATTTGCTCTGCCGCTGCCTCATCGGTATAGATTTCTAGTCGATGTCCCATGTTAAACACCTGAAACATTTCCTTCCAATCGGTGCCGCTTTCGTCTTTGATCAGCTGAAATAAAGGAGGCATTGGCAACAAATTATCCTTGATGACGTGAACATTTTCAGTGAAATGCAACACTTTGGTTTGACCGCCGCCGCTGCAATGCACCATCCCTTTAACAGCGGGTTTGCAAGCATCGAAAATCGCTTTAACCAATGGAGCATAGGTCCTTGTGGCTGATAAAACCAATTTCCCCGCATCCAAAGGTGAGCCTACTACTGAATCAGTTAAACGTTTACTTCCGCAATACACCACATCGCTAGGCAAATTGTGGTCGTAACTTTCGGGATATTGTTCGCGGTAATGGCTAGAGAAAACATCGTGGCGTGCACTAGTGAGGCCGTTGGAACCCATTCCGCCATTGTATTGGCTTTCGTAGGTGGCCTGTCCGTAACTCGCAAAACCCAAGATTACTTGGCCTGCGGCGATATTTGCATTGTCGATGATGTCGCTGCGCTTTGCTTTGGCAATCAACGTTGAATCTACAATCACTGTGCGCACTAAGTCGCCAACATCAGCCGTTTCGCCACCGGTGGTATGAATTTCGATACCGTGTTCACGCATCGTTTCGCAAAATTTTTCTGTGCCTTCGATGAGGGCTTTGATGACTTCGCCAGGGATAAGATTTTTGTTTCTTCCGATGGTAGACGACAGCATGAATGGACCGGTGACGCCCGCGCAGAGCAGATCGTCGGTGTTCATCACAATCGCATCTTGGGCAATTCCTTCCCAAACTGAGAGGTCGCCTGTTTCGCGCCAGTAGAGGTATGCGAGGCTGCTTTTGGTGCCTGCGCCATCGGCGTGCATGATGTAACAATCGTCGGGGTTATTGCTCAACACATCGGGTACCACTTTGCAGAAAGCTTTTGGAAATAATCCTTTGCTAACTTGGCTGATGGCATTGTGAACGTCTTCTTTTTGTGAGGAGACCCCGCGTTGGGCATATTTGTTAACCATAATGCAAAGGTACATCGAAAAAACAGGGATAAAAAAGTGCTAGGTTTGTAGTAGAAATGGAAAACAGCAGACCTTTGATTTTGATCAGCAACGACGATGGCATTACGGCCCCTGGAATTGCGGCGTTGATAGATGTGGCCAAGCAGTTGGGCGATGTAATTGTGGTGGCACCGGATAAGCCGCAGAGTGCGATGGGACATGCGATTACGATTAATCAGCCGATTCGGATTACCGAAGTGGATATTCATGCTGGGGTGAAGGCCTATCAGTGTACGGGCACTCCGGTGGATTGTGTGAAAATTGCGATCGACAAGTTGCTGCCTCGCAAGCCCGATTTGATGGTTTCGGGGGTGAATCACGGGAGCAATTCTAGCATCAATGTGATTTATTCGGGGACGATGAGTGCCGCGGTGGAAGCGTCGATTGATGGGATGAAGGCGATTGGTTTTTCTCTTTGCGATTACAGTTGGAAAGCCAATTTTGAGGTGGTGAAGCCTTATATCAAACAGTTGATGAGTTCGGTTTTGGCGAATGATTTGCCATACGGTACGCTGTTAAATGTCAATTTGCCGGTGCCAGAGGATGGACAGATTAAGGGCATCAAAATTTGCAGGCAAGCCCAGGCGAAATGGAAGGAATCGTTTGATCAACGGAAGGATCCATTTGGTCGTGATTATTACTGGATGACGGGCAATTTTGTGAATATGGATCACGGCCAGGACACTGATGAATGGGCGTTAAAAAACGATTATGTTTCGGTGGTTCCTACGATGTTTGATTTAACGGATCATCAGCGGATTGCGCAGTTGAATCAATGGGGCTTGGATGAATTTTCTGTTTAAGTTGTATTTTTGATTGGAACGATATGAAAGTTAACTGGTTACACATGTTTTTGGGTTTTGTTGCGGGAGCATCACTGCCATTGATTTTGGGGATGTTGATTGCGATGCCTCAGGGCGTTCAGCCGGAGACGTTTTTATGGGCGATTACGCACTTTGAATGGTATTATAACAGCATTTTTCAGTTGGGTGTTGCGGCGAATATTGGTGTATTCTTCCTGCTGATAAAAAAGGATTCATTGATTTACTTCAATCGTGGGTGGTTGTTAGGTACCATTTTAATGACGATTTGGGCTGTGATGATTGAGTTGGCTCGGATATAAAATAGTTAGGCGTAAGCGTTTTTTGAAGGACAGGATGACGGTAGAATCGCGCAAAAAGAAGGTGTTTGTGTTGGCTGGTGAGGCCAGTGGCGATTTGCATGGAAGTCATGTTGTGCGGAAGTTGGTTTTGGGGAGTGAAGGGTTTGATGCTTGTGAGGTAGTTTGTTGGGGTGGGGATATGATGGCCGCCGCAGGCGGCCGATTACTGAGTCATTACAAAGAGCGAGCAATCATGGGGTTGTGGGAGGTGATTCGGAATTTGAAGAAGATTTCGGGTTTTTTGGATCAGGCGAAGGTGGATATTTTGGCGGAAAAGCCGGATTTGTTGTTGTTAATCGACAATCCTGGGTTCAACTTGCGCATCGCCAAGTGGGCTAAGAGTCAAGGGATTGCAGTGCATTATTATATCGCGCCGAAGGCTTGGGCTTGGAATACGGGTCGGATCAAAACGATGCGACGTGTAATCGACAAACTCTATGTGATTTTTCCGTTCGAGGTTTCTTTTTTTGCCAAACATCAGATGTCGGCGGAATATGTCGGAAATCCAATTTTAGAGGAGATTGATCGGAGTTTGCAGCGATTTCACGATCAAAAGTGTTGGGATGTTGATTTAACGGATGAGCTGGGTGCGCCGTTGGGGGTTGGGGAGTTAGCTGATTCCTCCCATGTAGTTTTGTTGATGCCGGGTTCTCGAAAGAACGAGGTCCGATCGTTGTTACCCAATTTTGTGGCGGCGGCGAGGAAATTTGATGCGCAGTCAATGTGTGTAGTTGCTGGAGCGCCGGGATTAGATGCTGCATATTATCAGGAAATATTGGCTGAGGCAGTATTGGCTGGAAGACTTTCGCAGGGGGATGTTGATTCAGTCAAAGTATATTTCGGGGCTACCTATCATTTGTTGATGCAATTGGGCGGTGGGGAATTAATCGGGCCGATTAAATCTCGTTTGCAAAACCGGGGATTGGCATTGGTTGCTAGTGGAACGGCTACGTTGGAAACGGCGTTGTTGGGCGTGCCTCAGGTGGTGGCTTATCGGGTGAATGGCTTTACTTATTTTATGGCCAAGAGATTGGTGAATTTACGCTGGGTTTCGTTGGTCAATATTTTGCTCAACCGTGGTTTGTTGGAAGAGCATTTGCAGGATATATCGCCAGAGGGATTGTCGATTGCGCTGACCCAGTTAAGCAACAATAAATCGAACATCAAAGCGGGTTATCAAGAACTCCGAGATTTACTGGTTATGCCTAATGGCTCAAGTGCCAGTGACGGTGTTGTTCGGGGGATTTTGCGACAAATGAGCTAAAAATTCTGTTGGTGTCATCACTATCTTTGTAGATTATGAAAAGGAAAATCATCTGGGGTAGTTTTATTGCGATCTTGGTTACTTTATTGGCAATTCAACGGGTTGAGGTAACGCCAAATAATAGCGGTATCGATTCACTGGATGTAATGAAAGGATTTCCCACATCGCACCGTGTGAAAACGCTGTTGCAAACGGCTTGTTACGATTGTCATAGCAATACAACAACGTACCCTTGGTATGCTAAATATCAGCCCGTGGGCATGTGGTTGGAAGACCATGTTGAGGAGGGCAAAAAGCATTTGAATTTCAACGAGTTTTTGGGCTATCGTCCTTGGCGTCAGTTTGACAAAATGGAAGAGACGGTAGAAATGGTTGAGGAGGAAGAAATGCCGATGAATAGTTATACTTGGATGCACGAAGGCGCACGCTTTGAAAAAGAAGATCGCCAGAGTTTGGTCTTATGGGCAAAGGGTGTCATGGACAGTTTAACACACCTATATCCTAAGGATAGCTTGGTCAATCCAAGGTCAAAAAATTAATAATTTCTACTTATCTTTGCAGTCCCATTGGGGGATTAGCTCAGCTGGCTAGAGCGCTTGCATGGCATGCAAGAGGTCGCCGGTTCGACTCCGGCATTCTCCACCCAATAAAATCAAGGCCTCAGAGCAATCTGGGGCCTTGCTGTTTTTGGCCGGTTCAAACATGGTTCAAACATTTTGACCATTTTTGAGGCCAAAATTGTCCGATGATCGATTTCCGACGGGTAGTTGATTTGCATCGACGAAAGTTCAGTTTTGAAAGATAGTTTTCTGATTTATGGACTTTGAAAACGCTCAAAAAATCGTAAATGATCATTTTTAAGCCGAAAAGTTTTCGAATTCACTTTTGGGAAATTGAATTTATTTTGGCGAATCCACATATCGGCAGATTTAAACAATTTATTGGATGGGTGGTTGGGCGTTGCTTGTGCAATCATTTAGATGCTGGCTGGAGTAGTCGGACAAACTGACCCACTCCGTCAGCTTGAATTGACCCCCGCAGTGGAGGCAAATTATTGGTGCTAATCGGGGTGCTAAATCAAGAACACTTTGGGCGTTTTTGGATGTGAGTGGTTCCGACGAAGAGGAGTCAGTTTACAGCGACGAATAGGGTTTGTCGTCAGCGTTTTTTCCAGTCAATTGCTTAAATCTTGATTTTGGCAGTATTGTTTATTTTCTGCCGTAAAATAGTTTGCTTATTTTTGCATCTAATTGTACACAATACCATCGCAAACGACAAAACAAATATCGCCAAACTGCAAATCCAATTCAAAGAACAAAGCATCATTGGAAACAATGATATTGTGAATTTCTACAGAGAGTTTGAACCCTCCTTAACAGAAACAAACATCAACTGGAGAGTTTACAACTTAGTTCAAACCGGTGTGCTTTCACGAATAGGCAGAGGCAAATTTACTTTGGGTGAATGCGTAAATCTTGTCCCGCAGATTTCTTCCGATCTCAAAAAGATGTACGCCAAACTGCATAAGCAGTTTCCCTACTTGAAAACTTGTGTCTGGCACACTTCCGTACTTAATGAATTGATGTTGCATCAGCCGGGCAGATTTTACACTTTAATCGAAGTAGAAAAAGATGCCATTGAAAACGTGTTTTACTCTCTCAAAGAGAACAAGCATAATGTTTTTCTCAATCCATCTGCTGATATTCTCAGCCGCTATGCATCAGGTGAAAAAGAAATCACCATTGTAAAATCCCTGGTAAGCGAGGCGCCTATGCAAAAAGTAAACGGTGTACAAACCATAACAATTGAAAAAATGTTGGTGGACATTTTTTGTGACGAAACAATTTTCGCCTTTCAGCAAGGTAGCGAGATGCAAAATATTTTCAAAGAAGCATTCAGCAGATACACCATTCACGAAAGCCGTATGCTTCGCTATGCGGACAGGAGAGGAAAGAAAGAATGTTTTGATAATTACCTAAATAAGGTTTCTAAATTTCGGCAAAATAAGAAGTTAACTGCCGTTTTATAGTGTAATATGATACAACAAGAAACATTAACACAGCAATGGATTGACACGGTTTCCAAGTCGAACCGCAAAGCAGATAAAATTCTGGTAGAAAAAGTTATTCGTGCCTTGCTGCTTTTGGAAGGGTTGGCAAATTCAGAATTACCTTTCATCTTCAAAGGCGGTACGGCTTTGATGTTGCTGTTAAACTCAGCAAAACGATTGTCAATTGACATTGACATCATCGTCTCCAAAGAGCCAAAAAACTTAGAAGAAATCCTCAACTCCTTTGCGGTAAAACAAGGCTTCAACTCAGTGAAGTTGGTGGAACGAAAGAAGACATCCAACATCGAAAAAGCACACTACAAATTTTACTACACCCCCATTCACAAAATACATAAAGGTGATGATTATATTTTGTTGGATATACTTTTTGAAGCAAACCATTACAGCAAAGTTTCTGCTCACGGCTTGCAATCGCAGTTTGTAATTAGCGCCGGAAAAGAGGCACAAATACAAATGCCATCAGTGGAAGATTTGTTAGGAGATAAACTCACCGCCTTCGCACCCAACACCACCGGAGTGCCATACAAACGCAATGAGAACAGCATGGCAATGGAAATTATTAAACAGCTTTACGACATAGGGAATTTAGTGGATGTCGTAACAGATTTAAAAACCATAAAAACCACTTACAACAAAATTGTAAAAACGGAAATGATATACCGCAATATCAACGGCACAAGCCCTGCTGAAGTTTTGGAAGATACTTACCAAACTTCGCTTTGCATTTCTGTAAGAGGCATTGAAGGCAAAGGAGATTTTGGAGCATTGTTGAAAGGTATTGAAAGTGTGCGAGGCTTTATTTTTTCAGAGGCATACTATTTGGAAAAAGCAATCACACATGCGGCAAAAGCTGCCTACGTGTCGCAACTCATTGCAAGCGATGCAACGACTATTGAAAAATTCATAGACCCAAAACAAATTGCAGAGGCAACCATTGAAGCACCTAATAATCCTCGGTTGCAGAAGTTAAAGAAGTCCGACCCCGAAGCATTTTTTTATTGGTGGAAAGCAATTCAACTAAAAGGTGAACTCAATATTCAATCAACATAATTTTAAAAATAACGACAAAGAAAAATCGTTAGAAAAGGCCACCATCCTTATTATGTATCATTAATTTGCCTCAAGTGAGGGGTCAATTTCAGTCCGACGAAGAGTGGTTGGTTTGTCCGATTATTCCAGTAACTGATTGCGCAGGACTTAATTTCTCAACTTTTGTATTCGTTCCGGAAAGATCAAATGAAATTATCATCGATTGTTAAGGTTAGAATCAAAATGATCATCTGTTACACTGTTACACCTGTTACACTTGTTACAGTGTAACAGGTGTAACAGCGATAAATATTAGATCTTGACTGTTGAATAACCCATTTGGATAGTTTTTCCCTCGATTTTCCTTGAATTTACCCTAATTTCCCATCAAATTCCCACAAATTTCCCATGAAATTCCCAAAATTGCGGTGTTTTTACCGTAAAATTCCCAAAAGCGTTAAATAATTCCGACAAATTGCAATGAAACTCATTTGGATGATTAAATTTCTTTCATGAAAGTGCCGATAATTCCCCAGGTATTACTTCCGAATGGTATTTTTACTAAAAAAAGGACCCAATAAAGTACTGGATAGAATTGATTCACATAGAAAATGCATGCATTTTATTGAAAAAATGACATTATCCCTTTGAGTGTGTAAATGAAAATTTGATTAAATGATCAAAATAGGTATTCTATCTTACCCAATCCCCAGAAAGCTTCTTTATTATCAACTCCCCAAAGTTTGTAGTAATGATCATGACCCGCTTTGATAGAAATTTTCAAATGTTTTCCTGTTGGTGCTGAAACGGTTAAGCTGCCGCCTCTGCGATAAGCGCCATTTAAAAATTGCGATGAAAAACCATTTAATGAAATTGACGTTGATTTGCCGATTTTGTAATTGATTCGAGCTTGATGGATATTTGCTTGTGTACTATCGACGGATGGGAAAGTCCTAGTAAATGTGCTTCCCATGCCCACGGTGAGTTTTTTGCCAATTGATAGATCTTGCGATACAGATAAGGTACGAACAATGGCAAAGAAGGTGTCGGTAAATTGCATGCGACTTTGGCTACCATAAACCATGAGGAAGTATTTGGTTCTTTTTCCTTTACGATAAGTCATTCCGGCGGTAAGAATAGAGAATTTACTATTGATTCGAAATAGACTATCAGGATGGTTATTGCCCTGCTCATATGGAGACAATGAGGCCATGAAATTGGGCAATTTTTTGTTTTTGAAATGCGTATTTAGACTTAAACCATATCCACTGCTGATATTAGTAACTTCGCTTATTCTTAGCGGATTGTCGCGTGTGGTTTTATAGAATACAGAGGCGTTTATCTGATTTTTATAAAACGCAAATTTTGTTTTAGCGATGTGTTCAATGAAATTAACACGCATGAAAGGATTTCCGAGGTTCTTAAATCTAGGACCTACCATTTGGGTGCTTCCTTCCAATGCAAATCCTTTAACAACGGTTTTCTCGGCCAATATTTTATAAGCTCCGGTACTCATGGCTTGTTGGGATATCGAATAAGGGCTTGCAGAAAAATAGTGGGTGTTAGATTCGAAATTATTGAGTGCTTTAAAACTACTTTTGGCATAGGACAGGTCCAATTTGGGCCATTTGTTGGACCGATAAATGGCATTGAAACCAACGACTCCGTTTTGCAATGCAATTCGGTTCTGGTTTATAAATTTACTTTTAGGGTCTGTAGCATAATGACCAAATAGATGTAATGAAAAATGACTATTAACTTTCAAGTCATAATTTACACCGATAAATGTCCTTTCATATCTGTTGTTTGCTCTATTGTATGAATTGAAATCTGAGATAATCGCCTTGCCGAATGCGAAATTCAACGTTTTCTTACCGAGCGCGATACTACTTTCAAGACCTTTCATACTGACACCAGAAATACTGTAGGTATGAATCAATGGATTGATAATACCCGATTGAAAATCTTTAATTCTGGAAAGGAGTCCCAATTGAGGAGGAAGCCCTTGTTCTTTTAACCAAGATGTTACATTGGCTTCAGGATCCTCCAACAACCTTTTATACTGGTTGAGCTTAGCCGTGTCCGCATTGAATGTACTATCTAATTGTCGTCGCTTGTTTTGGAGATTTTGTAATTGGGTTTCAATTTCCCGTAAACTTTCTGCGATTCGCTGAGTGTCGTTCTTCAATTGTTCCAATTTCATGCTGTCGGCCGACAGCATTTTGGGATGCTCATTTTTTTCAATGGAATCTCTTTTTGCCCCAATTCTGGTTGTTAGGCTGTCTTTGAGACTCAAGGAGACTGAGTCTGCCTGATTTTGATATTGAAGTAATAAGGCTTCTTGTTGTTCATTGAGTTTGGTTTCCAGTGATAATTGTTGGTTTTTGAGTGCGTCCTTTTGTTTTTCAGTTTCTATTATCAGCTTGTCATGCACTTTAGACTGATATTTAGATAAATTAGCATCTGTACTCGCCCTTTGCATTTGTTGTTCCCATTGTTTGGTGATGTTGCTAATAAAAGTTTGGTAATCGAACTTGACCTTTATATAGTTGCTGTTGTAAAAAGTTTGAGTTTCACTTGTTCTATAGATGTCGACCAACAAGGGCAATCCCCCCATTGAAATAGAGGTATTACCAGATAATCTTAAATATTGTGATTCACTGAGCATCCTTGGATTTTGAAAGCTAGTATGATAGCCTTCAAATCCAATTCTACCTTTGATTTTTGGTGTAAGTAACTCATAAAGTGAAGCGCTATCTGGAATGATACGATTTTTCAGTTTAGTGTAGATCGTCAGCATAAAGTGGACATAAGTGTGACTAAACAAAGTTATACTTAAAAACCATAAATTGCTTACAATGAAAGAAAAAGAACCAAAAAATGCGGAGGCGGTTATCAAGGATATTCGCCGACGAACCAAGCGTAAATTTAGCTCTGAGGAAAAAATCAGAATTGTTATTTCAGGATTGCGTGGTGATGAATCCATTAACACCATTTGCAGAAAAGAAGGCATCGCACCGGCGTTGTATTATCGATGGAGTAAAGACTTCATAGAGGCCGGCAAACGGAGATTAAATGGAGACACCTTGCGGGAGGCGAATACAGATGAAGTACTTCAGATTAAAAATGAGAATGTAGAGCTTAAAAACCTGGTGGCCGAGTTAATGCTCGATAATCGGACGTTAAAAAAAAGCATGAATGGTCTCGAATCAAATTCCACAGGTATATGAGAATGACAGCGGCAGAAAAAATGGAGATCATCAAGATGGTAGAACAATCGCCCATTGGCGTTAAGGCTACCTTGGAACAAATTGGTATTCATAGAAGTACGTTTTATGCGTGGTATGATCGGTATGTCAAATTTGGCGAGACCGGATTGGAAATTACTACATCAAAACAGCATTGTGTTTGGAATAAAATACCCTATGAGATAGAATCGCAGATTATAGATTTTGCTTTGGAAAACCCGGAGTTGTCTGCCCGTGAGTTGGCCATACGATACGCCGAATCTAGTGAATACTTTGTATCCGAATCAACGGTATACCGCTTGTTAAAGAAACGAGGATTACTAACAGCTCCCAACTACGTGGTATTGAGTGCGGCAGATGAATTCAAAGACAAAACACTTCGAGTGAATGAGATGTGGCAAACGGATTTTACTTACTTCAAAATCAAAGGTTGGGGCTGGTACTATTTGTCAACCATTTTAGATGATTACAGCAGATACATTGTGCATTGGGAACTGTGTTCAACAATGAAAGCAACGGATGCCGTTAGGACGGTGGAGCAAGCGCTGGGCAAAGCCAGAATCAAGGCGAATGCAGTACCACGCTTACTGTCGGACAACGGATCTTGTTATTTATCGGGGGAGTTAAAGTCCTATTTATCCAAAAGAGGCGTAGAACACACTCGTGGTAAGCCCATGCACCCACAAACCCAGGGTAAAATTGAGCGTTATCACAGGACTATGAAGAATAGAATCTTACTTGAACACTATTATTCACCAGAAGAATTAGAAAGGGCATTGGGTGAGTTTATTGATTTTTACAACAATAACCGCCTACATGAGTCCTTAAACAATCTAGCCCCTGCCGATGTATACTTCAATAGGGGTGCAAAAATCCTGAAACAAAGAGAAGAAATCAAGCACAAAACCATTTTACAAAGACGGATAAATCACCTATTGCAAATTCAAAATCAATCACTTAGTTTTGTTTAACACTTGTCCTAATGAACTTGACGACGTACACTTGCTGCCAATCAGAGAAAAACAAGCACTCAGGGTAATTGGATGGTTTACACGGAAGGTGTCTTAACTGCGGTTTACGATGGTGGATGGGTTCCTGTTGGTAATCCAGGAGAATGGGATGACTTTTGGCATAAAAAAGATTTGGCATATTCCGTAACAGCAAGTTCCCTAAACTTGAGAACGGGGGCAGGTACTTCTTTTGCAACAATCGGAGATTCTTTGGCAAAAGGAACAACATTAACCCCAACAGGAAATGCAAAAGTTGGATGGGCAGAAGTTACCACCGGTGATGGTAGAACAGGATGGGTAAACTCTAATGATACTACGCCCCAATACTAATAGTTAATATTATGAAATCTTACAACGTAATAATTGCATCAATAATAATATCAACAATAACTATTAGTTGTAACAATAATAAAAATAATATTGATTCAGCTAAAGAAGAAATTTTCTCAATGAACCAAGCTCAAAGGGATGTCTCAGAAATTAAGGATGAAGTGCGTAAGGGAAATATAGAAAGTTACAAGGAGTTACAAACGATATATTTAGACTATTCATCAGAAAGCTTTCTTTTTTGGGCATTATTAATGGCAAACAAATATAAATACCCACCTGCTTATCTTGATGCGTTTCATGTGTTGGTCAATAGCTATGTTGGGAATATTGAAAACATAAATAGCATGGACAATGAAACAAAAAAGATGGCTTTGCATTTTCTTGAAAAAGCTTGTGATAAAGATGTAGCAGGAGCTAAAGAAATAAAACTTTCGTTGGGATTATAGTTGTGTCGTTCTTTAGAATTTCCTGGACACCAAAACCTCTTCCCACAAAATCTCACTGATTTAAACTGGCGTTTTCAGGGTGACAAAAAACAGAAAAAAAACTAACTTGTTACGTATCTTGGAATAATCGGCCAAGTCGTCCCTTCTTCGTCGGACTAAAATTGACCCCCTACTTATGCGACAGTTAAATATGTAAACTTCTGAGTTAAACATGGACCAAATTGATTGTTTTGATGGGGTCAAATTACCCCGACGAAGTGGGGTCAATTTACTCCGACGAACAGGGAACAATTTCAGCGTGTTTTCCAGGTTATTGCGAAAGTCCAAAATGTTTTGGAGATTTTGATAATGATGGAGATTTAGATTATCTAAATTGGGGGTTCAATAAGAATAAGATAGAATTATACTCGTTGAGCGGAAATGAATTTTATCTCAATAACAAAGAATATATTTATGTAGAGCCCAGTATTAGCGAAAGAGTTAGAATAGAGAAAGGAGAGGAAGTGACGTTTAGTCTTTTAAATAAAAGAAAGTCGAAATGGTCGAATTTTATTTATTAAAAGCTGTAAGTATACCACACCTGTCCAAAATAAATTTTTAACCGCCTTGGCGAAGATTGGACGAATGTCCTATCCTCCGTTAAGTAAAACTAAACCAAAGGCGTATGTCAAAAATAACTCTACTTGCCCAAATGATTCAACTGTGTACTATGGAATAATCAGACAAACACACCCCTCTTCGTTGGACTGAAATTGACCCCCTCGGCACAGGATAATCAATGACGAATAATAAGGAGTTAAACACTGGTAACATTGGGTATTTTGAGTTGTGAATAATTCTGATGAAGTGGGGTCAAATTGCGGCGACGAAGAGGGTTTATCGTCAGCGTTTTTCCCACAAAAAACGAGACCAAACAAAACTTAGGTTTTTGGAATGAGGTCACAATTCTTATGTAAATGAAGTTTTGTAAATCGTAATATTTGTTCTTTTTCCATTACCACTAATGAATCATTTGTCAATTTTAATATTTTCCACCTGAAACTATCGCACTCGATGTCATTAAAAAAATCGATTGTTTGACCCTGCGCATTGTAATCAAAGTAAAGTTCTTTTTTGTTCGGATAAAAAAGCATTTTCATCTTAGTTTTATGTATGTCTAGTATAAGGGTTAAATTATCTTCCTTGGTAATCCAATTGCCTTTGATTGAATTAATGTTTATAACATTAGCTTGCTTATATTTTGCAAATACAGCAATGAAACTGAAGTAAACTAAGAGAGTAAGTCCCTTAATAATGACGTTTTTATTCTTTAAAAACCAAATAAGAACAAAACCAAATGTACCTCCAATAAGTCCAGATAATGCACTCACTAAAGTGGATGATGAGTGGAAAACATATTCCTTTAAAAAAGCAAGTGTTAGCACAATGATAAATATCGAAAATCCAATATTTATATAAAATTCATTTTTATGTGTTTGTTTCATTATTTGCTTTCTTTTGCCGTTTCTTTAATTTCACTTATTGCACCTGCTTGAACAGCTGTAAGGTGTATTTCTACTATTTTACCCGTTACTTCAATACCTATTTTGGTTGCTTCAAAACCTGTTTTTAGGGAAGTTTCATATTTCTCCAAAGCTTTATTTGCTGTTATATTTGCCTGTCTTCTTCCCAATCCTTTTTGCCTTAAATCTTTTGCAATATCTTTTTTAAACTCTTTTAAAGCAATTTCCGAAGTCTCCTCAGTAAAATTTGAACTAAAATACTTTGCAAGCCCCCTGTTAACACCTTTGGCTACTTGACCTACTCCACGTCCTATAATTGCGTCAGGAATTCCATAAACACCACTTAAGATTAATTCATTTTTATCTATTGAATTATTAGTTCCAAGGTTCTTGAATAATTGTTCAGTAGCATTTCCTAAAACACCTGCAATTATAGATGAACCACCATATATATATATGGCACCGGCAGCGCTTGATACTGCAACACCAGTTGCTGTTACCGCAAATGCTCCAGCGCCAAATGTTGACCCTGCAACAAATCCTCCTGCTGCTAGTGCTCCTATTTCTGTCCAACTTTTTCTTGAAGCTAAACCGTAAATTGCTCCTCCTGCTGCGCCTATTAATCCTGCTACTATTATTGGAACAAAATCCCCATCCGGATCGTTCAGTAAAATTGGATTATTACTTAAACAGGCATACAGGCTTTCCCAAGGTTTTACAACTGGATCGGTATTCCATCTTCTACCTAATCTACCGTCATATTCCCAAAATATTGCTGTATTATGGTTACCGGGTCCGGATATTTCATCGGTTTTTTCTTGGGTATTGTACCCGAATCTATACTCGGTACTCGAGAAGGATCTTCCTTGTATTGGCGCACCGAATGGATAATAATCTGAGCTGGAGGTTATTTCGGGTTGGAAGAAAATAGTTGTACTAGAGACCTTATTAATGGGTTTATCGGAGACGGTTACTAGTACGTTTCCGAGGTGATTGGCGAGTTCAAAGGATTTGAGACCCAGTGCCCTTCGCGATGTGCCAACCCCGCCCCAAGTGGGCGTATATGCAGCACCCATATACAAAGTATCCTTACGGTTATCTACACCAACGCGAGAAGATCCATAGATGCTATGCTCCTGGGCCACATACATGAGCTGGCTGGTTGTGTTGGTATATTTAACGTAACGACACATTTCGTTTCCTTGTGCATCACGAAGATAGTAATAAGTGGAGATGACAGCGCCACTGCCTTTGGGTGTAACTTTCTTCCACAGGCGGTTTCCGGAGGCGTCATACCCAAACTCCAGATCAGCTTTGGAACTGCCAGAGTTTCGGGTAATTTTCTTCATTTTCCCGTAGACGGTCCATTCAATGCTGGCAATTTCTTCCTGTACATCGCGTACTAGATTCCCTAGCTCGTCGTATCCATAGTTGTTTGCGGTTTCAATGGTGGAGTGTGTGTTGTTAAAGGTGCCTTGATCGTCTATGTCATCAGTATAATTCCCCGCAGAAACCACATCATTTACCTGGTACAACCTATTGGAGACCAAACCATCGGTGGTGGTGTGGTAGTTGTAGGTTAATTCATCCAGTGCTGTAGGGGATGCCCCACCGCCATTTCTCTTTTGTGTGAGAATGTTTCCCATGGCATCATAGGTATAGTCTGTTGCATAGGCCGTGGGGTTTGTGCCAGAACCAGACTGCCATTGATTGGTGGTGGTGTTGATATTGGTAAACGCGCGGCTGCTTATCTCTCAAGCATATAATTATCCATGATGTGTTCCATTCATACATCAGTGAATGTTTAAGATCTAACTGATGTATGAATGGAACACCAAATTTTTTATTCACACTCAATATTATTGCGTTTTAGGGTCCTCATGACCCTAACAGCGTTGGTTCCAAGATGATTTGCCATTTCACGGAGGGAGGCAGTGGGGTTATTTTTGCGAAAATGGAGTATTTTTTCTTCTAGTTCCTCCTTGTCTTGTTCTTCTTTTAGGTGATTTTTTTCCGTTCCTATGCCGGTAAATTCGAATTTTAGGAAATTCGAAGCCTTAGTCAACTGACATTCAATGACATTTTCGCCATCAAAAACAATTTCCACAGCCCGGGATTTCAGCTGTTTAATATACCGAAAGCTTTTATCTTGAGCACTTTCACCAATGGCAAAAATACTGTCGGCAAAATTTGCCAGATGTTTGCTGCCTGCAATGTCATTTCGGGTAAGTGGGTTAAACAAAGATCTTTTGGGAGAGTGGGCCAAAACAAGCATAGACAGTCCATATTTGGTTTTAAGGGACTTTAATTTTTGCATCAAAGGCAAGGCCTCTTTTGCCGTATCCATGGATTGAGTTCTTAAAAAGGTTAGATTGTCTATAATAATTACCCGTGATCCCGTTTGTTCAACCAACAATTCCAAGTTGAGTAGTAGCTGCTCATTGAAGTCAATGAGCTCAGAGAAATCTGGATTGATTTCTAGTCTAAAAAGATTCTCAGAAAACCTATAGTGGTTGCTATAATCCGTAGAATACCGGTTTTCAAATTGCTTGTAACTCAATTCAAAATCTCCATAAATCACCGACTGTGGTTCTGCACGGAAGGGTAGGTAAGAGTTGCCCGTACCGTTGGTAATACAGTCGGCAATTTGAACTCCGAGAATTGATTTGCCCACATTGGTATCTGCGGTGAGTATACAAAGTTCCCCCTCATGCCACAAGGGTCCAAACAGCATATTAGGCATGGGTTGATTCTTGGCAATATCAATCCATTCATTCGCGGGTTTGATCGTTAATAGATTGTCAGAAATCGAGTGTTTATTCCTATCCTGACTACGGGGTCTAGTTCTACAGCCTGTACCATTGGAGTTGACCTTAATATCAATAGGGACGAACTCTTTAAATCCACTCATAATTCATCGGCGTTTATATCAATTCGGGCCATGTGACCGGCAGGCTTTTCTGTTATGTAAATGGTAAATCCCTTGAGATGGGGATCTATTTGTCGCATCTCATCCATACAATTTTCCAATGCTTGCCATAGTTTGGCCTGGGTGATTTGCATACCATTGTAGGCAGCGGTTAAATTTAGAATCAGCGTATTCTGCTTTTCAACATACCCGCGTTTTGCATCGGGTAATACGGCATATTTGCGTAGTTCATCTTGTAGGGAGTCTATTGTCTCAGACAAAAGCAGGTTTGAATCACGGTAGTTAAGCATATTATCTTCCTCCCAAACGCTTGTGAATTTCTGAAATGGACTCATGCTTTCCTTCCTTTAGCCACTCTTCGAGTTTACTCTTCTCGAAATACAATTTTTTGCCTCGTTTGATAAACGGGATTTGACTTTGAGAAGTGTACCCATAAATGGTTGTGACTTTTAGTTTGAGGTATTTTGCGGCCCCTTGAAGATCTAAAAACTCATCCTCAGTTGTCTGCTTTACCTCTTTGACCTCGGATAACACCTCTTTTAATGATGTTCGAATCATCCTTTCGAGCTCATCTTTGCTAATTACAATTACGTCGTTCATTTAATTTGCGATTTATTTTATTCGCAAATCTTTTGGTGATTTTTAGGTTTGGGATACCCGTTTGCCAAAAGTTGGGATATCCCAACTTTCGTTACTCTAAGGATTCTTTATCCTTTATTAGTTGTTCAATGGCTTGTGATAACACGGTGTTTTGACCCTGATCCATTTCTTCAAATTGTTTGATGACGGCATCTAAATCGGCAGGGTTGAATTGGGTAGTTTTACTTCCAAACAGTAATTTGATGTTGCGGTAGTATGAGGTATTGTAAATATTCGCTGCGGTTTTGTTCCCATCCACTGAGTCACTACCAGACATGAAAGCCATAAATCGGGCGAATTCAGATTTGTTCGACAGAATTCCTTTAACACCACCAGCGTTCAATAGATAATAATAAGCGATGGCTTGTCTTTTTCTGCTGGTTTCAGGAGTTTCAGGATTGCTGTTATCTTCAAATGAAAGTGGCTCGTGGATCTCTGAGATTTTAGTATTTGTAGGGCTTTGGTAAGCATCTGAATTCTTGGTAAATTGGGAAATGTCCGAATTATTTAAATGTTGAGTGAAGCCGTCTATGGCGCGGTACTTGACAATGGCATGGAATAGTTTTTTTCTTGTGGGCTTACCTTTAATCCCAGTTTCTAAATGCCCTAAAGAATCGGATTCGTTGTACAAATAGGTTTCAAAGTGCATTGTTGAGAGGATTCTTCTTTTTTCTATTTTACCCTTCGCAGAGAAGAACTGTACCCACTTAGACAAACTAAAATTTATTTTTATTTCTATCACATAAAGGAGTTCTCGATCGGTGTTGTATACCTCTTTGAATTTTGTTAAAGTGGGAATGAAGCCAAAGAGTTTATATCGCTCGATGGTTTTTGCAGATTTGATGATGTTTTCGGATGTCCACGGGCGATGATAGTGCTCTAATATCTTCAACCTCCAGGGTTCTAACGTTTCCATTATTTCGGGCATTGAGTGCCATAGGGAATACGAGGACTCGAATGACTCGAGCGCCTCCGTTAATTTTGGACTGATTTGAAATAGAGAAATTAATTCATACAGCTGCTTTGCATATTGAAATCCTTTATTCTGATCTCTGGATGAACTGGTGCATGTTGATACACAATTTTCTTGCTTAGCGTAAATTCTATTGTAAAGAGCCTGATACCTTTCCTCGGTAAACGTAGAATAATCATCCGTGTCTTCCATTTAACAAATTTATAAAAGTGAATTGTTTATTGTGTTACCTAAAATACTAGCATCTAATTGAGATGTGTAGACTTCAGTCATGGCTTCGCTCTCATGGCCCATTGCATCCTTGATGATGGTAGTGGATACGCCACTTTGCCGCAAAACGTTCGCAAAAGAATGTCGGGCCACATAGGAGGTGAGTTTGGTGGAAATACCCATTAACTCACCAATTTCTTTGAGGGCGTCGTTGTACTGTTTTCTTACTTTTTTGATGCGGTAACTTTTGCTTTTTGCACTCTCATGGATTTCATTAAAAATCGGAAAAACGTAGGGAGCCAAAGGGTTGAGGTTGGCAGTGCGATAGTATTTCAATATCTCTATCACTTGAGGCGCGAGCATAATGTTGAATTCATCGCCGGTTTTTTGTCGGGTGTAAACCAAGGTGTCCCCATGAATGTCTGACCATTTAAGGTAGGCGGTGTCAATGAAGTTCATTCCCCAACACAAATAACTAAATCGGAAGTAATTCCAATAATTGTAAAGATGGCTACTGGGCTGCACATCTAGGTTCATGAATTTTAAAATTGTCTCTTTTGGTAACGCCCGTTTTCGAGTTTTTACTCGGCGGAATTTTGCAAAACTGATGCCCTCAAATGGATCATATTCTTTTGAGACAACTCCATCTTTTCTGGCATAGTTGATGAGCGTTTTAAATGTTCGTAGATATAAAAATATGGTGTTTGGGGCCAGATTTCGACCATCGAGGTATTCTTCATAACGCACCAAAAAACTCGGGGTCACTTCACTAAAGTTGAAATCATGTTTGTTTCTAAAATTCATCAAACTGTTTTTCGTGAATTGAAATGCATCAGCGTAACCTATACGGTTGGCATTTTCCATTCTTGAAATGAATGAATCAAAGAATTTGCCAACGGTTTGACTGGCTGTAGAAGGAGCCCCTTTTATTTTGTTTTTTATTTCATGCGCTGATACTACTGTACTAGCGGTTTTGATTCCAAAAATCAGTGAACTGGCCTCTGCTCTTTTTATATCAATTAATAAAAGAAGTTCTTTAAAATCGGGATGACTTTTTTTGGGAAGGCCTGTTCTAACATCCCAATTTTTTAATGAACTAGTTGCTCCAATCGATAG
>ENA-OUVC01000055-OUVC01000055.1-marine-metagenome-genome-assembly--contig:-NODE-55-length-83798-cov-5.038521_pt1 | contig 83798 bp, 74 predicted proteins | sample MGYA00248622_ERZ508571 | MGnify/ENA primary metagenome ERZ508571 (study PRJEB26236, sample SAMN06267175) | marine metagenome | isolation source: Columbia River Estuary | place: USA:Columbia River Estuary... | reverse complement strand
CGTGCCAATTGGCAGTCATTTCTTGAGGCTTTTTGGCGTGATTTTAAGCCAAAGACGGCTGAGGTCATGGAGCAGAAACCGTCAGAGGTTACAGCCGAACTTGATATATTCTTATCACCATATCTCTTTCCCGAACGCGAAGACGGCGCTGATCCCAGACTTTGCCCCAAATGTGGGGAAGGCAGGCTTGCCTTGCGCGGTGGAAAATTTGGTGCGTTTGTTGCATGTTCAAATTATCCCGACTGCAAATATACCCGCAAATTCGCGCAGCCCGGCGGCGAAAATGGTGAAGATACCGGCCCCGAGATTCTAGGTCAGCATCCTGAAACCCAATTGGAAGTGACTCGGAAATCTGGGCGCTTTGGCCCTTATTTTGAAACGGGCGAGGGCACTGATGTAAAGCGAGCCTCAATACCGAAAGATATTCCGGCAGAAGATATTGGATTAGAATGGGCTGTGAAGCTGCTGTCATTGCCCCGCACCATCGGGATACACCCCGAAAGCGGTGAACCAGTGATGGCAAGCATTGGTCGTTATGGGCCTTACCTTGCACATAATGGTAAATATGCCCGTTTGCAGTCAACCACCGAGGTGTTCGAAACCGGCATGAACAGCGCGGTTGTGAAATTGGCAGAAGCATTAGCGAATCCAGGCCGTGGTCGGGGTGCCGCACGCGCGCCTTTAAAGGAGCTTGGAAAGCATCCTCGAACAGATGCGGAAATCAAGCTTATGGAAGGGCGCTTTGGTCCTTATGTGACCGACGGAACGACCAATGCCACGGTGCCGAAGTCCATCTCACCCAATGAGCTGACACTTGAAGAAGCTGCACAGTTGATTGATTCTCGCGCCGCGATGCCACCCAAGGGCAAGGTTAAGAAAAAAGCAGCGCCTAAGAAGAAGGCTACAGCAAAGAAAACGCCGGCTAAAGCAAAGAAATAAAACTAACCGTCGCCCCAGTCTTCGCTGGGGCGACGTGGTTAAGAGTAAAACTGGACCGCGTCTATTCAACCCATTCCAGGCCAATATCGCGATACAGGCTGCGATCTTCATCCCATTTGGCATGGACTTTCACATGCAGATAGAGGTGGACTTTAACACCCATGAGCTTCGCCAGCTCAAGACGTGCCGCCTCTCCAATAGCCTTAATCCGCGTCCCGCCTTTGCCCAAAACTATGGCACGCTGTGTAGGACGCGCTACCAAAATTTGCTGATGAATTTCTAACGATCCATCCTCGCGCTCGCTGTATTTTTCTGTTTCTACCGCGCTCGCATAAGGCAGCTCCTCATGCAGTTGCAGATAGAGTTGTTCGCGCGTTATTTCTGACGCGATCAGGCGTTCAGTTGCGTCAGACACCTGATCTTCTGGAAAATGCCACTCGCCCTCTGGCATGTTATCGGCCAAAGCAGTTTTGAATTCCTCCAAGCCATCGCCCGTCGCAGCGCTGATATAGTAAATCTGCTCAAACGCGCACTGCTCGGTTAGCTTTGTGGTCAATGCGAGCAATTTGTCCTTCGCCGCAATATCAACCTTGTTGAGCACAAGCCATTTGCGTTCTGGGCGATCTTTTAGGCTATCGAGGATTTTCTCAACCTTTGGTCCAGCGCCCGCGCGGCCATCGACAATCAACGCGATCATATCAGCATCGCCCGCACCGTCCCAAGCCGCCGCCACCATGGCGCGGTCAAAACGGCGTTGCGCGGCAAAAATCCCAGGTGTGTCGACCAAAATTATTTGCGTTTCGCCGGCCAAAGCTACGCCCAACATGCGTGTGCGCGTGGTTTGTGCCTTGGGGCTAACAATGGCGACCTTCTGCCCGACGAGAGCGTTAACTAAGGTCGACTTACCCGCATTTGGCGTGCCGATAATCGCCACATGTCCGCATCTCTTGGTCATGCGTTGGCTTCCAAAAATGCAAGCGCAGCGGCTGTTTCTGCGGCCTGTTTGCTGTTGGCGGTCTCGGAAATCGGCGCAAAACCTTTCACGGTGACAGTGATTTCAAATCTCATGGCGTGGGGAGGGCCTTCTTTTTTGGTGATGACATATTCAGGAACCTTACGCCCATGCGCGGCGCACCATTCTTGCAACTCGGATTTGGGATGTTTGGGGGCGCCGTTTGCGGATTCAAGAAGTGGCCTCCAGAGCCGTTCTACAAGATCGCGGGTGTCGAGTAGGCCATGGTCGAGATACACAGCGCCAATTATAGCCTCCATGACATCGCCCAACACATTATCGCTCTGTTGCGCTCCATCATCACGGGCTTGCTTGCCAAGACGGACAAATGGGGGAAGGCCAATTTGGCGCGCGATGTCTGCGCAGGTTACGCCCGACACAAGTGCGTTCAAGCGATGTGACAGGCGACCTTCGGCTTCATCCTTATACCGATGATATAGCATATCGGCGATGATGAGCCCCAAGATGCGATCGCCGAGAAATTCAAGCCGTTGATAGTCCGGTTGCCCCGTACTGCCATGAGTCAGTGCGCGTTGATACAACGCCATATCCTTGGGTGGCTGCGGAAGTAATTCCGTGAGCCATGCCGTTTGTTCGTCGCTGGTCAAAACCCTTGTCCAATGCGTTCAGCGCGCGTCGCGGTAAACCAAGTCCATGGCAGCAACCAATGCGACGATCCATCTGTCGAGAATACCGACACCAACGCACGCCCGACCAGATTTTCTTGCGGCACGATGCCAATGGCGCCCGGTTTTTCGATAGGCGACCACCGGCTATCCGCACTTCGGTCGCGATTATCGCCCATAAGGAAGATGTCGCCTTCGCCCACAACAAATGCCTCAGTGTTGTCGCCCTCCAAGCCATTTGCAAGATCGAGAATTTCGTAGCTTTTGCCCTCTGGCAAAGTTTCGCGAAAACGGGGATAGCGACATTGCGTGCCGCCGTCGGCCGCGGGCTCTTCCATATCGGGACGCCAGCAAGGGAATGGGTTACGGTCAACCTCCGCAGCGTCCCGCATGTTTTGGGTGACGGGTATAACGAGGTCGGCAATCCGTTCCTTTTTTACTGCGACACCGTTGATTTCAAGGACACCATTGCGCATCTGAATGACGTCACCGGGCAGGCCGATGACCCTTTTAATATAGTCCGCACCGTTCGACATCGGAGCCTTGAACACGACGACATCGCCGCGTGCTGGTTGGCTCTCAAAAATCCGTCCGGGGATTAGCGGTATCGAAAAAGGCAGACTGTGTTTGGAATAGCCATAAGGCCATTTCGCCACGAGCAGATAATCGCCAATGAGTAAGCGTGGTTGCATCGATTCCGACGGAATATTGAACGGCGAGACGATGAAGCTGCGCAGAATGAAAACGAACACTGCAAGCTTCAGCAAGAAGCCGCCATATTCGCGCCATTCAGACGATGCAGGCGCAGGTGCAGATGAATCGTCCGGCTTTTCAGGTGTTGATGTCACAAAATCTCGCAAAAAAATGTCGTCGGCTGACGGATTGACTGGCCTTTTACCGTCAAGGCGCGTTATTTGCCAGCGCCGAGATTCACGCTGCGTTGCAACGCACTAATCAAGAGAATGAAAATGACCGAAAATCGCTGGACTGCGCTTGAACAACATCAACCGCATTCGCTTCTGGATCTCTTCGCATCAGACCCAGACCGTGTGCGCAAAATGACTATGGAACAAAGCGGCCTTCGGTTTGACCTCTCGAAAACCCATCTAGATGATGCGGCTTTAGGACATTTCGTAAAGCTTGCTGCGGATATGCAGCTTGATACCGCTAAGGCGGCTTTGTTTTCGGGCGCAGCCATCAATGTCACCGAAGGACGTGCAGCAGAGCATAGCGCAGAGCGTGGCACAGGCGATGCGGACTCGGTTGCTTATGCCCATGCGCTTCAACAACGTATGCGCGGATTGGTTGAGGCCATTGATGCAGGGTTGATGGGCGATATCCGCCATATATTGCATATCGGCATTGGCGGCTCGGCGCTTGGTCCAAATTTGCTCATCGACGCGCTTGGCCGCGATGGCGCGCGTTATGACGTTAAAGTCGTTTCCAATATTGACGGTGCCGCCCTGACCGAGGCGGTAAAGGACATGGATCCGCACAAGACAATTGTCGCCGTTGCGTCCAAAACTTTCACGACCACCGAAACCTTGCTCAACGCGACCAGCGCCATGGAATGGATGCACGAGGACGGCGTTACTGACCCTTATGCGCAGTTTGTGGCGCTGACGGCTAATCCCGACAAAGCCATCGAATGGGGCATAGACGAAAGCCGCATACTCCCGTTCAATGAATCGGTTGGCGGACGCTATTCCTTATGGTGCTCGATTGGCTTTCCCGTGGCGCTTGGCCTGGGTTGGGCGGTATATCAGGAACTGCTGGATGGCGCCGCCGTCATGGACGCGCATTTTCGCGATGCACCTATTTTGGAAAACGCCCCGACAATGGCGGCATTTGCAGATTTATATTATGCCCAAACTAAGGCCTGTCAGACGCGCGCAGTATTTGCCTATGACGAACGTTTGCGCCTGCTGCCCGATTATCTTCAGCAGTTGGAGATGGAATCCAACGGAAAGTCGGTGACAGCCGAAGGCGCGCCACTGGGACGCAATAGCGCGCCTGTGACATGGGGCGGGGTGGGCACCGATGCACAGCATGCGGTATTCCAATTGCTGCACCAAGGTACGCACCTGATCCCCGTAGAATTCATCGCCAGCATAACGCCGGGGCATGATTTTGACACGGCGCATCATGAAACCTTGCTGGTCAATTGCTTTGCGCAAGGTGCGGCATTAATGGCAGGTCAGCAATCGGATGATTTGGCCCGCCATTATGCTGGGAACCGCCCATCTACGACGATATTGCTCGATGAGGTTACACCTAAAACGGTCGGCGCGTTGATTGCCTTTTACGAGCACAGGACGTTCGTGAATGCGGTTTTGTTGGGGATTAACCCGTTTGACCAATTTGGCGTCGAGCTTGGCAAGCAAATCGCCAAAAGCATAAGCGAGCATGGCCCAAGCGGTTTTGATCCTTCTACTACGGCGCTGATTGAAGCAGCGCTTGGCGATAGCTGAACGAGCAGTATGTGTTCGATAACGAGGGCTGCGAATTCCCATTGGTAAATATATGCTCCCGTCCCCATATCGCGTGGACATAGGAAAGAACGATTTATGGCTGATTTTGATTATGATCTCTTCGTCATTGGCGCAGGCTCTGGTGGCGTCCGCGCCTCACGCATCGCGGTATCGCATGGCGCGCGTGTCGCGGTGGCGGAGGAGCATCGGGTCGGCGGCACATGTGTTATCCGCGGCTGCGTACCAAAGAAGCTGTTGGTCTATGGGGCACATTTCGCTGAAGATTTGCATGACGCGCAGCGTTTTGGCTGGAACACCGCAGGAGCAACATTTAACTGGAGCGTCCTACGCGACAATGTTGCTGCCGAAGTCAACCGCTTGGAAGGGCTCTATGGCCAGACATTGGGTAATAACAAGGTCGAGATATTTTGCGAACGCGCGGTAGTGACTGGGCCAAACAGCGTCCAGCTTTCCAGCGGTCGGAACACTACAGCAGCGCATATCTTGATTGCCACCGGCGCTTGGCCATCTGTTCCTGAAATTCCGGGCGCAGGCCATGGTATAACGTCGAACGAGGTTTTTAGCCTGCCTGAATTGCCCAAGCGCGCGGTGATTGCGGGTGGCGGTTATATCGCAAATGAATTTGCAGGTATTTTCAATGAATTGGGCGTCGATGTTAAGCTGGTCACCCATGGCGACCGTATATTGCGCGGCTATGATGAAGAGATTGTCGACAGGCTGGTCGATCTGAGCCGCCAAAAAGGGATCGATATCCGTTTCCATTTCGGCATTCAGTCGGTGACCAAGCAGGATGACGGCACCCTTTTGATTGAAGGCAATAATGGCGAAACGATAGAGACCGATTTGTTGTTATGGGCCATCGGGCGTACGCCACACACAATTGGGCTTGGATTAGAGGCGGTCGGCGTTGATCTCGGCAAAGACGGGTCAGTGCAGGTCGGTGACGACAATCGCACCAATATCCCGAGCATTTATGCCGTGGGCGATGTCACCAACCGCGTGCAGCTCACCCCGATTGCCATCCGTGAAGGCCATGCCTTTGCCGACAGCGTTTTTGGCAATAATCCGCGCACCGTCAATTATGACTGCATTCCAACTGCCGTGTTCAGCAATCCACCGATTGCCAGCGTTGGCCTAACCGAAGCAGATGCGCGCGCGCAGTTTGGCGATGTTAAGGTTTACAAAAGCGACTTCCGCGCGATGAAGAATGTCCTTGCAGACCGTAATGAGCGTGCTTTGTATAAAATGATTGTCGCAGGTCCACATGAGCAAGTTGTCGGCCTGCATCTCATTGGCCCTGATAGCGGCGAAATCCTTCAGGCGGCGGCGATTGCGGTTAAGGCAAAGCTGACCAAGCAGGATTTTGACGATACCGTTGCTTTGCACCCCAGCATGTCCGAAGAATTGGTGTTGATGAAATAATTAGGGAAAGTGAACGGGCGCATCACCCGCTTTCCATTGCGGATATCGGGTCATGATAGCGGCGAACAGTTCGCTTCCTACAAGCGCAGAAAGCCAGCTTTGTAGCGCGGGTAGGGGTAAAGCAGCGAACCATGCGGCATCGGTTGCGGCAAATTGTCGCACAAAGGGGAATAAGGCGATATCGGTGAAAGCTGGCGTTGCGCCGCCGAGATATGGCGCATCGGTCAACAAAGCGTTCAGGGTAGCAAGATGGCCCAAGGCGGCATCGCGATGTACGGTGCCATCGGTTAAATCATATCGATGCGGATATTTATAGCGGTCCAAGGCTTGTTTAAATGGCCCGTCAGAGGCCGAAATAAGATTTTGGTCAATATGCCCTAGCCAGCCTTCTGGATCACCCTGAGAGAGCGCCCAGCGCATGATATCGAGGCTTTCCTCCAATACCCTGCCGTCGGACAACACCAGAACAGGCACAGTACCCTTGGGTGACGCCTCGAGCATTTCAGGAGGCTTGTCCCGCAACACGACCTCACGCAGTTCAACTAGGACGCCGCTCACCGCGACCGCCATCCGTGCGCGCATGGCATAAGGGCAGCGGCGAAAGCTGTAGAGAACGGGCAGGGCGATCATTTATCTTTGGCGGCGTTTAAAGCACACATTAGCCATCATCACGCGGATTAACGCCAATATGCTGCTTGCCGCGCTTCTTCGCTAAGGCAATCTGCCTTTGTCGTTCGGCGAAGCGGGCGCGGTCATCGTCGCTACGCTCGCCATAGCAAGCCGGACAGGACACTCCCTCGACGAAATGTGCGGATGCTTTGTCCGCTTGTGATATTGGGCGGCGGCAGGCGTGGCAAAGCTCCATTTCGCCGAGCGCCAAGCCATGCTTCACCGATACGCGTTCATCGAACACGAAGCATTCACCCTGCCATTTGCTCTGCGCCTCTGGAATATGCTCCAGATAGCGCAATATGCCGCCTTCCAGATGATAGACCTCGTCGATGCCCTCTGCCTTTAAAAAGGCGGTCGATTTCTCGCAACGGATGCCGCCAGTGCAAAACATCGCAAACTTCTTCTTGCCAGTAGCTAATTCGTCGCGATGTGTGCGAAACCATTCGGGAAATTCGCTGAAGGACTTGGTCCGTGGGTCAACCGCACCTTCGAAGGTACCAATGGCCACTTCATAATCATTGCGTGTATCGATCAACACAGTGTCAGGATCGGAAATCAGCGCGTTCCAATCTTCCGGTTGCACATAAGTGCCAACCTCACGCTTAGGATCAATGCCCTCTACGCCGAGCGTCACAATCTCTTTTTTGAGGCGCACTTTCATCCGATAAAAGGGCATTTCTTTGGCGTGAGAATATTTCACATCCAGATCATCACAGCCTGGAATGTTGCGCAAAAACGCAATTAAGGCGTCGATCGCAGCAGGCGCCCCCGCCACGGTTCCGTTAATACCCTCATGCGCGAGTAATATCGTGCCCTTGATACCGCCCGCCGCGCATTGCGCCTGAATGTTTGGTTGCAACTGCTCTGGCGCGTCAAATGCGACAAAGCGGTAAAGCGCCGCCACCTTGATGGGAAATTGTTCGTCCATGCAGCGGCCCTATAACCCGCTTTTTGCTTTTTTGCAGCCTCGAATTCTTCGCGAGTTAAACGGAATTTAATCGCACGATTAATTTGCAATTGCTGCGACAGGATGCCAAGGCTTTTGGTAACAAAAATGCTTATGGGGATTAGCATGTCGGCCAATATTGCTGAACTGGAAGCACGCCGCGCGGCGTCGAAAATGGGGGGCGGGCAAAAGCGCATAGATGCACAGCACGCCAAGGGTCGTCTGACCGCGCGCGAACGCCTTGATATTCTGCTTGATGAAGGCAGCTTCGAAGAGCTCGACGCTTATGTCACACATAATTGTACCGATTTCGGGATGGCGGAGCAAAAAATACCAGGTGACGGCGTTGTCACCGGCAGCGGAACGATCAATGGCCGCTTAGTCTATGTCTATAGTCAGGACTTTACGGTATTTGGTGGCTCTTTATCCGAAGCGCACGCCATGAAGATTTGCAAGGTCCTCGACAATGCGATGAAAGTCGGCGCCCCAGTCATTGGCCTAAACGACAGTGGTGGCGCACGCATTCAAGAGGGCGTGGCGAGCCTTGGCGGCTATGCCGAGGTGTTTCAACGCAACGTCTTGGCCAGCGGTGTCGTGCCGCAAATTTCGCTCATCATGGGTCCATGTGCTGGCGGCGCAGTATATTCGCCTGCAATCACCGACTTCATCTTCATGGTGAAGGATTCGTCTTATATGTTCGTCACAGGTCCCGATGTTGTGAAAACCGTGACCAACGAAGTCGTCACACAAGAAGAATTGGGCGGCGCCATTTCACACACCACCAAATCGGGTGTGGCTGACAATGCCTTTGAAAATGACATTGAGGCACTGCTGTCGGTTCGCGATTTCTTTGATTATTTGCCAGAGAATAACCGGTCAGGGGCGCCAGAGCGGCCGACCGAGGACCCGTGGGACCGGATTGAACCCAGTCTCGACACCTTAATCCCGCCTAGCGCGAACCAGCCTTATGATATGCATGAGCTGATCCGCAAAACAGTCGACGAAGCGGATTTCTTTGAAGTCCAACCCGGCCATGCTGCGAACGTGATCATCGGCTTTGGGCGAATTGAGGGGCGCACCGTGGGTATCGTCGCCAATCAGCCGATGGTGCTGGCTGGCGTGCTCGACATTAACAGCTCCAAAAAAGCCGCGCGTTTTGTGCGCTTTTGCGATGCGTTTGACATTCCGATTGTCAGCTTCGTTGACGTTCCCGGGTTCTTGCCCGGCACGGCGCAGGAATATGGTGGGATCATCAAGCATGGCGCAAAATTGCTGTTCGCTTACGCCGAGGCGACCGTTCCCAAAATCACCATCATCACGCGCAAGGCTTATGGCGGCGCTTATGACGTGATGGCGTCCAAGCATCTGCGCGGCGACCTCAATTACGCATGGCCCACGGCGGAAATCGCTGTGATGGGCGCTAAAGGCGCAGTGGAGATCATCTTCCGCGGGCTATCGGCGGAAGAGCAGGCCGTAAAAACCGCGGAATATGAAGACCGCTTCGCCAACCCGTTCGTGGCAGCGAGCAAAGGCTTTATCGACGAGGTCATTTACCCGCATTCGACGCGGAAGCGGATCGCCTTGGGCTTACGCAAGCTGCGGAACAAAAACCTCGAAAACCCTTGGAAGAAACATGACAATATTCCGTTGTAAGGTTGAAGCATGAAACTCGGCCGCCTCAACCATATCGGTGTTGCAACGCCTTCTATCGCGGATAGCATCGTCTTTTACCGCGATGTAATGGGCGCGACCAAGATTCATGCGCCGTTCGACTTGCCGGAACAGGGCGTGAAGGTCTGTTTTGTCGATACGCCCGGTGCGGATGGCGCGATGAACGGTACGCAGATTGAATTGATTGAACCGCTGCAGGGTAATGCGTCGATCGCGGCGTTTCTGGAGAAAAACCCGGCGGGTGGGCAGCATCATGTTTGTTACGAAGTGCCCGATATTCATGTCGCGAAGGCGGCGTTTGAGGCAATGGGCAAACGCGTGCTTGGCGAGCCACGGATTGGTGCGCATGGCACACTCATATTCTTTGTGCATCCCAAGGATATGCAGGGTGTTTTGACCGAAATTATGGAGGTGCGTGTAGGAGCAGAGCATTAATGCGACCGCACATCTCGGCGTCACCCAGAATTTGATACAGGGTGACGGATTAAAAAATGGAAGTTTTATGACGAATATCGACCAGTGGAAAAAAGCGGCTGAAAAAGAGGTCAAGGGCAGGGACCTGACGTGGCACACGCCAGAGGGCATTGCCGTAAAGCCGCTGTATACGGCCGAAGATTCAGCCGATCCCGGCCTTCCCGGTTTTGCGCCATTCACGCGCGGCGTGCGGGCGTCCATGTACGCTGGCCGCCCATGGACGATCCGCCAATATGCGGGCTTTTCAACTGCAGAAGAATCCAACGCATTTTACCGTCGCAATCTCGCCGCCGGGCAAAAGGGCCTTTCGGTCGCCTTCGACCTGGCCACGCACCGTGGCTATGACAGCGACCATCCGCGTGTTGTCGGCGATGTCGGCAAAGCAGGTGTTGCGATTGATAGCGTTGAGGATATGAAAATATTGTTCGACGGCATTCCGCTCGATCAAATGTCCGTATCAATGACGATGAATGGCGCGGTTATTCCCATTCTAGCCTTCTTCATCGTCGCTGGCGAAGAACAAGGCGTCGACCAAGCGCAATTGGACGGCACCATTCAAAATGATATTCTCAAAGAGTTCATGGTCCGTAATACCTATATTTATCCGCCCGAACCATCGATGCGTATTGTGTCGGATATCATAGCGTACACCAGCGCGCACATGCCCAAGTTTAACAGCATCTCGATCTCCGGCTATCATATGCATGAGGCGGGCGCGACCGCGGTACAGGAACTTGCCTTCACCATTGCCGATGGCAAGGAATATGTGCAGCGCGCCATGGCCTCGGGCTTGGACATTGACGCTTTTGCCGGGCGGCTGTCCTTCTTCTTCGGCATCGGTATGAACTTCTTCATGGAAGTATCAAAGCTGCGCGCCGCGCGGACCTTGTGGCACCGGGTGATGGATGAACTTGGCGCAAAGGATGAACGCTCCAAGATGCTGCGGACCCATTGCCAGACATCGGGCGTGTCGCTGCAGGAACAGGACCCATACAACAACGTCATCCGCACGACGATTGAGGCGATGGCAGCGACCTTGGGTGGTACGCAATCACTGCACACCAATGCGCTGGATGAAGCCATTGCGCTGCCGACTGATTTTTCGGCGCGCATCGCCCGCAACACGCAAATTGTGTTGGCCGAAGAAAGCGGCATTACGAAGGTCGTCGATCCTTTGGGCGGTTCTTATTATGTCGAGGCGCTTACGGCTGAATTGGTCGACCAGGCATGGAAAATCATTGGTGAGGTAGACGCGCTAGGCGGCATGACTAAGGCTGTCGCATCGGGGATGCCAAAGCGCCTGATCGAAGAAGCCGCCGCCGCACGGCAAGCGCGGGTGGACAAAGGTGAAGATGTCATCGTTGGCGTCAACAAATATAAGCTCGCCACCGAAGAGCAACTCGACACTCTGGAAGTCGACAATGACTTCGTCCGCCAAGGGCAAATTGCGCGACTTGCAGCCACACGTGCCGCACGTGATGAGGCGGCCTGTCAGGCGGCTTTGGTGGCGTTGACGGAAGGAGCAAAAGGCGGAACGAACCTCCTCGCACTTGCCGTCGATGCGGCCCGCGCCCGCGCAACATTGGGTGAAATTTCGGACGCGATGGAAGCTGTATTCGGCCGATACGCAACAACGCCAGTGCCCGTCCAAGGTATTTATGGCAGCGCGCATGAATTCGACACACGTTGGGCACAAGTCTTGGATGGCGTGGCTTCGGTCGAACGCCGCTTGGGTCGTAAACCAAAGCTCTTGGTCGCCAAAATGGGGCAAGATGGGCATGATCGCGGCGCCAATATCATCGCGTCTGCTTTCTCCGATATGGGCTTTGATGTGATCAGCGGGCCATTGTTCCAAACACCCGAAGAAACCGTCGTGCTGGCATTGCAGCATGATGTGGATGCCGTTGGCGCATCCAGCCTTGCCGCCGGTCATAAGACTTTGATCCCGGAACTTGTAAGAGGTCTGCGTGAAGCCGGGCGTGGCGACATCAAGGTTATCGCCGGCGGCGTTATTCCGCCGCAGGATTATGATTTTCTGCGGGAGGCCGGCGTTCAGGGCATTTACGGCCCCGGCAGCAATGTCGTAGAATGTGCGGCAGATGTTTTAACATTATTGGGGCATAATATGCCGCCTTTGGGAGATGCTTCGTGACTGTCCGCACCGACTGGAGCCGCGCAGAAATTGCTGAGTTGTTCGCTCTGCCGTTCGACGAACTGGTATATCAGGCGCAGACCGTGCATCGGGCGCATCACGCCGTTGGGCAGATACAATTATGCACATTGCTCTCCATTAAAACAGGTGGTTGCCCCGAAGATTGCGGCTATTGCTCGCAATCGGTCAAGGCCGACAGCGGCGTTGAGGCAACCAAATTGATGGACGTGCAAGCGGTGTTGCAAAAGGCCGCTGAGGCAGCAGATGCGGGCTCACGCCGTTTCTGCATGGGGGCGGCATGGCGCAACCCAAAGGATCGCGACATGCCCGCGATTGTACAAATCGTTCAGGGCGTGCGTGCCATGGGCATGGAAACGTGCATGACTTTGGGCATGTTGTCGCCCGCCCAAGCCGATATGCTCGCCGACGCTGGCCTCGATTATTACAACCATAATATCGACACGTCGCCCGAGCGCTATAATGAGATTATTACAACGCGGACGATGGACGATAGGCTCGACACGCTCGCCGAGGTCCGCCGCGCCGGCATCAATGTCTGCAGTGGGGGAATTGTCGGCATGGGAGAGACGCGCGCGGACCGTGTTGGCTTCATCCATACTTTGGCAACCTTGCCACAGCATCCCGAAAGCGTTCCGGTCAACGCACTGGTACCCGTAAAGGGCACAGTGCTAGGTGACATGCTCGCCGATACGCCGCTGGCAAAAATTGACGACATAGAATTCGTTCGGACGATCGCCGTGGCTCGTATTACGATGCCCATGAGCATGGTGCGGTTAAGCGCAGGGCGTGAGAGCATGTCGGAAGCCACACAGGCTCTATGCTTCATGGCGGGCGCGAACAGCATCTTCACTGGCGACAAATTGCTGACCGCAGCCAATGCAGGCGACGACAAGGACGCGGCGTTGATGGCAAAGCTGGGGTTGCGGGCGATGGAGGCGGAAGAGCCGCTTCGGGCATGTAAGACGTTGGAGGCGGCGGAGTGAAGCGCCATGTTACTGCGGTTGCAGCATTGCTCGTCACGTGGACGTGCTTCTATCTTGTCGTTGATGAGTGGTTGCATTCCGAAAATGAGCGTTGTCAGCGCTTTGGCGACCTGGCCGCGGAATGTCTTGCACCGCAAGCCATGGCTGCGTTTTACATAGGTGCCGTTTTCGGCGTCGCAACACTATTACTTACTTGGCTCGCGGTTCGCAGCCCTGCCAAACTAGGATAATTGCTAATGTTCAAAAAAATCCTAATCGCCAACCGTGGCGAAATCGCTTGCCGGATTATCAAAACCGCGCGCCGCATGGGAATCGCGACGGTCGCGGTCTATTCCGATGCCGACGCGCGTGCGCCGTTTGTGCAGATGGCAGATGAGGCGGTGCATATCGGTCCTTCGCCCGCCGCACAGTCTTATTTGATTGCGGACAAAATCATCGCCGCGTGCAAGCAAACCGGCGCAGAGGCGGTACATCCGGGCTATGGTTTTCTGTCCGAACGCACCAGCTTTGCAGAGGCACTGGCCAAGGAGAATATTGCGTTCATAGGTCCGCCAGTGAACGCCATTGCTGCTATGGGTGACAAGATAGAGTCCAAGAAACTGGCGATGTCGGCGGGCGTAAACGTTGTTCCTGGCTTTGTTGGGGAAATTGACGATACCGAACATGCGGTACGGATTTCGGAAGAAATTGGCTATCCGGTGATGATGAAGGCCAGCGCCGGTGGCGGCGGCAAGGGCATGCGGCTTGCGTATAATGAGCAAGATGTCCGCGAAGGCTTTGAAGCGACGAAGCGCGAGGGGTTGAATTCATTCGGCGACGACCGCGTGTTCATCGAAAAATTCATCCTCAACCCACGCCATATCGAAATACAGATATTGGGCGATCAACATGGCAATATCTTATATTTGAATGAACGCGAGTGCTCGATCCAACGCCGCCATCAGAAAGTGGTCGAAGAAGCGCCTTCGCCCTTCGTCACACCAAAAATGCGTAAGGCAATGGGTGAGCAGTGCGTGGCGCTGTCCCGCGCCGTTGGCTATTATTCCGCAGGTACCGTCGAGCTCATTGTATCGGGCGCGGACCCCAGCGGCGAGAGCTTTTACTTCCTCGAAATGAACACTCGTCTACAGGTGGAGCATCCGGTAACCGAATGCATCACCGGCATTGATTTGGTCGAACAGATGATCCGCGTGGCCGCGGGTGAGAAGCTCGCTATGACGCAAGACGATATCCAAATCGACGGCTGGTCTATCGAAAACCGTGTGTATGCCGAAGACCCCTATCGCGGCTTTTTGCCAAGCACCGGGAGGCTGACGCGTTATCGTCCTCCGGTGTTGGGTTGGACCGAGGACGAGGATGCCAATGGCCGTCGCGGCGTCGAAGGCATCCGCGTTGATGACGGCGTCTATGATGGCGGCGAAGTTTCGATGTTCTACGATCCCATGATCGCCAAGCTCATCACTTGGGGTAAAACCCGCGATGAAGCTGCCGACTTGCAAATCGCCGCACTTGACCGCTTCGAAATCGAAGGCCTTGGCCATAATATCGATTTTGTTAGCGCCATCATGCAGCATCCGCGTTTCCGTTCGGGAGAACTGACGACGGGCTTCATTGCGGAGGAATATCCTGACGGCTTCCATGGCGCGGCAGCAACGCCCGAACTGGTCAAATCACTTGCGGCCATTGCAGGTTTCGTTGCGACGGCCGAGGCCGACCGCGCGCGCCATGTTGACGGTCAGCTGGGCGATACTCTTGAGCCGCCTGCGCGCTGGCAAGTTAAGATTGGCGACGCTGTCCACAACATCGAAATGATCGATGGCGACATGCACGTTGACGGGACGCTTTTTGACCTTTCGATGGAATATGATCCCGGCGATCGGTTGATTGAAGCTGAAATTGGGGACGATGAACTGGCGGTCAAGATCGCTAAAACGCGCACTGGATTTCATCTGACGACACGCGGCGCAACGCATATCGCCCGTGTGTTGCCCGGCCACATTGCCCATCTGGCAACGCACATGATCGAAAAAATTCCGCCCGATTTATCCAAATTCCTCATTTGCCCGATGCCCGGCCTGCTTACGACTTTACATGTCAATGTAGGGGACGCGGTTGAGGCGGGCCAACCGCTGGCGGTTGTGGAAGCGATGAAGATGGAAAATATATTGCGCGCGGAGAAATCCGGAACAGTAAAGCTGGTCAATGCGCAGGCTGGCGACAGCCTAGCCGTCGACGCGGTTATATTAGAGATGGAGTGAACTCGCTTGTAAGTGCCGACATTGGTATTAAAACATGCGCAGAGGGTTTTTAGGGGAACGTCATGGCAAAAGCTGCCGAATCTGAAGTCGTACTGGATCCAAAGCGCGATCGTTTGGTCATTACAGCATCGTCGCTTGGCACGGTTTTCGAATGGTATGACTTTTTCGTCTATGGCATTTTGGCGGCATTAATCGGGAAGCTGTTTTTCCCTGCCGACAATCCAACCGCCGCGACTTTGGCGTCGCTTGCAATCTTTGGTGCCGGCTTTGGCGTGCGGCCATTCGGCGCAATATTGTTTGGCTATTTCGGTGACAAGATTGGACGGAAATATACATTTCTTGTGACGATTACGCTGATGGGTGTCGCAACCGCCGCGATTGGTCTGTTGCCAACGTTCGAAACGGCAGGGATTTGGGCGGCGGCGCTCTTATTGCTTATGCGCTGTCTTCAGGGACTGGCGCTTGGCGGCGAATATGGAGGCGCTGCTATTTATGTTGCCGAACATGCACCACAGGGCAAGCGCGGCCAATATACCAGCTGGATTCAGGCATCGGTCGCCGGCGGTTTTCTGCTTGCTGTGATTGTCGTGCTCATTACGCGCCAGTCGATGAGCACTGAGGCTTTTGATGCATGGGGCTGGCGTGTCCCATTTTTGACCTCAATTTTGTTGCTTGCGATTTCGCTCTTCATGCGCCTCAAATTGTCAGAAAGCCCTGTATTCAAGGCGATGAAGGCCGCAGGCACCACGTCCAAAAATCCGTTTCTGGAAAGCTTCCAATATCCGGGCAATGTGGGCCGTCTCTTCGTTGCTTTATTCGGCGTCGCTGCAGGATTGACAGTTATATATTACACGTCGCAGTTCGGAACATTATATTTCCTGACGGGGACCGCGCGCGTGCCAGAGACCGATGCGCTTATGTATATGGCAGTGGGCGCAGCGTTGGCGGCGCCGACTTATGTGGCCTGCGGATGGCTATCAGACAAATGGGGCCGCAAACGCCTGCTTTTGCTTGGCTATGGCCTTTCCATCATTGGGGTATTCCCGATTTTCTGGATGATGGCGGATGCCGCAAACCCAGCCCTCGCGCGCGCGACACAGAGCAATCCTGTTACGCTTTCCATCCCCAATTGTGATTTCAACGCGCTCAACCGCGTACATGAAAGCGAGTGCGCGCAGGCGCTCAATTTCTTAACAAAGCGCGGCATTGCGTATAGCAAAGAAGCAAGCGACGCTGTGTCGTTGAAGGTCGGTGATGCGAATCTGCAGGGTTTTGATGAAAAGGCTTATATCGCCGCGTTGGAAGAAGCAGGGTATCCTGACAAATCAGACCCCGCGCAGCGCGAGCCTTGGAAGATCATCTTGGCGGTGTTCTTAATGGTGGCCCTGTCCGGCATGACCTATGGCCAAGTTGCAGCCATCCTTGTGGAAATGTTTCCGGCTAAAATCAGATATACCTCCATGTCGATACCTTATCATATTGGCGCAGGCTATTTCGGCGGATTTCTGCCCTATATTTCGCAATATATCGTGGCGCAGACAGGGCAGCCTTTCTCTGGGCTTTGGTATACCGTTGGAGTTACGGCACTTGCATTTGTTGTAGCGTTGATTTGGCTACCGGAAACATCGGGCAAGACGGAGCTGGATTGACAGCCCATCACACAGGCGCAAAAGACAGTCTATGACTAATTTTGAGCCCTCCTTGCGTCTGCACATTGATGGAGATGCGCTGGTTTCCAACTGGCGCGCACTTGACGCCCGTAGCGGCGCTGCGCGGGCAGGGGCGGCGGTAAAAGCCAATGGCTATGGCTTGGGCGCCCGCGAGGTTGTTACCCGTTTGCGCGACTCAGGCTGCCGTGATTTTTTCGTTGCCCATTGGGGTGAAGCCGAATGCATTGCCGATTTGATTCCGCCTGACTGGATATCGGTGCTCAATGGTATCACGCAAGCCGATATTGCCGCCGCGCGGGCATTGGGCGCCATTCCAGTTCTGAATACGCCAGAACAAGTTGCTGACTGGCGCAACGCAGGCGGCGGACGATGCCATGTCATGCTGGATATTGGTATTAACCGCTTGGGCGTTGCGCCTGATCAAGCCGGCCTATTGGCGGACCTAGATATCGATATTTTATTGTCGCACCTGGCTTCGGCTGACGAAGATGTTGCACAAAATTCTGAACAGCTGGGAATCTTCGCCGAAACGCGGTCGCACATAAGCGCGCAAAGATACAGCTTGGCCAATAGCGCAGGTATAATGTTGGGCGCAGAGTATCATCATGACCTGACACGCCCGGGATTAAGCCTTTATGGGGGCATTGCGCGCCCCGAAATGGCTGACTCGATCAAACCTGTGGTTCACCTCTCGGCGCGTCTTCTTCAGGTAAGAGAGTTACCCGCTGGCGCTATGGTGGGTTATAATGCGACCCATGTCTGCCGCGAAGATACGCGTATGGGCACGATATCATTGGGCTATGCCGACGGGTATCTGCGTGCTTTTTCAGGCAAGGGCAGGGCGTGGGTAGATGGACATGAATTACCCGTCATCGGCCGCGTGTCGATGGACCTTGTGACGCTGGATCTCAATGCTGCACCTGCCTTGCGCGAAGGCGACTGGGTCAATATCGAATATGACCTTGTCACGGCTGCGGCGCTGACAGGCCTTTCGCAGTATGAACTGCTGACGGGGCTAGGGGCAAGATTCGCGCGCATCTGGCGCTAATTAGACCGACAATGGAGCGCTCATTCCAAGCATTTTGTCGGTATGAGCAAGCTAACCCGTTAAGTCTGTACGCTCAATCCTAGCGATCGGCGAACGTTGGCGAATGCGAGTGCCGGTTACGTCATTTTCATATTGTGCCGTCAAAGAATAACGCTCGATGGCATATACCCCCAGTGACGCGTCGTCACCTTCCATTTTTAACGGCGCGTAGATGCGGGTTTTGATTGCTTTCAAAACAACATCTGCCCAATCGGTATCCCCTTTATTCCGTAAAATTTCGGGTGCATCGACTTTACCGTCAGCCCCAATCCAAAAACCGACATCCACCCAACGATTCTCGACAACTTGCGTGCCAATACGGTTCAAGTCGCTGCCACCGGCCATGGCACGAGCCGCTTGTGCCTCGTTCATTTTGATGGGTGTAGAATATAATAAAACAGGACGATTTGTGCCCCCTAATGATGCGTAGCGCGCTATCAACCTGTCCGCCGTCTCGCTGTTACCGCTAGCTCTATCTAAACGCGATTTGAGTATCTCTGCGGCAATTTTGATATCTTCTGATCCGCCCGTTGGAGCATTTAGAAAAGCGTCAATGCCGTCCAGAGCTTCCTTTTTACGGAAGGCTGTTTTTTCAGTTTCGGCGCGTTGTACCCGAAGCGATAGATCGCGCAGCCGCGCAATGGCCGCTACTTGTGGCAAACCGACGGCGAGCGCCCGCTTTTCAACCTCAAGATATTTGTCACTTGCCTCGTCGAGATACCCCAGCTTCATACGGGAGTCCGCAACCTCAATCTCAGCTCCAAACACACGATAATCGTTAGATTTTAGAGCGCTTTTCAGCGTATCGCGCATATCAAGAACGGAAAGCCGGTATACATTGGCTTCCCCTAAATGCGCTGCCACATTACCATTTGCACGCAGTAAATCGGACACTTCGATGGGATATTGTCCTTTATGCTTCCGGTTGCGACCGAGGGCGTTCACCAAAGTCGAACGCGCATCACGATAATTTCCTTCGACAAATTGATTTTCGGCATGGGCCAATGACGCCTTAATGTCTTGATCAGGTGGACATTTGCGCACCAGGCACGCCTTTAAATCAGACTCTGTGTCTTTTAACGACCTTGCAGTGACAACGATTTCTCTTGGAGCTTCATCATTTGCAGTCGCCGGACTGTTGACGCCGGCAATTAAGAGCATTGTAGTCAGTTGAAATGTTTTCAGCATGGAAGCATCCTAAATCTTAAATAACTTTTGCGACGAGTGGCATCAAAGCGAAAGGCAACTACGTCCTATTTGGCTAGGATTAAAGCGACGGTGTAACAGGCTGTCGACGCAAATGACAGGGCAGTGTGCTCTGGACTGCCCTGATGCCCCATCTGTATCAAAATGAACGCAATACAGAGATCATGCGAAATGGCCATTTTTTTCAGAATGGCACATTTCTGTTATCGTATACATTCTATTTTGCGGCGAGAGTGACGCCAATAGGCGGGGCCTTGTCTGGATCAGTTGCAATATAGGCTGGGTTAAAACGTTCCGCCCATGCTTCTGCCTCTTTCAACCATTCGATATGTACGTCTTCATAGGGCAAATTATGCGTACCTTTTGGCTGCTCAACATATCTAAAATCGGTGCCTTCTTTCTTACCTGAACTTTTCAGCCGCGACACAAGTGTACGCGATTGTTCAATCGGAATTCGAGCGTCCCGTAAGCCTGCAACAATCAGAATTGGAGACCAGGGGCCATCGGTATTGCGTGCAGATGAAATGCCGATCAAGTCATCAGCCGTCGCTTGAAAATTCGCACCGAAGTCACCAAAGGCGCGTGTATCATAAGCTTTCATCATCGGAAAGTCGTACACACCGGCTCCCGCAATCGCGCATTTCCATTTATCCGGATCGCGCTGCGCTCCACGTGCGGTGGCGTATCCACCATAAGACCAGCCCATGAGGCAGGCGCGCTTGGGATCAATCAACCCAGTTTGACCAAACCATGTCAGAACATCGTTCAAATCATCCTGCATCCGAAGTCCATAGCCATTGGGCTTACGGCCTTCTTTTACAAACTCCTTACCATAGCCGCCAGAGCCCCGATAATTGGGCTGAATGACAACATAGCCGAGCTCAGCCATTGCCTGATGCCACGGGAAGAAACCAAATTCCTCCTGATCGCGCACGCCATAAGGTCCGCCATGCGGCATAACAATTACGGGGAGATTGCGACGGGTTGGCCGATTGCGGGGGTACGTAACAACGGCTTCTATTTCCATGCCGTCGGACGCTTTGTATCGGACGGAGTTGGTTGGGTTCAGCTCAAAATCCTTAATGACCGGATGCGCCCAACCCACAAGGTTCAAGTTGCCCGTTTCTGTATCAAAAAGATAATAACCGCCCGGAGCGTTGACCTTGGCAATCCGCATGAGAATTTTTGTATCGCCATCATTGGTGGATAGAATTTGTGCGTTACCACGCCCAAAATCCTCATCCATTAGCTTCTGAACCTCGGCAAGGCGGGGATCAAACCAGCGTGTCCGCTGTTTCGTGCTGGTGTAAGAGACCCCCGCTAACGCGTTGCCAGTTTCATTGGCAATAACACCATCAATATCATAACCCTTAACCCCGAATACAGGTTCGCCAACGATTTGCATCGTCTTCAAATCTACTTTGTAAACTTTGCGGAACCCGTCCTTGTTGCTGGTTGCATAAGCCATGTCCGGCTCATCAAGAAAGATATCTGGGACGATTTGCGTTCCTGTAAATGTGGCGTCTGCCTCATTGGAAATAGTTTTCATTATTCCGCTAGCGTCGGACCTATACATTAAGCGTTGTTTGCCGCTGTCACTATCGCTGCCTACGCCTGCACGAATTACGCCTTTGCCGTCGACGAGCCAACTTCTCACTTCAACATTGGGACGCATTACCGTTTTAAATTTACCTGAACGAACATCGACTTCGATAACTTCAGGATTACCGCTGTAGTTCATCTCTTTTAAAACATCGCGTGAGACAAGGATCGTTTCCTTTTCATCGTCGATGAACAAAATGCCGGCGCCACTTCCACCAGCACCATCCCAGGCCAGTGGGCTTATTTTTTTGGTTTCCAGGTCATAGGTAACCAAACGCAAAACATCTGACCGGCGACCACCCAGAATTTCGCGCGATGCAACAGTAAAAACAATAGTCCGATTACCAACAAAGCGCCAGGAACCAATCGTACGGTCACCTGCCTCTCGAAACTCTTCTGCTTGCGCGAAAAATACAGGCGCTGATCCGGGTTTGGTCGCATCGATATAGCCAAGAAAATCAACGCCGTCCTTGGTCATCATGACGGCAATTTTGGTTCCGTCGGGGGAAAGGCGAGGGGAACGCATAAAAGGGCGCTTCCCAAATACGGCGGTATCAACCCTTCCGCGTGGCGCGTTGACCACAATCGTTGCGCTATCAGCCGCCTGTACGGCCATATGCACAAATGGCGCCTCACTTGCAGCCGCGGCAGTGGTAAAAGTGGATATTACCGCAGCGCCTAGAAACAAAACTGCTAATTTCGTTTTCATCATACTCTCCACCTGTCCGTCATGATACCTTATGTTACATTAAGATATAGTTTTGATAGCGCCAGACGCAAGACAGTTGGCGCCTTCAATCATCGCGTGAACACGATTATTTTGCGATAGTCAGGCGTAATTGCATTGAAGGCTGACGATTTACTTGCGCCTTGACCAGATAAAAAAAAGGGCGCCCCGAAAGGCGCCCTTATTATTGTTCAAGACACTAAGCCTCAGAAGTTTACGTTGATACCCAAGAAGAAGTTCCGACCGAAGCTGTCATATGGGTCACCACCGGCAGTTCCGAGCAAGCCAAATGGTGGCTGCTTGTCCAACAGGTTGTTAACGCCAGCTGTGAGACGGAAGTCATTGCCAATGTCAAAGCCGACGCGGATGTCGTGATAGACAACAGCGGGGTAATAAATCTGCGGAAATTGGTCAGCATTCGCTGGCGCCAATTCAACAATGTTACCCAATACTGGGTCGCAGGTTGTACCCTCACGTCCAGTCTGGCCACGGAATGTGCCAGTCAACGGACATTGGCCCAAATAATTGTTTTGGGCTTCATATGAACCAATTGTCATCTTACCGATGTAACGTGCTGCATACAGAACGTCGATATCGCCAAAATCATAAGCGAGCGAGAAGCTAGCAGCCCATTGTGGGTCGCCCAATTCGCTGAGCTGACGATTTGGGTTCGCCGGGTTGGTTGGATCGGTATAGTTATCCAAACGCAACGCCCTTGTCGCGATAAGACGTGATGTAAAACGATCGCCGTTTTCAAACGTCTTGCGGTAAGCGATGTCAAAATCGATACCCTTTGTGGTTTGCTTAGCGAAGTTGATACCACCCGAGATAACGGCAGGCTTTACAAACAGGCCGGTGGTAGCGTCGCGCTTAACAGTTGAGCAGAACGGATTGTTGATGCCGCTAGCGTTTGAATAGCACAGGCTGATGATCGACTGCGCCGACAACGACGCAATCAGATCTTCAACTTCGATCTTGTAATAGTCGACCGTCAAGCTGAGGCCAGGAACGAAGCTGGGCTCGACTACAACGCCGAGCGTCAAGCTCTTACCTTTTTCCTCAATCAGTGTTGGGTTACCGCCTGAAAGGAAGCCTGTCGAAGAAGTACGTGCCGTGCAGTTGACGAATGGCGCGCCCAAAGCAACCGGAAACGCGGTGGATGCGCACGCGGTAACCAATGCAGCATTAGCGGTCGTAGGAACACCTGCAGCAGCACAGTTAGCTGCCGTAATGCTTCCTGGCGATACAAGGTCACATGGGTCGGAGATTTGTGCAAAGTTTTCAGACGCTGCGGAGAACAAATCTCCCTGCGTTGGCGCACGAACCGATGTTGCATACGCAGCGCGGAAGCGAACGTCTTCAATCGGGGCGTAAATGCCCTGCACGTTGTAAGCATATACCGTACCGGTGCGCGTATTGTAATCCGAGACGCGACCCGCAAAGTTCAGCGACAATTCCTTTGCGAAAGGTACATCCTTAAACAACGGAACCTGAACTTCGCCATAAGCCTCCCGTACAGCGAATACCGGTGGCCTGAAGTCCTGCAAGGCATTCAGGAAGGTAGCACCGCTTGATGTCAATGCATCATAATCGACGCTTGCCTTTTCTTGACGATATTCAGCACCCAGTGCGAACGCAACTGGTCCACCTGGCAGTTCAAATAGCTGCGACAAGTCACCGCCAACAAAGGCAGATGCAACAAACTGACTTGCAAATTCGTCAGTCCGGCCTTCGGTGTTGATGAAGTCCAAAGCGCGGGCGTCTGAACGACCCTGACCGAATACGTTCACAGGAACGCAAGCCGTGTTCACGTTCGAAACAGCGTTCACGGCGCAAATAACGCGCTGGCCAGCAGCATTTGTTACAAAGTTTGTGCCCGTGAAGGTAGATGGTGCGACAACAGCATCAACAGCAAGGTTGAAGCCGTCATAAGCCGTTCCCGCTTGATTGAAGATGACCAAGTTGTTGGTGTTGAAGCCTACCGCTTCAAAACGGCCATAGTTGACGGCGAGTTCATAGTTCCAATCTTCGTTGAACGTACCTTCTACGCCACCGACCGCACGATATGTTTCACGCGTGCCTTCAAAACGACGACCACCAAAGTCAATGTTGAACCGAGCAAGCGGGAAAGTGCCCGTTGCCAAGTTCGTGCAGACGCCATTTTGTTGAAGAACAGAAATATTCTGCGCGCTCAAAAAGCCGTTGCTGCACTTGAATGCAGGTCCACCTAGCGTGCTAGGAACGCTGGTGAAGAAGCTTGGCTGGCCTTCGCCAGAAACTTCCGTCCGCACATATTTAGCTTCAATGAAAGGCTTGAACGCATCTGACACGTCATAATGCGCCATGAAGTTTGCAGCATAACGGTCTACAGCAGCCAAAAGGCTGCCGGTGTTACGGAGCGTGGAGCCAAAACCACCTTGCGTGTTACCGGAACCAACGCTTGCATAGTTGATTGTAGGCGTATCAATGAAAAGGTTGCCAAGGTCGTCGAAACGAAGGAAGCGTCCACCGCTCAAACCTCCGACGGTCCCTGCGTCCGAAATCGTACCGTTGCGAATACCGCACACGAACGTGTTATCTGGAATACCGTCTGTCGCACTAAATCCAACTTCACCGCCTGCAGCACCCTGCGCGTCGGTCAGTTGGAATTGGCAACGGCCGCTTGCAGCACCGGTCAATTTGTCGCGCTGATACATGAGAAGGGGCTCTTGACGGGTATATTCAAGCGAAGCAGCCACGTTACCACGACCATCTGCAAAATTCTGCCCGGCGATACCGCTCACAAAATAAGTGCCACGATCACCGCGCGAAGAAATGCCGCCCTGCGAGCGAAGTGTGATACCGTCAAAATCCTTTTTCAAGATGAAGTTGACAACACCAGCAACGGCGTCCGAACCGTAAATTGCGGAGTTGCCGCCGGTCACGATGTCTACACGCTGCACAAGGTCAGTTGGAATGGTGTTAACGTCGAAACCGTTATCGCCTGGCGTTGATGTAACGTGGCGACGGCCGTTTACGAGAACCAGCGTGCGGTCTGTACCCAAGCCACGAAGATCGAGCAGGCTCAAACCTGCAGTACCGATGAAGCGGCTCGAGTTACCCGAGCTGAACGTCGAACGAAGCGATGGAAGATCGTTCAATGCGTCGCCAAGCGACAACTCGCCGGTGCCAGTCAGATCTTCAATGGTGACCGATGTCAAAGGAACCGCCGACTGCAATGTTGGACGGGCAATACGCGAACCGGTAACGAGAATAGGCTGCGTTGTGCCTTCCTCTAAGGCTTCTTCCGACTCAGTGGCGACTTCCTCGTCAGCCTTTGCTGGTTCATTTGCGGGCGCACTCTGCGCAAAAGAAGGCATCGCTGCAAACAAAGCGAAACTTAATGCAGACCCTGCAATCAACAAACGTGTTTTCTTCATAAAAAGCTCCCCGGCTAAATTTAGCCCATTTCATACGGCCGAACATTCGCTTTGGAAAACGAACGTAATTTCGTGAATTGTCCTGTAAACTAAGGTAAATCAAAAGTGCAACTGTTGCGGTCACAAAATTCTAAATTATTGTAAAATGTTGCGGCTTTGTCACAGTGTTAATGTGGCATTCATTAGCGTTCCCACGCTTAGCTGCCGTCAATGCGCGCTGCGCGGACAGTTGCATGGGCAAATCACAGCCGTAACGGACGATACAATTCACCAATGTTGCAGTGCACTATGACATAGTGCTAACGGGGCCCATATTTCCCGGAAGGACCAAATATGGCACGCACAGCCAATAAAAATGGTGACGGCCCGATCATCATTAAAAAATATGCCAACCGAAGGCTGTATAATACGCAGTCGTCGAAATATATTACGCTCGATTTCCTTGCTGAACTCACACGCAAGGACATTGATTTTAAGGTACTCGACGCCAAAACCAACGAAGATATCACCCATGGTGTCCTGACGCAGATCATTATGGATGAGGAAAATAGCGGGCAGCAAATGTTGCCGGTTGGCTTTCTGAAGCAGTTGATCGCAATGTATGGCGATTCCATGCAAGGCATGGTGCCGCAGTTTTTGGAAACGTCGATGGACAATTTCCGCAAGAACCAACGGCAAGTTCAAGAAGTGATTGAGACCGCAATCACCTCTGGTCCTTTTGGCCATTTGGCAAAGCAGAATATCGAATTTATGCGCTCTGCGCGGGAAGCCTTGATGCCGAATTTGGGCAACCTAGCCGGAAAGAAACCGGAACGGGACGAAACCGTGGCTGAGCTCAAACAACAAATCGCGGCGCTGCAAGCTCAAATTGACAAAATGGCTGCCGACCGCGCCTCATAAATTTCTCATAGAACACAGGTAAGATTTTGATAAAACATGCTTTAAGCGTCACCCGTGCGCAAAATTTCGCTGGCTGGTATCAGGAAGTCATTTCGGAGGCCGATTTGGCCGAAGAATCCGGTGTGCGTGGATGCATGGTCATCCGGCCATGGGGCTATGGCATGTGGGAACGCATTCAAAAGCTTATGGATGCAGAGATTAAAGCCGCTGGCGTTGAGAACTGCTATTTTCCTTTGTTCATCCCGTTATCCTTCTTTGAAAAAGAGGCCGACCATGTCGAAGGCTTTGCCAAAGAGATGGCGGTGGTTACGCATCACCGCCTTGTCAGCGATGGCAATGGCAAACTAATCCCCGACCCTGGTTCGAAGTTGGAAGAACCGCTGGTTGTTCGTCCAACCTCGGAAACGGTAATCGGCGCGGCGATGAGCCGCTGGGTGCAAAGCTGGCGCGATTTGCCATTGATGGTTAACCAATGGGCGAATGTTGTGCGTTGGGAAATGCGCACACGGATGTTCCTGCGCACCAGTGAATTTTTGTGGCAGGAAGGGCATACCGCCCATGCTGACCGTGCAGATGCGATGCAGGAAACGATGCGCGCGCTGGAAATGTACCGCGCCTTTGCAGAAGGTGCACTGGCTATGCCCGTTGTGGCAGGTGAGAAGCCGGAGAATGAACGCTTTCCGGGTGCCGTGGCTACGTACAGCATCGAGGCGATGATGCAGGATGGTAAAGCGCTACAGGCTGGAACGTCGCATTATCTGGGCACGGGCTTTGCTGAAGCATCGGGCATTAAATATCAGGATAAAGAAGGCAATCAGCAGTTCGCGCATACCACCAGCTGGGGCGTGTCCACCCGCATGATTGGTGGCGTTATCATGACGCATGGCGATGATGATGGTCTGCGTTGCCCGCCGCAAATTGCGCCGCATCAAATCGTCATCATTCCGATGTTGCGGGATAATGACGAGGACGAGGCCGTTCTCGCATATTGCCGCAGCTTGCGCTCGGAATTGCTGGCGCTCAACGCCTTTGGCGAACCTTTGCGCGTATTGCTGGATACGAAAGCAACGAAGGCGTCAAACAAGCGCTGGGCCTGGGTCAAAAAAGGCGCGCCGATTATCGTTGAAGTGGGCCCCCGCGACATGGGTGAAGGCAAGGCAGCGGTCATTCGCCGCGATAGCCTGTATAAAGACGACGGAAAGCTTGCGACCGCCTTTACACCGCGCACCGAATTTGTGGCGTCCGCGCCTGCTTTGTTGGAGGACATCCAAAACAGCCTATATGCCGAAGCAAAAGGCCGTCTAGAAGCCAATATCCGACGCGACGTCACCGACCTCGCGCAACATTTCGCTGGCGACGAAGCAGGCTTTGCAGGCTGGGTCGAAGTGCAATGGTCACGACCAAGCGGCGCAGCACTTGACGCTATTGTGGCCCAGCTCAAGGCGTTAAAGATCACGATGCGCAATAGCCCAATCGATGCTGCACCCGCCGACGGCCCCTGTTTCTTTACAGGCGCACCCGCCGTGGAACGGATACTGATTGGGCGGACATATTAGAATATGACCAAAAATGCGCGGTTTGAAGGGCTCCCCAACAGAGATCAGATCCTCGAGTTCATCAAGACGTCGAAGGATTATGCGGGCAAGCGAGAAATTGCGCGAGAATTTGGCTTACGCGGTAATGAGAAAATTGCGCTGAAGGCCTTATTAAAGGACATGACCGATGAAGGGCTGATCGACATGGCCCCGGGACGTGCCTTTCACAAAATGGGGGGTGTTCCAAAGGTTACAGTGCTCAAAATCGTGGCCATTGACGGCGATAATGCGGTGGCTGTGCCGGAGCATTGGGAGGCCGAAGGCATTCCTTTGCCCAAAATTCGGGTCATAGAAGCCAAAGGCAAGCGGGGCGCCTTGGGCATTGGTGACCGCATATTAGCGCGCACCGAGGAGCGCGGCAGCGGCCATGTCGCGCATATTATGAATAAGCTGGCCAAGGGCAGCGCACAGATATTGGGCGTGGTCGAAGGCGGCGAGAATGGCCGTTTCTGGCTAAAATCCATCGATAAAAAAGCACGGTTTGATACGCAAATTGGTGATGTGGGTGCGGCAAAAGCCGGGGAACTGGTGCTCGCCGAATTGACGGGAAATGCGCATAAAAAATCAGCGCGGGTGACTCAAGTCCTTGGTGACCCATTTGCACCAAAAAGCTTCAGTCTCATTGCCATCCACAAATTTGGCATTCCCTTCGAAATGCCCGAAGCAGCCGAGCGCGAAGCAGAGCGCGTGCGTGAATTGCCCGTCACAGAAAACCATCGGGAAGACTTACGCCATTTACCCATCATCGCCATCGATCCACGCGACGCGCGAGATTTTGATGACGCCATTTGGGCAACCCCCAATGCCGACACGGGCGGTTTTGACGCGATCGTCGCGATTGCCGATGTGAGCTATTATGTCCGCCCAAATAGCGCGTTAGACCATGAAGCATCCAAGCGCGGAAACAGCGTCTATTTTCCCGATCTCGTGGTGCCAATGCTGCCGCACGCCTTGTCTTCGGACAAATGTTCATTGCGGGCAGGGGAGGATCGCGCCGTCATTGCCTGCCATCTTGCCATTGGCAAGACAGGGCAAGTGACTTCATGGCGCTTCACGCGCGCTATCGCCCGAATTGCAGCCAATATCCCATATCCAGATGCGCAGGCCGCAATTGATGGACAGATGGAAAATCCCTTGCTCGAAACGGCGCTCAAGCCACTTTGGGCCTGCTGGAGATTGCTTTCTAAGGCACGGCACAAGCGTGGACCATTGGAGCTCAATTTGCCTGAAAAGCGGATTACGCTCGACGATCAAGGGCGGGTCACGGGCGTTGCCGAACGCGAGCAGCTTGAGGCGCATCGTTTGGTCGAAGACTTTATGATTGCCGCCAATGTCGCCGCAGCCAAGGCGCTGGAAGCCAAAAAATCGTCCTTAATTTACCGCGCACATGAACCGCCAAGCCGCGAAAAACTTGTGGCGCTCAAGGAATATTTGAAGACCTTTGATATCGAATTTGCGCTTGGCCAAGTGGTCAAGCCTGCGACATTCAACGGCATACTCGAAAAAATCATCGACGAAGAAGTGCGGCCGCAAATCATGGAAGCGGTATTGCGTAGCCAGACACAGGCTTATTATGGACCCAATAATGTGGGGCATTTCGGCTTGTCATTGGGCAGCTATGCGCATTTCACGTCCCCCATCCGCCGGTATGCGGACCTTGTCGTCCATCGGGCTTTGGTCAGTGCTTATGGCCTTGAAATGCCCAAGCCCAAACTCAAGGACGTTGAACCCATCACGGGCTTGACCGAGGCTGCGATTGTGAAGCTTGCCACCACAGCTGAAGCCATTAGCCGCACTGAACGCCGCGCGATGGAAGCCGAGCGGGAAACAACCGATCGCTACATCGCGGCCTATCTTTCCGCCCAAGTAGGGCAAATTGTTCAAGCGCGTATTACAGGTGTTCAAAATTTCGGATTTTTCGCAACTGTACAAGGCATTGGCGGTGATGGTTTAGTCCCTGTCTCAACCTTGGGTAAGGATTATTTCCATTATGACGAGGCAAGCCAGACGTTAATTGGCGAAAAAACACGGCAGGAATATCGGCCGGGGATGTGCCTTGAATTGCGACTAGCTGAAGCCAACCCGATTTCCGGCTCGCTACGCTTTGAGTTGCCGGAGGGCGGAAGCTATGCCCCAGATCGGTTCAAGCATAAGGGCAAAGCCAAGGCCGGCAAATATGATACAGGAAAGCGCGGGCGGCCGGGCAATATCCGACATCAGGGAAAAAGGCGTTAACCTTAACTCAATTCATCCAGCTGCGCATCACTGAGTGATCCGGGAATAACCATGACCGGGCAGGGCAATGTCCCCGCATTCACACCCGTAAAGTGGCTAATCAACGGGCCTGGTGCACCTTGGGCAGCGGCGCCCAGCACCAATGCGGCGATTTCGGGATGCTCTTCCAGCATAGCCTTTACGACATCAATAGCCTCACCCGGCTTGACCGTAATCGCGGGACGAACGCCCATTTCGTCGAAAATAGAGCCTGCTGCTGTGGTCACTAATTGCTCAGCCCGATCGCGCGCCTCTTCTTCCATCGTCGCCTGAACGCCGCCCCATGCGACAAAGTCGGCTTGTTCCACAAGCGCCAAAATATGCACAGTGCCCGAAGTTTTGGCGGCACGGCGCGATGCAAACCTTAAGGCAAGCCGTGCTTCCTCGGTTTCGTCGATAACCACCAAATATGTCCGCATAGCTTCCCCCCGGGCTGACTTTGCCCGCAGCATTTCATGAATTCGTATAGCCTGCGCGAAAATTGACCGATTGGCAACCTTATCACGCTTGACGCTTGGGAAAGCTTGGTTATTCGGAGTCGTTTAACGACGTCTTTAAAAGGCCAGTATCTGATGCCCATAGAACTCAAAATGCCCGCCCTTTCGCCCACGATGGAAGAAGGCACATTAGCCCGCTGGCTTGTCAAGGAAGGCGACAAGGTCTCTTCCGGTGATTTGCTCGCGGAAATTGAGACCGATAAGGCGACGATGGAATTCGAAGCGGTTGATGAAGGTATTGTAACCCAGATTTTGGTCGCCGAGGGCACCGATGGCGTGAAGGTCGGCGCGGTTATCGCGATGATACAAGGCGAGGATGATGCGGCACCTGCACCAAAGACCGTTGCGGCGCCGACACCTGCGTCTGTAGCTGATGTTCCAGCACCGGTCGTTTCGAGCCCTGTCAACGATGTTCCAGCGCAACCGAAAAAGACCGATTTGGCGGAAAACGACCGCGTCAAAGCGAGTCCACTCGCCAAGCGGATAGCCGTGAACAAAGGTCTGGACCTTACTTCTGTCGCCGGCACTGGCCCGAACGGCCGTATCGTGAAGGCCGACGTAGAGGCGCTTTCCGGTGAAGGGCGTCGGGCAGTCGCGCCAGCGGAACTGGATCGCGGCCTTCGCGCCGTAACAGCTGCTGTAACGCAGACAATCGACACCGACATACCGCATGAGGTCGTCAAGCTCAGCAATATGCGCAAAACCATCGCGCGCCGCTTGACCGAGAGCAAGCAGCAAGTGCCGCATATTTACCTGACCGTCGATGTTCGCCTCGACGCCTTGTTAAAACTGCGCAGCGAATTGAACGCCAGCCTTGAAAATCGTGGCATTAAGCTGTCGGTCAATGACATGCTGATCAAGGCACTAGCGTTGACATTGATGCAGGTGCCCAAATGCAATGTCAGCTTTGCAGGCGACAATATGCTGCAATATAATCGCGCGGACATCAGCGTGGCTGTTTCAGTGCCAACCGGCTTGATTACGCCCATTATTGTGGATGCTGCGAACAAGCCGCTGTCCAAAATTTCAACCGAAGTCGCCGAACTTGCGGCCCGGGCCAAGGATGGCAAGTTGCAGCCGCATGAATATCAAGGTGGCACGGCGTCGATTTCGAACATGGGGATGATGGGCATCAAGCAATTCGACGCCGTCATCAACCCGCCACAGGCCATGATCCTCGCGGTTGGGGCAGGGGAAAAGCGGCCCTATATCATCGATGACGCTCTCGCCATCGCCACAGTCATGAGCGTCACAGGCTCGTTCGATCACCGCGCCATCGACGGCGCAGACGGCGCGATGTTCATGAAGGTCTTTAAAGAGCTTGTGGAGAAGCCTTTGGGGTTGGTGGCGTAGTATGTCTGATTATGACCTCATCGTTCTCGGTTCTGGTCCGGGTGGCTATGTTGCCGCCATCCGCGCGGCGCAGTTGGGGCTGAAAGTCGCGATCGTTGAACGCGAAAATCTCGGCGGTATCTGCCTCAACTGGGGCTGCATCCCGACCAAGGCGTTGCTCCGCTCGGCCGAAATCTATCATTATATGCAGCATGCGGGCGACTATGGCCTGACGGCGGCGAATATCAGCGCGGATATCGACGCGGTGGTGAAACGGTCGCGTGGCGTTGCGAAGCAGTTGAATCAGGGCGTCACGCATCTGATGAAGAAGAATAAGATCACCGTCCATATGGGCGATGGCAAGCTGCTGGCGGCCAATAGGCTTTCGGTCAGCAAAGACGGCAAAACCGAGGAATTGACTGCGAAAAACATCATCCTCGCCACCGGCGCACGGGCGCGGGATTTGCCCTTTGCGCCTGCCGATGGAAAGCGCATCTGGACCTATCGCCACGCGATGGTGCCATCCGAAATGCCAAAGAAGCTACTCGTCATTGGCTCCGGCGCCATTGGCATTGAGTTTGCAAGTTTCTACAACGACATGGGCGCAGAGGTCACGGTTGTCGAAATGCTCGATCGCATCGTGCCGGTCGAGGACGCTGATGTTTCTGCTTTTCTAGAAAAAGCACTGACCAAGCAGGGCATGAACATCATGACTGGGGCAGGGGTCGAAAGCCTGAAGGCCACCGCGTCAGGCGTGTCGGCATCGATTAAGGGCAAGGACGGCAAGGTAATCGCGTCTGAATTCTCCCATTGCATCGTCGCGATCGGCATCGTGCCAAACACCGAAAATATCGGCTTGGAGGCGCTCGGCGTAGAGATGGACCGTGGGTTCCTGAAAACCGATGCCAACTGCCGCACCAACGTGCCCGGCCTTTGGGCGATTGGTGACATTACCGCGCCGCCATGGTTGGCGCATAAGGCGAGCCATGAGGGCGTGATTGCCGCAGAAACCATTGCGGGTGGTCATCCACATGCGATGGACCCTAAGAACATACCAGGCTGCACTTATTGTCATCCGCAAGTTGCAAGCGTTGGCCTGACCGAAGCAAAAGCCAAAGAGGCTGGCTATGACGTTAAGGTCGGCAATTTTCCATTCTTGGGCAATGGCAAGGCAATCGCTTTGGGTGAGGCAGAGGGCTTCATCAAAACCGTGTTTGACGCCAAAACCGGTGAATTGCTGGGCGCGCACATGGTAGGTGCAGAGGTAACCGAGCTGATCCAAGGCTATACCATCGGCAAAACCGCCGAGATGGTTGAAGCCGATTTCATGCACACCGTATTCCCGCATCCGACCTTGAGCGAGATGATGCACGAAAGTGTGCTCGGCGCTTATGGCAAGATGCTGCATATGTAAGTGCAGCGGGCGCTATAAATGGAACCATAGCGACTGGGTATTACACCTTAACTTTTGTCGGCGACTTTTTCACTGTCCTACACGTCGATATTTTGCCATCCTTTGGAATGATAAGAATGTGTAGGGAATTTGGGTATGACATATAGTGTGAACTTGCGGAAAAATCTGCGGGTCTTGGCGCTTTCAGGTGCCGCCATTTTGTCTTCAACGGCGCAGGCGCAGACGACGGTTATAACCGCAGACAAGATGGTCGATGTGTTAACCGGTAAAATAGTCGAATACCCAGCAGTCTTCGTTGGCGCAGATGGTCGGATAACTAGCATCGCCGATGCACGCACGGTCAAATGGGGCAGCGATATCACACATATCAAGTTGGCGGGCAAAACCATCTTACCCGGCCTGATCGACATGCATGTGCATTTGGATGGCCCCGCCGACATTGGCGGCTATCGCGGTCTTGAATTTACCGACAGCTTTTGGGGTATGACCGCGGTTGGCTCGGCGCAAGCTATGTTGAAAGCTGGCTTTACCACTGTGCGCAATGTGGGTTCAGGCAATCGTAATGACATTGGATTAAAACAAGCCATTGAAAATGGATATGCAACCGGCCCACGCATTGTTCCTGCAGGCTATGCTTTAGGGGCAACCGGCGGTCATTGTGACTCAACCTTCCTGCCGCCAAGCCTTGAAAAAGCCGGCAAAGAAGAGGGCATTGCCGATAGCGAAGACGAATTGCGTTATCAGGTACGCCGTCAGCGCAAATATGGCGCGGAAGTGATCAAGGTGTGTGCCACGGGCGGCGTGTTTTCCCGCAATACAGAGCCCGGGCAGCAGCAGCTTTCTGAGGGCGAATTGCGCGTGATAGCTGAAGAAGCGCATCAATGGGGCTTGCGCGTTGCGGCACATGCCCATGGCGGAGAAGGAATTAAAGCGGCAATCAAAGCGGGCATCGACACGATTGAACATGCAAGTCTTGTCGACGACGAAGGCATAAAGCTTGCCGCCGCGCGCGTGCGTCCGGTCTGGTTCTCAATGGATATCTTCAACACCGACTATACGCAGGCCGAGGGCGCGAAAAACGGCGTTTTAGAAGACAATCTGCGCAAGGACCGCGAAGTCGCACAGATCCAACGCGACAATTTCCGTAAAGCGCACAAGGCAGGCGTTAAGATGGTCTTTGCCTCCGACGCCGGCGTGATGCCACATGGCCTTGTCGGCGGTCAGTTCAAAGTCATGGTCGAATATGGGATGACACCATTAGAAGCCATTCAAGCCGCCACCCGGAATGCCGCCCAAGCGCTTGGCCGTGAAAAAGATGTCGGCGCCATTGCCGTTGGCCGCTTTGCAGATATCATCGCGGTCGATGGAGATCCTTTAGCCAATGTGCGCGAGTTGGAATCGGTCGACGCCGTAGTAAAGGGCGGCAAAATCGTCGACTAAAGGCGCTTAGGCAATCTGTCATAGCGCATTGATTGCGCCATGATGCTTGTGTAAACTGTCCTATCAGCGGCCGAAAATCGTCCGCGCATGAACATCAGGGGTTTGGAAATATGATCACTATCATCGCAACCACACTGCTCAGCATGGCCGCCATGAAGGGCGACCCTATGGACGACGCACGCAAGGCCTTCAACAACTGCATGATTGAAGCCCATAATGTCGCGGTCGCGGAGAAAGCCGCTCCCAGCGCTTTCGTCAAAACATCTGATGAAGCATGCCCGACCGAACGCGCGACCTATAAGGCGATATTGGTGAAGTCCGAACGGTCCTTTGGCTCAAGCCAAGCCGAAGCCGAGAAGTTTGCTAACGAAGAAATCCAGATGCTGGTCGACTCGGTGGTGACAAGCTTCAACGAAAATGTTGAGAGCGGCGCGAAATTGACACCGGAAAAATAAGACGCGCGGACAAAGGAGCTGGCGGACAGGGTGGGATTCGAACCCACGGTGAGCTTCCACCCACGACGGTTTTCAAGACCGTTGCCTTAAACCACTCGGCCACCTGTCCGCTTACGATGGTCCCCCTAGCCAGTGCGCTTTGCGATGGCAAGCGCGGATGATGGGCGCTTTTGCAAAAGCGTGCGATGAAATGATTGCCTCACGGGACCAAAACAATTCACAGTCTTGATCGATTGTGGCACTATGCCTCGGATAAACATAGGGGGACGCAGTGCGCTTTTACCGTAAAATTGTGATGACCATGGCGATTTGCGCGAGTGCTTCGGTGATCGGTACAGCGTGTATGGCACAGGATGCCAAGTTGGTATCCGAGGAAACCAATAATACACAGAAAGCTAGTTTCCGCGCTTATCTGGAGACAGTGCGGCAGCGTGCCCTGCGGGAGGGCGTGACGCCTGCGACACTGGACCGTGTGCTGCCTTCGCTCAGCTATGATGATCGTGTGGTTCGACTTGACCGGCAGCAACCCGAAGGGGCGTCCAGCGCGCCCGTACCAAATTTTGCGCCATATAAAGCGCGCCATGTCGATGCCTCCCGTATCAACCGAGGGCGCGCCAAATATGCAGCGCTTCGCCCGTTGCTGAAGCGCATCGAGGATGAGACCGGCGTACCCGAAGAGATCATGATTGCTATTTACGGTCATGAAACCAATTACGGGGCCTTCATGGGCAATTTTAACGCGCCCGAAGCCTTAGCCTCTTTGGCATATGAAGGACGTCGCCGTGCGTTGTTTGAAGGCGAGTTGATCGCGGCGCTCAAGATGGTCGACAAAGGTGTGCCGCAATATGCGATCACCGGAAGCTGGGCAGGGGCGCTCGGTAAGCCACAATTTCTGCCGTCGGTATATCTGCGGCTTGCGCGTGATGGCGATGGTGATGGCTATGCCGACATTTGGCGCAGCGAAGTCGATGCCATGACGTCTATCGCCAATTATTTCGTCAATGCAGGCTGGCGGCGTGGCGAGGATTGGGGTTTTGCGGTCAATGTGCCGCCATCCTTCGATCGCAGCGGCATACGGACGCGTTTGACGTCGCCGCGATGCCCGCGCGTCTTTGCGCGACACAGCCAGTGGCGGACTATCGCAGAATGGCGGCAATTGGGTATAGCGCCGCAGCAGGGTGTCTGGCCGCAAGACAATATGATCGCGACTTTGATTGAGCCCGATGGCGCCGGCAATACGGCCTATCTACTCGGCGGGAACTACCGTGTCATATTGGATTATAATTGTTCGAATTTCTATGCGCTGTCGGTGGGATTATTGGCGGATGCAGTGCGCAATTAGGGTTTCCGCTTGCGCTGGCTGACCGCTATACGCAGCCGTTAAAATCGCCTATCGGATATTGAAAGTGCGCAGCCCTGCCAACATCAATATGCGATGACGGATAAATTGGATCTATGTCCCAAAGTATGAAGAACATAATCATCTTGATTGATTGGACGCGCCGGTGACCGTGCGCGGCCGTTTCATATCTATTGAGGGCGGGGAAGGCGTTGGCAAATCGACGCAGATTGCCGCGCTTGCCGCGTTTATCGAACAAAAGGGCTTTGAAGTTGTATTGACCCGCGAGCCAGGTGGTACCGAAGGCGCAGAAACCATCCGGCAGTTGCTGCTCGGTGGAAATGCGGAGCGGTGGATGCCCCGCGCAGAAGCATTGTTATTCGCCGCCGCACGCAGCGATCATGTTGAGCGCCTCATCGAACCCGCTTTAGCGAGCGGGAAATGGGTGATTTCAGATCGTTTCGTTGACAGCAGCCGCGCATATCAAGGGGCAGGTTCTGGCCTGTCTGATGCGGATATCATGGCGCTCCACCAAATCGGCAGCCGGGGCATGCTGCCAGACCGAACTTTGGTACTGCGGCTCGATACAAAAGAGGCGTTTAGTCGTGCTGCGGCGCGTGACCAAAACCAGCCTGACCGCATTCAAGGGCGCGCCGAGATATTCCATTCCGATGTCGATGTGGCCTTTGTAAGCTTTGCCGAGCGCGAGCCACGCGTGCGCCTTGTTGATGCGTCGGGCACAGCGGATATGGTGACGGCACGGTTATTGACCGAAATTAGCGACCTGTTGGAGCCTGCATGAACGATTATGTCGGACATGATAAGGCATGGCGGCAGTTCGCGACCGCCTGCGACAGCCATAAAATCCACCATGGCTGGATTTTGGCTGGCCCTCGGGGCATCGGCAAGTCTGCCTTTGCATTGCGAGCAGCGGCTATGCTGGTAGACCCAGAAAATGCCTATGCCAGTATGATTGCGCGCGGTTCGCATCCCGATATCCTGTCTGTTAAGCGGCTACCTAAGGAGCCGTTGAAGGAGGATGAGGACATTGATGATGTTACTGAGTTTAAGCGCAGCATCACCGTGGATCAGATCCGTGGGCTGCAGCAGTCGCTGACCACGCGGCCAGGTTTAAGCAACCGGCGGGCAATCATCATCGATTCCGCGGATGATTTGGAGCGGGGCGGGGCCAACGCATTGCTCAAGTCGCTGGAGGAGCCACCCGTTGGTACATTTTTCTTCCTTATCAGCCATGCAAGTGACCGCTTATTACCCACGATAAGGTCGCGCTGTCAGATCTTACGGTTTGAACCATTGAGCGATGCTGACATGATAGACGTTCTGCAACGCGCGGCACCAGAGGTCAGCACGAACGAACTGCAAGCACTTGTCCGCTTGGGCAATGGCACACCGGGGCAAGCGCTTGATTTTCTTGGCCTTGACCTTCAGGAAATTGAGGATGCCATGCTGTCCATCCTGCGTACGGGCGACCGCGACAACGCCCTGCGCACCGATTTGGCAGACAAATTAGCGTTAAAGGCCGCGCAACCGCGTTATGAGGCTTTCTTGCGCCGTGCGCCGTCGCTAATCGCGGAATACACGCGCAAAGTTGATGCAACGCAGGTACATCATGGCGTCACCGCTTGGGAGGCAGCAAGCGGGCTTGCCGCCCGGGCCATTGCCTTAAGTTTAGATAAACAAAGTGTCGTCTTCCAAATGGGAAGCTTGCTGGCATCGATTCAAGCGCATACAGCGCGCCCATAGTCCAAATTAAGAGTATCCATGTCCGAACCTTTCTACATTACTACCGCCATCGCTTATCCCAATGGAAAGCCGCATATCGGCCACGCTTATGAGGCAATTGCCACCGACGCGATCGCACGGTTCCAACGATTAAATGGTCGCGACGTCTGTTTCGTCACGGGGACAGATGAACATGGCTTAAAAATGGACCAAACGGCACGCGGCCTCGGTAGGGAGACGCGCGACCTTGCGGATGAAATGTCGTCCTATTTCAAAGAAATGTGTGCAACACTTGATATATCCGTTGATCATTTCTGCCGTACAACAGCCGATAATCATCACAAAGCAAGCCAAGCGATCTGGAAACGGCTTGAGGCAAATGGCGATCTCTATCTGGACCGCTATGAAGGTTGGTATTCTGTCCGCGACGAAGCGTATTATGACGAAGCTGAGTTAACCGACGGGGAAGGGGACCAGAAGCTGTCCCCTCAAGGCACACCGGTTGAGTGGACGGTTGAAGAAAGCTGGTTTTTCCGGCTGTCCAAATATGAAAAGCCATTGTTGGATTATTACGCGGCCAACCCAGAGTTCATGCGCCCCGAGAGCCGTAAAAATGAAACAGTCAAATTTGTAGAAGGCGGGTTGAAAGACTTGTCCGTCTCGCGCACCAGCTTTGACTGGGGCGTCAAGGTTCCGGGCAGCGAGAACCATGTCATGTATGTCTGGCTCGATGCGCTGACTACCTATATCTCCGCCATTGGTTTTCCAGATGATACCGAAGAATGGCGCAAATTCTGGCCTGCCAGCGTCCATATCATCGGCAAGGACATTGTCCGCTTCCATACCGTTTATTGGCCGGCATTCCTAATGTCGGCAGGCTTGCCCTTACCAAAAATGGTGTTCGGCCATGGCTTTTTGCTGTCGCGCGGGGAGAAAATGTCGAAATCCTTGGGCAATGTTGTCGACCCGATGGCGCTGGCTGAGCTATTTGGTGTCGATGCCTTACGCTATTTCCTGCTGCGTGAAGTGAGCTTTGGCCAAGACGGAAGCTACAGCCCAGAGGCCATAGTAACGCGTGTAAATGCCGATTTGGCGAACAGCTTTGGCAATTTGGCGCAGCGAACATTGTCGCTCATCTTCAAAAACTGCGAAGGCTATTTGCCGGCTATTCACGATCACCATGCCGATGACCAAGCCTTACTGGAATTGGTCGGGAACGCTGTTTCGACGCAAATTCCGGCGCATTTTGAAGATCTGGCCATGTCGCAGGCTTTGGAAGCTTGGATGCAGGCCGTCTTTGCGTGCAATGCCTATGTCGACGTGCAGGCACCATGGGCGCTCAAGAAAACCGATCCTGAGCGGATGGAGACCGTATTGGCCACCTTATTCATCTGCATCGCGCAACTTGCCATAGCCGTACAGCCGATCATTCCCGGGTCAGCGACGAAGCTGCTTGATCAAATGGGCGTACCAGAAAATGTGCGCAACTTTGCAAATGCAGGGTCGCATTGGTATTCGCCACTGGCCGAAGGCGGTTTCCAGATTGCTCAGCCACAAGGGCTGTTCCCGCGGTTAGAATTACCGCCGGAGGAGGGGGCTAGCACCTAATGTTCGTCGATTCCCATTGCCACCTCAATTATAAAGGCTTGGTTGAAAATCAGGCGGATATACTTGCGCGGGCGCGGGACAGCGGGGTTTCGGCGATGCTCAACATTTCGACGCGCGAGCGCGAGTGGGATGATGTCATTGGCCTTGCCGAGCAAGAAAAGGATGTGTGGGCATCCGTTGGTATTCACCCGCATGAGGCGGACCAGCATGTTGGCATGGACTGTGCCAAACTTGTGGCAAAGTCAGCCCATCCGCGCGTCATCGCCATCGGTGAGACGGGGCTCGATTATTATTACGACAAAAGCGATAGAGCGCAGCAATGCACAGGCTTTCGCGAACATATTAAGGCGTCACGGCAAACGGGCCTACCAATCATCATCCACACCCGCGATGCAGAAGCCGATACGGCGGTGATACTGACGGAAGAAATGCGGGAAGGGGCTTTCACTGGCGTTATTCATTGCTTTACCGCCAGCGCCGAATTTGCCCGAATTTCATTGGACTTAGGCCTGTATATTTCGCTGTCGGGCATTGTGACATTTAAGAATGCCAAAGACCTTCAAGATGTAGCGAAATGGTTGCCCGCGGATCGTTTGCTGGTGGAAACTGACGCGCCATTCCTTGCTCCGATCCCACATCGAGGCAAAACTGGCGAACCGGCCTTTGTGGCCGATACCGCACGTTTTGTGGCGCAATTGCGTGGCGTTCCGCCGGAGACGCTGGCGCAGCAGACTTCAGACAATTTCTACGACCTGTTTACAAAGGCAAGTCGTTGAACATCATGGAAGACGGCCCATCGCTGATTTGGGGCGTTGTTTGCATATTGCTACTGGCTAGCTCATTGGCCGCCCGCCGCTTGCCCTTGACTTATATTGCCAAGGCAGCGCTCGCTTGGATCGCCATTTTTGCCGCGTTATTCGCGATATTCAGCTTCCGGTTTGAATTTATCAGCATCTGGGAGCGCGTAAAGGCAGACATATCGGGGACCGCCGGGCAAAGCATCAGCGGCGAAACGATCGAGTTACGCCGACAAGATGATGGCCATTATTGGATCACGGTCGACATAAACGGAAAACCGGTTCGCTTCATGATAGACAGCGGCGCGACGATGACAGCAATCAATGCGACAACCGCCAAGGAAGCTGGCGTTGAAGCAGACGGCTATCCCATCATCCTCAACACCGCCAACGGCCGTGTCGTGGCGAAGCGCGCAACTGTGCAATCATTGGTTGTTGGACCGCACAAAATTGAAAATCATGCGGTGGTGGTGTCGGAGAGCTTTGGTGACGTCAATTTATTGGGGATGAATTTCCTTAACGACATGCAAAGTTGGCGTGTGGAAGCTAATAAAATGTTTCTAATACCGTGACTAAGCGCGTGACAATGGACGCTGAACTAAAGCTGATAATATAAATCATTTAACATAATATATATTATCGAACTAATTAATATGGTGAAGTGATGAGCGCAGATATTACCCCCCTTACGAACATCATGGCGCGTCTGCGAGATCGTGATACTGGCTGCCCTTGGGACATTGCGCAAAACTTTGCGACGATTGCACCTTACACAATTGAGGAAGCCTATGAGGTCGCGGACGCCATAGAGCGTAATGATCTGGACGCGCTAAAGGACGAATTGGGTGATCTTCTTCTGCAGGTCGTATTTCATAGTCAGATGGCAAGCGAACAAAGCGCGTTCACCTTACAAGACGTCGTTAACGCTATTTGTGATAAAATGGTGCGTCGGCATCCACATGTGTTTGGGGATATTTCGGCCGCAAGCCATGAAGTCCCGGATAATTGGGAAACCATTAAGGCCGCTGAACGCAGCGACAATGACGACAACAGCGCGTTAGCTGGCGTCGCCCTCGCCCTTCCCGCCTTATTGCGTGCTCAAAAAATTCAAAAACGCGCTGCACGCACCGGTTTCGATTGGCCAGATCAATCCGGCGCCCGTGATAAAATAATTGAAGAATTAGATGAAGTTAGCGAAGCAACTACCGCCGAGCATGTTGCAGAAGAAATAGGTGATTTGCTCTTTGCCGTTGTCAATTTGGCTCGTTTTCATCAAGTGGACGCGGAACACGCGTTGAAGCAAGCGAACACCAAATTTGAACGACGGTTTCGCGACATGGAGCTGTCTGCCGGCGATGTTTTTGTGGACCTATCACTCGAACAAAAAGAAGAACTTTGGCAGCAAGCGAAAGCAAAAGAGAAAAAATAAGGCGCAGGTTTAAGCGTCTACCTGCTCAAACTGCTTTTCGAACTGCCCCCATAATTGCCGGCTCAATGACACATCGACCGACATAATGTCGCCTTCAACATGCTGGCTGCTCACTACGCCGCGACCATGCAGCCATGCCAAGGCCGCGCCATTATCTGTGCGCAATGTCACCGTGCGCAGATCATTTCCCTGCGCAATGCGTGCTGTGAGGAGGGCCTTGAAAGCCTCAATGCCCTCACCTGTTTCAGCCGATATCATCAAAATATCATCGTCGCGCGTCGCGATGCCGGTTAACTCCGCCCGCCGTTCATCATCCAAAAGATCCAGCTTGTTCCAGATTTCCACCATTCGTGGCTGATGCCCACCTTGTGCATCATCTAAAACGCCCAAATCCCGCAAAATTTGCAAAACATCCTCACGCTGCGCATCGGTTTCGGGATGTGAAATATCGCGTACATGGACGATAATGTCAGCAGATATCACTTCTTCGAGTGTCGCGCGAAACGCAGCAATCAATTGCGTGGGTAGGTCGGAAACAAAGCCAACCGTGTCGGACAATATCGCCTTTTCCACCCCGGGCAGCGCGATTTGACGCATCGTGGGGTCTAAGGTTGCGAATAACATATCCTCGGCAAGAACGGTTGCCCGCGTTAACCGATTGAACAGCGTCGATTTACCTGCGTTCGTATAGCCAACCAAAGCAATCACGGGCCAAGGTGCACGTTTACGCCGTGCGCGATGCAAAGAACGCGTCCTTTTCACCTCTTCCAGCTCCCGCCGCAACCGCGCCATGCGGTCCCGGATCATACGACGATCGGCCTCAATCTGCGTTTCACCTGGACCACCGAGAAAACCGAAACCACCGCGCTGCCGCTCTAAGTGTGTCCAGCTACGAACCAAGCGTCCCGCTTGATAGTCCAGATGCGCCAACTCGACCTGCAATCGCCCTTCGGCCGTCGCAGCGCGTTCGCCAAAAATTTCAAGGATCAAGCCTGTCCTATCGATCGTCTTAAGCCCAGTGCGTTCTTCAAGATTGCGCTGCTGAATGGCGGTTAGCGCAGCATCCACAATCAAGAGATCGGCTTCTAGTTCGCGTCCCATCTCGGCAATTTCTTCCACCTGCCCGCCGCCAAGCAGCGTTACCGCGCGCGGTGAACGCACGCGATAATGCTTTTTGCGGACAACATTCAGGCCAATAGCAAGCGCCAGCCCCTCGGCTTCGGCAAGGCGCGCGTCTGGCCCCACAGAGGCCCGCCCAGGCAGCTCGGGATAAATGACTAAAGCGCGCGCGCCCCGCGCGAACTCGTCGGTTTCGCTGCGTTCAAACCCGCTCAAATATCGCTCTCGTCTACGCCCTGATTATAATCCGCCAAGTTCACGGGATTTGCTGGCTGGATCGTGGAGATGGCATGCTTATACACAAGCTGTGTTGTGCCATCGCGTTCGAGCATGACTGAGAAAAGATCATATGCAACAATAATGCCCTGAAGCATCACGCCATTGACCAGAAACGTCGTAACCGATTCATTCTTATCACACATGGCGTGCAGAAAAACATCCTGCAGCATTCCAGGCCGGTGCGTAACCCGCGACATCATCTCATCAAATAACGAGCGTTCCGGCGATGTAGACGGCATGATTGTTGATATAGAATGTTTGTACACAAGCTGCGACATGCCATCGCGGCGCAACAGCACCGAAAAGTTGTCAAACCATGTTACAACACCTTGGAGTTTTACGCCCTTAACCAAAAACATGGTCACTGGGGTCTTCGATTTTCTGAGGGAGTTCAGAAACAGGTCTTGAAGCCCGTTATTTTTTTCAGTCATTATGATTATCCGTTTATTTTTATCGTTATGCCAGCTTCGCTGCACGCTGGGCGTTCAGCTTATATCTGAGCAATGTTACGATTACACGAATACCGCAAAAGTCGCAATTATAGTCAAAACTCTGTGTCGTCGGTAAAATCCTGTGCGTTTTTGCGGACAGAAATGCCCAATAGCTTTAGCTTCCGGTGCAGTGCCGAGCGCTCCATGCCAACAAAAGCGGCCGTTTTTGAAATGTTGCCCGAAAAACGTTTTATCTGCACCCGCAAATATTCGCGTTCAAATGCCTCGCGCGCCTCGCGCAATGGCGCCCCCATAAGGGCCGTCACATTATGCTCTGCGCCTTCATAGCTGTTAATAATCTCTGACGGCAACATATCCGCCTCAATGGTCGCAACGCCCTCGGCTGGCGCCAATATGATCGTGCGTTCAATGATATTGCGCAATTGCCGAACATTGCCCGGCCATTCGCAGGCCTGCAGCGCAGCCATTGCGTCGCCTGAGAAGTGAGGCGGAGAAATTCGGTGTTCGGATGCAAAGCGCGCAGCATAATGGTTCACAAGGTCTGGAATATCTTCGCGTCGCCCTGACAAAGGTGGGATTTCGACCGGAACCACATTTAACCTGTAGAACAAATCTTCGCGGAACCGGCCTTCGGCGATTTCGATTGCCAAATCGCGCGCTGTTGCGGATACAAAGCGCACGTCAACGCGTATTTGCCGATCGCCGCCCACGCGAACAAAGCTTTGGTCGGTTAACACGCGCAGGATTTTTCCTTGAGTTGTACGCGGCATGTCCGCAACTTCATCCAGAAACAATGTCCCGCCATGCGCTTTTTCTAACATGCCCGCCTGCACGAGATGACCATCCTGTTCGATACCAAACAAGACTTCGTCAAATCGCTCAGGAGATAATTGTGCCGCGCTCACGGACACAAAGGGGCCCCCTGCCCGTGGACTCCAGCTATGGAGCAAACGCGCGGCGACTTCTTTGCCAACGCCTGCTGGCCCAGTGATGAGCATTCGGCTACCCGTCCCAGCGACCTTCTTAAGCGTTGCGCGCACGGTGTTTATTGCGACCGATGACCCCGTCAGTTCCTCGGAATGCCCTACCCGCGCCTTAAGATCTGCATTTTCGGCGCGCAGCCGCTCCGTTTCGGTTGCCTTTGATACGAGGTGCAACAATTTGCTGGCTTCAAAGGGCTTTTCGATAAAGTCAGCCGCGCCTTGTCCGATAGCAGCGACCGCTGTGTCGATATTGCCATGACCGGAGAACACAATGACCGGAATCTGCGGATCGCGCATTTTGATGGCGCGCAATAATTCAATCCCGTCCATCGATGACCCACGCAACCAGACATCAAGCAATATCAACGACGGTAAACGTTCATCCAGCGCAGCTAAGGCCTCATCCGACGACGCAGCCGTCCTTGTGCCATAGCCTTCATCATTGAGCACGCCAGACACCAAGTCCCGAATATCTTGTTCATCGTCTACAATCAGTATGTCGAGTGCCATAATTAACCTTTAGCCTCATCTGAATTGGAAAGCGGTGGGGAAGAATGTACTTTCGCGACCTTCGATGCCACGAACTGCGGATTGAATTTCAACGTGACGACCGCGCCGACGGGATCATTGTCTGACAGGAAGATTTCCCCGAAATGTTCTTCAATAATCTTCTTCACGATCGCGAGTCCAAGCCCCGACCCGGTGGCCCGGTTCGTGATATAGGGTTCCATAATCCGTTGGCGGTCTGACGGAAGGCCAATGCCATTATCTGCAATGCGGATAACCAACGCCTCCTGATCGATCATCAAATCTACTGATATAACGCCGTCAATTGGCCCTGATTTTCTTTTTTCTTCAATGGATTCAACCGCATTTTTTAGGATGTTTGTAATCGCTTGTCCAAGCTGTCGCCTGTCAGAAATCAAAGTGGGAACTGCGCCGCTTTGACGATAATTGAATGTGATGTCGGGGTGCGCGACCTCAAACAAAAACACCGCATGTCCAACAACATCGTGGACATTCTCGGCACGGAACAATGGCTTTGGCATGCGTGCAAAGGATGAAAATTCATCGACAATATTCCGCAAATCCCCAACCTGTCGGACAATAGTGCTGGTTAACTGTTCGAAAATCGCCTGATCTTGAGGTATATTTTTGCCAAACCGGCGTTGCAGCCGTTCTGCCGCCAATTGTATCGGGGTTAGCGGATTTTTGATTTCATGCGCAATTCTGCGTGCCACGTCGGACCATGCCGCCCTGCGTTGATCTGCCAATTGCTGACTAATATCTTCAAAGGTCACCACACGCCCTTGCTCACGCGGGGAGACTGTGACCGCGACTGTGAGCGGCTCAGGTCCGTCGCCCAATTGCACCACGCCGCGCGGGCTTTCATTAGCTAATGCAGCCAGTGCGGGCGCAACGCTTGCAAAATTTTGGCCAACGATCGTATCATTTGCGTTCTTCAGCAGCTTTTCAGCCGTGGAGTTGGCAAGTTGCACTATGCCATTACCATCAACAGACACGACGCCGGCGGACACAGATTCCAGAACGGCTTCGATAAACAGGCGTCGTTCACCAAGTTGATGATTGGTTGTTAATAACGCGCTTGTTTGGTCCTGCAGGCGCTCTGTCATCCGGTTGAAGGATTGCGAAAGAAACGCAACTTCATCGTTGCTATATTGGTCAATATCGACGCGCGCGGATAAATCCCCCTCCGCAATCAATTGTGCCGCATGCACGAGATTGTTGACCGGGCGCACTAGGCGATCGGCGACCCGCAATGCTACCCACAAGGTAATCCCAATAATCATCAGCGATACAAAATAGAGCGCGAGATTGAACTGGATTTGCAGCGCGCGCGACCGGCTGACCATATTGTCATAGTCTTGCAGCACGGATTGCGCTTTCTCGCCCAGTGCAAAGGATGGCACCGATAAAGCGCGGCTGGCGTATAAATAGCTTCGCGGTGTATCGAACAATATTGTCACCGCTTCAATTCTGTCGGCGCGGTTGGCGATAACCATCCCCTCGCCTGCATTCAGCTTCTTCAGAATGTCGGCGGCAATCCAATCCTGCTTCCGTCCATCATTTTCTGTGGCAACGGCTTCTGTCCTTTGAATTCCGTCGGCACCTACAGAAACAATAGCGGATTCGCTCAACCGCCTGCGGAACACTTGCTCCAGATAATAACTCAAAAAAGCAGGATCATCGGCGTTGGTTTGGCTTAATGCATTTCGAAAGTCACCCGCCATGGTCAACGTTTCGTCGCCAACGTCCCTCGCGTTTACTTCATAATAACCTTTTGCCAATTCCCCCGCATTTTCAAGCATCCCGCGCGCAGATCCTGAAAACCAAAATTGGACGCCGCTTTGAAACAGCAATGATGCAAAGATGACGAGGAGAACCGTAGGCACGGCAGTGATGGCAGAAAAAATCGCGACCAAACGGACGTGCAAAAGTTGTTTACTGCCAATACTGCTGCTCTCTGCGCGCTTGAGTGCGATGCGACGGCCAAACAGCACAAGGAGCAAGGTGGCTGGCAGCAAGTTGCTGACGAGCATTGTCGCAGATGCCGCAGGCGCCAGTGGCTCAGATTGCGGCCCCTGCCCGATCAAAAACATGGCAGTTATAACGCCCATAACGATCAACATCACGGCGCTGGCAATTTCCAAAAACTTTATCGACTGACTTTTGCCGAGGATATCTTTGCCTCGCTCAAAAAGACGACGGATGGCGGAAGGAGACGTAGATTCTTCTGCAGGGTCCATTGTTGCCATTAAGACACTGTGGCATTCCTTCCGTTGCCTGAAAAGCACAAAATAGTGACAAACATGCAACGTATCGCGTTAAGTCTTCGATCTAACGACTGCCTGAAGGGCCAATACCATAATCGGTCAATTTTTTACGCAAGGTATTGCGGTTTATGCCCAGCAAAGCAGCCGCCTTTAACTGGTTGCCCTTCACCTGTTTCATCACATGCTGAAGCAACGGAATTTCGAGCTGCGCTAGTGCGCGAGGATATAATTTTTCTCGCGTTGCACCGCGCTGACGCTGATCCCTCAAGAACTGCGCTACCGCCGCTTCAAAACTTGCCCCCTGGATGGGCGGATCATTATCTTGCGCCGGTTCCACAAATTGCATGATCGTCGCGTCAGTGATGGTTTCTTCGCGACACAATAAAGCGAGACGGTAGATTAGATTTTTGAGCTCGCGAATATTGCCGCGCCATGGCATCGCCATCAAATGGCCGACGGCATTGTCATCGATTTTTCGCATTGGCAGGCCGTCTTTCGCCGCCATGATCAAGAAATGTTGCGCAAGCAGGCCAATGTCCTCCGTCCTGTCGCGCAATGGCGGCATTTCGATCGGGACGACGTTCAGCCGATAGAATAAATCTTCACGAAAGCCACTTTTTGCAATCAATGCTGGCAAATTTTGGTTGGTCGCGGCCACAATACGTACATCCAAGCGAATGCTCGCTTTCCCACCAATACGGCTAATCACGCCGCTTTGTAAGGCGCGCAACAGTCGGGTCTGCGCGTGCATGGGCATGTCGCCAATTTCGTCAAGGAACAACGTGCCGCCTTGTGCCTGTTCAAACCGGCCAATCGATTGCCCCACGGCTCCTGTAAACGCGCCCTTTTCATGACCAAAAAGTTCGGCTTCGATGAGCTCGCTTGGAATTGCGGCCATGTTAACGGCGACAAATGGTCCAGTCTTGCGATGGCCAAGATTGTGAATGGCTTCGGCTACCAATTCTTTGCCAGTTCCACTCTCGCCCGAAATCAAAACGGACAAGTCATTGCGCAAAAGCCGAGCCACCATGCGGTAAACATCCTGCATCGCAGCGCTTCGCCCGATCATCGGAATGTTGGCCTCGGTAAGCGACTCAAAAGGCTCTTGCGCCGAGGAGCGCCGCCTTTCGATTCCTTGCTTCACTGCCAAGACAAGATCGTTCAGGTCAAACGGCTTTGGAAAATACTCAAACGCATCAATTTCGCTGGCGCGAACAGCAGTTTCTAGCGTGTTTTGCGCGGACATGATGATGACCGGCATGTCGGGCACTCTTTCCATCACTTCTTTCAACGTGGCGAGCCCATCACTGTCCTTCAACAGGACATCCGTCAGCATCAAATCAAAATGTCCATTGGCCAAGGCCGTGTCGCGCGCCACCACGGAATCACAAAGAAATGTGTCGATATTTTCGGCTTGGAGCGCAGCACTCACCACAAGACCGATGGATGCGTCGTCCTCAACAATGAGTACCCGAGGTGGTGTCATGCGTTCGTTTTCCCTGATGCAACCGGCAATAACAGCCGGAACGTCGTTTGCCCCTGTACCGCGTCGCGTTCGAACATCACGCGGCTATTCATCTGCTGCACGAGCTTGCGTACGATGGCGAGGCCAAGCCCTTGTCCATCGCGCTTTGTCGTCACAAAGGGCGAGAATAATTCATCGGCAATATGGTCGGGAACACCGGGGCCATTGTCCGAAATAGCAATTTCAACCGGAAGCTTAATCGACCGCCGATCAAGATCAGCGTCGCGCAGCGCGCCGCTCATCACATAACGCGTTGAAATGCCTATAACGCCGTCCATTCGCCCTTGCAGCGCGTCTGTCGCATTCTGCAGAAGGTTAATCAGTATCTGCACCATTCCGTCTGCATCAATCAGCACATCCGGCAAGGACGGGTCATAATTGATAGCAATTTCGGGCATAGCGCGGTTCGCGGCACGTAACGAGCGAATGGCGCGCTCAATCAGCAAGTGAATATTGGCTGGAGCCAGCTCGGCCGGTTCCGAACGCCCAAGCTTTTGCATTTGGTCCAACAACCGCGCAATGCGGTCGACCTCGTTGACAATCAATTCCGTCAATGCGCGATTTTTTTCATCGACAATCCTGGCCAATAACTGCGCGGCACCTTTAATTCCGGCCAATGGGTTTTTTATCTCATGCCCCAATATCGCAGGCGCGCCCATGGCTTGCTGCTGCCCTCCGTCGCGCTGATCACCAATATGCTCACGACCGCCATTGCGGGGCGATATGACAGCGATTCGCCATTCCGGCTCATTGGATATCGATGCGAGGTTTACATCGACTGTGATGATGCCATGGGGCGTTTTAAGCTCCATATCTTGCGCCGAAATATCACCGTCAGCGGCCAATAATGCGGCATTCATCCGATCGCTTTGGAAAACAAGCGTTTCGTCGACGCGTTGCCCTTCTAGCCGCCGTCGGCTTCGTCCAAAAAACGCCTCACTCGCATCATTGGCGTAGGCGATGATATGTTCAGGCGAAATCAGCAGTACAGGAACCGACAGGCTCGCCAGCATTTGGCCATAATCCGGGCGATACATGGCCGGTGGCATGGATCAGGCGGCCGATTTAATCAGAAACGGCTCATAAAAGCGCGTCAATTCGTCCATTACGACCTTTGGATCGTCAATCCGGTTCATAAAGTTTCTGAACTCTGCAGAACCATTCAACCCCTTAGTATACCAGCCGACATGTTTGCGCGCGATGCGCACCCCGACGTCGTTGCCATAATGGTCAAGCATCGCCCGATAATGGTTCATGATAAGGTGAAATTGGGTATCGATATTCGGATCGTCGATGGTCTGCCCTGTACGGAACCAGTGCATCATCTGGCCAAGCAACCAGGGCTTTCCATAGGCGCCGCGGCCAACCATCACGCCATCTGCACCACTTTGCGCCAAAGCAGTTTGCGCATCTTCAATACTGCAAATGTCGCCATTGACAATCACCGGCAATGATACCGCATCCTTCACCTTACGCACAAATGCCCAGTCCGCAGAACCTTTGTACATCTGGTTCCGTGTGCGGCCGTGCACGGTGATCATTTTTGCACCCAAATCTTCGGCAATGCGCGCAAGTTCTGGTGCATTTAGGCTTCCATGGTCCCATCCCATGCGCATTTTGACGGTCACAGGCACCGACACCGCCTTCACCGTTGCCGCAATCAAGCTGGCGGCCAAAGGCAAATCGCGCATCAACGCAGAGCCGGCGTCGCCATTGACAACTTTTTTCACTGGACAGCCCATGTTGATGTCGATGATCGCTGCCCCGCGCTCTTCATTCAATTTGGCCGCTTCGCCCATTTCATAAGGTGTGCAACCGGCGAGCTGCATCGATACCGGCTCTTCAATAGCGTCCCATTCGCATTTTTGAATGCTTTGCCGCGTCTCACGGATCATCGCTTGGCTGGCGATCATCTCGGTCACGTTCAGGCCGGAACCAAATTCACGCACAATCTTTCGGAACGGCATATCCGTAACGCCCGTCATCGGCGCCAATATGACAGGACAATCTATTTTAATGTCGCCGATATGGATGGGTTTAAGTTGCATCTTCAAATACTGCCTAAAATTTAGGCAGGCCGATACCCGCTTTCAGCTTGGCGGGCAAGTCTGCTGTCGCTAGAGCGCGCAAATGGCATCTCGTCCAACCACCGTTGCACTTATCGTCGCCGCTGGCTCAGGTAGCCGCGTAGGCGGCGCGCAGCCAAAACAGTTTCGCCTTGTACGCGGCAAACCCATGTTGTGGCACAGTTATGCCGCATTGTCGGCGCACCCTGATATCGATCAAGTCTATGTCGCTATTGGTGCAGGGCAAGAAACCGAAGCAGCAGCGGCGCTGACAGGCCTTAAAGAACCGATTTTTGTTCAAGGCGGCGCAACGCGACGAGAAAGTGTGCATTTGGGATTGGTTGCGATTGCGGCACATGCGGCTATCGATCAGGTTCTCATTCACGACGCGGCACGACCGTTCCTGCCAACCAAAGTCATTGAAGACTTATTGGACGCGCTGTTGCACGCCCCTGGTGCCGTGCCCGCTTTGCCCGTTGTCGATAGCCTGTCACGCGGCACGGATCGCTTATCCGAAACCGTCGAACGCGAAAATCTTTGGCGTATCCAAACACCGCAGGCTTTTGCCTTTCAGGATATATACGCAGCCCACCAGTCTTGGGCGGGCCCAGAGCCAACCGACGACGCGCGGATGCTCATGGCGCAGGGACGCGACGTTCGCATCGTACCAGGCGCGGAAGCGCTCAACAAATTTACCTTCTCAAGCGATTTTGCAGGAAACAATATGTCCTCATACCGAAGCGGAAATGGTTTTGACGTCCACCGCCTGGTACCGGGCGCCGAATTATGGCTGTGCGGCGTGCAGATACCCCATGACAGAGGCCTTGACGGCCATAGTGACGCAGATGTTGCCATGCATGCACTGACCGACGCCATTTTAGGGGCGATTGCCAAAGGCGATATTGGCGATCACTTCCCGCCAAGCGACCCACAATGGCGTGGCGCATCTTCAGATCGATTTCTAACCCATGCTATCGAACTGGCACGCGCAGACGGATTTGAATTGTCAAATGCCGATATCACTATCATCTGTGAACAGCCCAAAGTCGGACCATATCGCGGAAAGATGCGCGAACGACTTGCAGAAATTATGTCTGTTGATGTGGATCGGATATCAGTAAAGGCAACAACGACCGAAATGCTTGGTTTTACTGGCCGGGGCGAAGGCATCGCCGCGCAAGCGACCGCAACTTTTGAGAAAATCTGAATATGGACACCGTTTTACCCGCCGAGATTGCGAAACTGGCTGCGCGCGTTGTTGCCGAGAATAAGGCAGCGGGCCGAATGGTAGCGGTTGCGGAAAGCTGCACTGGCGGCCTTGTCTCCGCCGCGATCACCGAAGTTCCGGGGAGCAGCGCGGTTCTTGGCTATGGCTTTGTAACCTATAGCAATGACGCGAAGATTAAGCTCTTAGGCGTCAATGAGGACATCATCGATGCATTTGGCGCGGTGTCCGTTGGTGTTGCATGGGCCATGGCGCAAGGCGCGCTGAAGAAAAGCGGTGCAGATATCGCCGTTGCGATTAGCGGGGTGGCTGGCCCCGATGGCGGTAGCCCCAGTAAACCCGTCGGCACCGTGGTTTTTGCCGTTGCGATGAAAGGGCAAAATCCGGAAGAGGTTATGGGTGACCAAAAATCTTTTGGTGCAGATAAAAGCCGTGCTGATATCCGCGCCTTTGCAACGCTTCATGCCTTGGAGTTATTGCTCCCTCCCGCGCCATAAAGCGCGTCAGCACGTTCAACAAATGCCGTAGTCATCTTGCGGAGTGCGGAATCAAAAAATTGACCGGCCAACGCCTCAAAAACGCGGTTACGAAAAGAAAAATCGACGGTAAATTCAACAATCGAACCGCCACCTTCGACATCTTCGAACGACCAGGCATTGTGCAAATGCTTCATGGGGCCATCGAGATAATCAACGATGATCGATGACTTAGGCGTCTTCACCACGCGACTGCTGAACGTTTCTCGAAGTGATTTAAATCCGACAATCATGTCCGCAAGCATTTCGCATTCTTCATCCTTCCGGATGCGAATAGCGCTCACCCACGGCAAAAATTCCGGATAAAGGCGCACGTCTGCCACCAAATCATACATTTGCGCGGCGTTATGCGGTAAGCTGCGGCGTTCGTGATGGTGCGGCATTGTGCGTTGGAGCCTTAGCGCGCCTTAGCAAGTTGCGCCGCACGTGCATCGCGCATCTTGGCGAAATCATCACCCGCATGGTAGCTGGACCGCGTCAACGGGCTCGCCGCAACCAAAAGAAAGCCCTTGGCACGTGCAATGGCGGCATAAGCGTCAAACGCGCCTGGTGTCAAAAAGTCCATGACCTTAGCATGCTTGGGCGTTGGCTGCAGATATTGCCCCATCGTCAGGAAATCGATGTCCGCGCTGCGCATGTCGTCCATCACCTGATGCACCTCCATCCGCTCTTCCCCAAGCCCAAGCATCACGCCCGACTTCGTAAAAATCGACGGATCATGTCGCTTCACCGTTTCCAGCAAACGGAGCGAGGCATAATAACGCGCGCCGGGCCGAATATTTGGGTATAGGCGCGGCACAGTCTCCAGATTGTGATTATACACATCCGGACGCGCGGTAACGATCGCTTCAATCGCCGCCTGCGCCTTGTTACGGAAATCAGGCGTCAGGATTTCGATCGTGGTGTTGGGCGTGTTGCGCCGCAAAGCCTCAATCACTTTCACAAATTGGCTTGCGCCACCATCTGGCAAATCGTCCCGATCCACCGATGTAATCACGATATGCTCAAGTCCCATCTTGGCTGCAGCAATCGCCACATGCTCGGGCTCGAGCGGGTCAACAGCCCGCGGCATGCCAGTTTTCACATTACAAAAGGCGCAAGCCCTTGTGCACACATCACCAAGGATCATCACGGTGGCGTGTTTCTTGGTCCAGCATTCGCCGATATTAGGGCATGCAGCTTCTTCGCATACCGTGTTTAAATTGAGATCACGCATCAAACGGCGCGTTTCATTAAACTCGGTACCCGTCGGCGCTTTAACCCTGATCCAGTCAGGTTTGCGTTCCCTCATTGGACGATCGGTCATATTTATCGGAGCGTTCATAATGCCCGAATAGACGGGGCGCGCCATCTTGCCAACTGCAACTTGCCTGCTATGGGTTGCAAAATCCGCAAAGGTGCAAAGATGATCGTTGATACCCTCACTTCGCCGGTGATCCTGTTTTTTGTACTTGGTTTTGTTGCCGCTGCGCTCAAATCCGACCTTACTATTCCCGAGGCATTCGCGAAGGCAATGTCCATCTATTTGATGGCAGCCATTGGTTTAAAAGGCGGGGTTGAGGTATCCGAGAGCGGCATCACCGCCAACGTCATGGTTGCCGCCGCAGCAGGCCTTGCTTTAAGCTTCCTTTTACCTGTTATTGCTTTTGCATTTTTGCGCAGCATCGGCAAATTGTCGAAAGTCGACGCAGGCGCGGTTGCGGCGCATTATGGGTCTGTCAGCGTTGTTACCTTTGTAACCGCAATAGAATTGCTAACGGGCGACGGCTTAAGCCCAGCAGGATATATGGTTGCCGTTCTGGCGCTTATGGAGACTCCCGCTATTATTTCGGGCCTAATGCTCGCCCGCTGGGGTGAGACAACGTCTGGTGAAAGCAACGGACCGCCATGGCATGAGGTTCTTACCAATGCCTCGGTGATGTTGCTGGTGGGAAGCTTCGTCATTGGCGCAATAGCCGGAAGCGATGGGTTTGCAGCGGTAAAGCCGCTATTTGATACTGGCTTTCGTGGCGTATTGTGCCTGTTCCTATTGGATATGGGCTTGATTGCGGCACGGCGCCTGATGCAATCACGCAAAATGACGTTGCGCTTGGTGTTTCTTGCGATTTTGTTACCTTTGGTCAACGGCACCATTGGCACCGCGGTTGGCACTTTTATAGGCCTCGATGTTGCTTCAGCAGCGGCGCTTGGCATATTGGCCGCCAGTGCCTCCTATATCGCGGTACCAGCGGCGATGCGGCTTGCCCTGCCCCAGGCTGATCCGGGGATTTATCTCAGCATGTCGCTCGGCGTAACGTTCCCATTCAACATCATCTTTGGCATCAGTATCTTCGCTGCGCTCGCCCAAGCTTTAGGATAACCTTATGGTTCAAACCGTCCCTCGCAAACGTATTGAGATTTTGGTCGATACGCCTCTTGTTCCGCGTATTGTCGGTAAGTTGAAAGCCGTGGATATTTCAGGATGGAGCGTCATTCACGTGGACTCTGGCGGTGGACGTGCCGGCGAATGGCAGCATGACGACGTCACAGGTGCCAGTGCAAAAACAATCGTGCTCGCCATCGCATCAGAGACTAAAACGGCGCAGTTAATCGACGCAATTGCACCATTGCTCGATAGCTATGGCATGTTGTTAACGGTGGGCGATGTTCAAGTCGTCAGAGGCGAGCGTTTCTGATGCCCGAATTTGCTGTTTTGGTTGAGGGCTATCAACGGTTTAAATCCGACGCTTATGTTCGGCAAAAGGAACGTTACGACGCACTTGCCAGCGATGGGCAGTCCCCGCCTATCATGATCATTTCCTGCTGCGATAGCCGGGTAGATCCTGCGACGGTGTTTGACACCACGCCGGGGCAGGTTTTTGCCTTGCGTAATGTGGCAAACTTGGTTCCCCCATATGAAACAGGCGGCGGATTGCATGGCGTATCGGCGGCTATCGAATTTGGCGTTTTGGGGCTTGAGGTTCGGCATATTGTCGTTCTGGGCCACGCCCAATGCGGCGGTATCAAGGCATCGCTGGATGGCGGCGATCTCGGCGAAGCAGGATATAGTTTCATTGATGGCTGGGTCGATATAGTGCGCCCTGCCCGCGACAAGGTTCTGGCGTCCGCATCCACTGATCCGCAACGAGATTTGGAGCTGGAGGCAATACGGGTCAGCCTGGCCAATCTACGCAGCTTTCCCTTTATTGCGGAACGCGAACAATCGGGGCAGTTGAAACTGCACGGCGCCTATTTCGGCATAGCCGACGGCAATCTTTACATTCTCAATAATGAGAATGACAGTTTTGAGGTACAATGAACCAGCCCGACAGCCTCCCCGCTAATTATGATGATCTCGCGTTAAGTTTTGAAGAAGCATGGGGCCTTATTTCCGCGGGTGTGACCAATCGCAACAGCCCCTCCCATATGCCCGTCATTGGCACAGTCGATGCCTTGGGCGTACCGCAGATGCGGGTCATGATATTGCGCAACGTATCGCGGGAAGAACGGACGCTTCGCTTCCACACAGATTCGCGATCGATTAAGGCAGCGCAACTGCATCACAATGCTGCCACCAGTGTATTGATCTATGACCCGACGGCCAAAGTTCAAATCCGGATATCAGGAAAAACCCAATTTTCCTCCCAAGGCGACGTAGCCAACACAGCTTGGTCGACGTCGACACCATTTGCGCGACGCTGTTACATGGCCGAGGCTGCACCAGGTACGCCCATAGCTGAACCTTCATCAGGCTTGCCCACTTGGATAGAAGGCAAACAACCTGACGAAGCACAATTGGCTGATTATCGCGAAAATTTCGCAGCCTTGCTGGTTAAGGTTGAAACCATTGAGTGGTTATATCTCGCCAATGCCGGCCACAGACGTGCCCGCTGGCATTGGGACGCAGGGCAAAATGTATGGGCGGGTTGCTGGCTGATCCCATAAGCGCGCCATCCGGCGCAGGTCCAACCTCGTCACCGCAGCATTCTACGACGCCATTGATGACGAGGCACGGGATTTTATACCATCATTACCGTGTCATTTTCTTATAAGTTGCACGATGTGGACGCGTGGCTTCGTCGCCAAGGCGTGCAATCTTGTCTTCTTCGTACGATTCAAAATTGCCTTCAAACCATTCGACATGGCTGTCACCTTCGAAGGCCAAAATGTGCGTGGCCAATCGGTCAAGGAAGAAGCGGTCATGGCTGATAACCACAGCGCAACCGGCGAAGCTTTCAAGCGCCTCTTCAAGCGCTGACAGCGTTTCCACGTCCAAGTCGTTGGTCGGTTCGTCGAGCAGAAGCACGTTGCCGCCCTCTTTCAACATCTTTGCCATATGCACACGGTTACGTTCACCGCCGGACAATAAGCCAACCTTTTTCTGTTGGTCGGTGCCTTTGAAGTTAAACGCACCAACATAAGCGCGGGTGGGCGTCTCATGCTTGCCCAGCTTCATAAAGTCCGCACCGCCGGAAATCTCTTCCCACACATTCTTGTTGGGGTCCAAATCGTCACGGCTTTGGTCGACGAAGCCCAATTTCACGGTTTCGCCGATTTCGACTTCACCGGAATCCGGCACTTCCTGACCAGTGATCAAACGGAACAAAGTCGACTTACCGGCGCCATTCGGCCCGATAACACCAACAATGCCGCCCTGCGGGATGGTGAAGGACAGATTTTCGAACAATAATTTATCACCATATGCCTTGGTGACATTTTTCACCTCTATAACCTTGCTGCCAAGGCGTTCGGGAGTTTGAATGACAATCTGTGCCTTGCCGGGCGCGCGATTTTCCTGTGCCTCAACCAATTGGTCGAAAGATTTGATACGCGCTTTGGACTTGGTCTGCCTTGCCTTCGGGCTTTGCCGGATCCACTCCAGCTCGTCCTTAATCGCCTTCTGACGCCCTGCATCTTCGCGCGCTTCTTGCTCGAGACGCTTGCCCTTCTTTTCCAGATAAGTGGAATAATTGCCTTCATAGACAAAATAACGTCCACGATCGAGCTCAAGGATCCAGCTGACGACATTGTCGAGAAAATAGCGGTCGTGGGTAACGAGAATGACGTTGCCTTTATAATCGACCAAATGCTTTTCCAACCAAGCGACCGATTCCGCATCTAGGTGGTTGGTCGGTTCGTCGAGCAGCAAGATGTCAGGCTTTTCCAACAACAGCCGTGTAAGCGCGATCCGGCGCTTTTCACCACCGGACAGGCTGGTGACTGGGCTGTCACCTGGCGGACACCGCAGCGCATCCATGGCAAGTTCAAGCTGGCTATCCAGCGACCAACCATCAACGGCATCAATCTTTTCTTGAAGCGAACCCATTTCTTCCATCAATGCGTCAAAATCCGCATCTTCGGGCGGGTCGCCCATGATCATCGATATTTCGTTAAAGCGGTCCACTAAATCCGCCACAGGGCGGACGCCGTCCATCACGTTTTCACGGACTGTCTTGTTCGGGTCTAGTTCCGGTTCCTGCGCCAAATAGCCCACGCGAATATGCTCGCCCGGCCACGCTTCACCGGTAAATTCGGTGTCCATGCCCGCCATGATTTTCATCAGGGTCGACTTACCCGTGCCGTTAGGCCCGACGATGCCAATCTTTGCATCCGGATAGAATTGCAGGTTGATATTGTTAAGAACCGGCTTGCTCGCGCCGGGGAAGGTTTTTGTCATTCCCTTCATTACGAAGCTATATTGCGCTGCCATGGGGATTAGTTCCTGTGCTGTATTACTTTGATTTGGCCGCTTCCCTAGCTATCTGCACCTTTCCAAGCAAGGCGGGATTGCAAAACTGCGCGATGCGATTAAGCGTTCACTTATGAAAAAAAATATAGCTCTGTTCGCCGCAGCCTCCACGCTGTTCCTTAACCCTGCTGTCACTGTCGCTGCGCCAACGGCCGCAAAGTCGATATCGGTTCCCGAATTGCGCGACAAAGCACTGCAATCCGATGATATCGCTTATGACATCATAGAGGGCCTTACGACCGAAATTGGACAACGGCAGGCCGGCACGCAGGCAGAGGCGCGCGCACGGATATGGTCAGTGAACAAGTTAAAAGCATTAGGCTTCGACAATGTCCGGGTTGAAGAATATCAGATGCCTACATGGGTACGTGGCAAAGAAGTCGCTGAAATCACCGCGCCATTTCCACAGAAAATGGCCGTCGCAGCATTAGGTAACAGCGCAAGCACAGGTGATGCTGGGTTGGATGCCGAAATCGTCTATTTCCCGAGCATTGACGACTTGCGCGCTGCGCCGGATGGCAGCCTGAAAGGCAAGATTGCATTTGTCAGCCACAATATGAAGGCAACCCAAGACGGCAGTAGCTATGGTGCATTTGGCCCTGCCCGCTTCGTTGGGCCTAATATCGCTGCCAAGAAGGGCGCGGCGGCCATCGTCATTCGCTCTGTTGGCACCGACTATCACCGCAATCCACATACCGGGAACACCAATTTTGAACCCGGCGTAACCCCTATTCCAGCAGGCGCTTTGTCTATCCCCGACGCTGAGAATCTTGAACGCATGATTGCGCGCGGCAAGCCCGTACGCATGAAGCTGACGCTCACCCCGCAAAATATCGGGATGCAGACCTCAGGCAATGTGATGGCCGAAGTCACAGGGTCCAACCCGAAATTGCCGATCATCGTTATCGCCTGTCATCTGGATAGCTGGGATCTTGGCACCGGTGCGATTGATGATGCAGCGGGATGCGGCATTATCGGCGCAGCCGCGAAGCATTTAAAATCCTTCGGACAACCCAAGCGCACCGTGCGGTTGCTGTGGGCGGGCGCAGAAGAAGTCGGCATTTGGGGTGGCCGCGATTATGGTGAAAAGCACGCGAACGAGCCGCATGCCTTGGCCATGGAATCCGACTTTGGTGCTGGCAAGGTCTGGGCCGTCGACTTCCGCTTGCCTGAAAGCGCAAATGCGGTCCGTGCACAGATTATTTCGGCGCTCGCACCTTTGGGCGTGGTTCCCCGGCGCGAACTGGCCGGCGGCGGCGCGGACATTGGCGCGATCATCGCTGCGCAGAAATTAGGTATCGTAGATTTGCAGCAAGACGGCACGAAATATTTCGATCTGCACCACACGCCCGACGACACATTGGACAAAATTGATAAGGCAGAATTGCGCCAAAATGTTGCCGCTTGGCTCGCAACCCTTGCCTATCTCGCCAATTATGACGGCGAATTAAAACCGGAAGCGGCGCAATGAAGAAAATTCTATGCCTTACATTTGCGGTGGCGATGCTGGCTGCTTGCAATGATAGCCCATCAAGTCCCGATTTAGCTCCGGCAAAGGGAGATGGACCTGAAACCGCGCAGCAGGACGAAGTGTCCCAACAAAAGCTGACCATCGAACAAGCGGCTGAAGAGGCTACGAAGTTGATTGAAGCGGATGCTAAGGCCGAAATGGAGGCAGTAGCGCCCGCCGACGCGGAACCCGGGCGGTAGAAAACGTCTGCATTAATTTGATTTTTCAGAAAGTGGTCGGGGAGACAGGATTCGAACCTGCGACCCTCTGGTCCCAAACCAGATGCGCTACCAGGCTGCGCTACTCCCCGACATGGGATCACTGGTATAACAATGTCCGCGCGGCTGGCTGCCTGCCAAATTTCACAAAAGTGAAACTGGTGGGCCCGGAGGGACTCGAACCCCCGACCTAGCCGTTATGAGCGGCCAGCTCTAACCAACTGAGCTACAGGCCCTGACCGGCTCGCCAACTACAAGCGCGCCGATAGCCGAACTTTGGGAGAATGCGCAAGTCTTTATCTGACATAATCCCGGTAAAATTGAAAACAGAACCAAAGTATTCAAATGTGCCAAACGGATTTAGCCCTCGCGCCAATGGAAAAGCCTAACTATTGTCAACGCCGGATCGCGCCGATCACAGCATAGATCTGAGGATGCCACGTTATGGGACAATTGCATTGCCACATAATTATATTATAAGCATCGGGCAGAATAGAATTGGAAATTACCAGATCATGGCAAATACGAACCTTGACGCGATAGATATGAAGCTTTTGGCAGAATTGCAGGCTGACGGTCGCATAACCAATGTCGAACTCGCCACCAAGGTCGGCTTGACAGCTCCGCCCTGCCTGCGCCGTATGCGCGCGCTTGAACAATCGGGTACAATCAAATCCTATCATGCCGATGTTGACGCAAGCGCGTTGGGGTACACCATCACCGTTTTTGCGATGGTCAGCCTGAAAAGCCAGGCCGAGGATGATCTGAAGGCGTTTGAGCAACATGTCCGCGCATTACCCGATGTGCGTGAGTGCCACATGCTCAATGGCGAAATTGATTTTATTTTGAAAATCGTCGCCCGCGATCTTCAGTCGTTTCAGGAATTTCTAACCTCAAAGCTGACGTCTGCCCCCAATGTTAGCAGCGTCAAAACGTCGCTAACGATCCGTACGGCCAAGGACGAGCCTGGCGTTCCTATTCCCCAGGCATAAAAAAGGGCCCGATTGCGCGGGCCCCTTTGACTTTATCTGAGCAAATCTCAGGTGGCTGGCGTTGCAGCAGCGGGCGTCGCCGCGGCCTTTGCCCGATGGTCGATAAACATCAGCCAATATTCGGCAATCGCCTTACGGTTCGCGCCAGTGATCATAGCGAAATCCGCCTTCGCACCGGGATAATCGCCAAGCATCGTTTTAGACATGGCTAGACGGAAACGTGTGCGATCGGTCTGGTCGCCGCCATCCTTGTCCAGAACCGGCGCTTTGCTTAACGCCGATTCATAAAGTTCCTTCGCGGTCTTGTAATCTTTGTGCGAGAAGAAGGAGTCGCCAGTTAGCGTTGCCAACATGCCCTTCGGGCTAGCCTTGGCGAGCGCGATGGTACCCGCGAGCGTGCGGGTGTCTTCCACTAAGCGGGCCTTCGCTTCGTTATAGCGTTCGCTGAACGTCACATTGTTGCGCGAGATTAAGCCCTTGGCGAAGCCTTCGTCCAACAAGGACACTGCCTCTGCTGGGTAACGCACACCGATATAGCTGAGGCTATCGAGATAGGCAGCATATTCCTGTTGAAAGCGGATGCCATCAGTCGCGCGCATCAAGCGCATGATGTCGAGCGTTTCTTCTGGATTGAAATCGCGCGAACGATCAAAAAATGCGAGCGCATCATGCCAATAATCTGGGTTATTCTCGGCGCTAATCAAATCCTTGTAGAAATTCGCTGCGGCTCCATAATTCTTAGCCTTAGCGGACAATATGGCAGCGCGTACGACATAAGTCTTGTTCACGGGCCCTGCAGCCTTACTGGCGGCAATTGCCTTACTAATCCACGCAATCGCGTCTGCATCCTTGCCCTGTTGCGACATGGCGTTCGAAATCAGGAATTCGATGTTGTTGTCACGGTGGCCCATATTATAGGCATCGATCATATGTTTTTCGGCATCTGCAAAGCGCTTGCCATCATAGCCAATCGCGCCCTTGCGGAAGGTATATTCCCGCTTCAAATCGGCAGGGGTGGTCGCAGACGCGATCAACAAATCAATGCCCTGCTCCTGAAACGCTAAATCCTTTAAAGGCGCGCCGATGTTAATAGCTAATATGCCCGCTTCGTAACGATCATCGTCATTGCCGATGGCAGCAATAACCTTTGGAAACTCTGCTTTTGCGGCCGCTGCGTCTTTGGATTTGCTTAACAAATTCAACACAGGCAAATAAGCCGCGATAAAAGGCTTTGAATAATTTCTCTTGGGTGCGGCCGCTTCCTTACCCTTTTTTTCCTTCTTGGGCTTTTCATCGGACTGCGCAAATGCGGCAGGCGCGGCGGACACCGCTACCAACGAAAGAGCGAGGGCAAATTTTGAAACCAGTTTCATGTAACTCTCCGCATAAATAATAAGCCTTGGGCCTTCTACAGCTTGGTTTATAGGACCTTACTAACGTCTGTGCAATTACCATAGCGCGATTGCAGACTTCCCGTTGAACGAACCGGAGCAAAAAACAAGTGGGTGAAAGCAGTGCAGTCATCATTGGTGCTCGCGGCGGCATAGGGACAGCGCTGGCGGATGCTTTGGAACAAGACCGCAATTATGCGCAGGTCATTCGATTGCATCGTAAGAGCGACCAGCCCTTGGATATATTGGACGAGGCCAGCATTGCCGCCGGTGCAACATCTTTGTCCGCTACACATCCACCGATAAGCTTGGTGATTGTCGCAACCGGACTGCTGCATTCGGAACAAAAGGGTCCGGAAAAAAGTTTGCGGGAACTCGAACCTAATTGGATGATCGAAAACTTCCGGATCAACGCAGTCGGGCCTGCGCTCGTCGCTAAGCATTTCCTGCCTATCATGGCCAAGCAAGGCCCAATTTGTTTTGCCGCTTTGTCCGCGCGGGTGGGTAGCATTTCTGACAATCGCTTTGGCGGGTGGCACAGCTATCGTGCATCTAAATCCGCGCTCAATATGCTGATCCGCAATATTTCAATCGAATGGCAGCGCAAAAATCCGCAATCCGTTGTTGTCGGCCTACATCCCGGCACCGTTGAGACTTCGCTGAGCGCTCCATTCAAGGGCAATCCTGCGCATGAACGATTTACCCCTAGCCGCGCGGCAGGGAACATGCTCAGCGTGATCCACGGACTGAAGCCCGAACAAAGCGGGCAGATTTTTGCTTATGACGGAAGCTTGGTCGAGCCCTGACGCCCACGAACATGCGAATCTGTGGATAAGCTGGTGAAAAACCCCCAATTAGGGCAGTCGCATGTGGCCATTTCAGCCCATTGGGTCTAGGGTATGCTTATTATAAAAATATAAGGATTTTCGCGGCGTGACCGACGACATTATTACCTTGGACCCATCGGACATTTCACCCGTCGACATTGTCGATGAAATGAAGTCGAGCTACCTCGATTATGCGATGTCGGTCATTGTATCACGGGCCCTGCCCGATGTGCGCGATGGTCTAAAGCCTGTTCACCGCCGGATTTTGTTTGCCAGCCAAGAAGGCGGCTTTGTCGCAGGACGGCCATATCGCAAATCGGCAAAAATCGTCGGCGACGTCATGGGCAATTATCACCCACATGGCGACAGCGCAATTTACGACGCATTGGCGCGTATGACGCAGGATTGGTCGATGCGGGTACCATTGATCGATGGTCAGGGTAACTTTGGCTCGATGGACCCCGATCCGCCTGCATCAATGCGTTATACCGAGGCACGGCTCAACAAGGTCGCAAACGCGCTTCTGGATGATCTTGATAAGGACACGGTTGATTTTCAGCCTAATTATGATGGCAGTCGTGAAGAACCTCAGGTTCTCCCTGCCCGTTTCCCGAACCTTTTGGTCAATGGCGCTGGCGGCATCGCTGTCGGCATGGCGACCAACATCCCGCCGCACAATCTGGGTGAAGTGATCAAGGCGTGCTTGGCCTATATCGATAATCCAGCGATAACTATTGATGAGCTGATTGAAATTGTCCCTGCCCCCGACTTTCCAACTGGTCCGCTCATCCTCGGCACCGGCGGCGCGCGTGCGGCATATCGCGAGGGCAAGGGTTCCATCATGCAGCGCGCGCGGCATGAAATCGAGGAAGGAAAAGGCGACCGCCGCTCCATCGTCCTCACCAGCATTCCATTTCAAGTTGGCAAATCTGCCCTTGTCGAGAAAATCGCCGAGGCGGCAAAAGACAAGCGCATTGAGGGCGTGTCCGACATTCGCGATGAATCGAGCCGCAAGGGCGTGCGCATCGTCATCGACTTAAAGCGCGATGCCACGACCGACGTTGTTCTCAACCAATTGTGGCGCCACACCCAGGCGCAGTCGAGCTTCCCCGCCAATATGCTCGCCATTCGCGGCGGCCGCCCCGAAGTCTTGAACCTGCGCGATATCATTGAATCTTTCATTCGGTTCCGCGAAGAAGTGATTACCCGGCGGACAAAGTTTGAGCTGAACAAGGCCCGCGAACGCGCGCATTTGTTGCTTGGTCTTGTCGTCGCCGTGACTAATTTGGACGAGGTCGTGCGGATTATCCGTGGTTCCGCTAGCCCCGCCGAAGCGCGCACGGCATTGATCGCGCGCAAATGGCCCATTGCCGAAATCGCATCCTACATTAAATTGGTAGAAGCGGTCGAAACCGAAATTACGGGTGACAGCTATCAATTGTCGGAGCTGCAGGTTCGCGCCATTCTTGAATTGCGCCTGCATCGCCTGACGGCGCTTGGCCGCGACGAAATTGGCAGGGAACTTCAGGTTCTTGCAGAAAATATCGCAGAATATCTCGCAATCTTGGGCGATCGGGTAAAGCTCTATGCCGTGTTGCGTGACGAATTGGTCGCGATTGATGCTGAATTCTCCACCCCGCGCTTATGTGAGATCACCGCAAGCTGGGATGGCTTGGACGACGAAGACCTTATGGAGCGGGAGGAAATGGTCGTTACCGTCACCCATGGCGGTTACATCAAACGAACTGCTTTGGCGACATTCCGCGCGCAAAACCGTGGTGGCAAGGGCCGCGCCGGCATGGCCACAAAGGATGAGGATGCCGTTACCGAATTGTTCGTTACCAGCACCCATACGCCCGTATTGTTCTTCTCCAACATCGGTAAGGTTTACCGCCTGAAGGTTTGGAAGTTGCCTGAAGGCGGACCGTCCACACGCGGCCGCCCTATGGTCAACTTACTGCCATTGGGCGAAGGCGAAGTCATTTCCAACGTTTTGACACTGCCAGAGGATGAAGCCGAATGGGGCGGCCTGAGCGTCGTTTTTGCGACGTCCAAGGGCTATGCCCGCCGCAATAGCATGGACGCCTTTGCCAATGTTCCCAGCAACGGCAAAATCGCCATGAAGTTCGAAGGCGACGACGCCGACGATAAATTGATCGGCGTCGAATTGTTAAGCGCGGAGGACGATATTCTGCTGGCAAGCCGCTATGGGAAGGCCATCCGCTTTGCCGCCGATGACATTCGCGAATTCCAAAGCCGCGCATCAACGGGTGTTCGCGCGATGAAATTGGCGAAAGGCGACGAGGTTATCTCCTTGTCGATCCTCAAACGGGTCGGCACGTTGCCGGAAGAGCGCGAGGATTATCTGCGCTTTGCCCCTTGGAAACCGGAAAAGGATGGTGAGCCGACCATCTCCGCAGAACGCATTGCGGAAATGGCAGAGCGTGAACAATTCATCTTGACGGTATGCGCCAATGGCTATGGCAAGTTGTCATCCGCTTACGCCTATCGCCGCACGGGTCGCGGAGGCCAGGGTATCACCAATATCGATAATATCGAACGCAATGGTCCTGTGGTGGCGAGTTTCCCAGCAACCAAAGGCGATCAATTGATGCTCGTGACCGATCAGGCAAAACTTATCCGCATGCCGCTCGACAGCTTACGCGTTTTGGGACGCGGAACCGCCGGCGTGCGCTTGTTCAATGTGGGCGACAATGAACATGTGGTCGGCGCAGCCAAGATCGATGAAAGCGATGAGGATGAAGCCGAAATCTCCAGCGAGAGCGGCATAGAAGGCGAAGCCGCGACCACCGATACGCCGATAGCGGAGTAGCCCCAGCTACCGTCATCTTTCAACAAGGTTAACGTCACCCTGAACGTGCTCAGGGTGACGGAAAAGCTGGGTTGAAGGGATAGATAGCCCGTTATTGACTAGCGCTATCCTTGCAAATTCAGTCGCGCTCTTCGCCATCGGCAAAATGCCCGCGCTTCACCAATGTCTGCGCGACGCCAACCGCAATCATCAACACACCAAAATAATAAAGATACCATATGGCGATTCCCGTTATAGTTGATCCTGCCAACGGTCCGAGTTCCGCGAAGATAAGCAAGTCGGAAATAACAAACAATATCGCACCAAGACCGACGCGGTAGCGCGGAAAATTGCTGTTCCATGCCATGGCTGCCATGGCGGCAAGGATGACGCTATAGGCCGCGACCTGAATGCCTTCGTCTGGGGTCGGCGGAAGGACATAAGCAATGATTGGCGTGGCAAAGAATATCGTCGCAGCCAGCAACTTTTGACTGAATACTGGGCCCACACGGCGGTGACGGAAATAGATAAGCATCGCCACCAAATGTCCGACCGCAAAAGCCAAGGCGCCGGCAACCATGCTGAGTTCAATCAACCCATCACCCAAGGCATAAAAACCGAGCATAATCGCCAAAAGGATGAATTCGCCTTCATGGTGCCGGCGTAAAGCAAATGGCACGAGCAGTCCGACTGCCGCCATTTTCCAAAGAATGGCATATAGCCCGCCATCAATCGTCAGGAACAGCCATGTCGCAGGAAAGCTTATGCCGGCAATCAAGCTGCCGAACAGATAGGGGCGTTTATGTGCGAGATCCTGAGCCATGTCCCACTGCATCGTGCAAACACCCGCGCAAAACAAGCGGAATATAACCAATCATATTGTCCGCGGTTAGCCCCGGTCCACCGCGTACGCCAATATCGCCATGCAGCCATGCCGCAATGCTGGCGGCGTCAAACGCCGTCACGCCTTGCGCCAGCAAGCCGCATATCAGTCCTGTAAGTATGTCACCCGATCCCGCAGTTGCCAGCCAAGGCGACGCATGGCGGTTCACCAACGTGCGGCCATCGGGCGCTGCGACCCAAGTATCGGAACCTTTTAGCAGCACAACGCATTGTGCCCGTTCCGCTGCCCGGCGCGCAGCCTCCGCCCGATTATCGGTTGGTATGTCAGGAAAAAGGCGTCGAAACTCGCCAATATGCGGCGTCATCACGTCCGTAGGCTTCGTTACGCCGAACAAAGTAGCGAGGTCGCCTTCAAAGGCGGTCAGCGCATCCGCGTCCAGCACTACGGGGACATTCCGACGGAGAATCTCGAGAACAGCCTGCCGAACTGACGCCCCTGCCCCCGGACCAATGGCAAAGGCGGTAACGCGATCATCGACATTGGCAAAGGACATGTCCGTTTCGCGTAACATGATCGCTGTGACGTGCGCGGCCTGTTCCGCCAGCGCAGCCCTATCGCCAATCAGCGTCACGAGCCCAGCCCCCACCGCCAACGCCGCCTGCGCAGACAGCCTGGAAGCGCCTGTATGCAAAACCGGACCGCTCCATACCAGGGCATGCCCGCGGTTATATTTATGCGCGTCAGAAGGCGGCGGAACCAGAGATGGTCGCAAGATAACGCCTTCGCGTGAAGAGTTAGGTGTAAATCCAATGCGCCATCTTGGCGCTTTTGCCTGTGCAGCGCCAAAGAATTTTGATAGCCGCGCGCTCATGACCAAAAAACATGATGTTCAGATTATCGGTGGGGGCCTCGCAGGCTGCGAAGCAGCATGGCAATTGGCGCAGCGCGGGTTAGCTGTCAGGCTGTCTGAAATGCGCGGAGCAGGCGACATGACGCCTGCGCATCAAACCGATGGTCTGGCGGAACTGGTATGTTCCAACAGTTTCCGGTCAGACGATGCCGAAAACAATGCCGTTGGCCTTTTGCATCAGGAAATGCGCGATCTGGGTTCGCTCATCATGCAAGCCGCCGAAGTCGCCAAGGTACCGGCTGGGTCGGCGCTCGCGGTCGACCGAGATGTGTTTTCACAGACCGTCACGAAACATCTCGAGGGCAACAGCAACATCGAAATTGTGCGCGAACGCATCGATGTCATTCCAACCGACCGACCAGTCATCATCGCCACTGGCCCGTTGACCGCGACGAACCTAGCCGAGAGCATTATGGCAAAAACCGGCGAAGACCGCCTCGCTTTTTTCGATGCAATTGCGCCGATTGTTTATCATGACAGCATCGACATGGACATTGCGTGGTATGCCTCACGCTGGGACAAAGGCGATGGTAAGGATTACATAAACTGCCCAATGGACGAGGCGCAATATCGTGCCTTTCATCAAGGACTACTGGACTCCGAGAAAGCCGAGTTCAAGGAATGGGAAACCAACACGCCCTATTTTGAAGGCTGTATGCCGATTGAGGTCATGGCATCGCGCGGGTTAGACACTTTGCGCTTTGGTCCGATGAAGCCGGTTGGTCTCGACAACCCCAAAACGGGCCGTTGGGCGCACGCTGTGGTGCAATTACGGCAGGACAATAAACAAGGCACTTTGTGGAACATGGTCGGTTTTCAAACCAAAATGAAACACAAAGCACAGGTCGATCTGCTCCGCACTATCCCAGGCCTCGAAAAGGCTGAGTTTGCTCGGCTCGGCGGCTTACACCGGAACACGTTTATCCGCTCGCCGATTTTATTGGATCGTCAGCTTCGATTAAAGTCCGCGCCACATATCCGCTTTGCAGGGCAAATCACGGGCTGCGAAGGCTATGTCGAAAGCAGCGCGGTTGGCCTGATCGCCGGCATAATGACGGCGGCGGAATTGGGCGGGCGCACCGTAACAGCACCCCCATCAACCACAGCGCTTGGCGCATTATTGGGTCATATCACCGGCGACGCGCTGGCCGATGATTATCAACCCATGAACATCAATTTTGGCCTGTTCGCTCCGTTGGATGAAAAAGTGCATAAGAAATCGCGTAAGGCCGCGATGACTGGCAGGGCTCGGACAGATTTAAACAGCTGGATCGCCGCCCAAGCCATCGCGCCCTAGCAGCGGCACCCCGGCCTTGGCACTGCCTTGGGCCGAGTCCGAGCGAATTCCTTGCGCGTCAGAAGCAGATCTTTGTTACCATCGGCGCTTGCAAAGCGTTGGCCTGTGGCCGCCGCCCATTCCTCAAATGTCAGCAAATTATTTCCATCGCTATCTAGCGCCTTGAACGCCTTGGTCCGGCTGCCCATCATTTCAAGGCGTGAGACAAGCTCATCCTTGTTACGATCATAGCGGTTGAAACGCATTTCTTCACGGCTGGCTTTAGGCGCCTCCGGCGGAGAAGGCGGCGCGAGGCCAAAGGCCGGTGCATCGGGCCCAGCTATTGGTAGCTTGTCAGAGATAGAAGCTGGCGGTGGCGGCGCAGGAATAAGCGATGGCTGATTGGCCATAGTCTGCCATACCAAGAGACCGCCACCAGCCATCAATAAGGCAGCAACGCCGCCGATAAACACACGCTGCATTATAACCGTCTCCCGATTGATATCTAGCAACCGGAAGTTACACCTAAATCCCTGTTAAGGCATGTAAAATCAATCTTGGTCCCGATGGGTTCTGCACGGACATAGTTAAAATAGATAATGGACGTAATGCCCGTGCCTTTGGCAATGGAACGGATGGCACATGACAGTCTGTAGCGCGTTCTGGAAAGGCAATGCGCAAGGCTTCAAGCGCCCAGATCCGTCCAATGGGCCGCACATCCTGCACAGTACCGATCCAGCGGGCATAGGTTAGAAAAATCGCCTCGGCGCGTAATTCAGCGTGCGCGTCCAAGGCCTCTTGGCTGAACCGCTCACTGCCCAGCAGATGCTCCCACGCCGAAGCCAGCGCCTCAAATGCGCTTAAGGGTATTCGGTCGTATACTTGGTTAAGCGCCTGCAGCAAAGGCTCGCCTTTCGGTCGAGCCTCAGCTGTGCTGGATAGAGCTTCGCGCCACCAAGCCATCTTTATTTGCGCGATCATCGGCTCGCGCGCATTGCGTAATATTTCGGCGAAGCGCTGGTCTAATTGCAGAAGCAGTGCAAATGCAGAACGAAGGTCTCTTGGCGCATAGGCAATCGCCAGTCGCGCAGGTGGGGATAGTTCCATTACAGTATCCGCCGTCATCTGCACAACCGCCACAATTTGGTCACCGCGCGATTAGACCCCGAGGGTTCGACGAACACCAGCCACAATCTTATCCGCATTCACCAGCATCGCCTTCTCCAGATTCGCCGCATAAGGCATCGGAACGTCTTCGTTCGTGATGCGCAAAACCGGTGCGTCTAAATCGTCGAAGCCCTCTTCCATGCATATGGCCAGAATTTCGCTGCCGACCGAACATGTTGGCCAACCTTCCTCGGCGACAACCAAGCGGTTGGTTTTTGCAAGACTTGCCAAAACCGTTGCCTTGTCGAGTGGACGAATGGTGCGCAGATCGATGACTTCAGCGCTAATCCCGTCTTCGGCCAGTCGATCCGCTGCCTCAAGAGAAAGGCCAACGCCGATGGAGTAGCTCACGATGGTGACGTCTGTCCCTTCGCGCATGATCCGCGCTTTGCCGATGGGTAGAACATGATCGTCGCTTATGGGTACTTCGTAGCTGCGGCCATAGAGCAATTCATTTTCTAAGAATACGACCGGATCCTCGCAACGAATGGCTGCTTTCAAAAGGCCTTTGGCGTCAGCGGCGTCATAAGGCGATATTACAATGAGCCCAGGCACGCTGGCATACCAAGGTGCATAATTCTGGCTGTGCTGCGCCCCCACGCGCGCAGCGGCACCATTGGGACCACGGAACACAATGGGGCAGCGCATTTGGCCGCCGGACATATAATTGGTCTTCGCCGCTGAGTTGATGATGTGGTCAATAGCCTGCATAGCAAAGTTGAAGGTCATGAATTCGATGATCGGCCTTAAGCCACCCATCGCTGCCCCTGTGCCAACGCCTGCGAAGCCATATTCGGTAATGGGTGTATCTATCACCCGTCGTGCGCCAAACTCATCAAGCAGGCCTTGTGTGACCTTATAGGCACCTTGATATTCAGCGACTTCCTCACCCATGACAAACACGCGGTCGTCGCGGCGCATTTCCTCGGCCATCGCATCGCGCAAGGCTTCACGTAAGGTGACGGTTTGCATTGCGCCGTTCGCGGCAACAGCGTCGCTGTCAGTGGGCATCAAATTCGAGGCATTGGCAGCGGGCGCGCTTTGTTCCGGTATCTCATCTGGTACTGATACGACCGGTTTAGGAGAAGGTGCGGCTGCTTCCTCCCCTTCCCCTGTGATAAGCGCAATCACTGTGCCAACCTTGACCCCATCGGTACCTGCCGCAACGTTAATCGACGAAATCACGCCTTCGTCGACAGCTTCAAATTCCATTGTCGCTTTGTCAGTTTCAATCTCGGCAAGAATATCGCCAGATTTTACGCTATCGCCTTCTTTGACCAGCCATTTGGCCAAAGTGCCTTCTTCCATCGTTGGCGAAAGCGCGGGCATCTTCAGTTCGATTGCCATCAATATTGCTCCACCAGCACGTCAGTATATAATTCCGAAAGAGCCGGCTCAGGTGAAGTCTCGGCAAAATCCGCAGACTCATTCACAATCTGCCGGATCTCTTTCTCAATCACCTTCAGCGCGTCTTCACCTACGCCCATTTCGGCGAGATAGGCTTTGCAGCCTTCGATAGGATCGCTGTTATCTCGGACCGATTGAACCTCATCACGGCTGCGGTACTTAGCAGGGTCAGACATGGAATGCCCCCGATAACGGTAGGTTTTCATTTCCAACAATACAGGTCCTTTACCGCTGCGCACCCAATCCAGCGCAACCTCCGCCGCACCGCGTACAGCCAGCACATCCATACCGTCGACCTGAATGCCAGGAATGCGGAAGCTCTCTCCGCGGCGGTAAAGCTGATCTTCGGAAGAGGCGCGGTTCACGCTGGTGCCCATTGCATATTGGTTATTTTCGATCACGAAGATGATCGGCAATTTCCAAAGCTCCGCCATGTTGAAGCTTTCATATACCTGCCCCTGGTTGGATGCGCCGTCACCAAAATAGGCAAGGCAAACGCCGCCATCGTTCGCATATTTATGCCCAAAGGCAAGGCCCGCACCAAGCGACACTTGCGCGCCGACAATGCCATGCCCACCATAAAATTTATGCTCGGTCGAAAACATGTGCATCGACCCGCCCTTGCCATTCGAGATGCCTGCAGCGCGGCCGGTCAGCTCTGCCATGATGACATTCGGGTCGATACCATAAGCCAGCATATGGCCATGGTCCCGATAGCCAGTGATGACGCTGTCCTTGCCTGGCGTCAAAGCGGATTGCAGGCCAATCGCAACCGCTTCTTGTCCAATATATAAATGACAAAAACCGCCAATCAGCCCTAGGCCATAAAGCTGACCCGCTTTTTCCTCAAAGCGCCGGATCAGCAACATGTCGCGGTAGAACTTCAGCAGCTCTTCTTGTGTCGCCTTATACGGCACCGGCTCGGCCGGGCGCTCCCGATTGACGCGTGCAGCGTCCTCGCTAACACTTGCCTTCTTAGAAGCAGGTTTCTTCGCTGGAGTGGTGGCCAAAATCATTTCCTTTGGTGGAATTTTTATTTGCGCGTGCAACGGCGCCTAGCCAAAATTGGGGGAGGTGAAAAGCGCTTTTCCGCCACGGAAAGCATTGCATAGCTATTCATTTGACAGCTAGTGCCTTAGTTTAACGGAACGACAACCTCATCCGGGGCAACAACGTTCAATTCTTTGCGCATCAGTTCCCCCGCAAGGTCCGGATCGACATTGTCCCGGTCCAGCAAGAGTTGCCGATTTCTTAGAGCATCCCGTTCTTTCTGCAACTTCGCCAGCTCAATTTTGCGCTCGCTCAGAGCCGCCCGATAGTCGGTCCATGCAATAATTCCCGTCGGACCCAGCAGCGCATAAGATGCGATTCCGAGCAAGGCCAGAAGCCCCAAAGCGGGCCCGACCACTGACTTCATATATTCCGGTTTTTTATTGCCGCGAACCATATTCAGACTGAATCATATTTTACGCGAGTTGGCAAGGATATCACGGTCAGCTAAAAATAGCCCGACCAGCATATATCGCAGATGTACCAAGCTCTTCTTCGATACGGATGAGCTGGTTATACTTTGCCAACCGGTCGGAACGCGCCAAGCTTCCGGTTTTGATCTGACCGCAATTGGTTGCCACGGCCAGGTCGGCAATCGTTGCATCTTCGGTCTCTCCGGAACGGTGCGACATAACTGCTGTGTAAGACGCACGATGTGCCATAGATACGGCGGCGAGAGTCTCCGTCAAAGTACCGATTTGGTTGACCTTGACCAGCAAAGAGTTTGCAAGCCCCTTGCCGATACCCATCGATAAGCGCTCCGGATTGGTTACAAACAAATCGTCGCCTACCATTTGCACGTCTGATCCGATTTTGTCGGTGATAGCCTTCCAACCTTCAAAATCATCTTCACTCATGCCGTCTTCAATCGACAGGATAGGATAGTCTTTGCACAGGGACGCGAGATAATCGGCCATTTCATGTGGCGTGAGCGAGAGCCCCTCACCGGATATTTCATACTTGCCGTTGCGGAAAAATTCGGTCGCGGCGCAATCCAGCGCCAAGACAACATCCTCGCCTGCCTTAAAACCTGCCTTTTCAACAGACGCCATAATGAAATCCAACGCATCACGGGTCGATGCCAAATTAGGGGCAAAACCACCCTCGTCGCCGACTGAAGTTGCAAGTCCCTTTTCATGCAGGCCTTTTTTCAGCGTATGGAATATTTCTGAACCCCAACGGACAGCTTCTGCAATTGAGCCAGCACCGACGGGCATGACCATGAATTCCTGAAAATCAATCGGGTTATCCGCATGTTCACCGCCATTGATGATATTCATCATCGGTACTGGCAGGACATGCGCATTAACGCCGCCAACATAGCGATACAAAGGAAGCCCGCGTGCGTCCGCTGCCGCTTTTGCGACGGCAAGACTGACACCCAGGATCGCATTTGCGCCAAGGTTCGATTTATTATCCGTGCCATCAAGATCTATCATGACCGCATCGATATTTTCCTGCTCCTCAGCGTCTAGTTCAACGAGGGCTTCAAAAATGGGGCCGTTAACGGCCTCAATTGCCTGAAGCACGCCCTTCCCCATGTAGATAGACATGTCGCCATCACGCTTCTCGACCGCTTCATAGGCGCCTGTAGAAGCGCCCGAAGGCACCGCTGCGCGGCCGAAGCTGCCATCCTCCAACACAACATCGACTTCAACCGTCGGATTGCCCCGACTGTCTAGGATCTGGCGTGCGTGAATATCGAGGATAGCTGTCATAACTGGGATCCGTTTGTGCGTGTGATGAGTTATGTCAGCGCGTCTATCCTTGTGATCGGGATTTGGCAACGATGCTCCGACATATCGATTTTAAAACTAAATTTACGGTGCTATAGTTGACTAAGTCACCCGCAATGCAAATATTGATCGGTAGCAAGACAATTTCTTTCGCCCCCAGTTGTTTAAAAGGAGTCATTTTTATGGCCGAGACCGAAAAACCTTTAGCCGCCAAGAAAGTTGCCATTAAGCCAGCAGCAACACGTGCCAAGGCTAAGACCGCTGCACCAAAAGCCGTCGCAAAGGCGCAACCAGCCAAAGGCAAGGCCGACAACGTCAAGTCAAAGGTCAAATCGGATATGCATGATTTTAAAGCGCAAGCCTCCGATAGCGTGCGCGCTGCAGCAACTAAGGGCAAGGAACGCGCCACGGAAGCGGTTGGCAGCATCGGCAAGCTTATCCGCGATAGCGCGGGCACCATCGACGACAATGTTGGCAAGCAATATGGCGACTATGCGCGCAGTGCAGCAGACGCGGTTGATGGCTTCGCTGGCAAGATGGATGCGAAGGATGTGGATACGCTGGCAGAGGATGCGCGGCAATTCGTCCGCAAAAGCCCTGCCGTCGCCATTGGTGCCGCCGCCGCAATTGGTTTTGTTTTGGCGCGCCTCATACGTTCGGGCGGCAAAGACGCGTGAGAACCACCACAGTTGCATTGCAAAATGCCGCCAATGGCCGATAAGCGACTAAGATGAAGATCGAAGAACAACAAGCCGAAGCGTTGGAAGACCTTCCGCCGCCAATTGAACCAAGCGTGAGCGAACAGGTTGCGTTGGTGATGGAAGATCTACGTGCGATGGTGACGGCAGAAATGCGTTATCATCGGTCGCGGCTAGACTATACTCGCCACGTTTTTGGTTGGTCCTTCCGCTATGGCGCAGTCGCAATATTCGCATTTGGGGGCGCGTTCATTGCAATGGTGTTAGGGCTGGTGCTCACAATTGCGCCATTAATTGGACCATTGGCAGCAACCCTGCTGGTCACGGCAGGATTCGTGATAATCGGCATAATTTTCGCCGCACTGGCCCGAAGATGGATGCGGAAAGCTTACTTTCCGGAAATGCAGAAAAATGACGACGATCTTACCTGAAGAGTCTGTTGTGTCCGACAGGGATAGCGTAATTTTGTCTAACGCTGAGCGGCGGTACTTGCGGCGTAAGTTCAAAGGCAGCTTGGCCGTCACGCGTGATGTACTTAATCCACGCAATCAACTTCGGCGGCTCATCGGTCGTCAAACCACCCAAGCAAAGAAGATCGCAGACGAGACAATTGAAATTGCGAAGAACAACGCCCCCTTGATCGGTGTTATCGGGGTAAGTGCCCTGTTAGTTGTGGCGCGCGGTCCGATTTCAAATTGGATTTCGAGGTTGCGCCAAAATAAAACCAAAACGCCCTCCAGCAAATGATTAGGAATGATATATGAGCAAGATTGGCGAAAGCATCAAATCCGCGACTGATAGCGCGAAAACCAAAACCAACGACGGTATCGATAAAAACCCGCTTGCCATCGTGCTAGGCGGAATCGCCATTGGTGCCATCATCGGCGCGCTTTTACCGCGCACGGAACGAGAAACTAAAGTGTTGGGCAACGCAGGCAAGAAATTAAACAAAAAAGCCCGCAAAATAGCCGATGCCGCAAAAGTGGCTGGCATGGGCCAGGTGGACACGCTTGGACTAAATGGCGAAGCCATGCGTGCGCAGTTTAGAGAGCTTGTCAGCAAGGCTGCTCTCGCTGTAAAGGCCGCCGGTCAGGCCGCTACTGAGGCGGCAAAGGAAAAGAATTAAGGATAGTTTTTTGAGCGATACAAAATTGCATCTCGTTTTTGGTGGCCGCGTTGACAATCCGCAAACGTTAGAATTCACCGACCTCGAAAATTTGGACATTGTCGGCATGTTCCCCGATTATGCAAGTGCAGAGGAAGCATGGCGCGGGGCGGCCCAGCGCACGGTCGATGATGCCGAAATGAAATATGTCGTGGTACATTTGCACAAGCTTTTACAACCCGACAGCTAATAACGGAAATCAGGGGCGATTAGGCGTGCCGATATCGCCACAATAACAATGGCCGCGCCAGCAATAACCCGGCGATAAACCCGCCAATGTGCGACCATATTGCGATGGCGACCCCCAAACCCGGTCCTACGAAACCAAGCGCAAGATTTAACCCTACCCAAGAGATAGTTAAGTGTAATGGCCGGGCATATTCGGCAGGAATAGGCCCCCAAGCCTTAGGCTTTTTGTTCGGAAACAGCAGCGCATAAGCACCAATAATCCCAGAAATTGCGCCGCTCGCGCCGATGGCTGGCGCCATCATGTCCACAGACATCGGCCATGCCATGAATGCGGCTAACCACTCCATAGCCGCAGCAGCATAAGCCGATCCAATGTAAAGCGCGAGATAGAGCACACCGCCCAAAACACGCTCAACCATCTTGCCGATAAGCAAAAGCATGAGCATGTTCATCACGACATGCGCGACACCGCCGTGTAGAAACGCGGCCGATACAGGTGTCAAAAACGCTGGCACCAGAAATCCGATATCGGAAAATGCTGCACTACCGCTGCTTAGGCGTATCGGGAATAGCCCGCCCGATATCACCGCATATTGCCACCAAGACGGCACCAGCAATATTACTGCGATCAGCAGATTGATGATCACCAATACATTGGTAACAGGGCCACGCGGAAACTGCATATCAGGCCGTCCGGCGCTTCCCACCGAAGCGCATGATCAGATAAACTCGATCTTCGATACGAGATAATATTTATCGCCCGACGGCACAGTCAATTCAACTTCGTCTTCAACAACGCGGCCAATGAGCGCGCGTCCCAATGGCGAATTATACGAAATGCGCCCTGCTTTTGCGTCAGCCTCTGTCTCGCCAACAAGTTGATAGCGCACGGGCTTATCATTTTCGTCCAACAAGGTGACGGTTGCGCCAAACACGATTTTGTCGCCAGACAGGGTTGAGGGGTCGATGATCTGCGCGCGGCCAATCTTGTCCTCGATTTCGGAAATCGCGGCCTCAACCTGCCCCTGACGTTCCTTTGCAGCGTGATATTCGGCGTTTTCTGACAGATCGCCATGTGCGCGCGCTTCCTCAATTGCCTCGACAATCAGGGGTCGCTCGTCACGAAGGCGCTTCAGATCGGTCGTCAGCTTTTCATAGCCTTCGGCCAACATCGGATATTTCTCAAAACTCGCCATCAGGCAAAAACCCTTCGTCACAAAAACATCCCGACCGGATGCGCTATAACCGCTCATCCGATATGCAGTTCAATTGTCGGGGAAAGATACTGCGCGTATTAATAATAGTCTTGAAGTGGCCGAACTTCAAGTTGCCGTTGTTGCAGCGCGGCAATGGCTTGCGCAACCGCCACGCTTCCGGCGGCCGTGGTGTATTGTGAAACCTTGCCAGCAAGCGCGGAACGGCGAATTTCTTCACTGTCTTTCAGGCTTTGCCAACCTTCGGTGGTGTTGAAGATCAGCTGAATTTCACCATCCTTAATCTTGTCGACAATGTGTGGGCGGCCTTGTGCAACCTTGTTCACGCGCTCAACCTCAATGCCCTGCGCACGCAGATAATTTGCAGTGCCATCCGTAGCACAGACCGTAAAGCCGCACGCAATCGCTTGACGGACCGCACGCACGATCACGGGCTTGTCGGTGTCTTTCACCGACACGAACAACTTCCCGCTCATCGGCGGCGGCATACGCGCGCCGATTTGCGATTTGGCAAAGGCCGTCGCAAAATCACGGTCAATACCCATGACCTCGCCCGTTGACTTCATTTCGGGCGACAGCACGGGATCGACACCGGGGAAGCGATCAAACGGGAACACCGCTTCTTTCACCGCGATATAATCAATATCGAGATTGATCGGCGGCAAATCCTTCAACATCTCACCCGCCATGACGCGCGCCGCGATCTTAGCTATCGGCGCACCGATAGCTTTGGCGACGAACGGCACGGTGCGGCTGGCACGCGGGTTCACTTCAATAAGATAAACTTCACCGTCCTTCACCGCGAACTGTATGTTCATTAGCCCTCGGACATTTAGGTTTACCGCCAGTAATTCCGCCTGACGACGGATTTCAGAGATGATGTCTGCGGGCAGGCTATATGGCGGGATGGTGCACGCAGAGTCGCCGCTATGCACGCCTGCCTCTTCGATATGTTGCAGGATACCTGCAACCACTACCTCGTCGCCATCGCACAAGGCATCAACATCAACTTCGATTGCGTCGCGCAGATAGCTGTCGATTAAGACCGGTGAGTCGCCGGAAACAATAACTGCCGTCTGGATGTAATTTTCCAACTGTGCCTGCGTATCGACAATTTCCATCGCGCGGCCACCAAGCACATAAGACGGGCGCATGAGCACGGGATAACCAATATTTTCTGCTACCTTGATGGCTTCTTCACGGCTGCGCGCGATGCCATTTTCGGGCTGCTTGAGCTTAAGCTTGCTAATCAATGCGGCAAACCGCTCACGGTCTTCGGCCAAATCTATGGCGTCGGGTGACGTTCCCAAAATCGGAATACCCGCCGTCTCAAGCGCCTTTGCCAAATTCAACGGCGTCTGCCCGCCGAATTGAACGATCACACCTTTCAGCGTGCCATTCTGTTGCTCGACATGCAGGATTTCCAAAACATCCTCGGCGGTCAGCGGTTCGAAATACAGGCGATCGGATGTATCATAGTCGGTCGACACCGTTTCGGGATTACAGTTGACCATGATCGTTTCATAACCCGCGTCCGCCAGCGCGAAGCAGGCATGAACGCAGCAATAATCAAACTCGATCCCCTGCCCAATACGATTTGGTCCGCCGCCCAATATGACAATCTTTTCACGATTGGTTGGCTGGCTCTCGCATTCCGGCACACCAAAGCTTGGCGCCTCATAAGTAGAATACATATATGGCGTTTTCGCCTCAAACTCGGCAGCGCAGGTGTCAATCCGCTTGAACACCGGACGCACACCTAATTTGTGACGCAGCGCGCGCACTTCATCTTCAGTGACTGCGCCCGCCATCGCCCGGGCCGCTTGCATCGCAATACCGGAACCACGGCGGATTGCCGTTGCCATGCCAGGGCGCACATTCACCGACTCCACCGCGAGATAGGCAAGCCTTTTGTCGGAGAAACCCATAGCTTTCAGACGACGCAGCGCCTCGGCATTATTGGGCAGGCCGTTCGTCTTGACGTCATTCTCGGCAGCGATGATTTCTTGTAGCCGCCCGAGAAACCATGGGTCGAACTTCGCGATGGCATGGATTTCGGATACGCTCATGCCCTCGCGCAGGGCTTGCGCCGCAACCAACAAGCGGTCGGGTGTCGCGCGGCTAAGCTCGGCGGACAACTCGTCCATTGACGCCCCGCGCAGGGCATCAATATAATTAAAGCCCGACAATCCGGTCTCAAGCCCACGAAGCGCCTTTTGCATACTTTCGTGAATATTACGGCCAATCGCCATCACCTCACCCACCGACTTCATAGCGGTATGCAGCAACGGCTCGGCACCCTTGAACTTCTCAAACGCGAAGCGCGGGATTTTGGTGACGACATAGTCAATCGTAGGTTCAAACGACGCTGGCGTTGCACCGGTAATGTCATTGGTAATTTCGTCGAGCGTGAAGCCAACGGCCAGCTTCGCAGCAACCTTAGCGATAGGAAAGCCAGTCGCCTTTGACGCCAACGCAGAAGAACGCGAAACGCGCGGGTTCATTTCAATGACGATCAGGCGGCCATCCTTCGGATTGACTGCGAACTGTACGTTCGAACCACCTGTTTCTACACCGATTTCACGCAAGCACGCGATGCTCGCGTTACGCATGATCTGATATTCTTTATCGGTCAGCGTCATCGCGGGCGCAACCGTGATGGAATCGCCAGTATGCACGCCCATCGGGTCGATATTTTCGATGGAGCAGATAATTATGGCATTGTCGGCGCGGTCGCGGACAACCTCCATCTCATATTCTTTCCAACCGAGCAGTGACTCTTCAATCAAAACTTCGGTTGTCGGCGACGCATCCAACCCGCCGGCAACGATCTTGATAAACTCGTCGCGATTATAGGCAATACCGCCGCCGGTGCCGCCCATAGTGAAGCTTGGGCGAATGATGGAAGGTAGGCCAGTGCGTTCCAACACTTCCAGCGCCTCTTCCATCGAATGCGCAATACCCGAACGCGCGGATTCCAGACCGATTTTGGTCATAGCGTCGCGGAATTTGATCCGGTCCTCGGCCTTATCAATCGCCTCGGCGTCGGCGCCGATCATTTCGACACCATATTTCGCCAACGTGCCATCGTTGAACAAGGCCAAAGCGACGTTTAGCGCCGTCTGCCCACCCATCGTCGGCAACACTGCGTCGGGTCGCTCTTTTTCGATGATCTTGGCAACGATTTCGGGCGTAATCGGCTCAACATAGGTCGCGTCGGCCATATCCGGATCGGTCATGATCGTCGCAGGGTTCGAATTGACGAGGATGATGCGATAGCCCTCCTCGCGCAGCGCCTTACATGCTTGCGTCCCCGAATAATCAAACTCGCACGCTTGCCCGATAATGATGGGGCCAGCGCCGATGATGAGGATGGATTTTATGTCAGTGCGTTTGGGCATTATGCTACCTGTCGCTTGATAATATAGACCGCAGAGGGGGCGCTACTCCAGGAACCGTCCACATATTGGACAACAACATATTCCCATTGGTGTGGAACGTTCGCAGCGGTCACTTCATCATCTCCGCGAATTTTTCGAAGAGATAATGGCTGTCCTGAGGACCGGGTGAGGCTTCGGGGTGATATTGCACCGAAAACGCTGGCTGGTCCGCGAGTTCAAAACCGCAATTGCTGCCGTCGAACAGGCTGATATGCGTTGCCTTGGCGTTGGCGGGCAATGTCGCGGCGTCCACCGCAAAGCCGTGGTTCATACTGGTGATTTCAACTGCACCGTCGCTGAGGCGTTTGACCGGATGGTTTGCGCCACGATGCCCCTGATGCATCTTCTCGGTCTTCGCGCCGACCGCGAGGCCAAGCATTTGGTGCCCCAAGCAAATACCGAACAACGGCTTTTTGGTTTCAAGCCATTGTTTGATCACGGGCACGGCATACACACCCGTCGCTGCCGGATCGCCCGGGCCGTTCGACAGGAACAGGCCGTCGGGCGCGTGGCCCATGATTTCCTCAAAGGTCGCAGTTGCGGGAACGATCGTTACATCGCAGCCTACATCGACGAGGTTACGCAAGATATTGTGTTTAATACCATAATCAATGGCGACGACCTTTTTGCGCCCCTTGGCTGGCGCTACATAGCCCGCACCCAACTTCCAAAGCCCTTGGTCCCAGCCATAAGTCTGCAACGTCGTCACATCCTTCGCAAGGTCCATGCCCTCCAACCCAGCCCAGGCCTTCGCACGCGCCAAAATGGCGGGCACATCGAAGTTGCCGCTGGCGGAGTACGCGATGACCGCATTTGGCGCGCCAGCGACGCGGATAAGCCGAGTCAGCGCGCGGGTGTCGATGCCCGATATGCCGATACGGCCGTTGGACTTCATCCATGCATCGAAATGCTGCGTACTGCGGAAATTTGACGGGTCAGTAACATCTTGCCGGACAATTGCGCCCAAGGCATGGGGGTTTAGCGCCTCGATATCCTCTGGGTTCGTGCCAACATTGCCAATATGGGGGAAGGTGAAGTTGATGATTTGCCCGGCATAAGACGGGTCCGTCATCACTTCCTGATAACCCGTCATTGCGGTGTTGAAGCATACTTCGCCCACCGCCTGACCCTCTGCGCCAAAGCCCCTGCCCCAGACAACTTCCCCGGACGCCAGAACCAATACCCCCGTCGCTCCAGAAGGCGCGCGCGAAGAAATGGGGTCGGCCATGATGGGGTCGCTCCTGTGAGACGGATTGCAGCAATGTCGCTAAGGGATTGCGCCTAGAGACGGCGGGCGGGTGCGTCAATCTGGAAATCGAAAAAGCTGTGGAATACGTCATTTTAACTTTGCGTCCCCGGGGCGCCTTCGTGCAAAAACGGATTTACGCAGAGGCGCAGAGGACGCAGACATTGTTTGCACAGGCGTGTCGGCTTAAGGCCATGCGCATAACGTTGTTTGAAATGAGATTATAATGATTCGTGATACCATCAAGGCCGCCCAAATTACCGCGATGAAGGCTGGCGAAAAAGACCGGCTCGCCGCCGTTCGCCTTATCCTTGCCAAAATAAAAGACCGCGATATCGAACTGCGCACCGCATCGCAGCAGCCCGACGATGACGCGATGGTGGTTGAGGTCATGCAGAAGATGATCAAGCAACGCCGCGAATCTATCGCACTATATGAACAGGGCGGACGCGTTGAGCTGGCCGCGATTGAAGCTGCTGAGCTTGCGATCATCGAAGATTTCCTGCCCGCACAAATGAGCGACGCCGAAACCAGCGCAGCCATCGAAGGTATCAAGGCCGAACTTGGCGCCGAGACGCTGAAAGACATGGGCCGTGTCATGGCGACCTTAAAAGAACGCCACGGCCCGCAACTCGACATGAGCAAGGCAAGCGGCCTTGTGAAGGCGGCGTTGTCGTAAACATGCTCCCTTCCCGCCTGCGTGAGGGGAACAACTTCGCATGACCCTCACCCCGCAATGGCTTGATGAACTGCGGTCGCGGACGACGCTTTCCGCGTTGATTGGCCGCACCGTAAA
>ENA-OUVC01000054-OUVC01000054.1-marine-metagenome-genome-assembly--contig:-NODE-54-length-83839-cov-5.552685_pt1 | contig 83839 bp, 64 predicted proteins | sample MGYA00248622_ERZ508571 | MGnify/ENA primary metagenome ERZ508571 (study PRJEB26236, sample SAMN06267175) | marine metagenome | isolation source: Columbia River Estuary | place: USA:Columbia River Estuary... | reverse complement strand
AAATTGCGCATCAACAAGGAGTACAAAAACTTTGTTGGATCCGGAGAAAACGGCGGAAAACCAATGTACGGATGGTCCATGGATGACATCGCAACGAAAGTTGGTTCACAAGACCAATTGAAAGAAGCATTGGCGATGATTAATGTCGTTCCGAATCCTTACTATGCGTTCTCAGAATATGAGCGTACGAGAATTGAAACGAAAGTAAAAATCACGAATCTTCCTGAAAGATGTACGGTTAGTATTTACACGGTGAGTGGTAAATTGGTTCGTAGCTTCAAAAAAGACAGTCCGGTGACTTCATTGGATTGGGATTTAACGAATGCGAAAGCGATTCCAGTTGCAGGTGGTGTTTATTTAATCCATGTCGAAGTACCAGGTGTTGGAGAACGAGTAATTAAGTTCTTCGGTGGTATGCGTCAAGTGGATTTACAAGGTATTTAATAAGCTTTTATTACAACAAGATGAAAATGGATGTAAAAAAAATAGTACTAGGAATTTGTATCGGAAGTTCTTTCCTGTTGAAAGCAGGAAATGAAGACCGCGTTGGTTCTGCTGGGGCATCTCACTTATTAGTGAATCCATGGTCTCGCAGTGCAGGATTTGCCGATGCGGGTATTGCCAATACAAACGGATTAGAAGCAACGTTTACGAATATTGCTGGATTAGCGTTCACTGAAAAAACACAGATTAAGTTCAACTATTCAAATTGGATGGGAACAGCTTCAATTGGTTTCAATTCAGCGGGTATCGCTCAACGAATTTCTGATTCTGAAGTTTTTTCAATTAGCGTTCAATCCATGAATTTTGGAGATATTCCAATTACCACTGTGGCGAATCCTGAAGGAAATATTGGTTTTTTCTCGCCTCGAGCGAATATCTTCAATGTAGGTTATGCAAAAGAATTTTCTTCGAGCATCTATGGAGGAATCAACTTCAAAGTAGTTTCAGAAAGTATTTCCAACTTGAAATCTAATGGAATTGCGATTGATGCAGGTATTCGTTATGTATCAGGTGAACAAGATCAAATTAAATTTGGTATTACGTTGAAAAATATCGGACCAGTGATGCGTTTTAAAGGAGATGGTTTAGCTCAGCAAGCAACATATGTTTCTAGTGGATATATCGCTTCTCTTGAAGAGCGTTCAGCTACGTATGAGTTACCGTCATTATTAGGCATAGGTGGATCTTATGATGTCATTTTCAATGAAAGCAATAAATTAGTGATTGCAGCAGCATTTACTGCTAATTCATTTATGAAAGATCAATTTAGATTAGGTTTGGATTACGGAATCTCAAATGAAAACATGGCTTTCAATTTCCGCGCTGGATATTGCTATGAGTCTGGAATATTTAATGCTGACAATCGTTCGAATGCATTGGTGGGTCCAACTGCAGGATTTTCAATTGATGCGTTAGTAGGAAAAAATAAAAGTGCAATAGGTTTCGAATACACAACACGTTTCGCGGGTGTTTTCGGAATTATTCATACTGTAGGAGCTACGATTAGTTTAAAATAATTTACTTACTTTTGTAAACGTTCAAGAGAGTCCAATGGGCTCTCTTGTTGCGTTTAATACTTTATCACATGTCACAATTAAATTACTATACTCCCGAAGGATTACAAAAACTAAAGGACGAACTTTATCAGTTGAAAACGGTTCAGCGTCCTGCTATTTCTGAACAAATCGCGGAAGCGAGAGACAAGGGAGATTTATCGGAAAATGCGGAATACGATGCTGCAAAGGAAGCACAAGGTATTCTTGAAATGAAGATTTCAAAAATGGAGACCATTATCTCTAATGCTCGTTTGATCGACGAAACGCATATGGATAATAGCAAGGTATTTATTTTATCCAAAGTGTTGATTAAAAACCAAACGAACGGAATGGAAATTGAATATACGCTTGTTGCTGAAAATGAAGCGGACATTAAATTACGTAAGATTTCTATTGAGTCACCGATTGGAAAAGGACTGCTAGGTAAAAAAGTTGGTGAAATTGCCGAGATACAAACGCCTGGTGGAACAATGAATTTTGAAGTCATTTCAATTTCTCGTTAATGGCTTCCATTTTCACACGGATAGTTCAAGGTGAAATCCCTTGTTATAAAATTGCTGAAAATGAGCATTATATGGCTTTTTTGGATGTAAATCCACTTGTGAAAGGACATACCCTAGTTATCCCGAAACAAGAGCAAGATTACTTGTTTGATTTGGAGGATGACTCATTTGTAGGTTTACACTTGTTTGCAAAAGAAGTAGCTATTCAATTGAAAAAACACATAGCCTGTAAACGAATCGGTGTTGCTGTAATTGGACTAGAAGTTCCGCATGCACACATCCACCTAATTCCATTAAACGAAATGGAAGACATCAATTTTAATCGCAAGAAACTAAGCTTAAGTCCCGAAGAATTAACCATAATAGCGGACCGGTTGAAGATGTTCTAATGCTATACTATGGGAAAATCTATCCTGTTTTTTCTTTTTATTTCTGTAAACTCGATCGTTTGGTGTCAGCCAATGCGCGTGTTATTTGTAGGCAATAGTTACACGCATTACAATAACATGCCGAAGCTGTTCAAGGACATCGCAAGTTCAAAGAATATCAATGTGGATGTTCATATGAGTGCGAAGTCAAGTCATACGTTTAAAATGCACAGTGAACGTCCGGATTTGTATCAAGACATTCAGCGTGAAAAATGGGACTATGTCATCTTACAAGGATTTAGCCGTGAATTGTCCACCGATATTGCGACGATTGACTCCATGGTTGTCCCTTACGTGAAACGAATTTCAGATAGCATTTACCAACAAAACCCATGTGCGACGATTCTACTGTACGAAACATGGGGCTATGAAAAGGGTTTTCCGGAAGATTCCGTGAATACGTCTTATCAGATCATGAGTGATCACATTCACCAAGGGTATCTCTATTTGTCGAAGTTGTTTGATTTTCCAATAGTTCCAGTTGGAAAAGTGTGGGAAACGGTGAAAGAAAATAATGTGTCTATTCCATTGTACCAGGAAGACTTACAACACCCCTCTAAATATGGCTCGTATTTGGCCGCTTGCAGCTTCTATGCGGCAATATTTAAGCAAAACCCGAATACTACCTTTACGGATGGATTAAGTCCCGACAAAGCAAAATATATTCAAAATACGTCTTTTACGATTGTTGATCAAAACATGACACGCTATTTATTGAATCGAAACGTGATCAATGTGAAGTCCACGAGTAAGGATGGAAAATATAAAGCGGATTGTTCCGCAAATTTCCCAAAGGCGAAAAGCATTGTTTGGAATTTTGGTGACGGAAAGACATCGAATTTATTTCAAACACAGCATGCCTATTCCAAACCTGGAACTTACACGATTACCATCACTATTCAAGATTCTTGTGGTGAACGAGTTCTCAAGAAAAAAGTCGTTTTCTAACCTAATCGAAAAGAAAGAAAAGTCGATTAGTCATTTTCTTTAATGGAATCAGAATAAAGCTTAAAGCAGCACGTATTTGATCAAGAAAAATGGCGAAGACAACGAAAGTCACAACAAACGCTAAGGTATACGGAACGATTTGATAGGCATTTAACCGTTCGTGAAAGTAATGGGTTAATCCTCTACCAGTCAAGCTTCCATAAAGAACAATCATATGGATGATGTAAATACTCAAGGTGCTTTGTCCGATTTTCAAAAACAAGTTTGATTTTTTGATTTTCAACACATACGTTTCTAATGCTAAAAGAATACTGAGCACCATAAATACCATCCCCAGTTTTTCGAATAACCAGTCCATGCGGTATACATTTGTTCCTTGAAGCATGGAAGTTTCACCCATCGCTAACAAGAGCTTTTTACTAAAAACGTATAAAAAGAACCCTATAAAAAATCCGCTCAAGATAAATGGCGGTGTTTTTACTTTTTCTTTTGCATTAAACAAAACAACACCAATCATCGCCCCGAACATCGTATACCCCATGTGTGGTGTCAGTGGAAATAAGGAGTGCTTACCGTGGAAAATATTTTGGACAAATGCAGGTGCTTGACTCGGCCAATAATGACCTTCCGGTAAAAGTCCGAAATAAAGATAACTAGTAAAAAGTAAAACCCCAGCAAATGCATAGTAAATCCAAAGAGGAATGACTTTTATCAGACGTGATATCCCATAAATGGAGATAATCGTTAAAATTCCAACGCCAATACATTGAAGTACATGAAAGGCATAGTACTGCAACAAATATCCCCAAAAAAGAAGTTCTACAACGCGCTTCAGTCCTTTTCTCACGCGCATATTTTTCCAAAATGCAGTTTGATCATTCCCTAACAGCAAATAGGTGAATACAATACCGGTAACGGTTAAAAATACAGGGGAAGTAAAGCCTCTAATAAATTTCCAATAGTAATAGATGGAATTGGACTCATCGCGTAAATCAAGGGCCAAGCTGTCATGAACAAAATGGCCTTCAAGCATGAGCAGGATTGCAATGGAACGCGCTATATCAATAAAATACAGACGCTGTTTGGTAGATTTATTTTCCGCAGTAATGGCTTGACTCATGATCTTAATTTCGTGCGAAAGTTACGAAAGAATGCGCTAATGTTGGGCAAATACTTAACGAGTAAAGCAAAAAACACCAGGAATAAGACCGCTCCAACGATCGAACTAAATCCAGATAAACGCGCTTGTAAAAGATCTCTTAAACTATAACCGATGAACGCTCCGTATAACAATATGGCGTGAGTAACATAGACAAAAAAGGTGTTCTGTCCCATCCCTAGGAAAAGCGGATTCTTTGCCGTTTTCCATTCTGCTAAAGGAATAAACAAGGTGAAAAGTAGGAATACAAATCCCAAGCGATCAAAATACCATAAGTTTTGAGGATGACTTGCCTGCTGGAATTGAGGCGTATACCATGAAAGGACAGTCAATATCCATCCCAAAGCAAAGCTCGCAATGGCGAAGATGATGGTGAATTTCATAAGTCGTTTTTTGTCTTCGTGAAAAGAATATCGAGCGAGTAATGAACCAAAAGCGCCACCCATGAAAACAAATCCCATCCACGGAAAAATGGAAAATTCTGTTTCTGGTCCTTGAATGATATTTTGAATCATTTCTGGAAAGTGTGGAGGCAAGTATTCTTCCGTTGAACGAATAAAGAAGGTGCCGGTAAACATTACTATCCCAAAAAGTGCGTACAACCAATGAAAGGAAATCTTCAGTTTTAATCCTAGATAGGTAACGAAAATCAACACTAAAATGCTCAAGCCAATGCATTGAAGCACATGAAACGTAAAGAAATGAGGATTGATATTCCCATGCAGATAGTAGGAAATATATTTAAAGTTGATTTGAATCAAATAGCCAATAAGCAACAACATCAAGCCGCGCTTCAGCCCTTTTTTAATTCTTTTCAATTGCCAAAAACGCAGGTCTTCACTTTTCCTTAATTGTAAATGCAATAAGAAACTAAAAACGGTTCCTGAAATGGTAAAGAAGAGGGGAGCTGTTAATCCTCGCATAAATCCCCATGCATTAAAAAGGATATTACTAGAGTGACCAACTTTGAAAATCTCCTCCATGTAAAAGTCATAGTTCACGTAACTCATGGAGATGAAATGCCCTTGTAACATCATACAAATCGCCACACTTCTTCCGAAATCGATGAATTGAACCCTAGATTGTTGTCTAATTTCTTCCACTTATTGCGTTATTATACGTAATTCAATAATTTCAATTCGACGTTCTTGCGAAGCGGCTTTTGAATACACGGAGTTCTTTTGATCGTAATAATCGTCACTCGTCTCTTTATTTGCTTGGTATTCGCCCATAGGTACTTCAATGAATTCTAAACGGGGATGATCCCCAAGCATATACGAACCGAAACGTCCTTGTTGGACTTCCTCGAAGTAGTTTTTTAATGATTGAATGCGCCGCTTCGTTAAATGCACATTGTAATCTGTCTTCGCCAATGGACTCGCGAATCCTCGTACCATTAATTGAACTTGGCTCCCTTTTTGAAGCTCTAGCCAAACTTGGTTGGTAAAACGTTCAAGGTCTTCTTTTCCCTTTTGTACTTCTTCGCTAAAAAATTGGTTTAATTCCCCGCTTGCTTTTTTTGCTTGAACGGAATCTCGCTGCAAGCCAACTTTCGTTTGGTATTCTTGGAATTTCCCGGCGTATTTCACGTAAGAGTCCGTGTAACTAAGCTCGGTAAAATCAGAGGTCGTATTTGCATCAGGTTGATCATTTTCAAAGTAAAGTCTGATGGGTAATTTGATAATCTCAACAGTTGTTTGTTGCGCTTCAGTCGATTTCAGTTGTTTGCGTCTCGGTATTTCAGCAACATAAATGTCACTGCAACAAGTTGGATTCTTTGCGTACAAACTACCTAGTCGATTGGACGAAACAAAAGTTGAATCTCCACTCTGAAAATAGTATTGATCGGCAGCTGGACTATTTAAGGGCAATCCTACATTGACAGGCGCTCCAAATTTCCCAGCTCTATATTCGCTGTAGAACACATCCTGTCCTCCGAAGCCTTGGTGCCAACTTGAGGAAAAGAACAAACGATTTTCTACGGTATCGTACCACGGACAAATGTCATTTTCAAGTGAATTTAATGAGGAAATGTTTTTTACTAAAACAGGATTTCCTTCCTTGTCGAGTTGAGCAAACCAAAGGTCCATTCCTCCTTTTGTCCCTTTTCGATTGGAAGAGAAAAACAGGACATCTTGACCATCTAATTTTGATAAATGAGGCATACTGGTATTTACCCCAATTTCATTCACCAGTGTATTCAAGGAATCGAGAGTTGTCCATTGGCCAGTTGCATCTTTTTTTCGATACACAATGGCACAGGTATAATTAAAATCTTGATCGGTACAGACGCTGTAATAAATGCTTTGATCCTTCGAAAAGCTGCTATTACCGATACTTCGTCCAGCTGGAATCAATTCGTTTAATTTTTTCGCTACACTATACTTATCTTCAAGCGACACTTCGTAAAGTGAGGTGTGGTAGCTCTTCGCGTACACTTCTTGTAATTCTTCGTCAGTTGAATCTGCCTTCAGGGATGAAAAATACAATTTCCCGTTTAGTACGGAATGTCCAAATTCGGCGTCGAACGAATTGATGTTTTCAGTCATTGGAGCTAGTTGAATTCCTAAATCAGGACCTAGTTTCCATTGTTTCATCGCCCAATTGGTCGATTCGACTTCTTGCGCGGCCTTTTTATAACGAAAACTGGATTTGTCCTCCGCGAATAATTTTTTTGCGGTTTTAAAGTTTGCTAAAGCTTCTTTGTATTTCCCATTCTGCTTTTGCATCAAGGAAAAATACAGGATGGCATCCGGGAATCGTTCGGCATCTTCATCTTTTGAATAAACGATGGAATAGTATTTCTCTGCTTGAACATAATCTTTGTATGCGCGATTCGTCTCGGCGATTTTCCACACCAATTCGATGTTTTCCGGGTCCAATGTTAAGGCTTGTTGGTAATAATCGAGTGCGTAGTAGTAGTCGCCTTTTTGATATTGTTGATCACCAAACGCCAATGCGTCCTTTAATTTGACTTGACCCAAACTAAAAAGCGGTATGAAGATAAGACCTATTAGATAAAATCTGGACATACGCGGTGAATGATTTGTTTTGGTTTAAAGCGACTGAAGACATACTTGAATGACAGTTCAAAGCCACCGCGAGCGTTACTGGCAGGCACCAATTTCGAATAATTGACGTCGTAACTTATCCCGACGTACATCGGACCTTTTTCGTATGCCAAATTAATAGCAACAGCATCTCGGTTTCGCCACCAGAGTCCACCATAAAACTGGATTTTATCGCGCTGTGAAAATGCATAGCGAGCTAGCCCACCTAACATAAGTTCTTGATATGTGCCTTGTTTGCTCCATTGAAAACTAGGCTGAATGGTCCAGTCAGTGTTCAAGAGGTAACTTGCCTTGGTGAAAAGTGTCCAGCGGACATCTCGGAGAACCACTTCGTTGTAAAATCCTTGGTTTGGACGATTCAAATTAAAACAAGCAATCCCAGAATGAAAACTCCATTGATCATTCCATTTCCAATCATCAATCACACCTAATCCCAAGGATAAGTTCATTTTTGAATCACTTTGAAACGTTTCGTTTGTAGGTGCATTAGGATTAAAAATGTATCCGTTATATTGATTGTCGAAATAGAGCAGGTCCCAATTTACTTGACGGTAATTAAATCCGATGTTCAATCCTGGACGAAAAGAATGATTAGGCAAGCGATCAAATTCTAATGCATAACTGATGTTTGCTTGTCCTTCTAATGTACTTAATTTCCCATCACCTACTTGATCGTGGAATCCTAAAAATCCTAGTCCCCATTGTTTATACTTGGTGTCAACAGAAAAGGAACTCGTGCTAAACGGGACGGTCACACTCCGCCATTGATTGCGGTAATTCGCGATGACGCGCAAGTCTTCTTTGAATGCACCTGCGTTTCCTGGATTTTGAAACAACGGATTGTCATTGAATTGTGTCCAATGAATATCTTGTCCCATTAAAAAGGAACCGCGTAATAAAAAAAAGAAGATTACAACATGTTTCATAGCAAGCTAGGCTTGACGAATATACGAAATTTGCTTGTCGAAAACGATTATGGATTTGTTAAAGAGACCGGAATGATCTTCCCGTTTAAATACTGATGTGCGTTCAAAGAAAAATCAGCAATAAACGAGGCCATTTGCTCTGGAGTTAATGGCGCTTGATATCCAGGGAAAGCCTGTTCCAACATTTCTGTTTGAACTGCACCCAGACAAAGGCAATTCATTTTAATCGTTGTTTCTTTGTACTCTTCAGCAAATAATTCAGTAAAGGAGCAAAGAGCTGCTTTTGACGTCGAATAAGCCGCTAGTCCAGCAAATTTCATACTGCCTTGAAAACCACCCATGGAACTGATGTTCACGATGTGAGATCCTACCGGATTTAATTTTGGTAAAAAGCACTGGATATTTTCCATCACACCAATCACATTTACCTGATAAGATGCAGATATATCTTCGTGACTTAATTCTGGAAATGGTTTGTTTATTAAAAACCCAGCATTTTCAATGAGTACGTCGATTAATGGTAGTTGGTCGGAAATAGCATCTAATTGTTCACGAATGTTTGACTCCAGGTCTAAGGGAAAACAATGAACGTTTTCTTCTGTAAAAAGCGTGTTCATGCGATTGATGTTTCGCGCAAAGGCATACACTTGATGTTCGGGATTTGCTGCGAAATGTTTCACCAAGGCAGCGCCAATTCCTCGACTTGCTCCAATAACGACAATGTGCTTACTCATCGAAGCTCACAATTAATTCGGAACTTGTCGGGAATGCTTGACACGTTAAAATGTAGCCATTTTTCACTTCTTCATCGGTTAGGGAGAAATTGGAACGCATTTTAGCAGAGCCTTTGAGCACTTTCGCACGACAAGAGCAGCAAACACCACCACGACAAGAGTAGGGCGCATCGAGTCCATTTTTTTCAGCAAGTTCCAATACACTGTGTTGTTCACCTTTCATGGTAAAGGATGCCGTTTCACCGTCAATCATCACTTTCACCTGACTATCACCAGTAAATTCGATACTCGCAACCACTTCTTTGCTTTCCACCGCAGTAAATAATTCAATGTGAATTTTTTCTTTGGAAACACCGAAAAAATGCAGGCATTCTTGCATGTCTTCTACAAGTCCACTTGGACCACAAATGTAAAAGGCATCAGCTTGCAATAGTTGCAGGTTTTCCTTGATTTTTTCTGTAAATTGGTCTTTCGTTAAACGTCCAAATTCATATCCATCAGCTTGTTCTTTACTCAAGAAATGTGTACTATTAACGGACGGAATTTCAGCCAGATCCTTTTCAAATAAAATGGTCGATTTGGATTGGCTGCCATAAAACAGGTGCATTTTTGTTGCGGAGCTCAAGTGTTTGGCCATTGAAAGCATCGGAGTAATTCCGCTACCGGCTGCTAGACAAACAATATTTTTCGCGGCCGAATCCAGTTTGAAGTTTCCCTCAGGTTTCGCAATCCAAATGGGAAAATCTGTGGACGATTGATCATTCAGAAAATTAGAAACAAGACCTTTATCCACGCGTTTTACAGCAACTGCCAATGGTTCATTTGGACCACTGCAAATCGAGTAAGAACGACGCTCTTTCTTTCCATTGATGAGCAATTCAAGATTGATGTATTGTCCTGGAATGAATTTAAATTCTTGTTGTAAGTCCACAGGAATTTCGAATGAAACCTGAACGGCATCTTTGTTTAGGTGAATTAATTCCTTCACCTGAATGGCGTGAAAACCGCGGCTTACCACTTCAGGCTTATCACTTTTTTTAAATCGATCGAAGATTCCCATGTTTAGTCGTCAAATGAGACAAGTACTTCCTCGCTAGTAGGATGAGCTTGACAAGTTAATATATATCCTGCTTCCACTTCTTCCGGAGTTAAAGCGTAGTTTAAATCCATGCGAACGGTTCCTTTCAGCACCTTCGCCTTACACGTACAGCAAACGCCACCTTTACATGCGTATGGAACATCCGAACCTGCTTTGTACGCAGCGTCAAGAATAGTCATGCCGTTTGAATCTAAAGCAAATGAAACGGAATCATCATCCATCACCACCGTTACATTGGTAGAGAGTTGTTCCCCAACAACAACGGTTGGCTTAGCTGTTTTGGCAGCTCCTGAATGAAACAATTCAAAGTGTATGTTGTTCGCTGGAATTCCTTTAGTAGTCATAGCAGCTTTGACATCTAAGATCATTTGCTCTGGGCCACAAATAAAAATGTCATCAATTTGTTCATTAGTCAAAAAGGCTTTGTGCAGGTCCAAGCACTTTTGCTCGTCAATGCGTCCTTTTTGGATCGCGTTCCCTAAGTTTTCTCTGGAGAAAAGGTGAACGAGGCAAAAGCGATTTAAATATTCATTTTTGAGGTTTTCCAATTCTTCTCGGAAGATGACTTCTGAAAAACCTTGATTGCCATAGAACATAGTTACATGGCTATTTGGCTCTTCTCTCAAAATGGATTTGGCGATTGAAAAGATTGGTGTAACACCACTTCCCGCTGCAAACAACACATACGTTTTGCAATGATTACGATCCGTCTCCAATTTGAAATTCCCCATGGGATTCATGACATCTAAAAAATCTCCTTCTTTCAGTTCGTTCAGTGCATACGAAGAAAACACACCGTTCTCTACTTGTTTGATGGCCACGCGCCATTCTTTATCTGAAGGCGCAGAACACAAAGAGTAAGATCTTCTTACATCCTCTTGGTTAATTAGACTTCGTAGGGTTAAGTATTGTCCGGATTGATAGCGAAAAGCTTCTTTCAGTTCTTGAGGAATCTCAAAACTAATGGAAACGCAGTTTTTGGTCTCTTTACGTATGTTTTTTATCTGAAGAGAATGAAATTTTGGCGTCATTCAAGTTGAAATTTAAATTGGATTCAAATTTACACAATACTTAAGTATTTTGTCTGTTTTTAGGAACAATGTTCTACGATATTTGTTTTAAGTAAATATTGATATTTTGTATATTTGTCAAAAGCACTGAGAACATGAAAACAATGGATTTACAAGAATTAGAAAAGCGCTTCCAGGAAAAGATTGATAAAGAAATTAAAATCGAACCAAACGACTGGATGCCAGATGAATACCGTAAAACGTTGATTCGTCAAATTTCTCAGCATGCCCATTCTGAAATTGTTGGAATGCTTCCTGAAGGAAATTGGATTACACGCGCTCCAAATTTGCGACGCAAAGCGGTGTTGTTAGCGAAAGTACAAGATGAAGCCGGACACGGACTTTATTTATACAGTTCTGTCGAGACTTTAGGTGCCGACCGTGAAGCAACAATCGATGATTTGCATTCTGGAAAAGCAAAGTATTCTTCTATATTTAATTATCCTGCTGTTACTTGGGCTGACATTGGTACAATCGGATGGTTGGTTGATGGTGCTGCCATCATGAATCAAGTTGCTTTGTGTCGTTGTTCTTACGGTCCATACGCACGCGGCATGGTGAAAATCTGTAAGGAAGAATCTTTCCACCAACGTCAAGGATTTGAGAGTTTAGTCACACTTTGCAATGGTACGCCGACGCAAAAGGCAATGGCACAAGATGCGATGAATCGTTTCTGGTGGCCTTCGTTGATGATGTTTGGACCAAGTGATGATGAATCTCCGAATTCTGCTCAATCGATGAAATGGAAAATCAAACGTTTTTCAAACGATGAACTTCGCCAAAGTTTTGTTGATGCAACAGTTCCTCAAGCTGAAATACTTGGCTTAACAATTCCAGATCCTAATTTGAAATGGAACGAGGAAACTGGTCATTATGATTTTAGTCCAATTAATTGGGATGAATTCTGGCAAGTTGTCAATGGAAATGGTCCTTGCAACAAAGAACGCATTGAAGCACGTACGAAAGCGAAGGAAGAAGGAATGTGGGTGCGTGAAGCAGCTATGGCCTACGCGGAAAAACGCGCATTGAAGAAAACAGCATAACACATTTATATTTAGAAACTATGTCAAACAGAGAATGGCCCCTTTGGGAGGTTTTTATCCGTAGCAAACAAGGATTAAATCACAAACATGTTGGTAGTTTACGTGCGCCAGATGCTACATTAGCATTGGCAAACGCACGTGATGTTTATACACGTCGATCAGAAGGAATCAGTATTTGGGTCATCGAATCAAATAATGTTCATGCTTCTGATCCTTCAGATGCTGACTCTTTGTTCGAACCATCGGACACAAAAGTATACCGTCATCCTACGTTTTACGAAGTGCCTGATGGCATAAAACACATGTAAAATGAAGAATGAAGCTTTGTACAATTACGTTCTTCGATTAGGAGACGATAGCCTTATTTTAGGTCAACGCTTAGGTGAATGGTGTGGACATGGTCCTATTTTAGAGGAGGACATTGCCATGACCAATATTTCTTTGGATCTAATCGGACAAGCGATGAGTTTGTTGGATTACGCAGGAGAGTTGGACGGACAAGGGAAGGACCACGATGCCTTAGCATTTTTGCGATTTGAAAACGAATACCGAAATGCGCTTTTATTGGAGCAGCCGAACGGTGACTTTGCAAATACAATGATGCGCCAATTTTTATTTGATGCGTTCAGAAAGCCATTGTATGAAAAATTGCTTGATTCAACGGATAAACAAATTGCGGCCATTGCTGAAAAATCTTTGAAGGAAACAAGGTATCACTTGAAACATACATCTGAATGGGTGATCCGTTTAGGTGATGGTACGGATGAATCACATCAGCGTGCGCAAACAGCACTTGATCTACTTTGGCGCTATACAGATGAATTGTTTTTTGAAACAGCTGATGATGTATCGTTGGTTGCATCTGGAATAGTCCCTGCAATGAATGAAATCAAAACTCAGTGGTCGAAAACCGTACTATCAGTTCTAGAAGAAGCAACACTGATTATTCCAACCAACAATTGGCAATTTGAAGGTGGAAGAAAAGGAGTTCATTCCGAACATTTAGGTTTCTTGTTGGCCGACTTGCAATACATGCAACGTGCCTATCCAAATATGAAATGGTAACGAAAGAATCCATTCTTTCTTGGCTGGATGAGGTCTGTGATCCTGAAATTCCTGTATTATCGCTTGCGGACCTTGGTGTGTTGCGTGGAGTAGAGTACTTGAATGATGAATGGCAAATTACCATCACTCCAACGTATAGCGGTTGTCCAGCTATTAAAACCATGGAGGATGACATCCTACTCAAGTTAAAAGAACATGGTGTTGTGGCAAAAGTGCATTTGGTGCTTTCTCCAGCCTGGTCAACTGATTGGCTTTCGGAGTCAGGACGAGTAAAACTGAAGGAATTTGGCATTGCTCCCCCAGAAAATGAGGTGGATAAAAGCGTACTCTTTGCCGCTCCAACGGTCGTTCCTTGTCCAAGATGCAATTCTCGCGAAACAAAAATGGTTAGTCAATTTGGGAGCACTGCATGCAAAGCGCATTATCAGTGCCTAATCTGCTCAGAACCATTTGATTACTTTAAGTGCTTAAAATAATTCAAGTACTTTTTTTTATTTTTATCTACTATGCTATGCATAATACAAAGCAAAACATATATCTTTGTATAAAATATTTCTAAATGAATGTTGAAAACACACAGTCCCAAATGCGCAAAGGAATACTCGAGTATTGCATTTTGAGCATATTGGACAAGAAGGAAGCTTATCCATCTGAAATCTTGGAGCGGCTGGACCTAGCGCAGTTGAAGGTTGTGGAGGGAACGATTTATCCGTTATTGACAAGATTGAAGAACATGAAGTTGTTGGATTATCGTTGGGCAGAGTCTACGTCTGGTCCGCCCAGAAAATATTACACCATTACGGAAGACGGAAAGGCTTTTTTAAGCGAATTAGAACGCACATGGACAGAATTGCAATTAGCAGTGAGTCATATTACAACCTTATAATACAAAGATTATGAACAAAACAGTTTCCATTCATTTACAAGGAATTCCATTCATTTTTGAGGAGCAGGCCTTTGATCGTTTGAATTCGTATTTACAACAATTAAAGCTAGTCCTACAAAAAGAGGAGGGGAGTGATGAAATTCTTCAAGACATTGAATTGCGGATGGTTGAATTGCTGCAACAGCAATTGACACCTTTCAAACAGGTAGTTGAACTTTCTATGATTGAACAAATCATTGGTAAGCTAGGTAAGCCAGAAGATTTTACAGATGAATCCACTGGTACAAATGAAACTTCTGCGGTAACGGATGAACCAATTGAAAAACGCTTATTCAGAGATGGAGATAGAGCGATGATTGGCGGCGTCTGTGCTGGAGTTGCGGCCTATTCCAACATAGATGTTGTCATCATTCGTGCGATTTACATATTTACATTTTTAACTTTTGGGATTGGATTCTTACTTTACATTGTACTGTGGGCGATTATTCCAATGGCGAAAACAAGTAGTGATAAACTGCGCATGAAAGGTCAGCATGTGAACATTGAAAACATGAAATCGGAGCTCGGAGACGCAGCCAACCGCATCAAAAAAGGCGCAAAGGAATTAAAGTCAAATTCGGGAATTCAATCCTCAATATCTGGTATTCTCCGCATCATCTCTGTGATTATAGGGATTTGGGCCTTGCTGTTTGGGACGGGTATTTTCGTATTTGCCATTGTGTTTTTCTTTGTGAATCCGGATATCATTCCAGCTCAATTGAATGGACGTTTTATGTCCTTTCAGGATTTCGGTGGACTATTGTTTGAATCCACATCACATGAGTCCTATTTTTACTTGGGTATTGCCTTGATTTCTATTGCCGTTGTCGCACAAAGTTATTTGTTCGGAATCCGACTGATCACACAATACAAAGCCACGTATTTAAAAGTTTTGATAGCGATTTTCGGAGTGACACTTGTTGTTGGTGTGATACTCGTTTCGTTGGGAGGAGTTCAAATCGGACGTTCTATGGCGATCTACGGAGAAGTGGAAAAAGAAATTGCCACAATTCCAGGTCTTGAATTGAATATCGAAAAGAAATCCATTGAAAGTCAATTGATCGATGGCTTCAAAATTAAAAGCAATGGAGATGAAGGGGTAATTACCATTAAGAATGGACGTGTTTACCTACAAGGAATTGAATTGGTGTATTCACAATCCAGTGATTCTTTGTTTCACATTAAACAAATCAATGATTCACAAGGACGCACGCATGAATCGGCATTGAAAAAAGCGAGAAACATTCGTTGTGCCTATGAATTCCAAGACAATCGCATGTTATTGGAAACGATGTATTCTTTTCCCACATCGGATAAATTCCGCGATCAAAATGTGAAGTTTATGATTGCTGTTCCATCTGGAGGAAAGATTTTCTACGAAAAACTCCAAGTATACCCAAGTTTCATTGAAGAAAGTGATTCCACAACCGAGACCTACCAACATGGATATATCTCCAATGATGGTGAGTATTCCAAATGGTAATTACAACTTGATTTTTGAAATTATACTACCGGCATCAAGCCAGTAGATTAACTTGAAGGACAAACTGTTTACTGGTCCATTTGCTAAGGTATTTTGCAGATTGGACCAGTACATCGATTGCACATCTTTATCCGCACTGAAAATGGAGTTCTTCCAAACAATGTTGAATTCACTGTTCGGTTGGAAAACCCATCGGTATTGACAATCAATCGTGAAGGCATTGTAATTGATATTATATGCTGATTCTCCGATATTATTTAACCCTTGATAATTGGGAATGGCATCGATTAATCCCTGCTCATTTAAGGTCCCGAAATAGTGATAGTTGATTGCAGAGCGGTAATGCCTTAAACGGAAGGTGATCCCCATGCGATTGGTCAAAATGTATTCTAAGGAAATGGTTTGAGTCGTGTTGATTCGATCTCGATTTCCAAAGATGATTCCAGCAGGCAAGTTTATAGGTTCATCAAAGGGAACGGCATATCCTTCACTGTTTCGTTCGAAATCTTGGCTCCAATTATAACTGAAGGCAATGAAGTCAGTAAAACGAATTCTTGGACTAAAATAATATCCATATTCTTTCCAATTGTCACGTTGTACAATGATGTAATTGGTACCAGCATCGAGTGCTAATCGCTTTTGATAATTTGTTGATATCCAATAGTTAAAGCTGTAGTTCTTCGGTCGAACAAAGAAACTTCCCCAAACCCTCGGTTCAAAGTAATCGTAGTTGTTCGTAAGCGTATTGTTATTGCCAAATCCAGTTGCGTTGAAGGACTTGGAAACGATAACAAAACCTAAGTTCGAATAGGTTCCCACATAATTATTTGGAGCATAAAGTCTCATGCTTGATACGGATCCACTTAAAATAATTTTAGTCAGTTCTTTCCATTTTGGTTTGAAATTACGGTATGCTCCGGAAACTTCTAAGATTCGTTTGTTATTGTTGTAATTGAATCCAAGGTCATTTGGATCAAATTTATCGGATTCTTCTAGGTATCCAACACCATAAATCCACGTTCCTCGTTGCTTGCCAAAATTGAAGTTATAGTTATACCCAATCGATGAATTGGCACTTCTTTGAACGGACATCGTTGTTTTACCGTTGAAATTGAATTTATTATTTTTCGTGTTTACGTTGAAATTTAATCCACTCACATTGGCATCGTAAAACTCACCGGAGCGCAAAACACTCGTATTGGTGAAGGTAACGGAGCTATTGTTTTTTAAGTTTTGATCGAGGACAAAAACATTGTAGTTAGTAAGAGGTGAAATCATGACTTCGCGTTCTAGTCCACTGTCGTAATTAACAGCTGTTCCATATTGCGCGGCATTCACGGCATTAAAAACGCCAATACCGAGTCCATTGCTCATGCGGCCTGAAAGCTTTGTTGCATTGTACAATTTTGACCCATTTGGAACATTTTTCAAATATTCATCTGGACCTAACATCGTTGTGACTACTTTGTATGGTGCTTGAATTCCAATTCTACGGCTGTAGAACAGTCCGGCTTTGTTGAATAATTCTGTTCCCTCCGTGAAAAATTGACGATTTTCATTGAACTGTACTTCAAATGGACTCAAATTCAAGACTTGTTGATCGAAAACAACTTGACCAAAATCAGGAACAAGGGTGACATCTAAGGTAAAGGCTTCATTCACTCCGTATTTGATGTCCATTCCACCGTTAAGTGAACGTGTCCAGCCGAAAGTCCCATCGCCTTTTGGAATGCGGTCTAAATAAGAGGAGACGTAGGGCATCAGTGCTAATCGAAGCGGAGGTTTGATTCCTTTAATTCCCACTACTTCACCGCTTTCAATCAGGAAGTTTTCCAGGTCGGGGTTCACTTTAACCCAAGTAGATTCTTCACGATATCTTGATATTTCTCGAGAGAAGTTAATTCCCCACTTCTGAACCTCCGTATTCGGAAAGCGAATGGCACTATATGGGATTCGAACTTCTAATGTCCAGCCTTGTTCAGTTAATTGAGTAGCACTTGACCAGGCAAGGTTTAATTCGCCGATGTAATTGCTGCTTTGGATTTTTGCGTCGATTTGTACCCCACGACTTGTTAGTCCAAAATAGAATCCATTTTGATCATCATTGTATGTGTCAAGAAAGATACCGAAGATATCCAAATTGGGATTGTAGTCGTCGCGAATCGATAATACTTTTGAAACGGAATCTGGGGAGTCAAAACAGATAGCGCTAATGTAAACAGCATTATCGTCGTAAAGCATTCTCACTTCGGTTGGCTTTCTCGCCTGGTTTCCGGGATAAGGTTTGAGTTGTGTAAAGGAGTTTGCCTCGGGAGCAGTTTTCCATTCTTTTTCGGAAAGTTTGCCGTCAATGACTAACTCAGCATCGATGCGCTGTGCAGAAATTCGAGCAGTGGGTTCTATTGCCGTCTGATTAAATACAGGTCCGAAAGAAAGTAAAAATAAAAGGAGGAGAAAGTGTTTCATTCGGTGCAAAAGTAAGGCATTTTTTTATTTTCCCATGCGCGCTACGACATGCAGACATTCCTCGTTTTTTTCAAACGTTGCCCAAATTTTACAGGATTTTTTCATGTTAAAAAGTATGGAGGAGCTTAGTCCTTGCAAATAATGAAGTTCACAATCAGTTAAATCGCGTGAACTTACAAAGCGTGAAAAGGAAAAATCGAAACTATTTCCGTTTAAGTGTGGACTTTTCCTAACGGCTGTCCGATTGCGGCGCACAAGTCTAGAAACCGTATAATGCGTTCGAGTCATGGACGTTACAATTAACTTCGTGCCTGCTAGTGGTGTTTGTAGTAATGAGTCGTGAAAAGCCTGTCCGATTTCATTCAGAATCCTCTTTGCATATGGAGTTAGTGCGGCATAGGAGTACTGAAAAGTGTCTAATACAAAACCAGTATTTGCTTCCACTAACTGCAATTTTCCAGCGCGAATGTACTGTTGAATCCCTCGTTTATCTTTCGAAGGTTTAACGCCTTGTTTTACCGAGCGATCCATGTATTCACAGAGTCGATTATTCAGTTTTTCGCTATCATTGAAAAATTCAAATTGGGAGCAGTTGAAGGAATTTTCAGAGCTATCTTTCTTTTTTATAGGATATTCGGGCTCGTTTGGATTCAATAGACCGAATCCAACTAAGACAAAACTGATGGTTAAAAGGCAAAAAGAAAATAATTTCATGTAACTACAAAATTAAAAAGATCTTCAAGCTGAGAATGAAAATGCTTGCTTAACTTTGTCCCGTGAGTGTATTTAATAATTTAAGGGCTCAATTAGAGCAACTCGATTGGCCCAATGTGTACTTGTTTAAGTTTATTGTCCCAAATGACAATGAACGCATGGCTTTGGTAAGCGCCTTGTTCGATGAACATGCGGACATCACTTATCATCAGTCTGGCAAAGGTAATTATGTAAGTGTAAGTGTAAAAGAGGTCATGCTATCTGTGGATTCCATCATTGAAATCTACGAAAAAGCGGCTCAAATTAAAGGGGTAATTTCGTTATAATGGAAATGATAATAGAGTTTTTAATTGCTACACTGATAATTTTGGTTGCAATTATCGCTTACCGATTTTTACTTAGGTATTTATCGAAAGGCAATGTCGATCAAGCACAGTTTTGTGAATTGTATTCGTTAGACCATGAACCGGCGTCCGGAGAGGTAAGTTTTTACTTTGTTTGTCCAAGCACGACTCATGTCACGTTTCAGATTTGGAAAGCGGATGAGGTTGTTTTGCAATTGACAGCTAAGGAATACGAACAAGGTGGACACTTACTCAAATTTCAAACTACTGAATTACCGAATGGAATGTACTATTTCGGAATTGAAACGAGCAAACAAAAATCTCAAAAAAGATTTAGCATCCAGAATTAGGACTCACTTTTTGGTTTCTTCACTTTGATGCGCGTTCTGTGACTTGAAATCTTGTATTTGGACTTATCAAAATCACTTTTATACCCATCCGTTTTAGGGATTCGGTAGGTCAGTCCAACGCTGTATTGCATGTAATCTGAACTTTTGAACAAATCTGTTAAGCCTAATTTCATGGTGCCTTGAACTTGCAATCCAAGTTTGCTGCTCATCCAAAAGGTACAGCCAACAGTGAAATTGCACGTTGGAGAAAGTGTTTTGGCGGTGTTTCGCTTATCTGAAGTTCTCAGTGTAGCGCCAATTCCCGCGCCGATATATGGGTCCACAATTCCACGTCCAAGTTGTTTGTAAAACGAATATTTCAAGGCAAAATCCGTAGAAATCATGCTGCCCGTTATTCCCATAGAGTCGTTCACAGGCTTCGTTGGATCGTATTTTTGAAAGCCAAGGGCTCCGTCAGCACTCCACCCGTTATAGATGTATTTGTCGATGAAAATGCGCGTTGGATAAGGAGCACTATGCAGTTTCGATGAAGAAAATGGATTTAATTCATATCCATCATCGTCTGTTAACAACCATGAAGCACCAAATTGCCAAGCATAATTGTCTTGATTTGTGATTTTCTTTGTCGGTTGGGCAATGCTATTTCCGAAGAAACAAAGAAAGAAGAGGAAGGAGATGGTGCTAATTTTCATTTTTTGTTGTTGCTAAAACAAAAGTAGTTAAAATTTAAAGCGAAAAACTTTTGTTGAAATCCTTCAATTGACAAGCAATTGTGCATTTCTCATTCAAGTAGAATGCCTAATTTTGAAAGAGAAATGGCAAAGCTTAAAAAATACGATTTGGTACTGGAAGATGAAACAACCCTAGAGGTCTACGGTGTTTCATGTGCTTTTGCTGATTACCGCTTGGCTTGGGAGTTAAATCAATGTTTGGATTTGAACCTAACGAAGTCCAACGAGGTTTATGAACTTCGTCCAAATAAAGCAAAAGAGGTCGTTCCGTTTCGATATTTTTCCTTCTTCGATGAGGAGTGTTTAACTCGTTATTACTTGATAAAAAACAAACAGGAACTCGGCGTTTTTCATCCTGAACGACCGATGATTGATTATTTCTTTGTCTTACGAGAGAATTTCACCTTCGAAAAAGAAGAGCTTATTTTGAATTTAAGAAAAATCAATGGAATCGTCGCGGTGTTTGATTTCCCTGCCGAAGAATTTGACATGATTGCATATTTAACTAGTTAAGATGAAAAAAACAAAAATAGTAGCAACACTTGGACCTGCGTCTCTGAAAAGAGATGTGCTTAAAAACATGATGTTGGAAGGATTGAACGTGTGTCGATTGAACTTCTCACATGGTTCATACGAAGATCATGCAGGAGCAGTGGAACTCATTCGATCGTTGAATGAAGAACTTGGGTTAAATGTGGCGATTCTTGCGGATTTACAAGGTCCAAAAATTCGTACAAACGAAATGGAAAACAATGGTGTTCCATTAGTAAATGGCGAGGAAATTCTTTTAGTGGTGGATAAGGTGATTGGAAACAAAGAACGTTTTTCCATCAATTACACACTTCTACCAAAAGAGGTAAAAGCAGGAGAACGAATTCTGTTAGATGATGGAAAAATTGTACTAGAAGTTCGCGAAACAGATGGACACTCCACCATTCGTTGTGAGATTATTCAAGGTGGAATTCTTTCTTCTAAAAAAGGGGTTAACTTCCCAAACACGAAAATTTCGATGCCTTCCCTAACAGAAAAGGATATTGCTGATTTAGAATTCGCTTTGTTACATAAAGTCGATTGGATTGGATTGTCTTTCGTTCGTTCTCAAGAGGATATCATCGATTTGAAAGCGAGAATTGCCGCTAAGAATCATCATGCGAAAGTCATTGCCAAAATTGAAAAACCAGAGGCGCTTGAAAATATCGATGCAATCATCGCGGAAAGTGATGGACTCATGGTTGCACGTGGAGATTTAGGAGTGGAAGTTCCGTATCAAACAGTTCCTTCGATTCAGAAAATGTTGATTTCAAAATGTATTTCATCTGCGAAACCAGTCATTGTGGCTACGCAAATGATGGAGTCCATGATTGCTAATTTAACACCGAGTCGTGCGGAAGTAAATGACGTGGCGAATGCCGTACTCGATGGCGCTGATGCCGTGATGTTATCCGGAGAAACTTCCGTGGGTAATTATCCAGTACAAGTCATTGAAACGATGGCAAACATCATCAAAGAAATGGAAAAGCACTCCGCGATGTACAATAAAGAGGAATTGCCAGTTAAAAACAGCGAACGCTTTATTTCCGATTCGATTTGCTTCAATGCGTGTCGTTTGTCTCAGCGTGTGGAAGCTGACGCGATTATTACCATGTCCTTTTCTGGATATACGGCCTATAAAATTGCTTCACAGCGTCCAAATAGTCAAATTTATGTCTTCACAAGCAACCGAAATATTTTAGCGCAATTAAATTTGGTTTGGGGAGTTCGAGCATTTTACTACGATAAACTCATTTCCACGGATCATACCATTGCTGATATTAAGTACTTTATGAAATCTGAAGGTTACTTAAACTTAGGAGATTTGGTTATTAATATTGCTTCTATTCCTTTGGAGGACCTCGGTGCTTCGAATATGTTGAAGTTAAGTTACGTCGATTAAATTACTGGAAAAGTCCATCTCAAAAATAATGCGTAACTTAAAGTAAAGAAGAAGTGAGATGGAAAAAAAATGGATGTTTCAACCCGCAGTTGATGCGGAAGTCGCCACTGTATTAAGTCAACAATTAAAGGTCGATCTGTTCGTCGCTGAATTATTAGTTCAGCGCGGACTCCGCACCGAAATAGAGGCAAGGCGGTTTTTTCGTCCAAGCTTGGATGAACTCCATGATCCATTCTTGATGAAAGATATGGAGGCTGCGGTCAATCGAATCAATGAAGCCATCAAAAATCAAGAAGGAATTTTGCTTTTTGGTGACTACGATGTCGATGGAACCACCGCAGTTGCGCTCATGTACGAGCAATTAACAAAGTTTCATTCCAATGTGCGTTACTACATTCCCGATCGTTACAAAGAGGGCTACGGATTAAGTCAACAAGGAATCGATTACGCTCATTCAGAGAAATGTTCCCTGATTATCACACTGGACTGTGGCATAAAATCGAATGAATTAGTTGCGAAAGCAAAAGAACTGAACATTGATTTCATCATCTGTGACCACCATCAACCGGGTGCAGAATTACCCTTGGGCATTGTACTCGATCCTAAACGAGTGGATTGTTCGTATCCGTTTAAGGAACTTTCTGGCTGTGGTGTTGGCTTTAAATTAATGCAAGCCTTGCACATTGATCATGGCGTTTCGATAGATTCACTTTTCGAAAGCCTCGATTTACTCGCGTTGAGTATTGGAGCGGATATTGTCGATGTGACAGGTGAGAACCGCATTCTTTGTCACCACGGACTCCAACAATTGAATCAACATCCCCGAAAAGCGTTTGAGGAATTATTAATCTTGGCTGGAAAAAAACTCCCACTCAGTTTAACGGATGTCGTTTTTGTGATTGCTCCAAGAGTGAACGCAGCAGGTAGAATCCGAAGTGGAAAAACGGCTGTAGATTGGATGCTATCGTCTAATGATGAAGAGATAAAACAATTGGCGCAGGAAATTCACGATGACAATACTTTAAGACGTACGATTGATCAATCCATTACGGAAGAGGCATTGCAGCAAATTTCCATGGATGCAGAACATCCAACTCAATGTACGAATCTTGTGTTTCAGAAAGATTGGCATAAGGGAGTGGTTGGAATTGTAGCTTCCCGCATTATTGAATCGCATTATCGTCCAACGATTGTGTTAACGGAATCAAATGGACTATTAACCGGTTCTGCAAGAAGCGTAGGTTCGATTAATCTGTATGATGTTTTGGAATCTTGCAAGGAGCACTTAACACAGTTTGGTGGACATCATTATGCAGCGGGATTAACCATGCCGAAGGAAAACTTAATGGCCTTTCGCTTAGCGTTTAACCAGGAAGTAAAACAACGTTTGAACGGCGCTCCATTGGAAGCATTGCAGACCATCGATTTAAGCATCGACTTGAATGACATTCAAACGGTGTGGAATGGCAAGTTGCCACGCATTAAAAAAATCATCGATGCATTTGAACCATTTGGACCCGGAAATATGAAACCGGTTTTTTGTACCAAAGAATTATTTGCAACGGATGCACGCATCCTCAAAGAAAAGCACCTCAAGTTGCGGGTCGTTCAATCGGATTCTAGCTTGGCTTTCGATGCCATTGGATTTAATCTCGCAGACAAAGAAGAGCACACCTTGAAAGGAATGGCTTTTGACATGGCTTACACCCTTGAAACCAATGAATTCAACGGAAAAACCAATTTGCAATTCAACATAAAAGACATCCGTGCGACGGATTCATGAAAATTCCCTTAATTTTGGACACTATGTTTACAGGAATAATTGAAGAAATAGGAGTGATTACTGATATCCAAAAGGAGGCAGGAAACATTCACTTTACCATTGAGTCAAAGTTGAGTGACGAGTTGAAAATTGACCAAAGTGTCGCGCACAATGGTTGTTGTTTGACAGTAGTTGCTTTGAAACCAGGAAGACACACGGTGACGGCTATAAATGAGACCCTACAGAAGACGAATCTCGGTAGTTGGGAACTTGGCTCAAAAATCAATTTGGAGCGCTGCATGAGCTTTAATGGACGCTTAGACGGTCACATTGTCCAAGGACACGTAGATGGATTAGCGCGTTGTGTTTCCATCACGGATGAAGATGGAAGCTGGCGTTATCGTTTTGAATACCATTCAGATTTCGTCACAGTAGAAAAAGGATCAGTCACCATTAACGGGACGAGTTTAACCGTAGTTGATTCTGCGGATGGAGCATTTTCCGTGTGCATTATACCCTATACCTACGAGCATACCAATTTTCATACGCTCGTTGTCGGAGCTGAGGTAAACTTAGAATTCGATATTATCGGAAAGTATGTCGCTCGTTTGATGAACCGTTAATAAAAGTTTAGAGCAATCGTTTGCACATGTGTTTGGTTTTTCAGTACGTCGAATTTCGCTTGTACGTATGTTGGTGGACCAAAGCTTCCCATCGCATTATTTGAAAAGCCGAATCCTTCTGTAGGAATCCCTAACCAATTTTGGTCAATGGTTTGGTTGTTATTTTCATCATGAAAAACGCCAAAAGCATAAGTCCCAGCAGGAAGGCTATCAATCGTAAAGGACATATTTGCACCCGTTGGTATAAAACTAAGCGACTTATATACTTGGTTTGGATCGTTAAAGCTTGCGCTATTGTTATACAAGGCAAAATTGATGGTTCCGTTCATGTTTTGCATACCAGACAAGTCTACTTTGAGCTTTCCTAAGGTATCCACGACCAATAAAGTGTCAACATTTGGAATATTGGTACTCGGTGGCAACGGAACATCCTTTTTGCAGGAAACCATGGATAAGGAAAGGAATATGGAAACGATAAGCAGGTATTTCATTTGACTTTTTTTAAGGAAAGATAATAAATTTCTACTAAATAGTTGTTAAACAAAAAAAGGCGGATGATCACTCATCCGCCTTTTTTATTAAGCTTATTTAATTATTACTTTATACCTTCCTTAGCAAGTGCGGCTATTCCTGCTTTTGCTTGAGCATCATTAGGATCAATTAGTAAGATGATATCATAAAAAGATTTCACTTTTGGTAAATCCTTCGCAGTTGATTTAGTATAGTAATCACATAAGTAACGACAAGCTTCTAACATCATTGTTTTATTCGTAGGTAATGTACGTTCTTCAATTTTTACTAATTCAATGATTTTCTCATAGTAAGGTTGTGCCAACCAACGTTCATTATTCGTGTCTAATCCAATATTTGCAAGAGCTCTCCAGCGATAACCAGGTAAGTAGCTCGGGGATAATTTATTCACATGGGAAAATGCAGTGTCTGCCAATGTAAAGTTTTTCTGACCTATGTAATAAGCTTTGCCTAGTTCAAATTCTTCTGCTGAATTCAAAGTTACCATCTTAGAACGCATGGTGAACACTTCAATTGCTTTATTATACTTTTTAGCTTTAAAATACTTACTTGCAACTTCCCCTGACATTTCTTTTGCAGCGATTTCATTCACAGCAATCGCTTTCTCGTATTCAACAAGTCCGAGTGAATCCATTCCTGCTTTCATTAAAAGCGCTCCTTTGGTTTTGTAGTCCATGTAGCTGATCATGTTTGCGGGAACCACTGCGAAGAAACGAGCGGAAGCTTCTAATCCTTTTTTGATAGAAGTACTATCCATGTTACATTCTAAGTAAGAGAATGCCAACATACGTTCTGTATAGAAGTTAGAGAAGTTCATTGTGTTTAACGTATTTACTTCTGCAATGGCTTCACAGAATTCTTTTGCATTGAAAAGAGCAGTTGCGTACAAATAACGCGCCTCCAAATTGTTGTTTAGGCGTAAATATTTTTGCCAATCTTCGATTGCTGCTTTTTTCTTACCGAAACGCATGTTTAACTCTGCATTCGCGCGGTAAGCTGGCGCGTAAGTCGAGTCGATAAGTTTAGCCTCTTTGTATTTTTGGTTCGCTAATTCTTGATTTTGTGCAGCACGGTAGATGTTTGCTACACGCACAACACCACGAGGAGATTTTGGATTGATGTCCAAAACAGCCAAGTAAGATTTAATCGCCAAACTTGCGTCGTCTGGTGTTTTAGCATAAAGTGCATCACCTTTCAATAAGAGGTTGTCCTCATTTTTTGGGTCTTTTACGATAGCTTCTTCTAAGATCAACAATGCTTGGTCGTAATCTTTTACGTCAGATTTAATGAAAATCTTTGCCATTCCACGGATGACTTCTGCACGTTTTAACTTGTCTTTTTTAGTCAAGGCAAATGCTTTATCAAACTCCACTTTTGCTTCTGGTTTTTTACCATCAATCCAAAGTACGCGTCCTGCAGCAACGAATGGTAACGCACGAAGTTTATCTACTTCGTAACTTTTGTTCCACATCATTTTCGCAGAGTCAACTAATCCTTTGTCAAAATAACAGTCACCGTAGTAAAAGTATAATTCACCATTCATTGGATCCGCTTTCACCAACGCTGCGAAATCTTTAATTGCATCAGCATAACGTTCGTTATCCGTTTTGTAAATCGCATCTTTCAAGGTTTGACCAAATGTCAAGCTGCTTAAAAATGCTGCTCCGATTAAAAATAAGGTTTTCATTTTGTGTGTTTTTTTATGCTAATCAATTTGCTTGCCAAAAATAGCTTTGTTTTATGGTTTGGCAAAAAAAAGCTGTGATAAATGATAGAGATTTATTATTTAGGGCTCATTTGAATCAGTCGAACTGGATTATTCGCTGGAACTAGTTCTGATTTGTGAATGATGATTTGTCCTTTCTCGCCCATCATGAAGTTGACGAATCCAGAATTCAATCCAGCTCTGCTTCCTTTATTGATCATCCAAACATCGCGAATGAGCGGGTATTCTTTGGTGTAGATGACGCCATTTATTGGTTTGAAGGATTCACTTTCTTCGGTGAGTTTTACGTCCATCACGTGAATACCGTCTAAAAAGTTCAGTACTTCAAAATCTTCTTGATTTGAAATCCAATTTAATCCAATGATACCAATGGCATTCTTATTGTTTTTGACATAATTAATTACCTCTTCATTTGATTTGGCAGCAAAAACATTACTAGACAATTTATCCGTTTGAAGCATGTCGGTAATGTAATTGAAATTCGCCGAGTTCATTTGGTCAAACACCACTGAAATGCCTTGTTTGGATGTTGGCCACACACTGTTTTTATCGGTAAGAATTTTTCTAAGTCTTGGAATGCTGATGGTGGTATCTGTATTTTCTGGATTGACAATCAAAGTAACAGCGTCTAATGCAATACGGTCACTGCTCACTTCTACATTTTTGCTTTTCAGGAATTTCTTTTCTGCTTTGGTGAAATCCCTTGTAATAGTAATGGTTTTAACTTGTCCATCAAAAAAGGCTTGAATGATTTTTCCTTCGGGAAGGTATTTTGCCGTGATGTCCGCTTTTGGATTTAAACTTTCAAAAGTCGAAATCGACGTTTCAAATAGCGGTTTAAAAGACTCTTCGACATAGACAACTGCTTTTCCGCGTCCGTGTGTTTCTTTCACGTAGGCAAGTGGATTCTGAGGAGAATCACAAGCAACGAGAGTTCCCATTAGAAATAGGGAAAGAAAAATTTGATGACCTTTCATGAGCGTTCGTTTTGGTGCTTATCTTTTTTAAAATCAGTATATATCCGCGAAAAGCGATAGCTGGCGTAAAGAACAAGAACGACAATGGTCGCGATTCTTTTCCAGCCGTTGAGGTAGGGCAGGATGTCATTGAACGTAAGCATACCTGCAAATAGAATGGCCACGATTACTACGAGTCCACCGGTGATATTTTGAATGATGTTTGTTTTCATATTGACAAAAAAAATCCCCAATCGAAAATTCTATTGGGGATCTATAAATGAGGTTGTTTCTATTGAGATTCGAATCTAATCGGTAGTCGCACATAGGTACGTACTTCTCGACCTGCGTTGGATGCCGGTTTCCATTTCGGCATTTTACTCACAACACGCAGTGCTTCTTTATCACAAGCTGGACATTCTTCCAATTTGGATTCGATCACTGGGTTGGATACTGTTCCATCTTTTTCGACAACGAAGCGAATGATGACACGTCCGTTTACTCCAAGGTCTGCAGCTTCTGCTGGTGGACGAATGTTATCGTTGATAAATTCATCTAACCCTACAAATTCTGCTTCTATTTCTACCCATGTTTCGATAGGTTCAACAGCTGTTTGTGTCAATGCTGGCCCACCTGTTGGCTCGTCTGTCGGCAATTCCCAGCCTTCGTCACCGCCTTCGATGTTTTGATCACCTGCACGTGTATTTTCCAATTCTGCTTGAGTTGGTAGCACATCGGTTACAACATCATCCTCAATCACTGGCGGCAAGAAAGCCGTCATTTGCTCCAATTTTGGAGGTGGTGGAGGTGGAGGTGTTACCGGTGGAGGAACTTCATCTGCCGGTGGTTGTAACGTAAGATTTGTCTTGTTTGCTTTTGGAAGTTCTACCTCTTCTTTCGGCAAGCGTTTGATGAGTTCAGAAATTCCAAACGATAAGGCTGCAAAAAGAACCAAGCCAGCCATAATCATGACCATGCGCTTGTTGTAGCTGCTTCTCAGGACATAAGCACCATAGGCTTTGTTTCTGTGCGCAAAAACGACTTCATTTCTCGTGTTTGATGTTACTTGCTGCCATTTACGGGCAGTTAAATAGTCTAGGAGAGAAAACCCTGTGACTAAAGCAACGATGACATAGAGGACTTGCATACGAATTATTTTTTAAGTTTTTCTTTCATCAACTGCAGTTCTCCTGGTGTAATGTCAACTGGTGCAATTACCCCGATTTCTGCAATTTTTAACTCATCCACAAGATCAATGAAATTCTTACATAACGCTTCTTCATCTGTTTTGATCAGTACTTTCAGTGCTTCTCTCTTGACTCTAAGTGCGTCTAGCTTTTTAAGGTAAGTACTATCGTTAAGTTCTTTGCGTTTTAGTTTTTCATCAAGACCTTGCTTTTTAACTAAAACGTAATTATTTAACTTTCCTAACAATTTTCTTACACTTTTTTCTCCAGTTCCAAAATCAACCTCTTTTAACTCGGTTACGGAACCATCTTTATCGCGGTGATCTTTGTTGTAGTATTCACCTTGGTAATAGAAAATACGGTCTTCAGAAAGAAGGAAGGTAATCCCGTTATTCATTTTAGGACCTTTCTGTTTTTCTGTTTCCTCTACTTTAGCCGGATAAGCCAATGGTAACATTTTGGGCTTGCTAAAAGTGGATGTGAGGACGAAGAATGTCAAGAGTAGGAACGCCAAGTCAACCATAGGCGTCATGTCTACTCGAGTCGAGCTTTTCTTTGCTCTTTTCTTTCCTTTGCCGTGGCCACCGCCACCGCCTTCTGCGATTTCTGCCATGTCTGATTAATTTATCGGAGCGAGCTCCGAAGAAGTTATGAAATTCAAGTTATTTAAGTTCAATTCCCTGAACACATTGATGACGTCTTCCGCTTTTTGGTATTTTGTTTTAGAGTCAACTCGTAAGATGAATTTCGGTTTAAAATCATCCGCCACTGGATTCTCGCCTTTTAGTTTTGCTTCTTCGAACGCTGTTTTTGCAGAGTTTAAAGCGGCAACACCGGCGTAACTAATCCAGTCGTACAATTCATTCGTTTTCGTTGAATCTACTTGAATACCTTTTGTTTGGAATGTAATGCGGTCATCCGCACCTGTATCAATGTAAGAAGGTAATTCTTGCATGGTACAACCAAATGTTGACATGAACGTGAACTTTTCGATTTGCTCTTCAGAAAGGCTCATTTTATATTTACCCATCATGCTCGTAAGCATTTCACGTCTTGCTTCAGCTCCAGACAAGTTAAAGAACACACGTCCTTCTTGGTCAATCGTCACCATAATCACGTTTTCAGGAATAAATTTATCGCTGATACTTGAAGGTGTATTTACCGTAACGGGTTCACTTGCGCGGAATGAAGCGGCCAACATAAAGAATGTAACAAGCAAGAATGCCAAGTCCACCATAGGCGTCATGTCTATGGACGGAGAACTTTTAGGTATTTTTAATTTAGGCATTGCTTGTTCCTTTAAATGTTAGACCAACAATTAGTTTGTTGCGGAGAAATCCTGAACAATTGTGAAGCTTGCTTCGTCGATGCTGTACGTCATTGTATCAATCTTCGTAGAGAAGAAGTTGTACAAGATGATCGCTAAAGTAGAAGCGGTAATACCGAATGCCGTGTTGATCAAGGCCTCAGAGATACCTGTTGCAAGTGCAGCTGTATCTGGCGAACCTTTGGACATCGCAGCAAATGAACGAATCATCCCTAGTACTGTTCCAATCAAACCGATTAAGGTGGCAACAGAAGCACTTGTAGAAAGAACTGCTAAGTTTTTAGAAAGCATTGGCAACTCCAATGATGTTGCTTCTTCTAATTCTTTTTTCAAAGACTCTAATTTTTGCTCTTTCGTTAAGCTAGAATCACCATTGACATGCTCGTATTTCTCAAGTCCAGCACGAACAACGTTTGCCAATGAACCTTTTTGTTTGTCACATTGTGCGATTGCTGCTTTGAAATCTTTTTTCTCCATGTGTCCTTTAATAGACGCGATGAATTTATCTGTATTACCTTTTCCATTTGCCATTAGTAACGTAACTAAACGCTCGATAGAGAAAATGATAATGATTAAGTTAATTGCTACTAGGATTGGTACGATGAATCCACCTTTGTAGATTACCCCATACAAATTACCTTCCATTGGTTCTCCTGTAGGATCGTTGTCAACGAAGTTACTTGGATCTCCAAAAACTTTACTGTAAATCAATGCTCCTGCTACTAATGCAATAGCAATAGCGAGAAACGAAACGATTGCTGAAAATCCTCCTGCCGTCTTTTGGTTTTTGTTCATGATAAATAGATTTTAGTGTTTCTAATTTTTAAATTTTTCGAATGCCAAATATATAAAACTTTTGTTAGTTCCTAAACTATCCTATCAACAGAAAGTTTCGTATTTCCTTCATTTTACTGATTTTTTTATCCAAATTCACTTATTCAGATGCTTTAACGTCGAAAATCCACAATTCTAACAAAAAAAACTTAACAGAATCTTAACCTTGGTTGATTTCGTTGAGACAGGAATTTGTTGGAAAGAAAAAAGCCCCAACATATTCGTCGGAGCTTTTTTTTTCTTGAGGTCTCAAGCAGATTCGAACTGCTGTAGACGGTTTTGCAGACCGGTGCCTAACCGCTCGGCCATGAGACCATCAGGGTTGCAAAAATATGAAAATTCTGCTAATTCGAGCAAATTAATCGAATTTCATTATCTTTTTTGACAACAATTTATTGCCAATTCTAGCGGAAACGTAGAAAAGTCCGTTTGATACTTGGTCTCCTTGGTCATTGTTTCCATCCCAATAGAGGTCTTGAACGCCATTCAGATTGGTTAATTTTCGAATTAATTCTCCCGATACCGAATACACATACACTTGGTCATTGATGCTAAGCTCTTCTGGTAAATGAATGTTGCAGCCTTTGTTGAATGGATTTGGGAAAACTTGTATGGAACCTTCTTCATTTGGAATGTACTCGCCAACACTTGCACTCACAAATTGATTCAAGTCGTAGGTTTCATCCCCATTTTGATAGGGCATGTAATGAAAGTAAACAAGAAACATTTCATCTGTTGTGTTAAATCCACTGTAGACATTTTGAGGTGGATTATTGGGATTGTTCAGGTTATTCAGGGTATTGTCAAAGGTTGCTTCTCCCTTGAGTTTGTAGCCCGTTGGGACTTTCTGGATATGTTGGAAAAAATAAAAATCTTGCCACATGAAATCCCATTTCGGCACATTGATGAACGGAATGGTATCCAAGTTTTGCTTGTATGCATATGCTTTAATGTTTTTACCGATTAAATGCATGTGCGGAAAAACGGAAAGAATGGAATAGTTGGATGGAAGTCCTGCTCCACTCGGTGGGAATTGAGCGGTCAAAGACGTTTCTTGATTGGCGGGCAGCGAAAAGTTGTTGTTCGCTATGAGTGGTCCTGCAGAGACTTGCCGGACTCCAGTCGTGCCAACCGGATAAAAATGGATGATGACCTTGGTGCTATCAAAAGCACCGTAACTTCCCATGGGATAATGCATGGCAAAGTAAATGCTCGAACCTGGACCAATATCAATTCCAAGTTTCAATGGGTCTACAGAAGGCAAGATCATCGGAGTTGCCCCAGGTGTATATCCCGTAATTAATTTTGTTGAGGCATTACTCGGACTCGCACAATTTCCATCGAGCGTGTCTGTACTTTCGATACTTGTTGGATCGACAAACACTAACGCATGATGGACAATCTCTCGATTTCCAGGAATTACCTCAACGGCTTTGATGATTCTGTTTTGTGTGAGATTAGTTGGGATAGCAAAGCAAACGTAATCGTCGTGTGTTGTTGCTTTACTCATGTACGTTGGAATTTGAACGGTCAAATCTCCATTCCCTAGGAAAGAACTGTTCGTATAAACTGGCGGGGGAGGAGTAGCTGCCGCATTTCCCTCCGGAAAACCAAGGTCTAGCCACGTTAAAATGGTCGATTTCTCCGTCGCGCTTAAGGAACGATTGTGTAAATATTGTTGGTAGTTGTTATCCGGTGGCCATGGTGGCATTTCATTTGTGTTGATGCATTGATAAACCAAGGATGCCATCGGACTGACATCATTAAAGGTCATGAGTGACAGTGGAGCTGCTCCACCTGGATGATGACATTTCGTACACTTATTGTAGAAAATTTGCGCTACTTCCCCGCTCCATGTTTGTGCCGATACATTCGTGAATAGGTAAAAAGTGAAGCTGAGGATAAAACTAATTTTTTTCATTGCAATGATTAATGTTGAATAATAAATGGTCTCATATGTTCTTGTCCGTTGGATAAACGAAGGGAAACAAAATAGGTTCCGTTTGGCAAAAAGCTAAAATCAAATTCCTCTTGCTGAACCGATTCCATGAATAAATGTGTTTTGCCTAACAGGTCTGTGACATGCAGTTGATCAATTTGAGCACCGTCCACGGAGATGTATAATTGTCCCGTACTCGGATTTGGATAAATATTCAAGGACCATTGATCCTCTGTTAATCCAGATGTTGAACACACTTCGTTGACAGGACTTCCATCACAGTAATTAATCGCGTAAAGTGTTACTGTCTGGAGTGGATTATTTGCTGGTTGAAGCGCCGTTTCGGTACAGCCTAATTGTTTCACTAAAAAGTCGCGCACGAAACGAATGCTCGTATCCATGTAAGCAGCGTTGCTTAAGTATGGAACATGCGGCGCTCCAGGGAATGTGTAAAATTGATTTTCAACTCCAATGGCACAAGCACGTTCGTGAAGCATTCGACTTCCGTCTAGGTACATTAATGGCGTACCTGGATTCACGACTCCACGGTTGTATTTGACTGTTCCGTCAGCTGTTCCGTGGAAGGAACAAAGTGGAACATCTCCAGCTTCTAACCAGCTGTATCTAGCCAATGCGCCACAACCGTTTATCACGGCGTGAACTTTGGTCGAATATCCCGGATTCCCACTGTTACCTTCTAGTCCACCAAGCGTATTGATGGTGCTTGCATTCAAATAATCGGAAATCTCGCATGGATCATCAAGGTAAGCCACGTGTAAAGCTGTAATGGCACCAGCAGAACTTCCACCGATGAAAATGTGATTGGTGTCTACTTTGTAGAGATTTGTCGTTTGACAGTCCTTGTAAAAATACCGAATAGCGCCTTTTAAATCTTGAACAGCACGAACCACTGCTTTCACTGCGTTAGCAGAATCAAAAGGAAAGAATCCAAGGCGGTAATCGATGCTTGCGCAGACATATCCTTTTTTCGCAAAGCTTTCGGACCACGTTTTCACATCATTGTCCGTTTTTGACCCACCGATAAAACTTCCACCGTGTACCCAAATAATCAAGGGTCTAGCAAGTTCTGTATCGCCAGTTGGCTCGTAAAAATCGAGTTTCAATTGATTATTTGCACCGCTCCACGTATTGTTTTGTCCATAGATGATATCGCTTGTCACGGTAAAGTTTGTGAAAACGTCATTCGCATATCGACCACTGCTACAAGGCGATTGAGCGTAACTCGTTAAACTGATGAGGATTGTTAAAATGAAGGTAATTTTTTTCATAGTTACATGGTGTTTAAGGGAAGCGGACTCCATCAAATTTATTGGCGTTCACTTCGGGGATTGTTGAATGGTATTTTTGGTTAATGGCTTTAATGAAAGCGTTGGCAAAATGGGCGTTCCCACGTGGATTCAAGTATATTCCATCTAAAGAATACGCTCCTCCAGAAACGAATTTCGAACTCATGCTCACTCCGTTGTAGGAGAATCCATCTGTTAAGTTTGAAACGAATTGATCCGTATTTACCAGGGCGAGGTTATACGTTTGTGCCATTTGATGAATGAAATTATTGTAGGATTGGATTCTTCCTCTTAATACGGAAAGTTCATCAGCATCTAATATAAATTCATCGCGTATGGGAAAAAGGACACCCATTTGATTGCATTTTACGGAGTCCAAGGGTAAACTAAGGAGTAATAATTCTGAGGATTGAATCTGACGAACGGCAAACATATTCGCACTTGAATCAACCATCATGAATGGATTTGCCCCCAATTGGAAGTAATATCCAAGTGGATTATAGATGCTGTTCAGCGTTCCAACGTTGCTATTGTCTAATGTTAATCCGTTCCATGGAATGGTTGTGAAATAAGGCATTTGACTGACGTCTGGAATGGTTGCCAACGCACCTTTTGCACCGTTTGCGGTTAAATTCTGAACGACTTGCTCGTAGTTTTGTTGAAATTGAAGATCCGAAGGCAAGGTTTCATGAGTCCCGCCAGATTTAGCGTAATCCAAAACGTCTTCCAGTCCGATGTACAATTGAAAAAACGTGGCATTTTGCGCGAGTAACTCATCCAGTAAACTTGTGTTTGGAGATGCGCACATGCGGTTATAAAAAGGATTTGTTCCTGCCAAGCTTGCATTTGTAAATTGATTTAAACGCAGTCCAGGAATACCAAAAACGGTAAATGGATAGTTGGCGTCGTAACACGATTGACTGATGCTGCTTAAATCTCCGGTGCTAGCATCTCGGATAGGTGATAACGAAACCGTTCCTTGACAATCGGTTTTATATCCCAAATGCAAAGGCGCGAGTCCGGTGGTACTGATTCCGATGGAGGCACTATTTATCCATGGGATATTTGCTGGATTGGAACCAATTAATTCAAATTGTCCGGCTAGAATATTCGCTAACGAATTTTGCTGACCTTGGTATTGGAGCCCATCATCCATATAACCGCCCATTTGTCCGTCACCGATAAAAATGATTTTTGATACATCAAGTTCACCTTTCGAAGGAAGTGGACTTTTGACTTTTGGTTCGCAGGAAAGCAAGCCCAATGCCGTAAAAATAGTTAGTAGGAAGAAGTGACGTTTATTCATTACCAACGATAGTTTAAAGAAATTCCCGGCGCGAGTGCAATGGAAGTGAATGTGCCGTTCAATTGTGTTTCTAGATTCTTATCGCTTCTACGCATGCGTGTCACATACAATGAAGCATCGAAAGAAAAATGTTCGTTCGCACGAAAACTGAGTCCAGTAGTGCCATAAAGTCGATTTGCATCGGGTGTTTCCGGTGTGACAAATCCTGATTGAACAGGGGAGAAGCCAAAGCCACCACCAAAGCGGAAGGTCCATTTTTGTGAAGTGGTATATGCTGCTCCGCCACGGAATGCAAAAATACTTTCGTAGTTTCTTGCGGATTTTGTGTCGCTCAATGCGCTGGTGTTTTGAGCATAATCGAAGGCTAGTGTGTCATATACTTTCCAGTTTACGCGGTTTAGGTCCAGCACAAAAGTCCATTTTTTATTCGCGCTAAAACTAAGTCCGAGTGTAAGTACACTTGGCAAGGGAAGTTGGCTAGAAAAAGTTCCATTCGGAAAACTTGAGGACAATGCGTTTGGAACGATGAAGGTTGCATTTCCATTATCGACAGACATAGAGACTTTTGACCGGTAGGTTAATCCCATGGAAAATCGTTCGTTCACATGGTAAAGAATGCCTGCGTTGTATCCAAAACCAATGGCTTTTCCTGCGAGTTCAGCATGGCCATAAATTCCTAGGCTGTCTTGAACTGGAATATCTTTCTGTAGGTTCACGCTTCCTTTACTGATGACAAATCCAGCGCCAATTCCGAGTCGTTCACTGATGCGATAGGAAAAAGTCGGTTGGATGAAAATGGCTTTTAACGAAAGTCTAGTGAGTGCGAAACGTCCAATCCAATTCGGTTCCCACTGCACCGTGCTCCCAAAAGGTGTGTAAATAGCTAGTCCGAATGAAAGTGGTTCCAAAGATTTTTTACATCGGTAAAGTCCGTAGGCAGAAAAGGGAGTTCCAACAGGATTTTGCGTGCGATAACTCGTTTGTGTTGCTGAATCAGTGTAAAGGACATGTGCAAAAATGGGCGTTCCAGCGAGGTTCACTTCTGATTTATTCGCAAAAGCACTCGCCCCCGGATTAAAAAACAAACTGGAAGCATCTACATTTAATGCTGTTCCCGCGCATCCCATTCCTTGTTGTTTTTGTCCCTGAAAATTGACTTGAAATCCTTGTGCATACGACGAGAATGCGGCTGCAAGAACAAAGGACAAACACGAAATATTTAAGAAAGATTTCACAATTATAAGCTTGGGTTGTACCAAATATATTAAATTTAGTCGAACAAATCTTAATCCTTTCAAATGAAACAACTTAGTATTATCCTTATCCTCATGTGTTTGTTTCAGACAAGCCAACTTTTTTCTCAAGACAAACCAGCATATGTCATTTACACCGCCAATGGTAAGAAAACAACATTTGAAAAACTAGTTGAATCCACCGAAAATAAAGAGCTTGTTTTATTTGGAGAGTTTCACGATAATCCAATTTCGCATTGGTTGCAATTGGAATTAACGAAAGAAATGTATGCGGAAGTTGGCTCAAACTTGCAATTGGGATTTGAGATGTTTGAGCAGGACCAACAGGAGTTACTTAGTCAATATTTACTCGGGAATTTAACAGCGAAGCAGTTTAAAGATACGATGCGGCTTTGGCCAAATTACGAAACGGATTATGCGCCAATCATCGACTTCGCCAAAACGAATAAATTATTTTGTGTGGCGTCCAATGTGCAGCGAAAATATGCGTCACTTTTGTTCAAAAAGGGACGAAAAGCTTTAGACACCTTAAGTTTGACGATCAAATCGCAAATGGCGCCGATTGATTTCATCGTAGACACGGCGCTTTCTCAATACAAAGAAGTTTACACAATGGGTGGACATATGGGTGTAAACATGGGTATGAACATGGTGGAGTCGCAAGCATTTAAAGATGCAACGATGGCACAATTTATCATGGCGAATCCGGGAAGAAAAGAAGGAAGTGTTCATTTGCATTTTAACGGAGCCTTTCATTCCGATTTCCACCAAGGAATTTTGTGGTATGTTCAACAAAAACAAGTAAACATTCGTGTTTTAACCATTTCCACGGTCACACAAGAGGATGTACGTAAACTGGACAAAGAACACCTTGGACGCGCAGACTTTATCATTTGCGTTCCGGAATCAATGACCCGAACGCATTAAGGTTTTCTAGATACCGAAGTAACTTTTGACGAAATAGTTCCTTGAACTGTTTGTGTTTCGAGTTCTGCATCCACGGGAATGAGTACATGTTCATCAATCGCTTTTCCATTGATTCGCGTGATGCTGTAACCACGTTTGAGTACATGAATAGGATCTAAAAAATGTACTTTTTCTTCCAATTGCTGTAATTTTTGCGTTTGTTTTTCCAAGAAAAATTGAACTTGAGGTTTCAAGCGCGTTTCTTGGTTTTCAATCGATTGTTGGTGCTTAACCAATTGACTTCTGCTTTGATGCTGTACTTGAAATTGGAGGGATAAAAAACGTTCCTTCGCATTCCGGACTCTTTTTTGCACCACTTGGGTGAGTCCATTTGCTCGGGCAACGAGTTTCTGGTGTTTCATCGCGAGTAAACGCTCGCTTTCTAGGAAAAGTTGTTGAGTGAGTTGTTGAATTTCCAAGTCAAATTCCCGAAACGTCATGACCAAGAACTCAGCAAGTTTTGTTGGCGTGATGGCATTTCGAAAGGCTACCAGCTCGGCAACGGTTAAATTCGTGGAGTGTCCAATACCGGTGAGTACTGGAATCGGGAAAGAGGCAATGGATTTACACAGATCAAAATGATTGTAACAGGTCATTCCGACTTCGGCACCACCACCACGGACGATCACGACTACATCAAATTGGTCAATATTTTCTTTGATTTTTTCCAAGGCATTGACAATCGAATTCACTGCTAGGTCGCCTTGAACGTAGGCTTCGAAAAGTGTCGTCTCAAAGAAATAATTGTATGGATTTTCTTGCAGAACTTGGTAAAAATCTGATAGTCCTTTACTCGAATCCCCAGAAATGATGGCAATTCGTTTTGGTAGCAGTGGAAATTCTTTGGATTGATTCGAATTGATTAATTGAAGAGCTTCTAGTTTCTTCAAGGTTTCCTCACGTTCGCGCTGTAATTCACCGAGAGAGTAGGAGGGATCGATGTCTAAAATTTGGAGTGTGAGTCCGAAGGTTGGGTGGTAATTTATTTTCACCAGAAGCAAGAGGTTTTTGCCATCTTGGAGTGGTTCTTTCACGACACGAATAAAGGCTTCATTGATTCGTTCGAGCTGTTGCTTCCATATAGTCCCCGTAATTTGAGCGACGATTTTCCCGTCTTCCTTTTGAACCAGTTCTGGAAATGCATGTCCACTAGGGTAGCGATTCATCTTATGCATTTCTGCTTTCACCCAATAATTCGTTGAATACCGTTCCTCGATGGTCTTTTGAATAGACTGAACGACTTGTTTAAGTGTGAAGACTTGTTTTTCGGATGAACTCATGTTGAAAGCACTGGGAAATAAAGGTAGGAATAAAATCCGGCTAATTATTTCAAAGGAATGCCACGTGAGCTTACTGGACCTGTATTTTTACTTTTCTCCATGGTTAAGACGAACGTTGTTCCGATTCCGACTTGACTTTTCACTTGGATCGATTGACCGTGAGATTCGACGATGTGTTTTGCGATGGCGAGACCTAGTCCAGATCCTCCTTCGTTTCGGTTTCTACTTTTTTCCACGCGGTAAAAGCGTTCGAATAAGCGCGACAGGTGATGAGGTTCAATTCCCGGACCATCATCTTTAAACTCTAGCAGGTAGTGATCATTAATATCCAAAATGGAAACAAGTAAAATCCCATTATCCTTTCCGTATGAGATGGCATTAGAAATCAAGTTTGTGAATACTTGTCCGAGTTTATTTCGGTCAGCGTTTACATATTTTGATGTAAATGTTTTCTCAAAAAGTAATTGGTAATTTTTTTCTTTGGCGATGAGTTCGAATGAATCGAAGGATTCTTTCAATAATTCTATGATGTCAAATGACCGAATTTCGAGACGCAGATTCTCCGTTTCCATGCGCGTAATTTGATCGAGGTCTTCCAGAATTCCTGTAATGCGATCTGTTGATTTCGATGCTCTTTCTAGAAAAGCTCGATTGACCGTTGGATCTTCTAGTCCGCCATCGAGTAGGGTGAGCAAATACCCTTGAATTGAAAATACGGGTGTTTTAAGTTCATGGGCTAAATTGCCAAGAAATTCTTTTCGGAATTCGGCTTGCTCTTTAAGTTTAGAGATTTCAATGCTGCTATTTTCTTTCCACTCTGCCACATTCTTTTCGGCGTCCTCCATGAGGGAATCAATGGATTTAGCGAAGGTGATGTTCTCTGGTTGTTTGATCTGAATCGATCGGTAGATGAGGGAAAGTCGGTATTGAATAAATCCTTTTAGCAGGAAATAGAAAACGAGGTAAGCAACTCCACCAGAAAAAACAGGAATAGCAATGATGAGGTTTGTACTCAAAGTAAGGATGCTATTATGAACAAGGAGGGTAAATAGGAAGCTCAAGAGCATGAATGCTAAACTTCCGTAAAAAATTAAAATGCTTGGTCTTGCTGTTTTCATTTATCCTTGAAGGTATATCCGACACCTTTTATAGTGCGAATATAGTCATCTCCAAGCTTTTCACGCAATTTTCTGATATGAACATCGATGGTTCTTTCACCAACAATGGTTTCATTCCCCCAAACAACTGAAAGAATTTGATCCCGATTAAATACCTTTCCGGGTCTGCTGGCAAGTAATTCGAGGAGTTCAAACTCCTTTTTGGGTAATGTCAAAGATTCTCCGTTTACGATCACTAGGAATCGGTCTCGGTCAATTTGAATGGTTGATTCAATATGTTTTTCCGAATTCTTTGTTCTTCTGAGCAAGGAATCAATTTTACTCAATAACAATCTTGGTCTGATGGGTTTATTGATGTAATCATCCGCTCCTGCTTCAAAACCTGCGATTTGAGCGTAGTCCTCGGTGCGCGCAGTTAAAAAAGCAATTATAGGTTGGTTTAGATTTAAGTCCTTTCGAATGATTTGACAGGTTTCAATTCCGTCCATCAAGGGCATCATCACATCCAACAGAATCAAGGATGGATTTATTTGTTGAACAATGCGCAAGGCCTCTTGTCCGTTTGAAGCCACATACACTTTAAATCCCTCTTTACGGATATTGTAGGAAAGGAACTCAAGAATATCTGGTTCATCATCAACGATTAAAATGGTATGTCCTTTCGCGTTTTCCATAGGGATAAAAAAAGGCTGCTAAACCGAAGTTTAGCAGCCGTAAGTGAGATTATTTTTGAATCATTAATTTCTGATTCTCAGAACCGTTTGCGTTAGTCAAACGAACTGTGTAGAATCCAGAAGAAAGAGTCGTTACATTGAAAGAAACATTATTTGTTCCAATTTCGATGGATTGATTCTGTGCAATAACGCGACCAGTTGCATCGATTAATTCGATTTGGATAAGGTCATTTGTGTTTTGTTCAAAAGAAACGTTTACTGTTTCGTTAGCTGGATTCGGGAAGATTGTCAAGTTTGAGCTTGTTTCAACTTCGTTTAATCCAACTGTTACATCAACTAAGAAGATTGTTGTATCAGTACAGTTACCATTGATCGCTGTTAACACTACTGTGTATGATCCGTTCACAGCATAAGCGTGAGCTGGTGCAGTAGCAGATGAGTTTGTGAAGTCACCGAAATCCCAAGAGTAAGAAGTAGCTCCTGTTGATGTATTGGTAAAAGTCGCAACGTTTCCAACTAATGTCATTGTTCCAGCTGCTGTTGGAGTTGCATTGAATGTTACTGTAATTGGAGCAGAAGCACCAACACCGTTACATGCATTTGCATTTGTTGTTACCACGTTTACGTTAGTTGCAGTTGCTGTTACATCGATACTTTGAGTCGTAGCACCTGTTGACCATAAGTAGCTATCCGAAGTTGAAGCGGTAATTGTTACCACATCTCCTTCACAAGCTTGAGTTGCTGTTGCGTTGATTGTTGGAGCTGGAGCGTTAGAGACGTTCACGGTAGTTGCAGCAGAAGTTGCAGCACATCCGTTTACATCAGTTACCGTTACGGAGTAAGAACCAGAACTAGTTACGGTAATGGAAGATGAAGTAGCTGTTGTCGACCAAACGTTTCCAGTTGTAGCACTTGAAGTCAAGTCAACTGAACCACCCGTACAGAATGTTGTTGCTCCATTTGCAGTAATCACAGGTGTTGAAGGTAAAGCGTTAACAGTAACAGTAATTGCGATACGTTGACTTTCGTCATTGTTTACGTTAGCTTGACTTACATAATACGTAAATGAACCAGCAGTTGTCGTTGCAGGAGTTGGAGCAGTTGTCGTAAATGTTCCACCTGTTGATTGTGTGTACCAACGTAGTGTGTTACCTAAAGAAGCATTTGCTGTTAAAGCAGAAGCAGTAGCTCCAGCACAGTATGTGTATGAAGCTGCACTTGTTGTTGGAATGGCAACGCTATAGAATTTAGCATTCATGAAGTTCGCGCCTGATCCAGCAACTGAAGAAGCACCTAAACGAGCATCTGGTGTAACACCCAATGCAGGAAATAAATTCACCCAGTTGATTTGAGCAATTGTTTGTGTCGAGTCATTTCCATCAGCACCCCAGAAAGAGTTGTAAAATGCAGCATTAGAAGCCGCACCACCGCTTGTTCCAGCGTTGAAGATTGTATTGGTGTTGTTTGCGTAGTTTACTGTGTTGTTGTGTGCGAATACAAGTGTGTCTCCGTTTACATTATTTACTACAGGTGTTCCTTCAATAGAAAGACCTTTTTCCCATCCAGTTGTTAATGTATTGAATACAGACGTAGCTGTATTTCTTCTTAAACGGAAAGATTTTTCGAATTTCTCACCAATTGGCAAAGCAATGGTTCCATTTCCTTTTGGACCAACGATGGTACCATTAGAGAAAATTGGAGCTGTTTTCGGTTGAGCGGTTGATCCAGCTGCATCGTTATCTGATTCAAATGAATTAGAATCACCAGGAGCATCAAACATGTCTTTGTCACGAATGGACAAGAAGAATTGAACTTTTCCTCTGTAACCAAAGTCTGTATCGAAATCATCATCTAATCCTCTGTAGGCTATGATGTGTTTACAGTTTACTGTTCCACCAAACCACTCGTATGAATCATCTCCACTGAAAGAAACTTGAACGTTATCTACCACTGTACCGCTTCCTACTGAACCAAAAGTAATTCCGTTTACTTCTTTGTTTGGCTCTAGAGCGATACCAGCGAACTCAATACGAACGTATTTAATGATTCCTGAATTATCTGTATCAAAGTTTCCACCGAATTGTGTATCTGTTGTTGGAACAATACCTTCAATGTTTGCGACACCACCTGGTTGGTTGTTTTTCGCAAGACCTAAGATAACAAGTCCACCCCAGTCACCTTCGTTACGAGCACCAACGGCTTCATTTGAAGTAAATACGATTGGGTTACTTGCTGTTGCGTTTGCGTTAATTTTCGCTCCGCGTGTAATGATTAATGTTGCTTGTGTTAATTTATCACCACGAATAATTGTTCCTGGTGCAATCGTTAACGTTGCATTATTTTTAACATATACTTTATTCTGTAATAAAACTACACCACTCCAAGTTGTATTGGTTGTGATATCAGTAGAAACAGTCGTTGTTGTGGCTGGATAAACTGTGTTTTCAGGGTCGAAGTTCGTCCATCCTGATGTCCAGTCAGTAGCCGGTGTGTTGTCGGTTACCGGAAAGGCACCTTTGTAGTTGGTCACAGACCAAAATGCATCTTGCGCACTTAACATAGTGCTCGCAAGTAATGCTGCGCAGAGTAAATAACTTTTTTTCATAATTCTTAATTTTTTTTATCGAGACAAAGTTCCGATGGAATCAAAGGCCTTACGTTATTGGACCCTTAATTCTACTTTAAGAGTTTGTTAAGGAAATTGTTTCAATGTTAACAAACAAAAAAAAGCGACCTAAGCCGCTTTTTATAAATAGATCGTTAACAGGGAATTAGAACTTGTATTTCAAAGACAAACTAACTGTTTGACCAAATGTAATTTCTTGCCAAGCGCTGTCTACACCCTTGTCATATTTTTGATTTTTATTAATGTCTTGGAAGAATACTAAATCTTGAGCCAAGGCATCTTTCACATTTAATTTCACTTCATATTTATCCTTGAATGTTTTAGAGATCTGGAAGTCTAATACATTTCGGCCATTTTCCCAAACGCTTGGTTCTTGAATACTTCCTGCGATGGCAATGCGTTGTCCGACTAGGTTGTATGATAAACTCACATTCAATGCATTCTCATTCGAGTAGAAAATACCCGCGTTAATAATGAACGGTGATTGTCCTTGCATTGGTCGAGATGAGTTAGGATATTCTTCTTGTCCGGATACATCACTCAAATCAACTTGAGAATGAATAAGCGAAGCGTTGGTGTAGAACGTAAAGTTTTTCCAAAATGAGCTTGTGTCTTTGCTCAAGAAATCCAATTTCATTCGGTATTCAATCTCCGCTCCGTAACTTTTAACGGCACCAACATTTCGGTAGTATAATTCTGGTGTTCCGGAAGTACCTGTACGCAAGATTAATTCGATCGGATTTTGGAAATCTTTATAGAATCCAGAAGCACTAATCACTTGTCCTTCACCAGGAAAGTATTCTAAACGCGCATCGTAATTATTAATAAGTGCGCGTTGTAATTTTGGATCTCCGGATGTTAAATTGTCATTTAAGAAGTTATAAAACGTAAATGGTGCAAGTTCACGGAATTCAGGACGAGACAATGTTCTTGATGCACTTGCTCTGAATTGGAAGCGTTTTGTGAAGCTATATGTTAAGTTGATGGAAGGTAAAATGTCCACAACTGTTGTGTCGAGGTCTTTTTGGGCGTTAGAACCGAATTCAATGTAGTGGAATTGTTGGTTGTACGATTCCAAGCGAGCACCAGTTACGATTCTTAATTTACTGAATAGACGTGCATCGACCATTGCGTATCCAGCATTTAAAAAGGATGATGCCTGGTAGCTATCATCTACATTTGTTCCTTCTTCTAGTTTGAATCCACCTTGACCATCAGCCATTAACCCAAGATTTTCAGCTCCGAATATTTGATCTTCAGGTAAAAGAAGTAGGTTTGAGTTGAAGCTTGAACTTCCTGTTGGGTCTAATTTACTGAATCCAAGGTTTCGTGCGTCGAATGAACGTGTTCTGTATTGATGCATTCCACCCGCTTTTAAGAAATTTTTTGAATCTTCATTTCCAAGTTGGTAAGAACCGTCATATCGTCCGCTGTAGATGCGCTCATCTAAATTAGACCAGAACATGTTTCCGGCACCTAATGTAGAAATATCATTCGCTTGAATCACGGCAAAGTAAGGCAAGGTTGTATCTACCTGTTGGTAAACCGTTCTTCTTAGGAAAGGAATTTGACGAGAAATGTCGCTGATTCCAGTATTCCAAGAAACTTTGATTTTTTCTTTGATGCTGTGGTTTCCAATTAACTGAGTACTTAAAAGGTTGTTCTGAGTATACCAGATATTCGTAGATTTCTCATTATAAACTGATTCTACGTCCATGTCGCGTTTTCCAGTTCTTGTATTCACTTTGTCATCTGCGCTGATTGAATAAAGTGTTTTCAATTGAATGTCATTTTTTGGATTCAACTGATATTTCAAATTAAGCATCCCTGTATTTAATACGGATTGTGTATACGCACTGTCACGTAATTCATTCTTCGTCACAACTCCTGTCGCTTGCTCCTCAAATTCTCTTCTCGTTACATAATTGAACTGAAAGTTATTGGTGTAAGAGTAAGCAAAAACGTAACCGAATTTTTGTTTGTTTTTTAAGGTAAACATATTTCCAATGGAATATTGTAAACTTAAATTAGGCATTGCCGTCATGTTAATTGCGCCCCATGAGTTTGGAATAGATTTCGCGAAAGCAGCCTTTTGGTCACTTGTTAATGCGTTAAATTCAGCCGTGGATGGAAGTCCTTCTGGTAATTGACGCGTATTCGATCCCAAACCGAAAATGTCTGAGTTTCCACTCGCATACGTTTTGAAGTTTTTGAAGGTAGATAGGGTGTTATAAGCACCACCAATTTGGATGTTTTGAAAGGCCTCATCACGTGGCTCTAATGTTTTGATATCAATAACTCCGCCGGCAAATTCTCCAGGAAGTTCAGGTGTTGCGCTTTTCATGACAAAAAGGTTCTCCAACATGTTGGATGGGAAAATATCGAATGCAAAAGCTTTACGATCACTTTCGGTACTTGGTAATGATGCGCCATTTATTAAGGCGAAGTTGTATCGGTCACTTAATCCACGTACAACAACAAATTTATTATCCTGAACACTTGCCCCACTGATACGTTTAAAGACATCTGATACACGCGCATCTGGTGTTTTGATAAAGGTGTTTTTGTTGATTCCGTCTACAAGTCCACCTTGATTCAACTGCATTTTAGTAATTTCCGCATCTCCTTTCGGCTTTGTCTGAAATTTAACCCTCACATCTTTTTCTGTTTTGGTTGCGTTGTCCATGTCAACATTCACCTCAGTTTCCCCCCCAGATTTAACGATGATGTTTTCCACTTTTTGAGACGTATAACCCATGTATCGCACTTCCATTGCATAGGTTCCTGGTTCAACAGAAGGGAATGAGAATGCACCGGTAGCATCGGAAATAGCCAGTTTGTTAACTCCCATCAACATAACTTTGGCAGATTCTATTGGATTGTTAGTGTTTTTATCCTTAATCACTCCAGAGATGCTTCCCGATTGAGCAAGGGAAATGAGTTGAATAGAACTGAAAATTAATAAGGTAAAAAAGCGAAAATAGGTCATCATAAATCGGGTTTAATTCACGATGCAAAGGAACGCCGACACTTTAATCCGTAAATTAATCAAAAGTTAAGGTTATGTTAATAGAATGCATACAACAATTAACATTTCCTTAATATGAAAAAAGGAGGGTCGAAACCCTCCTTTTCTTTTCACTTTCTCGATTGGTTCTTTTTAATCGAACACCACCTTCATTTCCACACGTCTGTTTTTCTGACGTCCTTCTGGTGTGTCATTTGGTGCAATAGGTTTTGTTTCACCAAAATACAGTGTGTTTATGCGTGTAACATCGATTCCTTGTGTAACGAGGTACGCTTTCACTGCTTCAGCACGTTTTTTGGAAAGTAACATGTTTGCTGTGTCGTCACCTTGACTATCGGTATGTCCAGTAATTTCTAGTTTCCACGTTGGTTTTTTCTTCAAGACTTCAGCTAACTCACTTAAAGATACTTTCGACCCCTCTAAAATGACGTCTTTTGACACTTCAAACTCTAAGTTGTCAAATGCTGTTTTCAATACTTCAATGATGGCTTGTTCAATCACAGGACACCCTTTGTTTGATTTTGGTCCAGGTGTGTTTGGACAATCATCGTCTTTGTCAAGAAGTCCATCTTTGTCACTGTCTTTATACGGACAACCTTTGTTTGCGGCAGGACCGGCTAATGTCGGACATTCATCATCTTTGTCTAAGATTCCATCGTTGTCTCCGTCTTTGTATGGACAACCACGATTTTCTTGTGGACCAGCGACATCTGGACATTCATCGATGAAGTCATAAACTCCGTCAGCGTCTTTATCCGGACACCCTTTGTTTTCTTTTGGTCCAGCATTGTCAGGACACGCATCCTCCGCATCTGGAATACCGTCAGCATCGCGATCTGGACAACCTTTGAGTGCAAGCAAACCTGCAACGGTTGGACAAGCGTCCTCAGAATCGATGATTTTGTCTCCATCTGTGTCTGGACAACCTTTGTATTCTTTTAATCCAGCAACATCTGGACACGCATCTTTTTTGTCGATGATTTTATCTCCGTCTGTATCTGGACATCCCTTGAATTCAGCCGTGCCAGGTTCATTGATGCACTCATCATCTGAATCAGGAATTCCATCATTGTCTGTATCCGGACACCCTTTAAATGCCCAGGTTCCTGGAACATCTTTACACTCGTCTTTTCGATTCGAAACCTTGTCGTTGTCCTTGTCTTTTACTCGGTGATACAGGATTGGAAAACGTGCACCAGCATACAATTCAATTCCACTTACGTCGTTTTTCGCCAAAAGCGTTTTCATATCGGTAATTCCTATGATGAGTGGTCCGATACGCGTTGCTAAACCATATTTCATTCCACTGTATTGATTCATAGAAATAGGCATGTAAACACCGAAGTATGGACTGTCAAAACTAGGAGTGATGGAGAACTGATTCGCCGTTTTCACTTTGGTATCCTTTCCTTGCGGGATTACATTCACCATGGAAGTTGCGTTGATGTAGAATCCTTTCCAAATCTGATAGTCAAATTGTAAACTTACTGCCGTTGGCGTACGCATTCTAAACGTTTGAGATGGATCTTGAAGGGATACCCATTCTTGGTTGCCAGCTGCAGTGGATTGGTTGATAAGGCTATCGATAACACCATCAAATCCTTCCAAATTAGTTGCAGTATTAAACGTTTGTAGGTTAAATAAATTTGAAGTGTTGACTGCGAAATTGCGGCTTAAGCCACCTTTAGTAAATTTCATGCTTCCCATATCTACAATGGAAAATCCAGCGCGTAATTTGTATTTATTTTCATCTCGACGCCATAAATTTGTTTCGCCGTCCATGTCATATTTGAATTTCGCATAGTTTGGACGCCATTCGTATACAGCTCCGATATCCAATCCAAAGCCTAATTTCGACGATGGATCGATAAGGTCTGAAAAAGTTGGGTTGCTCCCAGCCATTCCGTTATTAATAATTCCATTAATGTTGTTGGAGTAACCGTAATCAAAGGTACCTGTTAAATATTGTGAAGTATCTTCATTGACTAAATTATAGGAGAAGTCATCTGTGTGTACATACGCGGCTGCGTGTCCGAGTAACGCTTTTGGCGCGACACCTATTTTCAAGAAATGTTCGTCGTTATCGATTAAAACTTGAGAATAGTTGAATCCAACTTCTGACCAAGTCATATAGTTTATGTTGAATAGTTGTTCGTTGTAAACCGCATTCCATAAACTCGGGTGTTCTAAGCCATCTTCTGCTAACACTGCCAGTTTCGGATCCATGTTATCTACATTGACGATGGTTCTATTTCGAACATTAAAGCCTATTGCTGTTTTCTCGTTGATATGGAACATCGTGTTCAACAGATCCACTTGAAAATTGATGTTCGCTCCAAGTGTTTTCGTGGAGGTTTCATCGTAGTTGTGCACCACGAAACGATCAATAAAACTAGAATCTGGTTTAGACCAAGCATTTAGAATGTTTGGATCTGAAAATGACTTGTACCAGCCGTATCCATTTCCACCTTGCGCAGCACGCATGGCATTTGCATCGAAGTATCCAAAATTTTGGTAAACATTCATGTTGGTCCCGAACAACAACATATCAAATTTATATCTTCCATCAACGAAGCTTGCGGGATTCACTTGATTTCCAATAACACCGGCATAGTTACTAGATCCAAGTCCGAGGTAGCTCTGTGCGTGAAATTTTGCTTGAACAGCAAATAGGGATAGGCAGATGAGTAGTTTTTTCATAGTTTATTGCTTGGTATATTGGATGAGGTAGGAACCTAAGAACGTTGTGATGGAGTAGGCGTTAGACCCGAAAGGGCTTACTTGTACTTTCATTTCACCATGGCGTTCATTTTGGTCACTAGCGCGTCCGAGTTGGTCAAATATATACAATTCATTTTCAAGGGCATCAAGAACACAAAGGATGGGAGTTCCATTTTTTGATTTTTGGATACTTAACCCACTTATTTCTTGTGCAGAAATCGTTTTTTCCCAAATAATTTTTCCGTTTTGATACGCATACAATTCTTTTCCGCGAGATAAAATAATCGTTAACTCCTTGTTTAGCAGATAAGACCCGAGCAGTTTAACGTTGCTTTTTGTAGAAAATTGTGTTGGCTTGCCATTTTTGATCATCGTTAGGCTTGCATTTCGCACGGAAGTTGGGATCAAATCCACTCCTGTATTGACGAGGTAATACGTACTATCGATGTTCAATTTGCTCAGCGTTTTGCGTTTTTCTAGGTCAATCGTGTAATACATCGATGAGGTGAGCACGCCGAGTATCGGTTTTTTCGCTTGGGTGGTAACAGCGATTTGTTTTATCGTTCCATTCACTTGGAAGGGTTTGATGAGTGTCCCTTTGTCGCTAAGTAATTGAACACTTTTATCCGTATTTGCTACCACAAACTCCATTTTGTTTTTGGCGAAATAAGCGCTTGGAGTGATGTCGTTTTGTGAGTTCATGCGAAAAACAAGACGTCCAGTTTTATCGAAGAGTTGGGTTTCTGTAGCGAATTGAATAGAAACATACGATTGACCCATGTCTATGAGGTGCATGGAAAGGACCTCTTGTGGACATGGTTTCTCCCATTTTTTCAAACCATTTATGTATCCAACGAGCATGTGGTTTTCTGTGAGCGCAATGACATTGCCACGTTCTGGAAATGCCGCGAAGTCGATCACACGCACACCCGGATTCATGACGAAATAATCTTTTATTTTATTATTTTCTTTACGATCAACGACATCAATGATGCGACAGCTCGTTTCCAACATCTTTTTCCCGTAGACGCTCACTGCTTTTTGCTTCGATTTGGAAACATCTCGAAAGGCTACTTTTTTTGGCAGGTTTCCATACACCTGAGCAATTTTCCTTTCATCTTGAGACAGTGTGTTGGATAATTCTGCTTCAGAAAGGACGTAGTCTAGGAATTCTTTCGAACTTGAAACTACTGCAAATCCATCCATCAAGGCGATGTGCAAGGAAGGCTTCTGTGAACTACTATCCTCGAATTCCTCTAGCAACTTTGCAAAGCGCAGGTGTTTGTATTCGGAACTAAGTTCATTTGTTCCTTCTACTTGAAGATGTTCATTTAGAATATCTATTGGGCTGTAGTCTTCTTGGTAATCAAAAATGGCTGCAGAGCGGTCGTCTTTGGTCACAAAAACAACGCCGTTAGAGATCATTTGTTTTGAAAAGACAGAATGAGCAAAAACAGGATCCATCTTTGCCAAGTATGATCGTTCATAAAAGCAATAACTATCGATATTGGACGGAACTACATGTGCGAAAATGCGTCTGTCATCAATTTCGTTTATGGCGTTCTTTCCGATGGCGCTTTTGGTATACGTGTAAATACGGCCCTTTTTTAGGTACATGTCGCTCACTCGTCCACCTTGATGGTCTTTAGAAAGAACAACACGACTCAAGCTTGCTTTTGTGTCTAGATGAAATACATGTTCATTTGGATCAGCAAGTTCACCATCGTAAATTAACAGTTGATTCCCTTTAAAAATCCCGTGTAGTTTACCGTATTCAAATGAATTTAACTTCCCTAGTTCGAAAGGGAACAAACCGTTTTTAAAAAGTTCTTGAATTTCTTTTTTTGACCACGAGCTTCTTTTTTCCAAAAGGAAATGTACTTTTTTTGCACTAAAAATGTAGGAGCATGGTTCGTTCATCCGAATGGAAATGGATGAGTACAGTGCTTGGTTCAGAGATAATGTTTGAATGTTATGGTCATCCCAGCTTACCTCATTGGGTTGATGGATAGCCCAAATCGCTCCATCGGAATGGTGAAAGTATGTTCTGAAATCATGGGTATTTTCTTTTTGGAGTAGGTCATAGGACACAAAACTAATCCAAGTAAGTATGAACAAGCCAAAAATGGCAAGAAGCAAACGTTTCATCATTTCACGTATTTATTCAAAATTAGCTTGAATTCGCCGTGCTCTGAATGCGTTTAGCGATTTAAATTAACAAGGGAATGTTTACTCGAATAAAACAAGTTGACTTTTGTCGGGAAGTAGGCGAAAAGTCATGCGGTGATGCGGACTTGGACCATGTTCGGCGATGGCTGAACGATGATCAGTAGTCGGATATCCTTTGTTTTTTTTCCATTGGTAAACAGGAAATTCTTCATGTAATTGCTCCATGATTTCATCTCTTTTTGTTTTTGCCAAAATCGATGCTGCGGCAATGGATTGGTATTTTCCATCACCTTTTATGATGCATGCGTGTGGAATGTTGGGATAAGCTTTGAAGCGATTGCCATCGATGAGCAAAAATTCGGGTTGAACGGTTAATTGGTCCACGGCACGATGCATGGCTAAAAAACTTGCATTGAGAATGTTGATTTCGTCAATTTCTTCGTGGGTCACAATTCCGATGGCGTAGGCAATGGCTTCACTCATGATTTGATCTCGGAGAAGCAACCTATTTTTCTCGTTGATTTGCTTTGAGTCGTTTAGTGCGGCGATTGGTTTTGCAGGGTCTAATATCACGGCAGCGGCAACAACGGGCCCACTTAAACAACCGCGACCTGCCTCATCGCAGCCACCTTCTATTCGTCCGAGTTCAAAGTATGCTAATAAATTTGCCATTGGATTCAAAATTGCAAAATATTTTGTAGATTAGCGATACGATATTAAACCATCTCGCTATGAAACATGTACTTTTTGGAATCCTTTTCTTTTTAACGGGTTCAATTTCTTTCGCTCAAACAGCAAACACGGCTAATTGTCCATCATCTAAAAATTTGAAAGAAGGAGTTATTTCCGGAAAAATCGAGGTGACATTACCTAGTCAATTGACTCCAGAAGACGTAGCGAGTTATGCAAAGTATTACGAGCCGTTTTTCTTTGTTGATTTTAACTCAAAAAATCACGTTGCAACGTTTCAAATGGTTTCTAACACACCTGAATCACGTCGAGTGATTTTACGTTTTTTATCTGCGAATCAAATTCAAACGGTTTTGGTTGATGGAAAATCATACCAACTAGCAGACTTCTATCAAAATTTCCTTGAAAAATGAGAAGGTATTTCGCATCGATTTTAAGTATTGGATTAATTCTTCAAAGTTGTGGAACAGAGAAGGAAGCGTTCAAGCATTATGGACCTACAGCGGTTGATAGTGCTAAGGCGATTTCCATGGATGAAATGGTAAAACAATTCAACCAGAATCCACAACAAGACACCTTCACGTTTTCAGCTCCCATTGTGAATGTTTGTCAAAGTGCAGGCTGTTGGGTGAACGTGAAAAAATCAGATGGAGATTTACTTCGTATTCGATTTAAGGATCATTTTGGCATTCCACCAAAAACGGAGACAGGTAACGTGGCCTATTTTCATGGAACAGCTTATTACGACACGATTTCCGTTCAACTTCAAAAACATTTCTTGGAGGATGGCAATGCACCACAATCTGAAATTGACAAGATTGTTGCTCCAAAAATTGAATTGAATTTTCTAGCAGACGGAGTGCTAATTCCTACGGCTTCTTCAAAACAAAAATAACTGCGAGAATAGATACGAGATGAACCAATAGTTCTATCCACCAATTTGGAGATAGAAAGATGGCCATCATGTTGGCTGGGATTAATAAAATGGCCAGCAAATGAAATCTTCCCTGTAGTTTTTTATCTGAAATCATATTTCTTTGTGGGTGTAAAGCACATATGTAGTGCGATATCGTTTGGATTTAGGTCATCTATATTCTTGAATTCGTCGAACAGGTGTAAGCCAATAAACAGACATTCCGGCTTGCAGCGCTTCAATAAGCGGTCATAGAATCCTTTTCCATAGCCAACACGAAATCCTTTGTTGTCAAGTCCTAATAGTGGTACAAAAACGACGTCTAGTTGTTCTGCTTGGATTTCTGTTCCACTCGTAGGCTCTGGAATACCAAAGTCGTTTAATTTTAATTGATGTGCTGATTCGTATACAAATAGGCTCATGCTGAGATCGGAGAAATCGGATTTCGCTACGACTGGGCGTCCACCTTGTTGAAGGATATTCTCCAGTAGTTTATACGTATTGATTTCTTTCTGGCGTTCAATCGGTAAAAACAAGCTAACGTATTTGTCCTTAAACGAAAAAGAATCTCTCACAAGTGCGGTCACTTGTGATGAGATTCTTTCTAATTCGTTTGGACTTAGTCCCGATCTTTTTTCCTTGTAAAAGGATCTGATTTCCGATTTGAGCATCAAAAAATCAATAAGGGGAGATTACAGACGTAATCTTAATTCATTTAATTTACGGTTATCAACTACCTCAGCTGTTTTTCTAAGAGCTCCGATAGCTTGACCTTGGAATGAACCTTTCAAGGTTTTTGTCATTTCATCGCGTTCTACTTTGAATACTGTTGAAGCAGGAGCTTTTGTTGTTTTCATGATTTGAACCATGTACACACCGCTTTTTCCTTTTAAAGGCAGGGTACGTTTTCCATCTTTCATCACTGAAGAGAATAGCATACCGATGATTTCTGGTTCGTATCCAACATTCGCAATTTGCGGATTAGCAAAGGTAATCTCGGCTGTTTGAACCATTACATTACATTTTTTAGCTACTGATTTCAATGAATTTCCTTTGGACATTTGGTTCATTAATCGTTTCGCTTTTTTCTCGATTATAAGTTCGCTTTCCATTTGAGCTTTCGCGTTCTCAAAAGTTGGCTCGCCTTCTTCTTTGATAGACGTAACCATTCCGATGATGTATTTGTCTTTATCCTTGATTGGGTAAGTTGTCAATGATCCAACTTCTACACCTTCGCTGTACGCTAATTCAAGAATTTTATCCGAAGCCATGGATGTCATGAAACCGTATGTTTTCGGTGCTTTGTCCTCTAACATGATTGAACGAGCAACATAGTTTGCTTGACGTACAATAGTATCAAACAAGCTTACTTTTTTCAATAGATCTGTCGTTTTACCAATTTTTCTATCCAATTTATAAAGGATATTATTGATTTCACTTTCCTTGTTGCTGATGGTTTCTTCAGAAGCCTTGAACTGTTTTGAAATCGATGCTAATACAGGAAGTTTAGAAGCGTCTCTTTCCATTACCTCCACAATGTGGAAGCCAAATTCTGTTTTAACGACTCCAAATTTATTCAATGGAGCTGTCGCGCAATATGAACCGAATTCCGCAACCATATCGCCTTCAAGGAAATTATCAATAACCCCACCTGCTTTTTTGGATTGTGTGTCATCTGAGAATTTATCAGAAAGTGCAACGAAGTTATCTTTGTTAATCACTTTCACTAAACTATCCGCAGTTTTGCGTTTCGCATCAATTACTTTCGCATCTTTCGATCCACCTGTCGATAACAAAATGTGACGTGCTTTTAAGCGAGATGGTGTGAAACCAATCACTTTAGAAATCACCATGTTTTCTTTCATTGCGTATGGACCAACTACTTGACCAATCGCTGCTAATTTGAAGATTGTATCGTAAGAAATTGGGTACGTTTGGTATTGATTTGATTTTGGATTCCCTTCTGGAACAGCAGTTGAACGTTTGTTATTGAAGTAAACTTTCACGTCGCTGTTACGCAAAACGTACAATGAATCATTTGTTGATGTGATGAATCCAGCTTTCAATTCGTTTAATGTTGAATTCATTTTCGTTGTATCCGCTTTTGATGGAGCAACAACAACATCAAATACTTTTACCTCACGAGAGGAAGAACGAATCGCATATTTTTTATCTGCTTTATGTTCTTCGTAGTAAGCTTGTAATTCCTTGTCTGAAACTTTCACATTCGCATCTGCGATGTCTGAATATGGACGGAAAACAAACGAAATTGATTTTGTCTCTTTCGCAGCGTAATATTTATCTTCTGCTTCCAAGTTTGTTACGTAAGCAGCTTGATCAAGAAGACCAAAGTATTTCTCGCGTTTTCTTGTATCTGTGTAATATTGTTTTGTTCCATTCCACTGTTGAACAGCTTGTGGCTCTTTACTTGTTTTCAATTTCGTCAATGTAGACTGAAGTTTTTTTCTTCCTTCTACCATCGATTGAGGAGAAACAGCACCAGTTACTGAATCAACAAAAAATTGATTTAAGTCTTGAATGATGTTGAATCCATCTGTTGCCATTAAGTATGCATTGAACTCACGTTCCGACACAGAAATACCCAAAGCTGCGTACTCTTTGCTGAGAATCGTTGAATCTACTAAATAGTTCCAGCTGTTGTCAGTTGCTGTTTCCATGTCAGCATCTGTGAACTCTTTGTTGTTCTGCATTGCTTGGTTTCTACCTTGCTCTTGAAATTTGGCACTTGCCACTGAATACTCTTTCGGATCCACTTTTTCTCCGTAAACAGTACCAATTCCATATTGACCTTCATTAATCCCCAACATTTGTTGGTAATCTGATAGGATAAAAGTTGCTAACGCAAGTCCTACAACTCCAACAAGTAATCCCGATTTCGCACGTATTTTTCCGATAATTGCCATTTCACTAAATTTTAAGACTGCGAATATAGCAAGAAATGATGAAAATTACTACTATTTGGAATAAAAAAGGAGGCTTATTTGCCTCCTCCTTTTTGTGTCGTTCCACCTTTCGGCGTTACCGGATTTGTTTGATTTTGTGGACTCTGTTGCCCTGTTGGCGGTTTATTCCCTCCACCAGCAGGAGGTGTTTCAGGAGTTGAAGTCGGTTTTGTTGGCGGCGGCGGAGTCGAAGCAGGTTTTGCCGGTGCTGTTGTCGTAGTTGGTTTAGCAGGTGTAGTCGGTTTAGCAGGTGGTGGTGGTGGCGGAGTTGAAGTTGGTTTCGCTGGAGTAGTAGGAGTCGAAACCGGTTTCGCTGGTGGTGGTGGTGTTGGTTTTGCTGCTGGTGGGGGCGGTGGAGTAGTGGTTGCTGGTTTCGCCGGTGCGGGTGGTGTAGTTGGCTTAACAGGTTGCGGTGTGTTTACCGGTTTTGCAGGAGTTGTAGTTGGTTTCACTGGATTCGTTGGCGTTTGTCCTTGTTGTCCAGGTACTTTATTCTGTGTTGGCTGATTATTCTGTTGCTTCATTCCATCTGAATTTCCTGAACCTCCGTTTTGACTTCCATCGTCAAAGGTGATGAGGTAAGATTTTGAATCCGAACCACATGCGCTATTCGCCGTTAAAATCACCTCGTTGCTTCCTGGGACAAGTGTCAAATTTGTACTGATTGCGCCATTCAAATTACTGAAATTTGTTAGGTTGATTCCATTGAACATCAGCTGAATGATGGTGCTTGGTGCAAAGTTTGTCACACCTGCCGTAAAATTGAGGTTTGTGGCATTTGTCGTGCTTCCAGAACTTGGATCAGTGGTAATGTTCACCACCGGAGGAATACAGCTTTGGTAACGAATCGTTCGCGATTGTGAGGATGTTCCGCAGGCATTGGTTGCCGTTAATACAATTTCATTTACTCCTTCTGGTAAGTTTAATGTCGAAGTGAAATTAGTGTTGACTAGGTTAAACGTATTCACTGGACTTCCGGCAACTGTCAAGTTGATTCCTTGTGTTCCAGGCATGTTCAACACCGTCGCTTGGAAAGGAAAAATTGGACTATTGACTCCGTAAAATAAATCTAGTGGATTTTGAATACTCACAACGGGCGGAATACATGGGTTAAAGGTAATGCTCGTTGTTTGACTATCTGATCCACAATTGTTCACAGCGGATAGTACAATTTGATTCACTCCACTCGTTAAGTTTAAGTTGGCAGAAATTTGACCATTTGCGAAACTGGCATTTGGAATGATGTTGCCATTTAAGGTTAAACTGATTCCTTGTCCATTTCCGATGTTCTGAATCATTCCGGTGAAATTGAAACTCGCATTGGTCACGGATGTGTTTGTTGTCATTGGATTACTTATACTCACAACCGGTGCAAGGCATTCTTCGAACTTCACATAAACGGTTTTTGTGTCTGTTCCACAAGCGTTGGTGACGGTCAAAGTAATTTCATTGTTGCCATTAGAAAGATTCAGATTCGCTGAAACAGTGCCATTTAACAGGTTGAAATTGGATACGTTGGATCCATTCACGCTTAAACTGATTTGCGAAAGTGTCGCATTTTGAACATTCGCAGTGAAGGCAAAATTATTTGTACTTACCGTGATGCTGTTGCTCGATGGATTACTGATGTTAACAACTGGAGCAACACATGGATTGTAGGCAACATTGACTGTTTTACTTTCTGAACCACAAGAACCGTTCGCACTCAAGACGATGCTGTTGTTTCCGGTTGATAAAGAAACTGTCGCGGAAACGAGTCCAGAAGTTGGGTTGAATTGTACATTACTTACCGGCACTCCATTCACGGTTAAATTCAATCCTTGTGCATTCGCCATGTTTTGAACGGATGCCGCGAAAGCAATGGAATTGCTTGTTGCTGTGTAGTTAGAACCGCTTGGATTGTTTATCGCCACAACCGGTGCAACACAAGGCTCGTAGCGGATCACTCGGTTTTGCGCATCGTTCCCACAGGTATTTGTTGCAGAAAGGGAAATGGTATTCATTCCGCTCGAAAGGGTAATCGTTGCGGAAACTTGTCCATTTTGGTAAACGAAGTTCGTGATTGGATTCCCATTCAAGCTGAGGCTAAGACCTTGGTTGGAATTCATGTTAGAAACAGTCGCTTGAAAATTAACGGTTGGATTCGATACGCCGAAATTGGTATTAGCTGGACTCGTAATCGCAACTTGCGGAGCGGTACATGGTACATAGTTAATCGATTGTATTTTTTCATCCGTACCACACGCATTCGCTGCGGATAACACAAACGTATTGATGCCAATACTCAGCGTCACATTCGCAGAAATAACTCCATTTACCAAGGATACATTGGTAACGGATGAACCATTTCTTTGCAAGGAAATCCCTTGTAAACTTGTCATGTGCTGTACGTTTGCTTGGAATGTATACGAGGCATTTGTTACAGAAACATTGTTGACTAGTGGATTCGTTATTTGCACGATCGGAGCAGTACAATTTACGTAATTTACATTGAGTGATTTCATGTCCGTGCCACATGCGTTCGTAGCGTTTATCAAAAACGTATTCATTCCGGAAACAAGGTTTACCGCTGCGGAGAGTTGTCCATTTGTGAACGTATAATTTGTCACGGCTGAACCATTCAAACTCAACATAAGTCCTTGTTGGTTTGACATGTTTTGAATAGCCGCTGTAAAAGTGTAGGCAGCTGAGGCAACCGTGCCGTTTGTATTTGTTGGACTCGAAATAGTAACGACGGGTGCGGTACAATTGGTGTAGAAAATCGTGATTGTTTTAATATCCGTTCCACATGCATTTGTCGCTTTCAAAACGATTGTATTCAATCCATTTTGAAGAGTAAGATTCGCGGTTACTGTTCCACTGTTGAAACTGAAGTTCGAAATGCTTGTTCCATTGAGGCTGAGGAGCATTCCTTGAGCGCTTGTCATGTTTTGCACGTTCGCTTGAAAAGCAAAACTTGCCGCATTTACAGAAGTACCGCTGTTGCTTGGATTCGTTATACCAATCGTTGGTGCTGTACACGGTGTAAATTGAATGTTCCAGTTATGTTGATCGGTTCCACAATTGTTGCTCACTGTTAAAACAAAGGAATTCAGACCTGAAACAGGATTCACTGTCGCGCTGAATTGCCCATTCACTAAGCTAAACGGACGTTGGATTCCATTTTGTGTAAAGACGATGTTCTGAGCAGTTGCGTGAGCAACAGTTGCCGTAATGGTTTGTGAAGCATTGGCAACAGAAACGACTGTACTTGCATTGTTTGAGAAGTTTGAAATGGTAGGAGCAATACAATTATCGTAAGTAACGGTAATCGTTTCCACATCCACGCCGCAGTTATTGCTGGCATTGAAGATAATGGTATTTAAACCTGGAGCAAGAACGAGTGCTGCTGTTACCGCATCATTTCCATTATTGAACGCAGTAGAAACACCATTTAATTTCAAACTCATGTTTAGAGACGTTGCACCTAGTACGTTCGCACTAAACGCAAAGTTTGCATTTGTAACGGTCGTTCCGGATGGAATCGAAGAATTTAATTGAATGGTTGGTGGAATACACTGAACATAGTTCACTGTAAACGTTTCCGCATCGTTTCCACACGCATTGCTCACGGATAAGGTAATCGTATTGATGCCATTTGTTAAAGTAATGTTTGCATCAATGATTCCGTTTGCGAACGTGAAGGGAATTTGTTGTCCGTTTTTAACCAACTGGATGTTTTGTGATTGAGCAATATTTGTTGCACTTGCTTTAAACTGAAGTGTAGCGTTATTGGTTGTTCCACCCGTGGTCGTCGGTTGAATCAAGGTGATTTGCGGTGCAATGCAGTTGTTGTAGTTCACGGTGATTGTTTTGGAATCACTTCCGCATGACGCAGTTGTTGCTGTTACAACAAAGGTATTTACACCTGGAATCAAGGTTGTCACGGCATTGATTTGACCGGAAATTTGGTTGAATGCGATGGGAGAACCATTTTGTGTCACCGTGATCGTTTGTCCGGATGGTGCTACGCTTCCAGTATTGATCGTGCTCGCCAATAAGGCGTAAATCGCTGAATTGGTTGTTCCTCCTGCGGAAAGGATGCTGACGTTCGGTGTAATTCCCGTACAATTGATGTAAGTAAATTGAATCGTTTCGACATCTGAACCACAGTTATTTGTTGCGGTAACGGTTATGCTGTTGGCACCATTAACTGGACTTAATCCCAATTCTAAGGCTCCCGTTGTTGCATTAAAGGTAAAATTCGATTGCTCGATTCCGTTTACAATCACTTTGATGTTTTGCTTTGCAGCAACGTTGCTGATTGTTGATTTCAAGCGAATCGCATTTGCTGTTGCCGTCAGTGTTTGATTCTGCAATGGACTTTGGATCGAAATCGTGGGAGCTATACAATTTTGATAATTGATAGTGGTCAGTTCCGCATCGTTTCCACAGCCATTACTAACCTCCATGTTGAAGGTGTTGATTCCGGCAATCAATGTTGTTGGTATTTGGATTTGTCCATTCGCTTGAACCACCACATTTGGAATTTGAAGTCCGTTTTGGAATACCTTCACTTGTGCATTTGTCAAACTTCCCGTCAGCGCAGCACCAATCGTGTAAGTTGCGGAGTTGGTCGTTGTTCCCGAAGCACTTGGATGTAAAAATTGCAAGTTTACTGGAACACAATTGTCGTAGTTGATGGTCGCTGTGTATGAATTCGTTCCACAGTCGTTTGTTACGGTCAATTGAATTGTGTTGACACCAGGAACCAAGGTGATGGCACGTTGAATCAAGCCATTTGTTTGATTGTACGTCGCGCCGTTTAGCGCCATTCCATTCATCATTAATTTGATTCCGTTTGCATTTACCGTTCCATGAACGACAGCGCTAAACGCAAAGTCATTTGTTTTCACGGTGATATTCCCACCGTTTGGACTTGTAAAAGTAGCTGTAGGAGTGACGCAATTCACGAGTGTTACCAGCACGTTCGCTGTTTCACTGCCGCAATTATTGCTAGCCGTTAGGTAAAATCTGTTCTGTCCTTCGTGTAACGAAACCATCGCATCCAGTACATTTGTGGAGGCATTGTAATTAAAAAGAACTGGTTGATTTTGGTCGTTGAGGAAGGTCGCTCCGCTGGCATTTAGTAAATTACTCACCTTGAATTCTATGCGGTATTGACTATTTGTTACGGTTTTATTATTTCCTGAAACCAATGTAACAATGGGTTTCGGACAATTCGTTGTCGAAGTGTAATTGTTTACATTGCTAGAGGAGTTCTCTGAGGTATTGCCACCGCGGGATTTAAAATGAATGCGCAAGTAAGCGGAAGTGTAATGGTGCCAATCATTTTTCAATCTAGGACTTTCCGAAATAAATCCATCGAAGGAATCTCCTCTGGTAAATGTTGTTTTGTGTTCGATTCCCAAACTTGTTCGTTTTCCAACTTGGTATCCTAATCCAAAACCTAAACTAGGCATCCATTTTACCTTGTATTGATTGTCAATTCCGCCGTCAAGTCGCGTTTCATAAAGCCCATCTAAGGTCGAAGGCAATTGTGGACCGATCGGACCGCCTTGCTGTAACGCAGAATAGTCGTACAAAGAACTAGAGTCAATCGTATACAGTAAATCACCGTAGGTTTGAGTCCAAGTCAAGCCAATTCCACCAAACACGTATGGATCAATTCCCGTTTTTTCACGGATTCCGTTCATGTGTAAAACAAGTTCGAGGGCAAGTCTACGTACATCTGTTTGGAAATTGTTGACGTAGATTGAGTTGCTATCTACGTTGTAACTATCAAGTGGGCCACCTTGATAATTAGCCAAGGAAAAGGCATTGGTGTCTTGTCCAACCCAGGTTCCAGCGAGGTAGCGTCCACGAAGGTCGAAACTTATATTTTTACCGTAGTTGTAGTTGAAGGAGCGACCTAGAACGAGTCCATAACCGGAGCTATTGACATTTTTCACATCATTTGAATTCCAAGTAACACCTGCATTTAAGCCAAAAAACCATTTCGAACTGATGTCGTAGTTGATTCGTTGTGCGTGTGTAAAAGAGAGACTTAGTAAGAGTATACTTAGAATGTACAATTTTTTCATAGTCAGAATTTTTAGGTGCTCTACCTATTTTCATGCCAAATTTCCGAAAAAATCGAGGAGAAAAAAAATAAAGCGCTGAAGTTGATGATTTGTCTCGATTATTTGAAGTAGGTAAATTTTGTAAAGCGAAGGATGAGTAGGAAATTTGTTTCGACATCACGCTGAATGGTCGAGCCCAGTAATTGTGTCTTGGTATCAAAAACAATTTGTAGGTCTTTTTGAAGTTGCCCGTAGCGGAAATAAAGCACTTCGATTAAATTTCCAAACTGATCATAGCGGTATTTCCACTCTTGTTCGGCGATTGCATCTTGATCGTTAAAATGAGATTTTGATGCTAAAAGTCCATGTTCGTCGTAGGAGAATTTCGTGGAGTGCTCAATGGAGCTCATGCGGTAATTCGTTCTCTTCTCAACGAGGTAGCCATCCTTGTTGAAGTAGCTCACTTCGTCCATGTAGGGAAGTTTGTAGGAGTTGTAGCGCACTTGTTCACGTTCGTTCGGACGCAAAGCATATTGAAAATACTCTGTGTTCACCAAATTGGACTGAAGAACTTGGTTGCTCTGTGCTTGCAGTACCTCGCGATAGGTCAATTCCGTTTGAAGACGATTTAAGGAATCGTATACATATTTACTGGTGGTGAATCCGCCGTTTTCTGTTTTTCGATGTTCCGTAAGTTGATTCAGTGAATTGTAGCAGTATTGATGTAAAGTTGTGTCTTTTTTTCGGTTTACTGTCCGAATATCTAGGCTTTCCAAGAGTCGACCTTGTTCATCGAAGCGGTAGCGAAACCAATCTGTACTTTCCCGAATGACGTCACCGGGTTTTTTTGTAGAGTAGTTCCCTTCAATGGACTTGATGTGATTGGATCGAATGACAGCACCATTAAAAAAGGGTGTTTCTGTAAACGCTTCGCCTTCCTGATTGAGCAGAATTTGCGAGTAACAGATGAGTGGAAAAAGAAATAGAATACTAAAAGCGATTTTCACTCTTGATTTATAAGGTGCTTAATACACTTTTCCAACTCGCTTTTTCTGCTAAAAGTCCTTCGATGTCTGAAATGCCAATTCGAATTTGTTCCATGGTATCGCGATCTCGAACAGTGACCATATTATCTGTCAAGGTCTGGTGATCGATGGTAATAGAGAATGGTGTTCCAATCGCATCTTGTCTGCGGTAACGTTTTCCGATGGAATCTTTTTCATCGTATTGAATGGAGTAGTCAAACTGAAGCTGCTTCATGATTTCACGAGCTTTTTCTGGAAGTCCATCTTTTTTCACCAACGGTAAAACTGCCGCTTTGTATGGAGCTAGTACAGCTGGAATGCGTAAAACAACACGTTCCGATCCATCTTCTAATTTCTCATTTTGGTATGCTGCGCTCAAAACGGACAAGAACATACGGTCTAGTCCTACGGATGTTTCCACGACATATGGCACATAGCTTTGATTTAATTCTGGATCAAAAAACTGTAATTTTTTACCCGAGAATTGTTCGTGTTGCTTTAAATCGAAGTCGGTGCGTGAGTGAATTCCTTCCAATTCTTTGAATCCCATAGGGAAATTGTATTCGATATCACAAGCAGCGTTTGCATAGTGCGCTAATTTGATGTGGTCATGAAAACGGTACAAATTTGCTCCAAGTCCGAGGTTTTTATGCCATTTTTCACGTGCATCTTTCCAGTATGCATACCATTTCATCTCTTCACCCGGACGAACGAAAAACTGCATTTCCATTTGTTCGAATTCGCGCATGCGGAAAATGAACTGACGGGCAACGATTTCATTTCGAAACGCTTTTCCAATTTGGGCAATTCCAAAAGGAATTTTCATTCTTCCTGATTTTTGAACATTCAAGAAATTGACAAAAATTCCTTGTGCTGTTTCTGGACGCAAATAAATCGTTGAGGCATCACCTGCAACGGATCCAAGTTCTGTAGAGAACATTAAATTAAACTGACGGACATCTGTCCAGTTTTTAGAACCAGAAACGGGACAAACGATTTCTAAATCGACAATTAAATTGCGAACAGCTTCTAAATCATTGTTTTCCAATGCTTCGCGCATGCGATCTTCAATGGAAGTAATTTTCTCTGCGTTTCGTAGGACATTTGGATTCGTAGCTCGGAATTGTGTTTCGTCGAAATCAGCTCCGAAGCGATTTTTTCCTTTTTCTACTTCCTTTTCAATCTTTTGGCGGATTTTCTCCATGTGTTCTTCGAGCAACACATCCGCGCGGTATCTTTTTTTGGAATCTTTGTTATCAATCAATGGATCATTGAAGGCATCTACGTGACCAGAAGCTTTCCAGGTAGTTGGATGCATAAAAATGGATGCGTCAATTCCAACAATGTTTTCGTGCATTTGGACCATCGCTTTCCACCAATACGTTTTGATGTTGTTTTTCAACTCGGATCCTAATTGTCCGTAGTCGTATGTGGCAGCGAGTCCGTCGTAAATTTCCGATGAGGGAAAAATAAATCCGTATTCTTTTGAATGCGAGATAATGTCCTTGAGTTTGTCTTGATTTTGATCCATGTGACAAAGTTAGCCCTTCTGAAGATTTGAGCGTTAAAATCTTAAAACAATTTCAACAAGTCATTTTTGAAAGATTGTGGCGAATGTTTACTTTTACTCCATGCGTTTATACCTTTCCAAATCAGAATTTATCGAAACGAGTGAAGCAATTGATTTATCAATGTCACTTCAAGCCTCCTCAGAAAACGTGAGAGCATGGTATGTTGATCCACCCAGAATGGAAATCGTTCGGGCGAATGGATTTGTTGGAAGTATTCAAGAGGGTGGAAGTGTGAACTTTCGCGATGTGTTTTTTAATCCACACGGACACGGGACACATACCGAATGTTGTGGACACATCACGCAGGAAGTATATGCCGTAAACGATGTGTTGAAGGAGTATTTCTACCGTGCGACCTTAATTACAGTGGACCCTGTACAATTGGAAAACGGTGATTTTGTTGTTCAGGCCGAACAAATCGCTCCATATTTACAGAAGGACTTCAGTGACGCAGTGCTGATCCGCACCTTACCGAATGGACTTGACAAAAAATCGATGAATTATTCGGGAACAAATCCCTGTTATTTTGACATTGAAATCGTTGCGTTATTGAACGAGTATGGAGTGAAGCATTTTTTGGTCGACCAACCATCTGTTGACAGAGAAGAGGATGGAGGAGCCTTGGCCTTTCACCATGCATTTTGGAATGTCCCGGAACAACCAAATTTTGAACGCACGATTACCGAATTAATCTATGTCCCGATTGAAGTGGCGGATGGAACGTATATTCTAGAAATACAATTGGCCGCCTTTCATAATGATGCGAGTCCGAGCAGACCTGTTCTCTACAAAATACAATAAAAAAAGGGCTTTTCAGCCCTTCCTAGTAGTAGACATTAAAGTCTGAGTGGTACGTTTTAAGTAATAAGGACAGGCTCTTTTTATACATATTCCCGAGGGACGTCAACAAAAACTATTAAACTCTTATCAAACTAGAAAATGAAACTGCCTCTCCAAGCAGCCTGTCAACTTCTACATATAAAAAGAATCCTGTTTCTCTCCTTATTTCATTATAAATGTAAGAACTAAGTTTGGAGATAAATCCATCAAATGAATATCCTAGTATACCAAATGAACATTGTGCCCCATTTTGTGAATATTTCATTTTGACTTTGCGTAAAATCGGGAATTTGCGTTTTGTGTGCACAAAAAAAGGCACATGATAAATGTGCCTTTTGTGTATTATTCGATAAGATTTTAATGAATGACGATTTTTTTGGATCCGTTTTGTCCTTTCACTTTTACGTGATACACACCTTTGTAAAGTGTATCTGCGTTGAAGTAAGCGATCGTACTTCCCTGAACAATTTGTTGAGATTGGATACGTTTGCCAAGTGCGTCGTATAATTCAATCTCGTACGATTGATTGGTCAACTCATTCACTTGAACCATGATGATGTCGTTGCTTGGATTTGGGTAAACGGACCATTCGTTTTCGGTTAATTCAGTGATACCTGCTGATGACGTATAAGTTGTGACTGTTTCCGTGATCGTTGTAACTTTGGATGCTGTTTTCATACCGTAAAATGTTGGTCCAACCACATATGGATACGCTGAATTCCATTCTTCATTCACAGTCGCGAAATAACAATAGATCCCATTTGGATATTCAGGAGTAACGCAAAAACGTCCGTTATGTACATCTAGGTAATCTGCTTGAGCATGATTGATGAACTCGTAGTCTTCACGGAAGTAACCTAACGGATAGGTTGTGCTTACCGTTGGTCCATCTGGAACGTCTGTTCCGTCTGCCCAGACAGTTCTTGCGGTAATGTTTCTCAACTGATAACTCGATTTAATACGGGTGATTCCACCTGTTCCATCGGCGTTCTTAAAACCATATGCACCGTAAATCGGAAAGCCATCATATGCATAACCAATTAAAGGTGAATGAACCGTTGAATCAATGACGTAGAGTCCATCGGCATCGTATAAATCACACACATTGGAAATGACAGTAAGGTCCAATTTAAACGCACTTGGATTTTGGTGGTGGTGGTAATTTCCCATTGCAGGATGTCCTTTGGAACAATCGAAACCTGCTTTTTCTGCTCGAATGGCATCTCGGTTCCAAGAAAAGGATGCACCTGGTCCTCCCGGACAAGGAGACATTCCAGGCAAACCACCGCATAACGAATTCGAGTTTGAATTCCAAGCCACACCGTCACGGTAGTCAAATAACGCAACACCGTTGACGAATATCCCAATGTTTCCACCAGTCGTGTTTGTTAACGTTCCAGTATTTTGAGTTGGATTAAGTGGCATTTTGAAAATTGCATTTTGATTGGTTGCTAACGATGGATTCCCATCCATGAATGGACCAGTAATGTAAGACGGTACGCCAGTTGCTGTGACGTAAACCCAATTATTCGAATATTGAACCGTTTGGACATTCGCCAAAGTTGTTTCATTGATCGGCGTGGAATTCCCTTGAATATAGTGTCTTCCCGTAATGCCTGTCGAATTGATCATCCAATGTTCAATCGCTGGATTTAATTGAGCCATTGCTTCCTGACCGCAAACAATAAGCAAGATGAATAGGTTTTTTTTCATAGTTTTTGACTTGTTTAAAGTTAGAGGTTAATTCTTTTGAAAACTTGCGTTTCGCTCATTTTTTGGGTATTTAAATTGTGGATTGAAGAGAAATTCTTGGTCACTTAATGTTTTTAAAAAGGCAATGAGATCCTTTTGCTCGTTGGAGCTAAGGACTCGGTTTAATTTTTTTAGTTCTTTACTAAAGTAAGGTTGCTGCTCATGCAAATTCCCATAGTGATTGAGTACTTCCTTCAAGTGTTTATAGCGTCCATCGTGCATGTAGGGGAAACTAAACTCCACATTACGGAGTGTCGGAATTTTAAACAGGAGCGAATCTTCCTTTCGGTTGGTGATGCCCATGCGTCCGTAGTCATTGAGCGCAGGGACAAGCGCGATCCCGTTGGATTTAAATTCATTCTTCATGAACAATGGTTCTTGATGACAGGAAGCGCAGTACTTTTTAAACAGCTGGTATCCGGATTTTTCTTGATTGGTAAAGCTGGACTCACCACGTTTGACTTGGTCATATTTTGAATTCGCCGAAACGAGGGAGACTGTGAAGCTGGCAAGTGCTTTCAATAGGGATGCTGTTTCAATCACACTGTCGCCAAAAGCAAGGTAAAAACGATTTCGGTAAAAGGACGATTGGTTTAATCTTCGCAGTACTTCATCTAGTCGATTATCCATCTCCTTTGCATGCGTGAGTGGATTAATCGCTTGTTTAGTTAAAGAACTCACGCCACCGTCCCAGTGAAAAAATTGCTGCCAAGCCAAATTAATCAGCACAGGTGCATTTCGTGTTCCGATTTTTCCATCAATGCCATGACTTAAGGAGTGATCAATGTGTGTAAATCCTGAATATTGAAGGTGACAATTCGCACATGAAATGGTACTGTCTCTAGAAAGATCCGGATCGTAAAACAAGGTGCGTCCCAATTCGAATTTGTCTTTCGAATGTGGATTTTGTGTGAAGTCGTAGTGGGGTTTTGGCCATTTCTCGGGAATATAAAAAGGTGTTTCCTCTTGAATTCCCGCTAGGAAAATCCAACTTAAAACAAAGCTCCCAAAAATGATAGCCATGCGTTTCATTCGGAGCGAAAGGATTTAGATAGTTCTCGGCAATAGGATTGGGCAAGTTTCCCCGGAATCATGACGCGTTGCACCAATGGAAAATCGACCGTCTGCTCAAAAAATGGTTTGATGTCCAAAATGAGGGTGTTCCCCTTGATTGGTATTTGAATGGCTTCAAGCGTTTCAAATGGCTGACGGTATCCACCCAAGTGGTATTCAAAAGTTTTATCAGTTAAGGGAATGGAGGATGAGGTTCCGGTGCATTTGAATTGAATGTAACCAGAATTCCATGCCCAGTACATTCCATTCATGGGATTCAAGGGTCCATCGACACTTTCAGACACGTGATAGGAACTATCGAGTCCAAAATGGAAACGGAGAGATTGGTATTCTGATACAGGAAAATCGGGAAATAAGCGGAGAGAACTGGGATCCTCAAGATCAATAAAATGTGGTCCAACGAGCACCTGTTTTCTCGTTTCTTTTTCAAATTGAAAGTCCGAAAGATAGAGTTTCAATTCGTGAAACATCAAACTGTCCTTGCCGAGGAAATAGTATTTTTCTAACCTAATTGGTTCGTTTCCCCAACGAAGGGACACATTCAATTGCGTGTGAGCTTGGTGGTAAAACACCATGAATACCATGAATGTGACAAGTTGCTTCATGGTCTTCTTTTGGGATCTGGGTTACCTGCTCTTTGAATCATGCGGCGAACCAAGCTATTTAATTTGATTTTCTGTTTTTTCGTGCAATGTTCTTTCACCCGAATGAAGTGATCGAAGGTACAAGAATCAATTTGAAATTGAATGCGGCTAACAACAACAAAAATACGTTGGTTTTGGTCCGATTTTTTTGGATCTAGACTCACCTTTCTCCTCCATGATTTTTGTAGGTTCAAAAGCCGGTCTTTTTCACGAACATGACGTTTAAATTCATTGTCTGCCCATTGTGCTTCCTTACCTTTCATGCCCAGTGCTAAATACAATTTTGGTGGATGTGGTGGTCCTTCTTGTCCACGCTTGTTCAATTCAAGTAGTAAAAACACATTGATGATAATCAAAATTCCAATGCAAAGGAGTAAGAGGCGATTTGCTTTCATTTTTTCAGTGTTAAATAGAAAGGTCGGAACCAAAATTAGCGTATTGTGACTCTAGAATTTGATTTTCCGCTAAATTTTCTTGGTTGGAAATGTAATAAACAAGGTTTATGAGAATTAAAAGAGTCGTGATAACACTTACCGTCAGGGTGCGCGTTTTCATTTTTTGAGCATACACCGGACTTTTCATGAGTTTATCATGAAGTGAAGAGCTGACTTCTAATGGTTGAATCGTTCGATTATTTTTCATACTATATTCTAATTGCTTAGATGTTAATTAGTTAGTTTTCTTGCGCATTAAATCCAATTTTGTAGAATTGGGTCTTTTAATTGTATTAATAATTGTTGCTTGGCTCGAAAGATCAGTGATTCCACGGCCGAAAGGGATAGGTTCATGCTTTCACTAATTTCCTTGTAACTAAACTCGTCAAAGTGGTGCAGGGAATAAGCAGCTCTTTGATTTTCAGAAAGTTGTTGTACCGCCGTAAAAAATGCTTTGGATCGTTCTCGTTCCATCAGTACTTGCTCAGGATTGAGTTGGGACTCATTTTCTACAGCAAAGAACGATTCATCAATGGGAACCTTGATTCCAAAGCGTTTTTTTCGTTTCGCACGTCGCATGTATTCTAGGCATTTGTTCATGGTAATGCGATGAATCCATGTGGACAGTTGCGACTCGCCTTTAAATAGGTGTTTTGATTGATAAATGGCAATAAAGACATCTTGCGTGGCGTCCTCTGCTTCCTCTCGGTTATGCAGAATGTGCCAACACATGTTGAGGACCTTTTTTTCATAAAGGTTTACGAGTTGCTCGAAAGCTTGGATGTTTCCACTTTGGAGGGCGGTGATATCTATTTCCTTGGACACAGTATTCCTATGATGTCAGGTGGAAGAAAAACTTGCGCATCACTCAAAAAATAAGCGCCCGTTTAACCACTCAGGGTCTAATAGCGCTTGCTGTTTTTGATAGAACTGAATTGCTGGCTCATTCCATGCGAGTACTTGCCAATCCATGCGTTTGACATTGGAACGTTTGGCAACGAGCAGAATTTCGTCAAATAACAACTGTCCGATTCCGTGTTTTCTTTTATCCTCTTTCACGTAGAAGTCCTCCAAGTATAGACACGCGCCTTTCCAGGTGGAGTAGGAGGTGTAGTACAAGGCAAAACCCACAATTTCCAAATCAAGTTCTGCAACAATCGCTTCACAAAGGTGCTTGTCGAATAAATCAATAGACAATTGCTCAGCGGTATTGGTGACTTGTTCTGGTGCTTTTTCGTAAAGGGCAAGTTCTTGAATCAGCGCGAAAATGGCTTTTACATCTGTTCGTTGCGCATTGCGAATAATCGGACTCATTATTTCAATCCGTTCAAGTCAAAGCGTAAGGTAATTCCTGTTTTCAAGTTTCCAGTTGGATAACTGATGAATACTTTTGGTGTATTCAGGAATTGCTCGTAATAGAAGATTGCACTCAAATGTTCTGACAACTTGTAGTTCGCATCTAATTTGAAACTTACGGTTGTTTGTCCGGCAGTTGCTTGGTTTGTGTTTTCTACGACTTTGCGGATCACGGTGGAATTATCTCTGAAGGAGAAATTCACGTTAATCAATAAATCACTTGCTTTTAATGTTCGAATTGGCAATTTCAATTTCGGGATGTTGATGACAGTTCCAACCACGATCTCTTTACCAAGCACTTCTGTTACTTGGTTGTTGTTTAAGGAAAGGGTTGTTTGACGGTCTTTCTTGTACTCAAAATTGGTCGTAATGTTTTTCCCTAAAATGTTCCAAGTCGCCAACATTCCAATAAGTGGTGAAAAGCGTTCAGAGATGGTAATGTTTTGAACCTGCATTCCTGCAATGTAATTGTTATTGATGTCCAAAGCGCTTGCTTGTCCGTTTGCATCTGTCACTGCATTCAAGTTCGTCTGCATTCCGTTTACACTCACCGAAGAAGAATACCCATGATTCAGTTTAAACGATTTCACCACGTCTTTCGCAAAAGCAAATTTTGAAAGTCCATTGTAGTTGATTGTCCAGTTTGGTAATGGAAGATTCGACAAAGGATTAATCGATTTACTTGATACACTTGTGTTGGTGTAAGCAGCTAAGAATGCGCCCATCACTACTTCTTGTTGTGATCCCGAATATCCACTATAGTAGCCGTTCGGTAAAAGAGTAGAATTGGAGTTTTGTGCACCAAGTAAATTTGAAACTTCCTTACGGTTATTCAACAAAGTTTGGAAAACCGAAGAGGAGAAATCTTTTCCTTCTTTGATGAACGCGGAGCCCCATGTAACCGTTGTGAAGGTAAGTGTACTTGTCTCGAATTTACTTTGACTTTCAAAGGCACTTGTTGACGAATTCCAACGATAGAACTCACCGGAATTCGTGCTATAATTTCTGCTTAGGTTTAAGTTAATATTTAAATCTTTTATGGGTTCTAAAGTTGCTTTCATTTGGAGATTCGCAGTGTGCGTCGTTGTAAATTGTTTGTTCAAGTTTTCATTTTGGACAAGCCAATTATTATCGCGGGAAAGTGTTCCTACGTTGTATCCATTGCTTCGTCCAAGCAAATCATATCCTTGTTTCCCAAAGACAAAACTGGACATCCCCAAACTGCTCCCGTTCATTCCAAGAATGCTCGATTCCTGATTATAGCCAGGCAACATGGTTCCATCTGTCAAGGCGTAAGTACCGGATACATTTCGTACACTCATGATTAATCGCGCAATGAATCCACCGATTGGATTAACCTTTTCTTTTTCCTTGTCTTTAATTTCTTGCAGGCGAAGCTGTTTTTTATCGAAGCGTTTTTTCTGTCTTTCGTATTGTTTCAACTCTTTCGGGGTCATTTCTTCCAAAGGTTTCTCTGGTTTGAATTCCGGTAATTTTGTTGGACCAGGTTTCGGTTTAGCGGCACCGCCGCCTTCTCCAGCGTTTTCAACTTTTGAATTGACATTGGATTTCATTCCTTTTCCATCGGAAAGTACCCGTTTGAAATAAGGTACTTTGTTGTATAGTGTCACAAGGTTTCCTTGTAAGGTCATGTTGATCGAACGATTGTTTTGAACCGTATTTCCAAATGGCGCTTGTCCGAGTGGTGCGCGTTGCCAGTTGAATGTTCCCGCATATTTCGCGTTAGCTGTGATCCAACTTGTAATAGGGAATTTGTCCAAAGGCACATTGTAACTAACACTGTAATTATGTGTGTAATCCATGGTACGTCCAAACGTGCTTATTTGAGAACGAATGGTATCCATGAATTCACGGTATCCTTCTGGATTCGTTACGCGATCGACCCCATTGTTTCCTTCCACAAAAATGGATTTGTTGGTAGCGCTAAACGTCGTTTTTAAGTTTTTCGTTAAGTCGTAACCAATTTGGTAATTTCTATTCCAATCGAATCGTTTCAAGTAAATCGGATCGAATTGGTACGTTGGCACGATGATGTTACGAACTTGACGCTCGTTATAGATTCTGGAATAATCGTTGGTAAATGTGATGTTTTTTGGAAGTAAGAAGAGGTTAACATCTTTGATGAATTTTAGCCATGGTGATTTTTGAACGGGTTTCCATTTTTTAAATGGTTCGATGGCTTTCCCAGCGAAGGTATAATTGTAGTTCAAGGCACCTGTCCATGTTTTTGTTCGGTCCGCAGTGATGTTGAAATCTCGTTTCAAGTTTTCAGCAAAAGCATAGGTTGCAGACCAGTTGGAAATGCTCCAGAATTGTGCTTTTGTTCCCGCTTTTGCTTCCTTGCGGACATTGGTAAAGTTGAATGAACGACGTTCTGTAAAGTCTTGTCCAAGTTTTGAACGTTCTTTACGTGTCGCAAGATCATAGCTAGATAATTTGATGTCTGGATTGAACGGATCGTATTCTGGATTGATGACACCCAATGAATACCCGTAAAAGAACGGTAAGGAAACCCGTGCTTGTTTTCCGAAGAATTGTCCGAGTTGAACCGTTGAGTTCATATCGAATCCAATTTTTTGATTTCGTTGACGGTCTTGAACGCGGCTGTCGACACTTCCCCAGTTGATTCCGGAATAGTTTCCTGAAGCGGAGATATTCGCGAAATCAGCTAATTGAACTTGCATTTGTCCAATGGCAGCATCACCACCATCACTCACGAAATCTGTTAAACGTAATTCATTCACCCACATATTGATGCATTCTGCATCGCCAGCATCAGGTTGCCAAATATTATCTGGATCCGTTTTTAGTGGATTCCGAACACCGATCATGATGGTGCGCATTCCTTGTAAGTTTGGACTACCTTTTACTTTTAATCTTCTTTGTGGATTTTGAGGATCGACGATTTCATATTCGTTGATGTAAGAAACACCCGGAGCTCCTTGTTCTATTTTTTTGTTTCGTTCTGTTTTCAGGTTGAGTAAATCGTCAAAAACAATTTCGATATTATTCGCTTCTGGCCAAATGGATTCTGGATTCGTTGTTCCCCAATCAGTGACCTTCATTGGAAGTTCGTATTCGTAGTAGTTTTCAACGTAATCTGTTCCTAAACGGACAAACACAGATAATTCGTTATCCTTCAATTGATTTTGCACCACCGATTCCGCATGGACAAACATCTTCAATTTTTTGTAGGTACGCACATCGAACTGAACGTTGCGGTAGGCAGCACGAGCGTCTCCATCTTGTAAGTTACAAACCTCTAAGACTAACGATTGCTCATTCATTTGGCGTTGGTATACTTGTGATGGATCAATTTCACGTGTAATTCCAGGAGGAATGACATAATTGATTGGTTGACGTTGCCCATTTTCTTCGATGTTCAATGCCGCGATATTAAAGGTTGTTAAGTTTGGATCCGTTTGAACACTTAAGCCCGGCTGTGTCAAATCTTGCGTATATCTTCTCCATTCTCCACGAATTAATTCGAGACGTGCGAAGCGTAAAATGACCTCCTCATCGAAGTTTTTCAGATACATACGCATGAAACGAATTGAACGGAAATCTTGAATGCCATTTACGCGTTTTTCAAAATCTTTCACTGGCACTTTGAATTGGTACCATGTTTCTGTTTTTGTTCCGCTTTGGTACACTTGTTTATTGGTGATGTAATTTGACCCAACTTGTTGTAAATCGTTTGGTCTCATGCTGACACGGTATTGGAAATAACTTTCACTTTCCGCCAAGTTGTTGTCTTGGTTGATGTCCTCGTTGTCCGGTTGATTGCTCGCTTGAGTTGGATATCCAGCTTGATTCGTCGTGTCTGACATTTCAGTGGTAGGCGAGTTTCCTTCCATACCGTTGTAACGCTTGTAGCGTTTTAGAATGTTCAGTTGTTCGTTGTCGTAATTATCGTCGAGGTAGTACGTGTAATCATCATTGGATGGATCCGCAATCATGCGCGCTTTTGTAGCTGCATTGAGCGTTGTATTGTTTTGAACCCAATTTACGTATGACTGATACGAATTTTGTTCGAGGTTATTTTTCCATCCGTCTATTCCCACATCCTGATTTATACGAGCGGCAGGATCATTGTCAAAGGCATTCACCACGATTTGTTGCGTTGAGATTCGCGACCAAGCCGTTGTATCCATATTATCAGTTAATGGAGCGGCCGTTGATGCTGGGAGTCCATTCTCAAAACTTTTACGTGAATCTGGCAGGACATCCTCCGAGATGTTCCCTAGGTTGAAGTACAAGTCACCACCGGTATGGAAGGTATTTGGGTTTTCGTTTTCTGCGTCTTCATTGAATGGATCTAGCACCCAGAATTGAATGAATTCAATGTTCGCTACTTCAAAGTCATTGGTTGTTAAACCACGCATAATTCCACCCCAACGGTTTTCTGGATTGATGAATCGTCCGATGGAATCAACAGTATTCGTTGTGTCGTAATTGTACATTCCTCTTTCGGACGGATAATACGCCAACTCTAGTAAAGGAATGTTCTGAATGGAACCGTATTGCTGTTGCAAGTTCGGGAAGATGTCTACTTGGTTCACCAAACGCATACGGCTATCCGTCAGCATCGCTGGATTTTGTTTGATGTGGTCAGGAGTCAAGGAATTGCTTTGGTAGAAAACTGGATCGATTGTATACCAAACCGCTTTTGCACGTTTGAATCCAGCTGAAACGTTTTTCGAGCTTGCCTCAGGAAATAAATCTGGTTGTCCTTGTGGAATAGAAGCCATTTTCCATGCAGAGAATTGGCGCAAATCGATGGCGCTTTGACTCGCCTCAAAGTCATCAATGTACGAAGTCCCTTCTTTATTGATGGCTTTTGGTTGACCTGGGATTAAGTGTGCATATTCACCTGTCAAGGAAAGCGTGGACATTTGATTCGTTGAAATGACTGGTAGTAAGTCCACTAATTTTGTCAAGAGTGGAACATTCGTTCGTAGGGAGAAATCAGCGCCAAGAATGGTATTTTTAAAAGGCTCGTTGCCGAAGTCTACCTTGTTTGTTACCGGTCGTTCCATCATACGAATCGCTGTTGCACCAAATTTGAAATTTTCACTAAATCGATATTGGTAGTGTCCACCCATCATAGAACGCGCTTGGAATCCAAAGACGGAGTTGCTTTCAATGGTGATTTTAATCGGTGTGTTGGATTCTAGAATTCCAGTATTCAAGATTTTTACGCGGCTAAATGCATAATCAACAGTGTAATCGGTACCTTCAATTAAGCGAATTCCACCAGCGGTTACGACAACAGCTCCTTGCGGAATGTTCATTTGATTGAGTGGAATTTCAGAACTAATCGACGATTGGAATTCCCCTTTGAACACAAAGCGGTTTTTACTTGGAATTTGTTGTGCAGCTGTCTTTGTGGAGTCGTACAATTCCGTGTATGCTATTTTGTTTACATTCACTAGCGGGACACCGGAATCAGCTAATTTCTTTGCTAATGTTTTTCCGAAAGGCTCAACAGTACTGAAGAAAATGCGTCCGTTTTTCTTATTGATGGTTCCTCCGTTGTCAATTTTATTTCCGACAACATTGAATGGAGCAAAGTCAAATACACCATCTGAAAAAGGTTGGTTGTTTTGATTGATTTTATCCATGTCCAACAAGGTAACGATCTGCTTTTTGTCCACACCAGGGAAAGGCATAAACGGTTGTAAAAGCGAAGTCTCTTGGTTGTTGTATAATACGTCGATTTTAAATCCAAGTTGATCTACTTGGTATGCGCCAATCGAGTAAACGTTTTTCATCATCAAGTCCCAAATTTTGTTTTTTGGGTTGGTGATGGTTGGTTTAATTAATTTCAAGATGAGCGCTTGTTGTCCGCTTGCACCATCCGTCGAAAACTCTCCTACTTGGTAGGTGTCTCCGCGGTATGTGTACTCGTAGGATACTGCTAAAACCTCATCATTGTTTAACGCGTTGTTCAAGGAAATGTATCCGAGTAGGGCATTGTAGGTAAATTCTGCTTCGGTTAATTTTCGTGCATTTTCTACTTTTTCGTAGTCGACAGCTTGAAGAAAGGGGCCAGGAGCGTTTACCTGTGTGGAAAGGGCTGTTGTTGAGTTAACAAAATCACGAACCATCGGTTGATTTGCGGCCCAGTCATAAAGTCCGTTTCCTTGGTTATCCGGAATTTCTGTCCCTGCATAAGAACCTGGATTTCCTTGGCAATTGCTCGGTAAAGCTTCTCCTAAATCCGAGAAGGCGACAATGTTTCGCGTGTTTTCGGTGTTACTGGTGCGGTTTGTCACCCAAACTTCGATACGTGTGATGAACATCGTTGAATTCACTACGGGTAGGGTGGACATCGCCGTATCGTAATGCTGTTGGTGGTACAGGTTTAAGAAATAGTGTCTATTGGCCTCGTAGTTATCCGCAGTGATTTCAAATTTCTGAATTTGCGCTTTTCCGGAAACATTGATTTCCGTTTTTTTCCCTTTTGAAGCAGCGGCAATTAAATCAAACGTTGAGCGTCCAAATTTCAATTGCGTCTTCACACCAAACAAGGTTTGTGAACCTTGAATGAGGGAAGTCGGAAGTTCTAATGCGACATTTCCAAGTGCAATTTTCTGAATGATTTCATCCTCTTTACCGGTATGTTCGATTTTTGAAATGTTTTCGAAGTCAAAATTCGCAGCGGTGTTGTACTTCATGTTTAACTTCATCTTGGTCCCAATCTGACCAGTGATGTCCATGTTGATGTTCTGATTGAAGTCGAAACGCGTAATGTTGCGTTGTCTTTGTGGCAAAAGAGGATTATCTACACGTGAATGGTTAACTCCAAGCGATAGCTCCAAATTTCCACCAGGAATAATCTTAATTTCATCGGAACCGAAAATGCTGGAGAATGCTTTGCTTCCAATTTTTATCGGTAATTCGAAGGCGCGATTTTCTGCGGTTTGTTCTTCAATGATTTCTTGCCAATCCATTTTTAGCGACTTCTTCTCGTTGTAGTCTAGGTAATCTTCTAGGCTCATTTTGGAAGGATTCCGGTAGTACAATCCGCTTTTCCCTAAGGTTTCTTTGAATACGTATTGACCTGTTTCCGGATCAAATACGATGGATTGTTGCATGGATGTCGGATCACCTAAGTCAAAACTTTGGGGTAAGTTTTGATAGGGATTCATTGGATTATAAATCGGAAAAGGAAGGTTGAAACCGTTTTGTGCATGAACGTTTCCAGCATACAAGAGGACAAATAAAGCAACGCAAATTGCTTTATGAATTGTTTTCCCAGTACGGTATCGTATCAATGTCTGCACGTTTATTCTGTTATAAATTCCTTAATGCGTCTTTAATGAGTTCTTCCACGCTTTGGTTACCTGTATCGATTTTATCCAATACTTTCTCTGCGGATTTCTTATCAAACCCGAGGGATACCAATGCATTTAACGCATCAAAACGATTTCTATTGTTTGAAGTGAAAATATTTTCTGAAGAAAGTTCCATTTTGGACACTTTACTTTTCAAATCGATGATCACTCGTTGAGCGGTTTTTGTCCCGATTCCTTTGATTTTCTGAATGGTAGCAACGTCTTCAGTCAAGATTGCTTGTGCAATTTCATCTGGAACGAGGGAGGAAAGCATAATCATGGCAGTATTTGGTCCAATTCCCGAAACACTCACCAAGTGATTAAACATTTCACGTTCCTCTTTATTGGCAAATCCATAAAGGATATGCGCATCTTCGCGAACGATTAACTTGGTAAAAACCTGCACAGCTTCATCGCTTCCTAATTGAGAAAAAGTATTGAGTGAAATTTTCACTTCATACCCAACTCCACCACACTCGATGAGTAGGTCTGTTGGATTTTTCTCAATTAAACGTCCGTTCAGTCTGCCGATCATTTCTCGTTATTTTGTGCGTCAATCACCGCAATTTTAATCATGTTATTAATTTCTCGAACCGATGCACCTAATTGAAGCACGTGAACAGATTTTCTCAGTCCAATTAAGATCGGACCAATCGCATCCACTTCGTTCATTTGTTGCAACAACTTGTAAGCGATATTTCCAGCGGAAAGGTTCGGGAAAATCAAGGTGTTCACTTCTTTACCTGCAAGGGTAGAGAAAGGGAATTTCTCATTCATTAATTCTCCGTTCAAGGCAAAATTCGCTTGCATTTCCCCATCAACAATCAAATTCGGATGTGTTTCGTGCAATATTTCAGCTGCTTTCGCCATTTTTTCTGGATCAGGTCCTGGTGAAGAACCGAAATTCGAGTAGCTCAATAACGCGATGCGTGGAGTCATTTTCAAACGACGAATCATTTTGGCCACGTGAACGGTAATTTCTGCAATTTGCTCCGCGGTTGGATTCAAATTTACGGTTGTGTCCGCCAAGAAAAGCGGTCCTCTTTTCGTGTTTAGAATGTACATTCCGGACACAACGTTCACATCTTTTTGCATGCCAATTGTGCGGATAGCTGGACGAACAGACGAGCGGTAGCTGCGTGTAATTCCCGTAATCATTGCATCTGCATCACCTTGGTCGACCATCATGGCTCCAAAGTAATTACGTTCGCGCATTAAGGAAATGGACTCAAATTCCGTCATTCCTTTGCGTTTGCGTTTTTCATGGAACATAGATCCGTAAGCGATTCTACATTTTTCTTCTTCGTCCGATTTACAGTCGATGATTTGAACCTCAGGCATTTCGATGCCGTATTCGTTCATCAAATCGAGAATCTTTTGTTTGCGTCCGAGTAAAATTGGAAAAGCAACTCCATCTTCGTAAGCTTGTTGTGCTGCTTTAAGGATTTTAATGTTGTCACCTTCTGGAAATACGACTGTTTTCGGATTTCCTTGCGCTTTGGTCGTGATGTTACGCACGAGTTTGTTGTCTAAGCCCAAGCGACTTTTCAGTTGATTTTCGTAGTCCTCCCAGTTTTCAATTGGAAATTGAGCCACACCTGATTCCATAGCAGCACGAGCCACAGCAGGCGCTACGTAGTAAATCAAACGTGGATCCAATGGTTTTGGAATGATTTGCTCACGTCCAAAGGAAATATTTTTTCCACCGTACGCTTCGATCACTTCCTCCGGAATGGTTTCCTTCGCAAGAGATGCAATCGCTTTTACAGCAGCTAATTTCATTTCTTCGTTGATGCTTTTCGCACGAACATCCAATGCTCCACGGAAAATGTATGGGAATCCCAATACATTGTTCACTTGGTTCGGATGGTCTGAACGTCCAGTCGCCATGATGATATCCTTACGGACAGACGTTGCTTCTTTGTAAGAAATTTCTGGTTCCGGATTCGCTAAAGCAAATACGATTGGATCTTTCGCCATGCTCGCAATCATGTCTTTGGAAACGAGTCCAGCTTTTGATAATCCTAAGAATACATCTGCATTTTTAAAGACTTGATCGAATGGAATATCCTTCGGATGATTCGCATAATAAGCTTTCATTTCATCCAAGTCTGTTCTTCCTTTGTGGATTAATCCTTTGGAATCGTACAAATACAGGTTTTCTAATTGAACACCCAAGGAATGGTACAAACGAGCACAAGAAATCGCTGCTGCTCCTGCGCCGGAAACAACGATTTTCACTTTGGAAATTTTCTTTTTCGCTAATTCCAAGGCATTTAACAGGGCAGCTGAACTAATGATGGCTGTACCGTGTTGGTCATCGTGCATGATCGGAATATCCAACTCTTCCTTCAGTCTTCTTTCGATTTCGAAGGCTTCTGGAGCTTTGATGTCCTCTAAGTTGATTCCACCAAAGGTTGGCGCAATTGCTTTCACGGTTTGGATGAATAATTCTGGATCCTTTGCGTCAATTTCAATGTCAAATACATCGATGTCCGCAAAAATCTTAAACAGCAATCCTTTTCCTTCCATTACTGGTTTGGAAGCTTCTGGCCCAATATCACCTAAACCAAGAACAGCTGTTCCATTGGTGATAACGGCTACTAGATTTCCTTTGCTTGTGTATTTATAAACATCGGCCTTGTTCTCGGCGATTTTTAGGCATGGTTCTGCAACACCTGGAGAGTAGGCGAGTGATAAATCACGTTGAGATGCGTAAGGTTTTGTTGGAACTACTTCAATCTTTCCCGGTTTTCCGGAAGAATGGTAATCCAAGGCATCTTGTTTTCTGATTTTCGACATTCCATTATTTTAGGGGAACAAATATACGAAAACGAGGTGAAATAGGGAAACAAAAAATCCTTGTAAGTCATAGAATGCTCCATTACTTACAAGGATTTCAATATGTGGTGTAAATTATAGTCCTAATAACACTTCCAATGGATCTTTCGATCCAAAAATCATGCGCTCAGGATGTTCTAACATTTCTTTTACTTTCACAAGGAATCCAACGGACTCTTTTCCATCGATGATGCGGTGATCGTAGGACAATGCCACGTACATGATTGGACGAATTTCGACTTTTCCATTGATTGCTACTGGACGCTCCACAACGTTGTGCATTCCAAGGATGGCAGATTGAGGTGGATTAATGATTGGAGTAGATAACATCGATCCGAAAACTCCGCCATTTGTGATGGTGAATGTCCCGCCAGTCATGTCTTCTGGCGTGATTTTTCCATCGCGTGCTTTGATCGCCAAACGTTTGATTTCGCGTTCGATTTCCGCTAAGGACATTTGTTCTGCGTTTCGTACCACAGGAACCATGAGTCCTTTTGGAGAAGAAACCGCGATTCCAATGTCAGCGTAATCGTGGAATATCATTTCGTTTCCGCTGATTTGTCCGTTTACGGATGGATATAAATTCAAGGCTTCTGTCACCGCTTTTGTGAAGAAGGACATAAATCCTAGGTTCACTTCGTGGTGTTTTGAAAAGGCATCTTTGTATTTTGCACGTAGGTCCATGATAGGTTTCATGTCCACTTCGTTAAACGTCGTCAACATCGCTGTTTCGTTTTTCACAGCAACCAAGCGCTCTGCGATTTTACGACGTAACATCGACATTTTTTCACGGCTTTGGTTGCGAGATCCGCCCCAAACTTTCGCTGCATCTGTCGAGAATCCGGCTGACATTGCCTCGATGACATCTTGTTTCGTGATGCGTCCATCTTTACCGCTTGCCTTCACTTGATTCGCAGAAACATTGTTCTCTTTCATCAATTTTGACGCCGCAGGTGATGCTGAACCAGCTGCGTAGGAATCCGATTTAATTGGATCTGGATTCGGTGCTGCCGCGACTTTCTCTTCTTTAACTGGAGCTGCTGCTGGAGTTGCTTCAGCAGGTTTTGCTGCTGCAACTGGCGCACTTCCTGCAGGTTTTGCTGCAGATGTATCAATAAGACACACCACTTGACCAACTTTTACCACGTCACCTTCTACTGCTTTTAGCGTGATGATTCCGCTTTCTTCTGCTGGAAGTTCGAGTGTTGCTTTGTCGGAATCAACCTCTGCAATTGCCTGGTCTTTTTCTACATAGTCACCGTCAGCAACCAACCACGTTGCGATTTCTACTTCTGATATCGATTCGCCCGGACTCGGGACTTTCATTTCTAGCATAGCCATAATTTCTTTTTTTAAGCTCGTGTTATTTTGCGTAAGTAAAGATGTCGTTGAACAACTTCGCTAATCTCATTTCGTGTAATTTTTTTGATCCTTCGGCAGATGCTGCAGATGCAGAACGACAAATCCCTTGAATTGGAAGGTGACGCATGCTCATCGCGATGTGTGTCCAAGCACCCATGTTTGCAGGTTCTTCTTGTGCCCAAAGGATATTTTTCGCCTTGTATTTTGCCAAAATGGCATCAATTTGAATTTGAGGAAGTGGGTAAAGTTGCTCCACACGAACGAATGCCATGTTTTTCACGCCGAGTTCTTCCGCTTTCACTTTCATTTCGTAGTAGAATTTACCGCTACAAAGTACCACTGTGTCCACCGTTTTTGCAGTTGCTGTCGGATCGTCCAATACTTCTTGGAAGGAACCACTTGCCAATTCTGCAAGGGAGGAAGTAGCCGCAGGGTAGCGCAACAACATTTTAGGTGAGAATACCACCAATGGTTTTCTGAAATCTCTTTTCATTTGTCTACGCAACAAATGGAAATGATTCGCAGGAGTGGAAGTATTGACGATTTGCATATTCAAATCCGCACATTGCTGTAAGAAGCGTTCCATTCTTCCGGAAGAGTGCTCTGCACCTTGTCCTTCGTATCCATGTGGCAGCAACATGACTAGTCCACTTTGTGTTGCCCATTTGTCCTCTCCAGCAGAAATAAACTGGTCGATCATGATTTGTGCTCCGTTGAAGAAATCTCCAAATTGTGCTTCCCAAATCGTTAAGGAGTTTGGTGTCGCTAAAGAGTAACCATATTCAAATCCAAGTACACCGTATTCGGATAACAGGGAGTTATAAATCGAGAAGTTTGCTTGTTTTTCAGCCAACAAGTTCAAGGTTTCTATTTCTTCTTCGGTGTCCTCTGTTTTAACAACAGCATGACGGTGTGAGAAGGTTCCGCGTTCCACGTCTTGTCCAGAAATGCGGACAGGATGTCCTTCGGTCAACAAAGTTGCATAGGCCAACATTTCTGCTGATCCCCAATCTAGTTTGTCTTCGTTGAACGCATTCAAACGGTCTTCGAAAATTTTCGCGATTTTT
>ENA-OUVC01000052-OUVC01000052.1-marine-metagenome-genome-assembly--contig:-NODE-52-length-86052-cov-4.551532_pt1 | contig 86052 bp, 79 predicted proteins | sample MGYA00248622_ERZ508571 | MGnify/ENA primary metagenome ERZ508571 (study PRJEB26236, sample SAMN06267175) | marine metagenome | isolation source: Columbia River Estuary | place: USA:Columbia River Estuary... | reverse complement strand
CCTCGACTTGCATGTGTTAGGCCTGCCGCTAGCGTTCATCCTGAGCCAGGATCAAACTCTCCGTTGTATAATAACTTTGAATTTTAATAGGAGCTCGAGTATGTTTATTATGTTCTTTTCTTAAAAACGCTGTTTCCTTATTTCTCAATACTTCAAAGAACTTCTTTAGATGTTAGTAGAACTCACATTCTAGTTAACTTTAAGACTTTTTCCCGTTTGAACTAACCGTTGTTTGTTCTGTTGTGGGGTGCAAAGATATGTACTCTTTTTGGATGTGCAACAATTTTTTGAAAGTTTTTTTGATTTTTTTTCGAATCAAATTCTAACCTGTTGATATTTGGAGTTTTAGATGTAAAGAAAAAAGCTAATTCTATACTGCTCCTTGGTTATTTGATCTGTAGTGTGCTTTTAATGCTTGAATCGAATCACTAGACTGTGAAAATCCAAGGGTCCATTGTTGCGAATGCTGTTCGTTTTCTCGATTCATTAAACGGACACTATTATCCGCTCCTATATATAGGTATGCATTTACCAGTTCTGGATAATCTTCATTCCAAAAATATACGCAAAACTGAAAAGCCATTTCAATTGCCTCCGTGCGTGTACACAACTCCTCTTTATTCCTGCGCATTTCAACATTGGCCAATAATAATCCAATTCGATCCTTCAGAATACTTACATCCATTTTGTTCCACTTATATAGGGAAGGATATAATCGTTCTAAATCAAACCAATCATTCCTATTAATAATCACACGATCTCGGACATTCGAATTTAATTTCGCTGCACGAAACCAAAATCGAAGCGCTATAATCACAATAAGTAAACATAAGAGTCCAGATAGCTTTGCCAGAATCATCTGATTGGTCAATATGGCACAAGGAACCAAAATCAAAAGCAAAAAAATTACCGTTAACCACAGAGGAAAACGGTAATTCACACGATTTTTGTTTTGATTCATGAGCGTATTAATGATTCACTATTTTTCAACAACCCATTTGTCATTCAACATTTCACCTTTAATGTTGACGTCTTTTGTTCTTTTATAATCTTCAGCTGCAATCAGCATTTGTTCTTTCGTGTCTCTTCGTATTAAAATTGCACTTGAACCCTGAGATTTAACTTCTATATAAAATCCATTTCTCAATCGCGCTGGTTTTGTTGGCGGTCTTCCCATTATCTCTTTAAATTAATTCTTAATAAATATAACAACTTTTTTGGAATTATGTTGTGTTTCGTTAAATTTTTCTGTCAAAAACCGTGCCTTCTTATACTAGAACAAAAGCTTTAGAGTAACTTTGCGGCATGATTCAACTCGAAAAACTAGGATATTTCTTGCCGCAAGGCTATTTATTTGAACAAGTAAGCGTACAAGTGAACCGCGGTGACAAAATTGGACTAGTCGGTAAAAATGGTGCTGGGAAGTCTACCATGCTTAAATTATTATCCGGACAAATCACTCCAAGTGAAGGAGCTATCCATCAACCAAAGGGATTGAAATATGGTTATTTGACTCAGGATATTGTCATTAAATCAAAAGAAACTGTATACAACTACCTATTTCTATCTAATATTGAATTAAATAGAATTCGCGAGCGCTTGGACTTTATCAATCACGAGTTGGTTAATCGCACAGACTATGAATCCGATTATTATTCAGGTATACTCGATGAACTGAGTGAGTTAAATCACGAATTCCAAGTACTGGAAGGATTTCAATGGGAAGAAAAAATCAAAGCGACTTTAGATGGACTAGGATTCTCAGACCTTGATCAACAGAAACTTATTCAAGCTTGTTCAGGTGGATGGAAGATGCGTGCGGAATTGGCAAGAATCCTTGTGAATAATCCGGACATTCTTTTATTGGATGAGCCGACCAATCACCTCGATATCATTTCCATCAGTTGGCTAGAAACATACTTGCAACGATTCGACGGAGCTGTCATCTTGATTTCTCACGACCGTTTGTTCTTGGATAATGTCACAAAACGAACCTTAGAAATAAGTCAAGGACGTGTGTTGGATTTTCCTTTTGCCTATTCAAAATACAAATTAATGCGCGCCGAAGAAATGGAACGCATGGAGCAATCCAAAAAACAACAGGATAAACAGATCAAACAGACCGAACAACTGATTGAGAAGTTTCGCGCCAAAAGCAGTAAAGCTTCTTTTGCGCAATCCCTCATGAAGAAATTGGAAAAAACGGAACGCATAGAAGTAGAAAAAGATGTGGTTTCGAAAATCAAGTTAACATTCCCATTGAGTGTGCATCCTGGAAAGTGGGTACTTGAAATGAACGACCTGAGCAAGACCTACGGTGATCGCACCTTATTTGAATCGGTCAACATCACAGTTGGACGTGGAGAAAAAATCGCTTTGCTCGGTCCGAATGGTGTTGGTAAATCAACACTGCTAAAATCAATCACCAAGGATATTGACTTCGAAGGTGAAGTTTTATACGGACATAATGTCAATGTGGCTTACTTCGCCCAAGATCAAGCGGAGAAATTAGATCCAACAAAAACGATTTATGAAACAGTGGATGATATTGCTGTAGGAGAAATCAGGAAAGATTTACGCTCGATACTTGGCACCTTCCTCTTTACAGGAGAAGTCGTTGAGAAAAAAGTAAGTGTTTTATCGGGTGGAGAACGAACGCGTCTCGCTCTTTGTGTACTATTGTTGAGTCCTTCGAATTTCTTAATCCTAGATGAGCCAACCAATCACTTGGATCTTCAAAGCAAGGATGTACTCAAAAGAGCGTTGCAGTCCTATGAAGGCACCTTCGTTGTCGTATCGCATGACCGAGAATTTTTGGATGGACTTTGCAACCGTATTTGGGACATTGAAAACCGAAACCTTAAAATTCATCATTTCACTTTGAATGAGTATTTGCAGTACAAAATGGCCAAGAAGGACCTTCCAACTGGAAAAGTAACAGAACTCGTTAAGGAAAAAGTTGCCAAGGTGGAGAAACCCGTTCAAGAAAAGAAACCTACGAATGCCAAAGTAGAAAAAGAAATTCAACAAATTGAACGTAAAATTGATGAATCAGAAAAACGCATAGCCGAAATGGAAGCGCATATTGCTACATTGGAATTTGATGAAAACAACACGCACACAGATGTTCTAGGCGAATACGATGCCGCTAAACAAAAACTGGCTGCATTAATGGCTGACTGGGAACTCAAAATGAGTGAATTGTAAGCTGAGATTTTCAGTATATTTGTTTTATGAGAGCCCTACTATTCCTTTCTTGTTTGATTCTTTTGTCCTCCAGTAAATGCGACAAAGGAAAACAGAATCCCATTCCATATGTCCCGTTTGACATCACAATTGACATCCAACTTCCGAGTTACAATCAATTGCAAGGAGTTGGGGGATGGAATTACGTCGTTGGTGGTTCCCGCGGAATCATCGTTTACCGTCGTGGAATTGATGAGTTTGTAGCCTTCGACCGACATTCACCGGTAGATCCAGATGGAACATGTTTCCTTCCGCTTTTTCCAGAAAATGACAACTTTCTTGTCTTAAAGGATACCTGCAACGATGCCACCTTTTCACTTTACGATGGCTCACCGATTTCCAATAGTGCTTTTGGACTGCGTCAATACGCCGTTCAATACAACGGAAGTAATTTAGTTAGAATTTACAATTAAAGATATGAATGAGATTACCGTAACCATCATCGATCGAGAAGGTGAAGCACATGAGTTGGTTGGACCAACAGACATGAACATGAACATCATGGAATTATGCAAAGCATATGAATTACCTGTGCTCGGCGAATGCGGTGGAATGGCGATGTGTGCCACGTGTCAATGTTATTTAGAATCTGAAACAGCACTTCCAGAACAAAGTGATGCAGAATTGGACATGTTGGACCAAGCGTTCTTTGTGAAAAACAATAGTCGTCTCGGATGTCAAATTCAACTGAACGTTGACATCAATGGTATCGTTCTTCGTTTAGCTCCTGAAGCTTAGCCAAAAAGAAAAGCAACCACTACATCATTTATCCGTTTGGTTTATATAGATTTAAATATGAAACAAATTGTTACGCTATTGCTCCTTCTTTTTTTTGGTGATATTCACGCTCAACAAAATCAAGCAAAAGTCATTGAGAAAAATGTTGTTTTAATTAACAACGCGCCAGTTCAACCTATCTCTGGAAATCATACATCAAACACCTCTCAAGACACAAGTGCCATCGTTACGAAAATTGCTGCGATCGAATCCCACATTAAAGCCATAGATTTAAAAGTTGCTTATGTGAATAGCAACCAAGAGCAACGTGAAAGAGCTCAGAAAATGGGTTGGTTTGAACAAATGTCTCGTATCAAATCAGAATTAATCGAGGAAAAAACGAGATTATCCAATCAATTAAATCAGGAAAAATGAGAGGGACATTTAATTTTCTTCTGATTTTATTCAGTACGACCTTTGTTTTTGGACAAAGCGGAGGTACTAATTGTGGAGGAATGGAGCCCATTTGTACGGACTCCGGGGTTCAATTCACTGCGAATGATGGTGGTTTAGACGCATCCATCTCTGAACCCACAAACGATTACAATTGCCTTGGTTCCGCTCCTAATCCATCTTGGTACTATTTCGAAATCAGTCAACCTGGAGATATCATTATGTCATTGTCAGCACCGCAGGATATTGATTTTATCATTTGGGGGCCCTATTCAAGTTTGGCTAACGCGATTGCCAATTGCGGCTCCTATGGCACGGCTGTTCCTGACATTAATTGTTTACTTCCTGGTTTTATGTGTGATTCATATGGTTGCAGTTTTGATCCTTCAAACATTGAAACTCCCGGGATACCCAATGCTCAGGTTGGAGAAGTATATGTAATGTTGGTGACCAACTATGCCAATGTTATTCAGAATATTACGTTGACACAAACCAGTGGTTCTGGAGCAACGGATTGCACGATTATTACACCAGGAAATTGTTCTTTCGGTAATTTCACGGGAAATTTATCCAATTGTGACGCTGCAACAAACCAATATACGTTCAGTGGAACGATTGACTTTACAAATCCCCCGAGCTCCGGAACATTGACTTTATCCAATTCAAATGGTACATCACAAACCTTCAATGCACCTTTTGGAAGTTCCGCTAATTTCAGTTTTACAGGTATTGCCGATGGCTCAACTTTCGTGATTACAGCTTCGTTTTCAAATGATGCTTCTTGTTCCGCAACATTGACCTACGTCACCCCAATTGCGTGTAATTGTCAATCACAAATTGGAACCTTTACCACTTCTTTAAGTCCTTCACCGGCCATCAATAAAATTTGTTTTGGAACTTCGTTTTCTGTGATGTCAAATGACGATTTCACCGTGCCTGGCGAAATGATTGGAGCGACCATTCCTGGCTCCTCTAATTATGATCCAACTGCACCAACATACAACCCCGGCGTCATTTGGCTAGCTTATAGCTGTCCGCCATCTGTTTCCCTTACACCTGCCATGTCAAATACTACAGGACTTAATATTCCCGATGACCCATGTCTTCAAAGTATTGTTACGAGTAATGAAGATTTAAGTGATTTGAATGATTTAAGTTTCATCAATTCTTTTCCTGCTGGAACATTTACTGATAATATTGTCTATTTTGTTCCAATAACGATGTACAGCATCATGGATGGGATTTACAGTTATGTTACCTTACCTGCATGGGATTGTTTTGATCTTGGTGATCCAATCGTCGTTCAATACCTTACGGATGTTGTAGCGACAAGTAATTCAGATTGCGCAACGGGAATTGTGAACGCAACATTCAATGGTAGTTCTCCTGCTCTTAATGGAACAAACTTCAACGTCGTTTCAGGAAGTCAAACCCCAACATCTGCAAACTTTAGTAATTTGAGTGCAGCAAATGGAGGTACAATCAGCATGACTGGTGTCTTTTCGGGTGCTTATGGATTTGATGTAATAGACGACAACGGATGTACCTTTAGTTTAAATGGTTCCGTGATTGGAGGAGATGTGGTTACTTTAAATTACCCAGACAATTTATTATGTACAAGTGATGCAAACCAAAATCCAAGTATCACGGGAACTCCAAATGGAACATTTTCGAGCACAACCGGATTGAATTTAAATGCCAATTCGGGATTGATTAATCCGAGTTTATCTCAACCTGGAACGTATGTAATTACTTATTTGTCTCCTGTAACAATTTGTCCGGATTCCGATCAATTTTCACTTACGATTGGAACAAATCCTACATTAGATGCAGGACCCGATCAAACCGTTTGTCCAGGACAAGCTGTTATTCTAGATGCAAGTGGAGCCGCAAGCTATGATTGGTCTAATAACGAACCAAATGGATCATCGTTCTTTCCGGAAATTGGAATAAATTCATACATCGTAACTGGCTATAGTTCAGAAGGATGTTTTTCAAGTGATACCCTTCAAATTACCGTTACGGAAGATTGTAACCAAGATGAAGTGGTTTATTACATACCGAATTGTTTTACACCAGATGACGATCAAAATAACCCCTTGTTTTTACCTATTTTTTATTCTGGAATCGACATTTATCGATATGAACTTATGATTTTCAATCGTTGGGGAGAACTCATTTGGCAAAGTTACGATCCGAGCGTAGGCTGGGATGGAACATACAACAAGGGATTAAAATGTCCTGATGGAGTGTATACTTGGAAAATTAAATATAAAACTCTTGACAACGATAACAAGGAAATCCTTATTGGACATGTTTTTCTACTACGCTAGTGATTTAACTTTTCCTTGAATACTTTTCTGAACTTCTCTACTTTCGGACGAACAACGGCTTGACAATACATGTTTTGTGGATTGTTCTCGAAGTAGTTGTGATGGTAGCCCTCTGCTTCTGAATAGTTGTTGATGGCTACAATTTCCGTCACAATCGGATGATCCCACACTTTTTCTTTGGTCAATTTCTCCTTGTAGGCAGTTGCCAATTCTTTTTGCTCCAAATCGTGGTAGAAAATGACGGAACGGTATTGCGTTCCAGTGTCGTTTCCTTGACGGTTCAATTGGGTTGGATCGTGAACAAACCAGAAGATCTCGAGCAGTTCTTCAAAAGAAATGACCGTTGGATCATATTCGACTTGCGCTACTTCCGCGTGACCTGTAGTTCCTGTACACACTTGTTCGTATGTGGGATTTACTGTTTTTCCTCCAGCATACCCCGGAACAACGGATATAATTCCTTTCACATCTTTAAAACATGCCTCGATGCACCAAAAGCATCCAGCACCAAACGTCGCTTTTTTCATTCCTTTTTTGTTTGTGTAAATATAAGCAATCGGCTCGAAGTCCATCGCAAGGGAATTCAGACAATACCTCTTTCCCGTAGGTTCTGGTCCATCATTAAATAAGTGTCCGAGGTGCGCATCGCATTTGGCACAACGGATTTCAATGCGATCCATGCCATCACTCAAGTCGCGCACTTGTTTCACTTTTCCTTTCGTCAGTACATCGTAAAAACTTGGCCATCCACTACCCGACTCGTACTTCGTTGAGCTGGAGAACAAAGCCGTTCCACATCCAACACAGGTGTAGGTTCCTCTTTCATGGTGATCCCAGAATTCGCCGGTGAACGGTGCTTCCGTTGCTCCATCACGAATGACCGCACATACATTTTCCGGAAGGGCTTTACCGTTCCAGTTAGCAAATGAATTCTTGTTAGAAGGTAAGTCTTTTTTGTCAGGTGTCTGTGCGCAGGCATTCATCAAAAAACTTAAAACGAAAAGCAATGTTATTCTCATACTGTTAAAACAAAGTGTATGGAAAAAAGTTCGGAGCTAGATAAAAGCGTACTTTTGCGCCATGAAATCAAGGTATAGTCGCAATTTTTGGATCGTATGTTTTGCGATGTTCTTTTTCATGACCGGTTTTAATCTGATTATGCCGGAATTAAACAACTTCATTACGAATCTTGGCGGAGAAAATAAAAAAGGATTAATCATCCTACTGTTTTCTGTTTCAGCGGCCATTTCGCGTCCATTTTCTGGGAAAATCGCAGACATCGTCGGACGCAAATGGGTGATGTACGCCGGAGTTATTTGCTCCTTTGTCATCTGCCTCAGTTATTCGTTCGTGGAATCCATTGCTTTTTTCCTAGTCCTTCGTTTTTTACATGGATTCAGTGCTGGATTCGCTCCAACAGGTGCTACAGCCTTGTTAACTGACGTTATCCCGGAGAAATCACGTGGAAACGCAATGGGGATTTGGGGGACATTTATTTCCCTCGGAATTGGCGTTGGACAATCACTGGGCTCATGGATTTATCAAGCTTTTGGATTTGACACCTTGTTTATGTCCGCAGCTTTCATCACCTGTATTTCGTTCATCATGATTACGATTGCGACAGAAACATTGGAGAAACGGGAGAAAATAAACGCCAAGTATTTGCGCATTACCTGGAAAGATGTCTTCGAACCGAATGTCCTTCCTGCCGCCTTTGTGATGTACCTCACCGCCATTTGTTCTGGAATCATCTTCGTCATCACACCGGATATTTCTGGGATGTTACACATCGAAAACAAAGGGTTTTTCTTTGGGTTTTACGTGATTTCTACCATCATCATCCGTTTGCTAACAAGTTCTGTTTCGGACCGAATTGGCCGACCGCAAACCTTAATCATTGGTGTTTCCATCTTAATTACCAGCATGGTTCTCATTGCACTGGTGGACAGCAAAGTTTCCTACATCATCGCTGCCATCGTTTTTGGTTTTGCGACGGGAATGTCGAGTCCTACCTTGTTTGCCTGGACAGCAGATTTATCGCACAAAGATCGTCGTGGTGTAGGCGCTGGAACGCTGTTTCTCGCATTAGAATTCGGAATTATTTCTGGATCAGTGATCACGTTGTTCGTTTACGACAATAGTCCAACAGGAATTTACCGCGCCTTCCTCATTGGCGCTGGTTCGGCTGTTTTAGCGCTTGTCGTGTTGATTTTCCAAGTAAGAAAAAGTCGCGCTATTCGCTAACTACAGTTGAGTTTCCTTCCGCTTTATTAAGATACCTGCGCATCAAATAATGTCCCAAGTATATCAAGGGCGTTAAACTGATTGCAATCAACAATTTTAAGATGTAATTCGTTGGTGCGACCGTCATGTAGGTTCCGAAACTCATTTTACCAGGAAGAACGAATCCAATGTACAAAACGATGTACGAATCGATGACTTGTGAAACAACCGTACTTCCAGTACTACGCAGCCAAATGAAGCGATTCCCTGTTTTGTGTTTGATTTTATCAAACAGGAAAGCGTCCAACAATTGCGATACAAGAAAGGCACAAATACTTCCCACAATAATCATTTGCGATTGACCAAATACTTTAAGGTACGACGCATTGTCCGCTAAGTCTGATCCTGGAATTTCATACGCAGGAATCGCCAAGGAAATACCGACGATGATGAAACAATAAGCGATGAGTCCGGCGGTGATCCACGAGAGTCTGCGCACGGCTTTTTGTCCATAGAATTCGTTCATTAAATCCGTCAATAAGAAAACGACGGGCCAAGTAAGGATTCCGATAATCGTTGCGAATGGACCAAAATGACTTCCAAAGAGATTGAATTCAATCGGAACTTGAATCAGTTTATTGCTGATCAACTCCGCCGTCACCGCATTTGTGATAAAGAGTCCAGCAAGGATGATGAACAACCAATTTCTTCTTTCGCTCAATTTTTCTAAGTTCACGCTGTTTGATTTACTCAAAAGTAACGATTAATGCGACGCATTGTTCAGGAATCAGCCCCCATAATCTAGGCGCTTTGTTTTGACATAGCGTCGAATGTAGTATTCCGATGTTTTAAAATTGTCGATGCGCACGCCTCCGTTGGCAGAGTGAATAAACTTAATGGCTGAAGGCGTGACTTCCACCACCATGGCAACATGTCCGACAACTGTAGAGTTGACGTTACTTCCTTTGAAAAACATCAAGTCCCCCGGTTGGATTTCAGATAGTTTGATCGTCTCTCCTAACTCTGCGAGTCCGTAGCTGGTGCGCACGAGGGAAAAGCCAAAGTTCCCGAAGATGTAATTGATGAATCCTGAACAGTCGAATCCGGATGGCGTTGTTCCTCCATAACGATACGGCACACCTAGAAAGGTTTTCGCGTACGAGATGATGGCATCCGCTTTGGGATTGGCCGGTCGAACTTTGATGGTCGTGTCGATGCCTGTTGTTAGCAAGCTATCCTTTGTCACCGTTTGAGAAAATCCCGAACGAGCGATCAACAACACAAAAAGAACGAAAAATGTATGTAGAAATCTCTTTTTCATCTTTCGATTGCAAAATTATAACTATTTTCGGAAACTAATTCAAGTAACAAGGTGCCTTTAATTGATATTCAACAACTTAGCAAGCTCTATTATTCCATTGGGGAAGTAGCGGAATTACTCAATGTAAACGCTTCATTACTAAGATTTTGGGAGAAGGAATTTAAATTCGAAATCTCCAAGAAAAACGCGAAAGGCAATCGTTTATTTTCGGTAAAAGAAATTGATAAAATCAACCGCATCTATCATTTTGTCAAAATCGAAGGCTATACCTTGGATGGAGCAAAGAAAGCACTCAAATCGAAAGTCGTTACCGAAACCAGCATCGAAAGTAGCAGCAATCACGACACAGTCATTCTTCGTTTGGAACAAATAAAACGCAGATTGATTCACTTGAAATCAGCACTTCCTACGGAAACTGTTGAAGAAAAAGTTGTGACTGTCATTTCTCCAACTGCACCGCCTGTAGTTCCTCCCGCAGTGAAAAAACCTACTGCACCGAAGTTGACACCGCCATCTACGGACATGCCTACCTTATTCGATTAGAATACGTAACCGAAGGATAATTTCGGATAAACATTCGTTTTCCAGTTACCTGTATTCGCATAAGCCCCAAAACGGGTAAACACGCCAATTCCCATACTGGATTTCCCACTCACAAACAAGCCATTAAAAAGAAGTCCCGCTTCGTGGAAGCCTTTTGACATTGTATTGAAACTCATGTTGTGCAGCGATTGATTGGACATCGTTCCGTAACCAAAAGCGTAATGCGCACCAAATTGCGGTTCGTTCCATTTCGCTTTCGTGCGTTGCGCATTCCAGATGTAACGCAAAAACACGTTTACTTGCTGTTGATGGTAGAATTCTGTTACGTTAACCGTTTCAAAGGTATTCGCAATGGAAATCGAACGTTTGACATAAGAAGCATTTACTGCTTGCTGGTACAACAAAGGCGTCGGGACATTGGTCCATGCTGCGCGGACATTCCACGTGAAGCGTCCGTTTCCAGGAATGGTGGTGACGTGAAACGCATTGAATTGAAGGCGCAGAAAATCCATGGAGGCAACATCTAGGCTTGGCAAGTTCCACGCTTTCTCTACTTTGATTTGTATTTTCGGAAATTTGGATCCTTTGGGTACAAAAACATCCCCAAGAATGACTCCCTTTTCGCGAATCGCCCATGAAAACAAAAGGGAACTCATGAACGCAGAACAGGAAGCTTGTTGATTAAACTGGTATCCATTGGCAAACTGATTTTGCTGGTAATTCAATTCGAGTGTTAGGTGTTTGTTTGCTCGGACAATCGTCGAAAAGAGCACACCAGCTTTCTTTTGGTAGGACATGTTATTCACGAAGAGCATGCGTCCGGCGTCTTGAGAATAGAACATATTTGTTTTGTAGGAAACATTCCCTCCTACTTCCACCACGTCATTTGAATAGAACAACTTCAAGTTGGTTTTCGTCGATGGATCCAAATGAAATTCCAAGAATCCACCGTATTTGACTTTTTTATCGCCGAATCCGTACGCAATGGAAGCGTTTGCTGTCATCCATGGAAGAAAGCGATCTGAATTTTCAATTCCCAATCCAATGCGTGTTTTCTCAAATGCATTCACAGCGAATAATTTAGTCGCGTCGATATTCAGGTATCCGAGTGGGATTTTACCCGTAGAAAGCACTTTCAACAAACGCAAGTACTTATCCAAATGCTCTTCTTTGGAAAGACTGTCATTTAAAACGTAGGTGTTTTTTTCTTTATCCGTCAAGGCATATGGACGCAAACTATCCCACTCTTGGTCTTTGACGCGTTCAGATCCAACATTAGTTTGCACGGCGATGTTGTTAAACTTCACTTTTTCCAATTCCGGCGGATTAAACTGAACGGATTCCATGTAGGTAGCACCTTTACCCGAAACAAAAGCCGTTTTCCCTTTGGAGACGGTTATGGCAGCGAAAACCATTTGAACCTCGGTCGATAATTTCATGGGAAACCATTTTTTTCCATCGATAAACGCATATTCTTGAACAACGTTAATGAACATTCCCGTGGAACTCGGTTTATACGGAGCCGCCATGACCTTTTCGATCGCATATCCGTTTGTGTTGATGAATAAACGCCCAGACAATCCGTCAAAGTCCTTTCCCTTACGTGGACGAAAGAAAATCGTAAAGGTCGTGTCGCGTCCATTGATGGTCGTATCCTCTAGTACAAACAAATAGCGATTGATTCCACCGAAGGCAATGGGATTCACAAATTGTTCCCCCAGCAATTCCACTTGATTGTCGTAAAAGTGAAACGACTGCATGGATTGTGCGAACGTAGAAAACATCGGGTCCGTAAATCCTGAAACCTTGTATGCCTCAACGATTTCTTTTTCCTTGTAGGGAGGTTCAAAATAATGTTTGGAAGCCGTTTCGATCAAAAACAAATGCTGTCGACCGAAGAATTGCTTCATGCTGTAGAGATTGGTATCCGTTGGATCCACCACGCTATCCTCGAGGATTTTCCGCGAAGCGTCGTCCAAGTCAAAGACAAATTTGCTGTATTGTTTGGAGATAAATCCATCGTTTTCGAAGGGATGGTTTTTCATGCGATTCGCTATTACTTGCGCCATGATGCATTCCGCGGGATTGACTCCAGGTTTCACCACGACTTCTTGTACATTTTGCGCTTTGCTCTTGAGGTAAATTTTGCCGTCGACCACTTGATTCAGCACAATACTTGTGTCGTAAAATCCCGTCGCACGAATCTTCACCCATTGATTGGAGTCCAAGACGCTAAAATAACCATCGATATCCGTTAAACGCGGCGTTTCTTTTTCCGGCATGACCTTCCCAAACGAAACTGGGTCCTTGGTTTGTTGATCAAGTAGTTGGAATTTCTGTGCGCTCAATTGAAAAGAAGCGATCAACGTGAACAGTAACAATAGACGCATGCAGTATTTTTTATTAAAAATAAGGAAAATCTTGTAACGCGAGATGTCCATCCTGCGGAATACCGCACCGCTGGATTGTAAATTTAGCGTTGTATGGTTCCGCAGCAGTGCAACTGCAGCGGCGCGAAGTCATTTAGTAAAAATCTATTATTGATTGATTTTATTTATTTCATCCCATCGATTATCGAAAATTGCGATGATCGAAATTTTATTCTTTTTAACTGAATAATATACAGAAAGAACTTTGCTTAAAACTGCTCTTCTAAATTTCTTCTTTTTTGATTCAGAATAAATTGTAGGATAAAGAATGATTATTTTCTCAAAATCAGCTAAGACTTTATAGAAATTAGTCACTTCTTTTTCTGAAAAATTCTTTTGTAGATATGAGACGATTTCTTTAGCGTTTTCTAAAGATTGTTTTGAATATTCAACAGAGAGGTTCTTTTTCTCAGCCATTTTTCAATTCTTCCCAAAATTGAGACGATGAAATTACATTTCCACTTTCAATGTCATCCATTCCATTTCTCAACATTTTCTGTTGATTTTCGGAAAGATCATCCCACCAATCGTCTTTCGATTTTGATTTTTTCAGACCATCAAGAAACTCAATCATATTCTCATCTGAAAGCCTATTAATCCAAGCAATCAAATCTAATTTCGTTTGGTTAAGTTCAGCTGTTGACATTCTTTGTTTGTTTAAAACAAATATAATGAGTTTAATGAATTAATCAAATCATTTACAATCCCACACCAATGGATTTGCAAATTAAGCGGGGTAAAGTTATTGTTAAGAGTACCGCAGCTGTGCAACTGCAGCGGAAAATTAAGCGAGGTAAAGTTGTTGTTAAAAGTGCCGCAGCTGTGCAACTGCAGTGGAAGTACCGCAGCAGTGCAACTGCAACGGTGCAAAGCGGAACAACGGAACGATGTGAGTCGTCGCATTACGTTAACCAAAAAACTCCTCGAAATAGCTCGCTGCCAATTTCATTCTGGATCCATACCATGAACACATTTCGCCATCGATTAGGTGAATCTGCGCATTTGGAAAGATGGATTGGTACTTGTTGACGTGTTCCGACCTAAAAGGAAAGGGTTCGGAACTTAAAAAGATGTGGTCAACTGTCGCTGGTTTGAAATCGGACAAAGAGGGATATCGGCTCTGTTCACAGGCATTCTGAAAACCGATTTTCGTTAACATGGAATCGATAAAGGTGTTTTTTCCTGCGACAAACGCGGGCTCGTCCCAAATGAAATAGAGGAAGGTTTTTCCTTGACCAAGGTTTTGAAGGAACGCAAATGCCTCGATACTTTCTTCGACCAATAACTCGGCTTCGTCTTCTTTTTCAGTCATGACACCGATGGAATGGATCATCGCAAAAGCATCTTCCAGCGTTTCAATGTCACTCATCCAAACGGGAAATTCTTTTTCCAAGGCTTCGATATCCTCTTTGGTGTTTTCTTCTTTGTTGCCAATGATTAAATCGGGATTCAAGGAACGGATCAACTCCAAATTCAACTGTTTTGTCCCGCCAATGCGTTGCTTGACACGAAACCAAGAGGCCGGATGAACACAGAACTTCGTGATGCCAATGACTTCGGATGCTAATCCGAGATCGTGGAGCAATTCCGTTTGTGAGGGAACCAGGGAAATGATTCGTTTTGGTTCAAGGGGAACATGTACTTTTCGTCCCATTTGATCTACGAAATTTCTTCCAATCATCAAGAGATCGCTGAAATAACGTCGTAACGAGAAACAATGTGGTATTTACCGTTCTCCAAGTGAACCAATACCGCCGGCGTTTGCTTGTTGATTAACTTGCAAATATCTTCGATGTGCGTCGCGTGATTTACCACTGGAAAAGGTGCATTCATAATGGAGGAAATCGGTGCATCGCGCAAAGCTGGATCCTCCACCAACAATTGATACACATGACTGTCGTCGATCGAACCAACAAATATGCCGTCTTTCATCACGGGAATTTGTGAGATTCCGAAGTTGCGCATTTTAGCAATAGCATGAGAAACCAACTCTTCTGCATACAAGGAAACCAATGGTTTATCGGCGTGTTTCGCGACTAAATCTGCAGCTGTAACAATGTTTTCGTCCAAGAATCCGCGTTCTTTCATCCACTCGTCGTTGAAGATTTTTCCCACGTAACGACTTCCATGGTCGTGGAATAATACCACCACTACGTCGTCTGCTGTCAACTGGTCTTTCAATTGCAACAATCCTTTGATTGCTGAACCGGCAGAGTTTCCTACGAAAATTCCTTCTTCACGTGCAATTCTACGCGTGTAAACCGCCGCGTCTTTATCCGTTACTTTTTCGAATAAATCAATCACGTCAAAATCAACGTTTGCGGGTAAAATATCTTCCCCAATTCCTTCGGTAATGTATGGATAGATTTCGTTTTCATCGAAAATTCCCGTTTCCTTGTACTTTTTGAATACGGAACCATAGGTATCAATTCCCCAAATCTTGATGTTTGGATTTTTCTCTTTTAAGTACTTCCCAACGCCTGAAATGGTTCCTCCGGTTCCAACTCCCACCACAAAGTGTGTGATTTTTCCTTCAGTCTGTTCCCAGATTTCTGGCCCTGTGGATTCGTAATGTGCTTGACGGTTCGACAAATTATCGTACTGATTCACGTACCATGAATTTGGAATCTCTTGCGCCAAGCGACGAGAAACGGAATAGTATGAACGTGGATCTGTTGGCTCAACCGCCGTCGGACAAACCACGACCTCTGCTCCTACCGCACGCAAAATATCCATTTTCTCTTTGGATTGTTTATCGTTTAGTACACAAATCAATTTGTATCCTTTGATGATTGCTGTTAATGCTAATCCCATTCCGGTATTTCCTGAAGTTCCTTCGATGATGGTTCCTCCCGGATGTAACAATCCTGCTTTTTCTGCATCTTCAATCATTTTTACAGCCATACGGTCCTTCACAGAATTTCCTGGGTTCGTCGTTTCGACTTTCGCGAATACTTGCGCGGAAACTTCAGCTGTTAATTTGTTGATGCGCACCAATGGCGTATTTCCAATGGTTTCGAGGATGTTATTGTATACTTTCATGCGTTGATTTTGGACAAAGTTAAGTAAATGATTTTAGGCAGTCACGGATTTTTCCTTGACGCAGGGAAAAGCAGAAAAAAAACACCTAATTTTAGTTCATGAAAAATTGCCTTTCTTTCCTTTTATGCTGCTTGATGTACACAAGCCACGCCCAAGTTTCTAGCATCCTTCCAAGTCCGGTGACGTATGTTCAACGTGAAGGATCCTTTCAAATTAACCAAGCACTGACGGTAAATCCGTCCGAAATCAATCCAGCGCTTTTCACGCAATTGAAAGAACTAGGAACGATGTATCACCAATTACGCATCGAACCGAATGTCCAAAATGCGATGCTTCAATTTAAAAAATTGGAGAATGTCAAACAAGATTCCTACAGCATAAACGTTGCAGGTGGCATTACGATTTCTTATTCGAGCGATGCTTCTTGTTATTACGCCATGACTTCCCTCATGCAATTGATGAAGCGCAACGAAAATGGACTTTCCCTACCAACGTGTTTTGTGAAGGATTATCCGAACTTTCAATGGCGCGGACTTCATTTGGATGTTTCCCGTCATTTTTTCACGGTGGAAGAAATCAAACGCTTCATTGATTTAATGTCCTATTACAAGTTCAATACCTTTCACTGGCATTTAACCGACGACCAAGGATGGCGCATTGAAATCAAAAAGTATCCCAAATTGACAGAAATCGGTGCGTGGAGAGACAGCACGGTGAACGAACATTACACGACGACTCCAAGAACCTATACCAACGAACGCTACGGTGGATTCTACACGCAAGAACAAATCAAAGAAGTGGTGGCGTATGCAGCGGAGAAATATGTGACGATTGTTCCTGAAATCGAAATGCCTGGACATGCGCGTGCAGCTTTGGCGGCGTACCCTGAATATTCGTGTACGGGAAAACAACAAGGCGTGGAAGGACTTTGGGGCATTTTCGATGACATCTTCTGTTCGAAACCGGCATCCATTCAATTTTTAAAAGACATTTTGGATGAAGTGATTCCGTTATTCCCAGGACAATACATCCACATTGGTGGCGATGAAGCACCGAAAACACGCTGGCATAGTTGTCCGAAGTGTCAGGACATCATGAAAGAAAATCACCTAAAGGACGAACACGAATTGCAGAGTTACTTCATTCGCCAAATGGATGCATACGTGACAGCGAAAGGAAAAAAAATCATTGGCTGGGATGAAATCCTCGAAGGTGGACTTTCGCCCAATGCGGCTGTGATGTCATGGCGTGGATTCGATGGCGGATTGGAAGCAGCGAAGCAAGGACATTACGTTGTGATGACTCCAGGCTCTCACTGCTATTTCGATCATTACCAAGGAAAAGGGAAAGATGAACCTTTGGCGATTGGCGGCTACACTTCCTTGGAGAAAGTCTTTACGTTCAATCCGATTCCACCTGATTTAGGTCCGGAAGTTTCGTCGTACATTTTGGGTGGACAAGCGAACATTTGGACAGAATACATTCCCACTTTTTCCAAAGTGGAATACATGGCCTATCCACGCGCCATTGCCTTGAGCGAAGCACTTTGGTGTACCAACAAACCGACGTACGATGTCTTTTTATCCGTTCTCGTTCAAGATCACTTTCCGCAATTGGATCGATGGAAAGTCAACTATTCAAAAAGCGCGTTAAAAGCTTCTTTGAAAACCATTCGCACAAATAACGGAATCGAATTACAGTCCACCGGAATGTTGATTGAAGAAGGAAAAGTAAAGGAATCAACGCTATCTTTTCCGGTGACTCGCACGAAAAAGAAAACCAAAAAAGCGGAGTTCACCATTCATCCGGAGGACCCAAGCATTACGCAGCACATTGTCATCACGAATCACCTAGCTCTTGGCGCAAAAGTCAATTACCTGACGCAACCGAGTCCAAAATATAATGCAAGTGACCTTGTTTTGTTCGATGGACAAAACGGTGCGCGTCCGTGGAAAGGACATGAATGGATTGGATTTGATACGAATGACATCGTCTTGGAAATTGACCTAGGAAAAATGACAAAGATTCACGAAATCAAAGTGAGTTTCTTGCAAGACGAAAACAGTTGGATTCATGCGCCTTATCAAGTGGAAATCGAATCCGTTTTACCAAAACGCAACGATGGAATCGGAATGGGCGAAGGATCAAGCCACCATGGATTCACACCGCATTCAGAAAACTGGAAACTTGAATACAAAGGAAAAACGCAGGTCTTAAGATTGAGAATTCACGGAGATGAAAAAATCCCCATTGGTCTTCCCGGCGAAGGAAACATGCCTTGGATTTTCATCGATGAAATTCAATTCAATTAATGGATGTGGAAGTCCGTTGAAAAACCCGTTCATCGCGGGAAATGGCGCAAATTCTTCGGGAAAGAATATTTTATTCTAAAACGAAAGTGGCGTTGGTTGAACAACAAACGTTCCTTCGCTCGAAAACGCGTGCATACGGGATTGGAACATGAATACATGAAGCACAAGTCCATGTTGTTACGACCATTGAAGGACGTGGACATGATTCTGCAACACAACAAAGTGAAAAATTTGGAACTTGCCATCGGAAACATCAACGGGATTGTCATTCGTCCGGGAGAAACGTTTTCCATTTGGAAATTGGTTGGACGTCCAACAAAAAGCAAAGGATATCTAGACGGACTCACCTTGGAAAACGGTCAAATCGGGCGAGGTGTCGGCGGTGGACTTTGTCAACTTGGAAACTTGCTGTATTGGATGGCGCTACATTCTCCTTTAGAAATCACCGAGCGTTGGAGGCATGGATTCGATGTGTTTCCAGATATCAATCGAAGCATTCCCTTTGCTTGTGGTGCGACACTTTCGTATAATTATGTCGATTTACAACTAAGAAATTCCACGCAACAAGATTTCGTCATTGAACTTTGGTTGGACAAAAGCCATTTAAATGGTCGTCTGACTTCCAACCTTCCTTCAAATTGCACATATCAAGTGATCGAAACGGATCATCAAATTCAACAACAATGGTGGGGTGGCTACACAAGACACAATCGGATTTGGAAAGAATCCACGTACAAAGATTCCGGAGAACAAACAATGGATTTAGTCACCGAAAACAATGCAATTATGATGTACAATCCCTTACTAGAAGGTTCGAAGGGATGACTCGACAAAGTCTTAACCTAAATCAAGGGAAGAAACATCCATTAGGAAGTACCTTTGTTACATGGAAAGAAAGACCTTCCTCAAACTCATCGGATTATCCACAATTGGAATGAGCATGACTAATTTAGCTGATTTAAATCGTATGTCCCACGGATTTACGCATACACCCAAAATGCCCGTTCTCTTCGTAGGACATGGAAGTCCAATGAATGCGATTGAAGAAAATCAATTCGTACAAGGATTCCGAAATGCGGCGAAGTCGATTCCAAAACCGAATGCCATTCTATGTGTTTCGGCACATTGGTTAACGAACGGAACAAAGGTGACCGCGATGGGCATGCCGCCAACGATTCACGATTTCGGTGGATTTCCGCAAGCTTTGTTTAATGTCCAATATCCCGCTCCTGGTAGTCCAGAACTAGCGAAAGAAACACAAGCCTTGCTCGCTCCAACCCATGTCGATTTAGACGATGCGTGGGGATTGGATCACGGAACGTGGTCAGTGCTCAAACATTTTTATCCGGAAGCAGATATTCCAGTGATTCAATTGAGCATCGATTACGGTAAACCGATGCAGTATCACTTTGACCTCGCTAAACAGTTACAAGCCCTGCGTGAAAAAGGAGTGCTGATTATCGGTAGCGGAAACATGGTCCACAACCTCGGACGCGTGGATTTCAGTCGCATCAACGAAGTTGGCTACGGCTATGACTGGGCAATCGAAGCGCGTTCTGTACTCAACAAAGAACTTCTGGATGGAAATTTCCAAGCCTTGATCGATTACCAAAAAGGTTCGAAGTCCTTGCAACTCGCCATTCCGACACCAGATCACTACATTCCCCTGCTCTATACCTTGGGACTCAAAACAAAAACAGATGAACTGACTTTGTTTAACGATCAATTACTTGCAGGAAGTTTAAGCATGACTTCTGTCCGAATTGGATAGCTATTTTCTTCAAAAAGAAACATTCCATTGACGTCGGATGTTGTACCTTTGCAAAAACTTTTTTTATGGCTACGCGTAATTGGCAAACAATTAAAAAATACGAAGACATTAAATTCGAGTTCTTCGAAGGAATTGGTAAAATCACGATTAATCGTCCACGCGTTTACAACGCGTTTCGTCCAGAGACGAATTTCGAAATGTTGGACGCGATGAACATCTGTCGCGAACGTCCAGACATCAACGTGGTTGTGTTCACCGGAGAAGGCGACAAAGCATTCTGTTCAGGTGGCGATCAAAACGTGAAAGGCGTTGGTGGATACATTTCTGAAAATGGTGTTCCTCGTTTAAATGTCTTGGATTTACACAAAGCCATTCGTTCCCTGCCTAAACCAGTTATTGCCATGGTGAATGGCTACGCGATTGGTGGTGGACACGTACTTCACGTCGTGTGCGATTTAACGATTGCTTCAGAAAATGCGATTTTTGGTCAAACTGGACCGAAAGTGGGAAGTTTTGACGGAGGATTCGGTTCTTCGTACTTGGCGCGCCACGTCGGACAGAAAAAAGCACGTGAAATTTGGTTCCTTTGCAACCAATACACCGCCGAAGAAGCAGAAAAAATGGGCATGGTCAACAAAGTTGTTCCATTTGACCAATTAGAAGATACCGTTGTTGAATGGTCAAAAACGATCATGAAAAGAAGTCCATTGGCAATCCGCATGATCAAACGTGCAATGAATGCTGAACTAGACGGACAACACGGATTAATGGAATTGGCTGGCGATGCTACCCTACTCTATTATTTAACCGAAGAAGCGCAAGAAGGAAAACACGCCTTCTTGGAAAAAAGAGATCCTGATTTTTTACAATACCCAAAATTCCCTTGATATGTCAGTAAGAGACCTACAACCAAACGCATTATGGAACCATTTTGCTGATTTGAATGCCGTTCCTCGTCCTTCGAAAAAAGAAGAACGCGTGCGTCAATTCATGATCGATTTTGGAAACTCATTGAACTTGAAAACGGTGGAAGATGCCATCGGAAACGTTTACATCTACAAAGCAGCAACTGCGGGAATGGAAAATCGTCCAACGGTGATTCTTCAAGCGCACTTGGACATGGTTCATCAAAAGAATTCCGACACGACTTTCGACTTCGATCAACAAGGAATCGAAATGATTGTCGATGGTGATTGGGTTCGAGCAAACGGAACAACACTTGGTGCGGACAATGGAATTGGTGTCGCAGCGATCATGGCGATTTTGTCGTCGACTGACATAGCACATCCAGCGGTTGAAGCATTTTTCACGGTGGACGAAGAAACAGGAATGACGGGAGCCATCAAAATGGACCCAAGCTTTTTGAGTGGATCCATCCTATTGAACATTGACACCGAAGACGACGACGAATTATCCATCGGATGCGCCGGAGGAATCGATACAAATACGACTTACACATACGGACAAGTTCCTGTGGAAGGAGAAACGTTCACACTTTCTGTTCGCGGATTGTTGGGAGGTCATTCCGGAATGGACATCGACAAAGGACGTGGAAATGCGAACAAATGGATGGCAAGAATCCTTTGGGAAATGAAACAAGTGACAAACATCCAATTGATTTCCTTCGATGGTGGAAGTTTGCGCAATGCCATTCCGCGTGAAGCAACTGCAGTGATTGCAAGCAGCGATATTTCTGCTGTAAAATCTGTATTCGCAGAGATTTCAGCAACGTTGAAAGAAGAATACGTAAGCATTGAACCGAATTGTCAATTTGACCTTCAAGCGACAGCGACAGCAGAACAAGCGATGGCAGAGAACGATTTTACAAAAATCATCTCTTTATTATGCTCTGTACACAATGGCGTTTACAGAATGAGTCCGGACATCGCTGGATTGGTAGAAACCTCTTCTAGTTTAGCACGAATCATCATCAAGGACGGAAGTTTTGTTTCACAATCCTTGCAACGAAGCAGTGTTGAATCAACCAAACGCGAAGTGTGCATGGTGATGCGAGGAGCATTTGAAAATGCCGGATGTCACGTAGAACAAACAGGCGATTATCCAGGTTGGAAACCAAATCCAAATTCAGGAATTTTGAATGTGATGGAGAACTTATACCACGAACTTTTCAACGAGAAAGCTAAAGTAAAAGCATGTCATGCCGGATTGGAATGTGGGATTTTAGGAAAGCACCTGCCAGGAGTGGACATGATTTCCTTCGGACCAAATATCCGCGCAGCACATTCACCGGATGAAAAAGTACAGATTTCTTCTGTTCAGAAATTCTGGAACTATTATTTAGAAACATTTAAAAGAATTGCTTGATCTCCACCCATCAAGAAATCAAAATCCTTATTTTTAGCACATGAATTTTCAATTAAATACAATCGAAGAAGCCATTTCAGAAATCCAACAAGGACGCGTAGTCATTGTGGTGGATGACGAAGGACGTGAAAACGAAGGCGACTTCTTAACAGCAGCAAGAAACGCGACACCCGAAGTCATCAATTTCATGGCGACACACGGACGCGGATTGATCTGCGCTCCCATCAGTGAAGAACGTTGTGATGCTTTAGGATTAGAAATGATGGTACAAAGTAATTCTGCTGCCTACGAAACACCATTTACGGTGAGCATTGATTTAATTGGACACGGATGTACAACCGGAATTTCTGCGAGTGATCGTTCTAAAACAATCTTGGCCTTAATTGACCCAACAATCCGACCGGAAGAATTAGGGAAACCTGGACACATTTTTCCATTAAGAGCACGCAAGGGCGGCGTTTTGCGTCGTGCAGGACACACAGAAGCAGCGGTGGATTTATCCCGTTTAGCTGGATTTGAAGAAGCAGGTGTAATTGTTGAAATCTTGAATGAAGATGGAACGATGGCACGTGTTCCAAGTTTGATTGAAATCGCACAGAAATTCGACTTAAAAATAGTTTCCATCGAGGATTTGATCAAATACCGTGTGGAACATGAGTCTTTGATTGAAGAACAAGTTTCCGTTCACATGCCGACAGAATTTGGTGATTTTCAATTGCGTGCGTTCAAAGACACGAGCAACGACCAAGATCATTTGGTATTGACAAAAGGAACATGGGACAAAGATGAGCCTGTTTTGGTTCGTGTGCATTCCTCTTGTTTAACCGGTGATATTTTTGGTTCGTGTCGTTGCGACTGTGGACCACAGTTGCACAAAGCGATGGAAGTCATTGAAAAAGAAGGGAAAGGCGCGATTGTTTACATGAATCAAGAAGGAAGAGGAATCGGACTTTTGAATAAATTGAAAGCGTACAAATTGCAAGAAGAAGGATTAGATACCTACGAAGCAAATGAGAAATTAGGATTCAAAGCGGATGAAAGAGATTACGGCATTGGTGCACAAATCATCCGTTCCATCGGAATTTCTAAAATGCGTTTGATGTCCAACAACCCAAAGAAACGTACCGGATTAATTGGCTACGGATTAGAAATCGTTGAAAATGTTGGCTTGGAAATAGCAAGTAACGTACACAACCAACATTACTTGGAGACGAAGCGCGATAAAATGGGTCACAACCTAAAACTAGACTAAATGCTAAAGGCAACAGGAATACAAAAAGCGTACAGCGATCTTTCAATCTTGAAAGGCGTTGACTTAACTGTTGCTTCTGGGGAAGTGATTTCCATCGTTGGATCTTCTGGCGCTGGAAAAACAACCTTACTACAAATATTGGGAACCTTGGATCGTCCGGACAAAGGTGAATTACTCATTGATGGCATCAATCCATTTACACTTTCCTCCAAAGGACTAGCAGATTTTCGCAATAAATCCATTGGATTCATTTTTCAATTTCATCAATTACTTCCAGAATTCACCGCACTTGAAAATGCGATGTTGCCAGCCTTAATTGGTGGAAAAAGCAAAAAAGAAGCCGAAGAACGCGCACAGCACTTGTTTCAAAAACTAAACATCGGACACCGTACTACGCACAAACCGTCGGAATTGTCCGGTGGTGAGCAACAACGCGTCGCGGTGTGTCGTTCCTTGATGAATCAACCTGCGGTGATCTTCGCGGATGAACCATCCGGAAACTTGGACACCAAAAACGCACAGGAATTGCATGAATTGTTTTTTCAATTACGCGAAGAATTCAAGCAAACCTTCGTGATTGTCACGCACAATGAATCCTTCGCACAAATGGCGGACCGTTCCTTGGTGATGCGTGATGGAAATTTCATCTAAACGCTGTGAGTCCAAGTGAATTAAAAGAATTCCTCGATTTCAAAGCGGCTCATTACGAGCACCCACGTTTTTTGGAAGAAGACCCGATTCAACTCCCCCACTGCTTTACACAGAAAGAGGACATTGAAATTGTCGCTTTCATTGTTTCGATGATTGCTTGGGGCAACCGAAAAAGCATTGTCAAAAGTGGCGAACGTATTTTGTCCATCATGGGGAATTCGCCCTATGATTACATCATGTCCTACACAGGCGAGATTCCAACATCGTTTGTTCATCGCACTTTCAACAACGAAGACCTCGGTGGATTCTTTGCGTGTTTAAAAAGACTTTACCAAGACCAAGGACTCGAAGCTGCTTTTTCCAAACAACAGTCCACAGACGACTTGAAAATGCGCATCACGCACTTTCGTGAGGAATTTTTCAAAGGTGAACATTTGTCCAGAACGCACAAACACATTTCCAATCCTGCTTCCGGTTCCGCGGCGAAACGCTTGGTCATGTTTCTCCGATGGATGGTTCGTTCAGCCGACAAAGGCGTAGACTTCGGAATCTGGAAAAGCATTTCCACTTCCGAATTAATGATTCCCCTCGATGTCCACACAGGCAATGTCGCCCGCAAACTCGGACTCCTCACCCGCACACAAAACGACTGGAAAACGAACGAAGAACTGATCGAACTATTTAGAAGTTACGACGCCAATGATCCTGCAAAATACGACTTTGCTTTATTTGGATTGGGCGCGTATGAGGGGTTTTAATTCAACTCCGGAAACGGAATCAATTCCATCGCATTTGTGTAATCGGATCCTTCTAGTGGATAAAGTATCAACTGATTTTCATTGGTGAATTCAAATTCAAATTCACGTTTTTCATGTGGAAAATTGAGTGTGAGGTAGTGTTTATCATGGTCAAAATCCATCGTTCCGTGTACTCCTTTTCCAGACGCTAATTTTTGAAGATTCGTGAGTAAGCAATTCCCGGATTGATAAAAAACATAGATGTCTTGCCTAAGGGTTTGCTTCATCAGTACAGCACCATCTGGAGAAATGGTTTTTTCCACCATCCAAACCTTGCTGTTTCCATCGGTAAATCCCTGTGTGAAATCTACCGTGTCCGTGCGAACGCTTCCTGAACATGCACTCAGAAAGGACACAAACAGGAGAAAACTAAAAAAGTAACTTTTCGTCATGTAGGATTTTATTCACTTCAATCGAAACGGAATCAATGAGTTCCGGCTTCACTTTTCCTTTGCAATTGTAAGAATAAAGTTCCTCACAACTGCTGAATTCGTATTTGCCATCCTTCCACTTGAATACGCAATGATACGCTTCGTCGTACTCATCTAAACGAAAACGAATCACCAAATCATCGTAGGTCGATGGTCCATTTTTACGACGTTCAATCACATTTCCTTTGATGGTATTCGTCAATACAAGTTGACCTTTTTCACGTTCAAATATGAGAATACGTCTGGATTTAAAGTTTTCAGGATCATTCGGATAGGCTGCTCCATTGACCAACAGCAAAAAGGCATTTTTCAGTGAAACGGCATCATTCAATTTGAAAAAACGGAAAAACTTTGGTGAACAGGATCCGAGTTGACCGTCGAGAATCGTGGTATCACATATTTTTAATTCCTTCAATAATTTCAACTCATTTCCATCAGTAAAGGTGTTTTGATTGAAGTCTGTGGAAATGTATTCGATGCGGGACGTTTCTTTTTTGGGAGTTTCTATCACCGTTGGCTCATCAGATTTCTGGTTCATTGTTACCATGATGATCACCACAACAAGTGTCACAAAAACAATGAGTAGGCCTTTTTTCGTTTTTAATCGATTCATGCTTCTAAATTACGAATTAAAAATAGTGCTGGAGGAAAGAAAGGCTTTTTGAAAAGCATCCATGTCCAATCCGGTTTCGATGTCTCGTTCCGTCATCCACGCTGTCAACTGCTCTGTGGCAAGATTTCCCGTGAGCTCATCCTTCGCCATCGGACAACCGCCAAATCCTTTGATTGCTGTGTCAAAACGACGACATCCACCTTCGTAAGCGGATTCGATCACCGCTGCTGCTTTTTCGCGTACCGTATGAAAATGGGCCCCAAACTCCACTTTAGGTAAAGCTGATTGAAGGATGGGAAACAAATTTCGCACATCCGTGGGATCAGCGCAACCAATCGTATCCGAAAGTGCTAAAATGGAAACCCCAAAGTCTTTGTGTAACCGTTCTGACCAACTCAAAACCAATTCGGGATTCCATTCTTCCCCGTAAGGATTCCCGAATCCCATGGACAGGTAAACGACCAATTCTTTCTTCGACTGTTGCACGATGGATTGTAATTTCTCGACTTGATGCAGGGAATCTTCGATGGACGTATTCGTATTTCGTTGTTGAAATTGTTCAGATATGGAAAATGGATAGCCTAGGTACTGAATTTCATCAAAGGAAGCCGCATCGTTTGCTCCGCGCTCATTGGCAACAATCGCCAATAATTTGGACGAAGTATTCAGGTTCAATCCCTTCAATACTTCGGCTGTATCACGCATCTGCGGAATGGCTTTCGGAGACACAAAACTTCCAAAATCGATGGTGTCGAATCCACAAGTCAATAAGTGATTGATGTAGTCAATTTTCATCGCTGTTGGAACGAAATCATGCATGCCTTGCATGGCATCGCGCGGACATTCCACAATTTTCAATTCAGACATGCTGTGCTTTTTTGATCAATGCTTGATTGATTTCCTTGATTAATCCTGGTCCTTCGTAGATGAATCCAGAATACAATTGAACCAAGGTCGCTCCTGCATCTAATTTATCTAATGCATCTTGTGCTGTGTGAATTCCACCAACCGCAATCATTGGAATGCTTCCCTTTGATTTTGTATGAATGTAGCGAATGACTTCCGTTGAGCGTACCGTCAATGGTTTTCCTGAAATTCCACCCGCTCCCAATGCTTCGACTTCCGAACTTGGCGTTTGTAGTCCTTCGCGGCTAATTGTCGTATTGGTTGCAATGAGTCCAGCGATTTTTGTCTCCTGAACAATTTCGATGATTTCATCCAATTGTTCATTCGTTAAATCAGGTGCTATTTTCAGTAAAATGGGTTTAGCTTTCGGTTTCGCCTCGTTTTTCTGTTGCAAGGTCGACAACAATTCCATCAATGGACCTTTTTCCTGCAAGGCGCGCAGGTTTGGTGTATTTGGCGAGGAAACATTGACAACGAAATAGTCTACCTCATCGAATAAGGCTTCAAAACAAATCACGTAATCGTTCAATGCTTCTTCGTTGGGTGTCCATTTGTTCTTTCCGATGTTACCACCGATGATTAACTTCCTGTTTTTTCTCGCCTTTAAGTGTTTTAGCGCTTCTTGAACGCCATCGTTATTGAATCCCATGCGGTTCAAAATCGCTTCGTCTTTTTTCAAACGAAACAAACGAGGCAAGTCATTTCCTGGCTGAGCGAGTGGAGTGACTGTTCCGATTTCGATAAAACCAAAGCCGCAACTCTCCATTTCATCAAAGAATTTGGCGTTTTTATCGAAGCCAGCTGCTAATCCTACTGGATTTGGGAATTTCAACCCGATAAATTCGCGTTCTAAGGCCGGATCTTCCAGATGATAGATGGAACGGAAAATCCACCTACTTGGCGGGAATTTCACCATTAACTTTAGGAGTCCAACAACAAAATAATGGACTTTTTCCGCATCAAAACGGAATAAAATAGAACGAAACAATTGGTACATATACAAATGTAAAAACTAATTTCTACATCACAGGGAAAGTACCATAGTTTAGAACCAAATCAATGCCGTAAATACACCTCCTAGGACATAAATCCAGGGATTCATGATCCATTTTTGATACTTTACTCCACCATAAATGGAATCAAAATCCATTCGTTGTCGAATTTGTTCGGAGCTAGGCTCTTCCCTGTCCAGTAGAAATTTTATCATGTTCATTCTTTTTTATTAAACAATTCTTTCAGTTTCAACAATGCACGAAAGGTTTTCACCTTCGCGTTGTTTTCAGAAAGTCCAACAATTTCGCCAATCTCACGGAAAGAACGTTTTTCAAAAAAACGCATTTCGATTAACTGTAATTGTGCTTCCTTCAGTTTTCCTAAAGCCACTAATAAATTTGCACGGTTTTCTTCGCTGCTATCATCTGTGAAATCATCCATCACTTGTTTCAAGGTAACAGAATCAATGCTCACAGTACGTTGCGCTTTTTTATCTCGGAAAGATTGATACAATTCGCTTTTCGCGATGCGAAATAACCAAGAAGAAAAAGGGACTCCCCTATTTTCATATTTTTGGATACTTCCCATTGCTTTGATGAACACACAAGATGTGATGTCATAAGCGCTTTCGATTTCATCCACGCGTTTGAACACATACCGAAAGATTGCTTCGTGGTAGCGTTCGTACAAAGGAGCAAAATAACGCGGGTGTTCTTTCGCACGTTCAACGAGTTTCATTTCCTCATCCAGACGAAATGCACTCTGATGGTAAGCCAAGTTGACAGCCATAAGATTTGGTTTTAGTTCTAGTTTGATTTTTTGGAGATCGCGAGGCTTGCAGTCCTCACTTATAGGGATAACGCTTAAATTTTAAAAACGTATCAGTTTTTTTGAAAAAAAATCAAAATAATTTGAAATTAAAGTGAAATCCTAAGCTGGACAAGCAAATCAGACTTTCGGTTTCCCGTAATTTGTTCCGCTCCAGAGCTAATGGAACTGCGATTTTCGTATAAAAACACTCCATATTTGATCCACACATCGCAGGAACGCCAAAAGCTGTAACGCAACAATACATAAGCACGACTCCCCTGGTAATAGTAGGCTGGAACAGCAAATACGTATAAGGCATTGCTTTCGAAGGTGTAAATGCGCGTGTCGTAGCTATCTGTATCGAACAAAGCAAATCGAAGGGAAAGATCGAAAGGACTACTTTTTGGTTTAAAAATCAAGTCCTGAGAAAAGAGCATTCCTTTTTCCGGTGTATTGCTGGCGCGATGAATGGTCACGTATTCTAAGCGTGTTTTGAGGGAAATGAATTCATTGAGCACACAGGACATGTTTAAACGGTAATTACGCTGCAGCACATCTTCGATTTCCGTAACAGTGCCGTCGGAATCACGGCTGTTTTTTTGCCGCAACTGTTGACGAAAACGTCCATAAATCTCAAAGGTCTTCGAGGGACGATAAATCGGCTGAATGAGGATTTCATGTCCGTAAGACGGCGCGTCTACTCCATATTTCATCCATGGGAATTTAAACAAATCCGCATACGCATTGATCGACCATGCAGACGCTAGTTTCCATTTAAATGCCGCGTAGGTTCCTTGTTCATTTTGCGTATTGCTTCCCTCCGAAAATCCAGCATTGTACAAGGTTTGATAGTCTTTCTGGTAATTTCGGTAGAGTAGTCCAAAACTGAAGCGTGGATCCAAGGACATCATTGCGCCATGCACCATTGCCCAGCCGTTTTGCGCGAGGACATCGGAACGAAGGACTTTCGAAACTTCTCCAAATACATTGACATTTCGAAAAACGTAACTGTAATCTGAACTGATGGATGAAAAGGATGTCCCACGAAAATCGAATTGATTGTAATATTGAATAGGTTTACTGAACGGTTTGTCATAGCCCTGATAGATGTAGGCTGCTCCCCAACGCAAGGCGCCATTGACGAAACGAAGGTTTGCTCCAGCGATGCGTTCCGTAATGCCATTCCTTTTAGCGATTTCACTTGTGGTGCGATGCAATCCGGTCAAATCGATGGTGGAAACGAATTCCAAATCGTCGTAGGTCGAATCGGACAGAGAAACGGCGTCCATTTTTTTATTGGACGCAAACAGCAACATGGACCAATTTCCGTAGCCAAAGTCCGCTGCCGCACCTCGTAAAAAACGAGATTCATCCACGGAAGTATAGGCACGAATCGGAATCGCCGTGCGTTTCATGGTGGTTAAATCGGAAGTCTTACCAAACGCATAACTCGACCATAAATTGAGTCCTTGTCCGACTTGAATCTGGTAATCACCAATCACAGCTGACTTCAAGTACTTTCCACCTTTGAAAAAGGCATGTGCGGAATAAAAATCAAAGCCTTGTTTCTGATTTCCTCGAAAGAACTGCTCACCTGCATCCTTTTCCGTTGTGAGTCCAACCGAAATATTGGTCTTATACGTGTAACGAAAACGCGAATAATAACGGTCGCCATTCCCGTAATAATATTTATTCGAAGTTTGTCGAACCGAATCACTGACATCTGCGTAGCCAGCTTTCGATTCCATCATCGGTTGATAGCGCAGGTACTCTTCAAACTTGCCTTGTTTCATCGCTTCTTTCCAAGTAATATGCAATTGATCGAGGCGATCATCCACCCGGATGAACGGTAGCACCAGCTGAATGGTTTGCGGGTCCCAAAAAGACAAGCTTTGTAACTCGTAAATAGAAATAAACTTTCCGAAGGCTTTTCGGTGAAGCAATAAGTCATTGATTTGAACGCCCGTCAATAAGTACAATTCCTCCAATTCTTCTCCTGAAGTTGTATTCAGATTGATGGGATGATCGAAGTAATAGTTTAATTGTTCAATGACATTCGTTAAGTCCATGTTTTCGGACTGCAACTGTTCGGATATAAACTCTATGCGTTGTTGAATGATTTCACCTCGATCTTGCGCAAAAACATTTGCGATAGAGAGAAGAAAAAAACAGCAACAAAGGATTCTCATCTTATTTCATGTAAAATTGAAAAGAAACATGTGGTGACCAACCTAGTAATTGATGGTAAGCTGTTCCTAGATCCAACTGAAACTGATCTTTAAATCTTCCCCCAACACCAAAAGAGAAGGACAAGGGCGCCGTTGATACTCCCCCACGAAAATACCATTTTGTTGTTGGATTGTATTCAGCCGCACATTTGACTTGCAAGGGAGAAATGACATTTTTTTCGATTTCCGTTAACATGATGAGTTGATCTGAAATGCGGTAACTCAGTCCAAGACGCAAGGCACTTGGCAAACGCTCATTCAGATTCGATGACACCTTAGATCTCCCAATATTTAAGGCACTGAATCCAAAACGGATACGGTCATTAAATTTTACCAATAATCCAATGTCGGCACTCAAGGAAGAAGAAGTTCCATAATTTTCATTTAGTCGAATAAAGTGATGGTTTAATTTCACTCCGGCGCTCACCTTTTCTGAGAGTGCCATGGAAACGCCCATTCCAGTTTTCACCGTACGGTATTGTTGATAACCATACAGTTGACTTCCTGCAGAAAGTACCACCTTTTTCAGTGGCAGTGCATAAACGACACCTTGTGACTGTAATTCTTTCAATCCAAAGCGATTTTGATAGGAAACACCGAAGGATTGATTTTTGAGTCCGACAAGTGCCGCTGGATTATTCAACTGTGCCCAGACGTCCTGAATTGTCACACTCGCATTGGCCAAAGAAAGGGAGCGCGCGCTGTTGGAAAAAGTCGTTTGACTCATTGCGGTTAAGGGCAATGCAAAAAAGAAAAAAATGAATACCTGTTTCACCATCTTTGAATTGAAGCAACTAAAATACATTTTTCGTTTGGAACAAGTCATAAGTTGTCGATTCTAATCGTTTAGCCGAAGTTCAATTCAAACTTCTGTCGTATATTTGAAAAAAGAAAATTTAGACAGATATGTCCAATTTACACTACCCATTTGAACCCGTTGCTCATGAAGATTGGGTCCTCCAAATTCACAAAGAATTGCGTGGTCAAACGGAACAAATAGAATTTACGGATTCCATTGAAGACTTGGCGTTAAACATTACGGACATCCCTAAAAACACCATAACTATTTCGCATCCAAAAGAATCGAATCCAGCCATGAGCGTTCATTTTGAGCGGATTTTGGATGAAAAGGAAAGCAATCGACGTATTTTATTGGCGTTGATGCAGGGAGCGAATGCCTTGTTTTTACAAGGAGGGAAAGATGAGATTGATTGGAAAATCGTTTTGGATCAAGTGGGATTGGCCTATATCCGAACAGAGATTCTCGTATCGAACGAGGCTCAATTAACGGAATTAAAGCGTCAATTGACCAGCGAAGACTTAGCACAACTGATTTTACTTTCTGATCATTTCACTCCACGTGAAAATTTAAGCTGTGTTTCCTATTTTAATGGATTTGAATTACAGCAGATTGGTGCAAACACACAGCAAGAATTGAGTCTTATTGCAACGGCATATCACCAGTATTTGACAGCAGGCAATCGATCGGAAGTTGTCTTCAGTGTCGGAATTGGTGCTCAGTATTTTGTTCAAATGGCCAAAATTCGCGCACTGCATTATTTGATTCAAAAGATTGCTTCCTTGCACGGAATCGATTATCCAGCATACCGTGTACAAGCACATGTAGGATGGATGAATAAATCCCTAAAGGATCCATACACGAATTTACTCCGTCAAACTACCGAAGCAATGTCCGCATTCGCCGGTGGCGTTCAAGGCATGGTGATTCATCCGTGGGATGAATTTGCGAAAGAAGGAAAAGAGGATTTTACCTTGCGTATGTCCCTGAATGTGTACAATTTATTGAACGACGAAGCTCATTTTGACTGGGTTCAAGATCCAATGAAAGGGAGTCGAATTGTGGAAGCATTGACAATTCAACTCATTGAAAAAACGTGGAGTCGCATTCAATCCTTATCTGAATTAGACCGAAATGAGATGATTGAAACCGTTCTTGTGGACATCGATCAAACCAGAACGAAACGCGCAGATGCGTGGTTAAATGGAAAAGAACAGCTCATTGGTGTCCACACCTATTTGAATAACGACGAAAGCAAAGCAAAATCGTGGGGCGCTGTTCCAAGTTATTTAGGAAAAGAATATTTAACCGCTGAAAGAACCTTGAAATGAATACCATCGATTTAAAAACGATTCCGGCTTTCGAGGAAAAGCAATCAACGGATAAGACGGAAGTTATTGAAACAATGACGAATGAAGGATTTAAAGTTAAATCTTCATATGCTTTGTCAGATCTTTCGGAGATTGAACATACCAAATTTACCTCTGGATTTGCTCCGTACCTTGGTGGACCGTACGCTTCCATGTATGTGTCCAAACCGTGGACCATTCGTCAATATGCCGGATTCTCCACAGCGGAAGAGTCCAATGCATTTTACCGTAGAAATTTAGCCGCCGGACAAAAAGGATTGTCCGTGGCCTTCGATTTAGCCACGCACCGCGGATACGATTCCGATCACGAGCGCGTGAAAGGAGACGTTGGAAAAGCGGGAGTAGCGATTGATTCCATTGAGGACATGAAACGTTTATTCGATCAAATTCCTTTGGGAGAAATGTCCGTTTCCATGACCATGAATGGCGCCGTACTACCGATTATGGCATTTTACATTGCGAGCGCTTTAGAACAAGGAGTTGGACTAGATCAATTGAGTGGAACCATTCAAAACGATATTTTGAAGGAGTTTATGGTGCGTAACACGTACATTTATCCACCTACTCCATCGATGCGTATCATTGCGGACATTTTCGCCTACACTTCGCAGAAAATGCCAAAGTTCAATTCGATCAGTATTTCGGGTTACCACATGCACGAAGCGGGAGCAACAGCTGCCATTGAATTGGCCTACACCTTAGCTGACGGAATTGAATACGTGCGAACGGGATTAAATGCGGGATTAAAAATTGATGAATTTGCGCCACGATTGAGTTTCTTCTGGGCGATTGGCATGAACCACCATGTGGAAATTGCGAAATTGCGTGCTGGTCGTTTACTTTGGGCGAAGTTAATTAAGGAATTTAATCCTACTTCCGCGAAGTCCTTGGCTTTACGCACACATTGTCAAACTTCGGGTTGGTCATTGACAGAACAGGATCCATTTAACAATGTAGCGCGAACGTGCATTGAAGCTTTGTCAGCCGTATTGGGCGGAACACAGTCCTTACACACGAATGCATTAGACGAGGCGATTGCTTTGCCGACAGATTTTTCTGCACGGATTGCACGAAACACACAAATTTACTTACAAACCGAGATTGGAATTACCTCGTTCATTGATCCAAGTGCTGGAAGTTATTACATCGAATCTTTGACAAATGAATTGGTGAATCAAGCATGGAAATTGATAGAAGAAGTCGAGGAATTGGGTGGAATGGCAAAAGCCATTGAAACCGGTATTCCGAAGATGCGCATCGAAGAAGCAGCAGCGAAAAAACAAGCGCGCATTGACTCGAATCAAGAAATCATTGTCGGAGTTAATCGTTACCAAAACGAAGATAAATCAGACTTTGACATCCTTGAAATTGATAATTCAAAGGTTCGCGATGCGCAAATCGAAGGATTGAATGCATTGAAATCGAAACGAGATGAAGCGCTTGTCAAAGAACTTTTGCAAGAATTAGAAACGGCCGCAAGAGCAGAAAATGGTAACTTGTTGGAGATTGCCGTTCGTGCTGCACAAGCGCGCTGTACGTTGGGAGAAATTTCCGATGCCTTGGAACGTGTTTACGGACGCTACCAAGCAGTGATTCGATCCATTAGCGGTGTCTATTCCAAAGAAATTATGAAAGATGAAGACTTTTTAACCGCAACAGAACTTGTGCGCGTTTTCAGCAAACTGGAAGGCCGACGTCCAAGAATCATGATTGCGAAAATGGGGCAAGATGGTCATGACCGCGGCGCCAAAGTTATTGCGACATCCTTTGCTGATATAGGCTTTGACGTGGATATTGGACCACTTTTCCAAACACCTGGAGAAGCTGCCAAGCAAGCGATCGAAAATGATGTGCACATTTTAGGCGTTTCCTCTCTTGCAGCTGGACACAAAACCTTGGTTCCAGAAGTCATCGCAGAGTTGAAAAAACTGAACAGATCAGACATCATGGTCGTTGCTGGAGGAGTTATTCCACAACAGGACTACGACTTTCTGTATGAAGCAGGTGTATTTGGAATTTACGGTCCCGGGACAAAAATTGCCAAAGCTGCGCAGGAGATATTAAAGCTCCTCATTAAAAGTCATGAATAATTTTTTGTAAATTCGGCACAATAATTGAAAAGCCTCAATAAAAGAACAAAGCTTATGTTTTCAAAAAAACTAATTTTTACAGGTTTACTTAGCCTACTTTGGATGAGTAGTCAACTTTTTGCGCAACAACCAAGTTTGCAATTAAAGGAATCCAAACGAGTGATTACCCTTGACGACGAGGGAAGTAAAACGAACCGCATCGAGATGAAATCGGTTTTCACTCCCGCAGGAACAAAAAAAGTAGGGACACTTTGGACAATCTCAGGAACGAAGGACAAAGACTGGACCTACACAAAAGGTGATGAAAAGTCAGATATTATCGAAGTTGAATTCAAAAAAGTCGGTAATTACAGCGTTTCATTGTCCGTTACGTATTCCAAATCAAAAAAACTGAAAAACGGAGAAGTTGAGGAAGAAGAATTTGACATCTCTGAGGATCGTGACAACTTTATCACCGTAACGAACAACTTGGATGAATTAACACAAATTCATGCCGATAGTAACTTCGTTAAATTGGTGAAAAGAGCATCTGACTACGTAGTTAAACCCAAGTACGCAGGTGATCCAACACCCTATATTTTCTTGGCAAAAGGATTTTACGGAATGTACGTAAAGGACTTAAAAGATCCAGCAATACAAGATCCGTTTGATGAGGCTGTAACAGCTACAGCAACGGCCATTGAAAAAGATGAGAACGGAATATTCCGAATGCCTATACATCAAATGTGGTTAAACAACTTCCAAAGTGAACTTTTAGATAATGGAATCATTTACCGCTTAGAAGACGAAGATGGATATCCAGTTCTATATACCAACACCAACAAAGAAAAACTAACGGAAGTAACTGTAGAAATGCTAGATGCAGCAGAACAATATTCTACCATTACTAAAAATCCAATGGCGATTAAATTTGTTGAAGCGGCGATTCGTTTTCAAAACAAAGATGCGAAAACAGCAAACCTTATTTGGAAAACGGAAATTCCGAACCTCATGAAGTTAACAGACTTAGAAAACTTCACAGATGCGGATAAAGATGCCTTGAGAACTGGTGTGATTTTAAGCGCACAACAAATGATCAAACGCGATGGAAATACGGCGAATGCACGAGCAATGTTGAAGCATGTATCCAAATGGTTTGAATACGACAAAGACTTTATTGCTTTTTACGAAAAGAAATACAACAGCTTCGAAACGGAATAAATGAACATTCGAATCTTAAAAACTAAAAAAGGAAGTGAACGCTTCCTTTTTTTTATGCATGTATATTTGATGTATGAAAATTCAAATCCCAACTTACCTCAGAAACAAATACATCCTCACAGGAATTGTTTTCATGATCTACTTTCTCTTTTTAGATGACTGGGATGTTTTTACTTTGATCTCACAACAACGCAAAGTCAATCAGTTGACGGAACAAAATATGGAAATGTCTAAGCAACTCAAAGAAACGAAGCAAATACTTCGTCGCTTGAAAAATCCAGATTATCTAGAAGCGTATGCACGTTCTGAGAAATTCTTCAAACGTGATGACGAAGAGATTTTTGTGATTACTTATAAATAAGGATCGTCCGGTCTACCAACCTCATTTCTGGATAATAATACCCAAGAATCTGATCGAAAGAATACCCTTTCTTAGCCATATTCATCGCGCCTTCCTGACAAAGTCCAACACCGTGACCAAATCCACGTCCGTGTAGCACCATCTCCTCACCTTCCATATCTACATCAAAAAACGTTGATTTTAATTTGAACTGCTCGCGCAAGTCCCGAAGTGGAATGCCATAAACGGGGTGAATGTAAAACGCAGATCGTTGTTCTTGGACAAAATGCTCCAACAATGCGTAACTGACGGAATCCCCAATAGGAAAACTGTATTTGTCAACTAAAAATTTTGTCCATTGTTCTTTCGGAATTCTTTTCTCCCATTTAGCCTGCTGCGTATGAATGCAAAACGTATCCTTGAAGGAACATAAGTTGGGAATTTCTTCATTCCACACATAGTGTGGTTCAGACGTTTGTCCACCACAATTCGCATGAAAATACGTTGGATACAATTCTCCACCTTGATCAATCATGACGAGTCCACGAGTTTGATGCACGGCTGAATCAATGGTCACCGTTGCACTTCGATGGTGTAAATACGCTTGACAATGAACACGGTCACAGAGGTTGTATCCATTGTCCTTGTGTTTACTCCAGTATTTCATCGCATACGTTCGGCTAATCACCGCTTGGGCTTTGTAGTAATTTAACTTTTGACCTGGACCTCCTTCCGACTCCACCACACCTTCTAGATAGGTTTCCATATCGAGGTTGTTGATCAAGTTTAAGGCCTCTTTTCTGATTTCAATGTCAAAATCTCCTTCATACGACCGCTGTTTCGCCGCGGGAAGAATCAAACGTACTTGTAAATAATCTTCTTGTTTATCCTGAATCAAGCGAATGGACTTCCCTCTTCCCTTTTCAACACCGTTCACGAGTACTCGAACAACTCCTCCGGAATACGTTGCTTTGAAAACATCCGCAGGACCTAATTTTGCTAATTGAATCGTATCCTTAAAAACGAAATAGGTTCCTTTCCCAACGATTCCTTCTATTTCCTTGATGGATTTATCCGAAAATAATCCCACGCGGATATTTTGAGCATGGATAAATGCCGGGGAAATCACAAGGAGAAAAAGCAGGATTCTGAGCATTTAGTTCAAGTATTGAATTAAATCCACAGCCATCTTTTCACTGCATCCTTCCTTGCCAAGTAAAGTTATTAACTGATCATAGGCGTTCATCATCTCCGTCCTTTGCTCCTTTCCTTGAAGCAATTTTCGCAATTCCTGTATCATCAACTCACTTTGACAATCCTGTTGAATCAATTCACGAACAACTTCTTTGTCCATGATTAAATTCACCAGAGAAATAAATTTAATCTTCACGAGTGCTTTTGCAATGCGGTAAGAAAGGGCTGAACTTTTATAGCAGACAACTTGAGGAACCCTGAACAAGGCCGTTTCCAAGGTTGCTGTACCGGAAGTCACCAATGCCAAGTCCGCTTGACTCAATAATGGATATGTTTGATTTTGAATTAAGGTCACATTTTCGTCCAATTGAAATTCCTGGTAAAACGACGCCGGTAAATTTGGTGCGCCAGCAATTACGATTTGATGTGTTTCTTGGAAAGCTTTTGCAGCTGTCAACATCAACGGAAGTTTTTTCTTTAATTCTTGTTTACGGCTTCCAGGCAATAAGGCTAGAACAGGTTTCGAAGTTGGAAGTGCTAATGTTGTTTTTTCCTGTTGATGAAAACGTTCAATTTCATCCAACAGCGGATGTCCAAAATACTGAACCTCCATATCGAATTTCCGATAAAACGACGGTTCAAATGGCAAGATCGTATACATGCGATCGACATCTCTTTTGATTTGATGAATGCGGTTTTCTTTCCACGCCCAAACCGTTGGAGAAATATAGTAAATCACTTTCATTCCTTTCGACTTCGCCCATTTTGCCATGCGCAAATTAAATCCCGGATAATCGACGAGGAGCAATACATCTGTTTGAAAATCGGTGATTTGTTGCTTACATAACTTGAAATTTCTCAGAATCGTTGGCAGGTTTTGCAGTACTTCCACGAAGCCCATAAACGCGAGGTCACGGATGTGTTTTTTCAATTCAACTCCTTCTGCCGAAAGTCGGTCGCCACCCCAAGCTTGAAATTCAAAGTCCGAACTGTTTTTTTTCCAAGCGCGAACGAGGTTTGCTGCATGCAAGTCTCCTGATGCTTCGCCACTGAGAATAAAAACCTTTTTCTTGGACATCTTACTTTATCAAATTCACGTAAACCATGAACGGTGCGTAAATAAGCATGCCAAAGATAATTCCTCGGGTATACGCATACTTCTCTCTGTTTAAAAACAAGTAGAACCAAAATACATTTGGAATCAATCCAAGGGACAAATAGCGACTCAAGTATTCCACTGAATCATTCACTTGACTCCATAAATAGGAGAATTCGGAATGACGTGATTGCGACAACACAAAGACGATCACCGGTAAAAAAATGATCGGTGTAAACACACCAATCAAGAAACCAAGCACATGCTCTTTTGATATTTTTCTCATAATTTCCAATTTTTCATTTGTTGTAAGGTTTCGTATGCTGTTAAGTCAAAATGCGTGGGAACCACACTGACGAATCCATTTTTGAGTGCTTGTAAATCTGTATCTGGACGTTGGTCAACATCGGCGAATTCACCGGATAACCAAAAATATTCCCTGCCAAATTGATCCTTTCTTCGTTCAAATCGATCCGCCCAATACGCGTGCGCTTGCTTGCACACTTGAATTCCTTGTATTTCTGAAATCTTCAATTTAGGCACGTTCACATTGAGGCAAACACTTGCTGATATTGGACTCTGGATGAACTGTGTCAAAAGTTGAGCACCAAAGTATTGACAAGCCTCAAAATCCGCATCCGGAGCAAAATCAGCCAAAGAGAATCCGATGGACGGTATTCCTTCCATCGCACCTTCAATTGCCGCAGACATCGTTCCCGAATACAGCACATTTGTAGATGAATTTTCACCGTGATTAATGCCTGAAAGAATGAAATCTGGTCTTCGATGAAGTACTTCCGAAATGGCTAATTTCACGCAGTCAACGGGTGTGCCCGAACAAGCATACGCCTCCACTTGACCAAAGAAATCCGAAGGAAAAAGTCGAAGTGGATGATTGATTGTAATCGCATGTCCCATCCCTGATTGTGGTTTATCTGGCGCAACGACAACTACGCGTCCAAATTGCTGAGCCATTTCAACAAGCGCATGGATGCCTTTCGCATTTACACTATCATCATTGGTCACTAAAATGAGTCGTTCGTTTTCCATGGATTACTTCAGGTAAAATTAGGCATTAATCAGTTTTAATTTTCTACTTTTGATAGACGATATGAACAATTTAAAATTAATAAGTCCAAGTCAAACAAAAGCTTTCTGCTTCGTTTCTGTCGCTCCCGTTCGAAAAGAAGCGAGTGACGCCTCCGAAATGGTTTCTCAACTTTTATTTGGCGAACCGATTGAAGTCATAGCACACGGACAACCATGGATTAAAATTCGAACGGTCCTAGATGGATACGAGGGATACATGGACATCAAACAAGTCTTACCCTTGACGGATAAAGAATTTCGTCGATGGATGGATTCATATACCTATCAAAAAGAGGAAATTCTTCAATTAAAAACCCCTTTCGGTTCGATTTTCTCATCGAAAGGAAGTTTTATCAGTGAGGAATTGTCCTTCCAAGTTGGAGATGTTACCTTTCAACGCGAAAACAATTCCATAGATGTGAAAAAGTCCATTTGGGAGGACGCAAACGAATTTCTCAATGCTCCTTACCTTTGGGGTGGAAAGTCCATTTGTGGCATCGATTGTTCTGGATTTGTCCAAGCAGTTTTTCGTCTTCATGGATACAATTTACCTAGGGATGCATCCGAACAAGCAGAAATCGGGACCGACATCTCCTTCCAAGACTGCCAGGAGAATGACCTCGCATATTTCGCGAATGCCTCTGGGAAAATCATTCACGTTGGAATCATTGGGGAAGAAGGTCAAATCATCCACGCTTCGGGTAGAATTCGCATCGATGAATTGAAAGAGCAAGGAATCTGGAGCGAAGAATATGAAAAATTCAGCCACACATTAGCGCACATAAAAAGACTTTAATTACGATATTTGTACTCATAAAACAGAAAAATGAAAGATCAAGTTATTTTCGATTTAATTAACGAAGAAAAAAACCGTCAATTACATGGAATTGAACTTATTGCTTCCGAGAATTTCGTGAGTGATGAAGTGATGTTATCTATGGGAAGTGTCTTAACGAATAAATACGCAGAAGGACTTCCCGGAAAACGTTATTATGGTGGTTGTGAAGTCGTGGATAAAGTCGAACAATTAGCGATTGATCGTTTATGTCAACTTTTCGGTGCCACATGGGCAAATGTTCAACCACACTCTGGAGCACAAGCCAACGCAGCTGTATTTCTTGCGTGTTTAAATCCAGGCGACAAAATTCTAGGTTTTGACTTATCGCATGGTGGACATTTAACGCATGGATCACCAGTGAATTTTTCAGGTAAATTATACCAGCCATTTTTCTATGGAGTGACGAAAGAAACCGGAATGGTTGATTACGACCTTATGGAAGAAACGGCGCGCCGTGAGAAACCAAAAATGATTATCTGTGGAGCTTCCGCATACGCACGTGATTGGGACTACGCACGCATTCGTAAAGTTGCAGACGAAATTGGTGCCTTGGTACTAGCAGATATTTCTCATCCAGCTGGAATGATTGCCGCTAAATTATTGAACGATCCACTTGACCATTGTCACATCGTGACTTCTACGACGCACAAAACACTTCGTGGACCACGTGGTGGAATCATCATGATGCGTCACAATTTCGAGAATCCATTTGGAATTAAATGGAACAACGGAAACCTTCGTTCGATGGGCGCGTTGCTTGATGCAGCTGTTTTCCCAGGAATTCAAGGTGGACCATTGGAGCACGTTATTGCCGCAAAAGCAGTTGCCTTTGGTGAAGCATTAGATCCGTCCTATACGACCTACATGAAACAAGTTCAAAAAAACGCAGCAGTTTTCGCACAAGAATTAATGAATTTGGGATATACCATTATTTCTGGCGGAACGGATAATCACAGTATGTTGGTTGATTTACGTTCAAAAGGAATCACAGGAAAGGATGCAGAGAATGCATTAGTTGTTGCTGATATCACCGTGAATAAAAACATGGTTCCTTACGATACCGAATCTCCTTTCGTTACTTCTGGAATCCGCATTGGTACGCCAGCGATTACCACACGTGGAGTGAAGGAGGATGAAATAAAATTCATTGTTTCACTCATCGACCGAGCGCTTATGAATCGCAACGATGCGAATGCCATCGCACAAGTGAGAAAAGAAGTGAATGAGTTGATGTCTCATCGTCCACTTTTCGCATGGTAAAATGAGGTTCGCAGGAAAACGCGATCGATTTATTTTTTATATCTGGCTTGCTATCCTCGTTCCATACGGTGGAATCTGTACATTGATTTTTTGGCAGGAAAACGATTTGTCACCTATTTATGTACTGGGTGCTGTTTGGTTGTTGCTTGGACTTCTCTTTTACTTCATTGTTAAAAGCACGTATTACACGTTTATCGACGACGGAACATTGGTATGTCAAACCATGTACTTTTTCAAGAAAACCATTCCTGTTTCATCGATCCGTAAATTCGAAAAATCCAATGGATTCTATGCTGGCTGGAAGATGAGCACTTCCTGGGACTGTATAATTATGCATTATAATACATACGAAGAGCTCCTCATTTCACCTGAAAACGAGGAGCTCTTTATCGCTGAAGTTGAACGCAGAAAAGCGTTAGTCAACCCATAATTTATCAGTAGAACTTCCGTGACATGAATTACATGCTCCCGTACTTAAGGCAGAGCCCATCATTTTTTTGTTTCCTGTTGGACCTGTTACGACTGGATACAATCCTTCTGGATTGAACTGAGCAGTTGTATAAAAGTTTCCTTTGCTATCAATCATGATTGTTTGCTTCAAGGTTCCCGTTTCGTTTGGACCGGTATAGAAATCTACTTTACCACTTGAAACGGTATTCGTCATGCCCGTATCATAAACGGTACCAGCTGCAATGAAACATCCTTCGCCTTCACCTTTTGCTTGATGGCACTGCATGCAATTTTGACCCATGTTGTGGCTATCATCTGCACCGGCAGCGCTGATGTTATCTTCATGACATTCAAATGTTCCTTTGCATGAATTCAAACCCAACACGATGGTTGAAGCTAGAAATGTTAAACCTAGAAATGCATTTACTTTTTTCATCTTACTCTTCTTTATTTTGTGTGGATAATAATTCATAAGCTCCTTTGCTTACATATTTACGGTTTAGGAAATCTAATTCGTTGATTGCTTGAATTGCGGTAAAATCTCCCTGAGTGGAAAGGATCTCAATTTCTACAGGAATAAAATGACGATTGTCAGTAGTCACGTAAATCATATCTTTCGCTCCCAAGTTAACAATGGCATCTGATGGAACAACATAGTGTTCCATTTCATCCACATTGATTTCTGCTTTTAAATAAGATCCGGGTACGATTTCCTTTGGTAAGCGATCGAAATGGCAATGAACTTTCACCGTGCGATCTGGACCAATTTCTCTTCCGATCAAAAAGACTTTCGCTGTCGTTTTTTCATCAGAATCCACGAAATTTAAACTAACTAACTGATTTAATTTCAGTAATTTAAGATACTTCTCATAAACTGTTAATTCAGCATGTGCATGTTGCAAATCAATCACTTCGAGCAAATTATCCTTTGGATCAGCAAAGGAACCAACGTTTGTATTAACTTTCGTCACGACCCCAGCAAAGGGTGATTTGATTCTTTGTTCACGTTGAATGACTCCGTTTTTCAGACTCACAACATTGACATTCGCCATTTCCAGTTTAATAGAAAGTCCTGACAATTTCGCTTGAGCCACTTGCCAATTGCTTTTCGCTTGCTGAAAGTTTTTGGCACTTCCTGCTTCTTTATCGAGCAACGCTTTTTGACGGTCCATTTCGGCTTTCAAATACTCCATGTTTCCTTGAACTTCCAAGTAATCCTGTTGTAATTGGATGATTTCTGGATGTTCAACAACGAGTAACACTTGTCCTTTCGTAACGCGCATTCCATCAAGCACCTTGATGTCGCGAATGTATCCACCAAATGGAACAGAGATAAACGATTTGTTTTGCGGTGGAACATCGATCATTCCATTGGCAAAAATGCTCATGCCCATTAGCGACCTCGTTAGCTTGCTGCTTTTAACTCCGAGGGATGCGATCTGTTTTGACGTTAATGTCAACAAACTGCTTTTTGGCGCTGTTTTTTCGCTTTGGGTATTTTCAGAACTTTTACTCGTGCAAGACATCATCGTTGTTAGGACGATTGTAGCGGTAAAAAGTTGGAAAGAGATTGATTTTTTCATGGTATTATTATTTTCTAGCGGTACCAATTTAATTGGATGCTGGTTTGATTATATTGATTAATTAAGTGCAAATACGAAAGTTCCAATTCACTTCGCTGTTGTTGGATTTGAAGAAATTCAATAAATGAAATCTCCCCTACTTCGAATTTCGCTTTTGCGTCATCTGTCAAAAATCGCAATTCATTCGTTAGTTGTCCACCGAGTTTATCAATGCTTCCCGACAATAAATTCAAGCGATCGGCTAACTGCGAGAACTCTCGCTGCAACGCTTGAGTCGTTTGTTCTTTTTCCAGATTGTTTTGTTGCATGGAAACCGCTGTTGCTTCATTCCGATTTTTATAAGCTCCCCAGAATAATGGAACATTTGCTCCGACCATATATCCTTGAAAACGATTCGCTTGTGTGAATTCCGTGTCGACACCGCTCACGTTTTGAATGCCAACCAAAGTTTGATTGAAATAACCAAGATTGATTTCGGGTAATTGATGAGCTAAATTCACTTTCTTTTCTTGCAAGTAAATTCCTTCGTTCTGCTTATACCAGCGCATCATCGGATGTTCATCCGTTACTCCAGTTTGGAAGATATTCAGCTGCTTTTGATAGACCGTTTGTTGAATCACGAAGGAATTTTCATCCAACTTTAACAACGAGGCAATCTTTCTTTTTTCTCCCATAAGATCCGATTCCAGCAAGGAAATGTCGTTTGAAAGCCTCATGCGTTTTGTTTGAATCAATGAATAATCCAAACGACTAATATCCTGGAGTTCAAACCTAATTTTGGATTTTTCCTCCAAGATATTTAAGGAACTATCTAGACTTTTCAAGTATTGAATTTCCGCTTGAACAAAACCATATTGATCGAAGGAAAGTGCTAATTTCTGCGACAAATCACGAATTAATAACTCGGATTCAATTTGGGACAACTTTCCTTTTTCCATCCCAAGATTCTTTTCCTCCTTGAATGAAGTGGGAAACGGAATGCTTTGATTGATGGTGATATTATTGTCCTTCTTGTAATACGAATTGTATTGTCCCATCATTCCATTTATGGTTGTAGATGGAATTCCGGAATTGGATTTACCTATTAATTCTTGCTTATTCTGTTCCAATTTGGACGCTGCAATTTGTCCATTTTGGTTCAACATTAATTCATATGCCTTTTGATAATCCAAGGTGTTCTGAGCAAAAACATTGGTCATTCCAAATAGAAATAAGATCATCAAACTAAGGTTTTTCGCTTTGAATCGTTTCATTGGTTTTTCAAAGATTAAATAAAGAATTGGCAAAATAAACAAGGTCAATAGCGTTGCACTAATGAGTCCACCAATGACCACCGTAGCCAATGGTTTCTGAACTTCAGCGCCACTGCCATGAGAAAGCGCCATTGGAAGGAATCCAAGGGATGCAACTGCTGCCGTTAATAAAACCGGACGCAATCGCGAAGCTGTTCCACGAATCACCACCAGCATAATCGGCATTCCGCTTTTTCGAAGGGTATTGAACTCCGCAATGAGAACAATTCCATTCAATACGGCGACTCCAAATAAGGCAATGAATCCAACTCCAGCAGAAATGGAAAATGGCATGTCTCTCAAGTACAAGGCATAAATTCCACCAATGGAAGCCAACGGAATAGCTGAGAAGATTAACGCTGCTTGTTTCACGGACTGAAATGTCAAGTACAGCAAGAAGAAAATAAGAAGCAAGGACAAGGGAACGACAATCATCAAGCGGTCTCTCGCATGAATTAAGTTCTCGAAAGTTCCACCGATTTTCGGAAAGTATCCTGTATCAAATTTTACTTTCGATTTCATTTCACCTTCCAATTCCTTCACGATACTTTCGACATCTCTTCCGCGCACGTTGAATCCGACCAGAATTCTTCGTTTTGCATCTTCCCGTTGAATCTGATTAGGTCCATTTTTTATCGAAATATGGGCCAACTCCGAGATGGGGATTTCCTCCCCGTTTTCATTGCTCACAAATAATTGACTTAAGTCTGTGATGTTATCTCTGAATTCCGGCTTCAATTTCACGACAAGTTCAAAGCGTTTTTCTCCTTCGAAAACAAAGCCCGAAGCTTGTCCAGCGAATCCTAAATTAACCACTCGATTCACTTCATCCAAAGAAACATTGTAGCGCGCTAAGGCTTCTCGGTCATATTGAACAATCATTTGAGGTAATCCGCTCATTTCTTCCACATAGACATCTTGGACACCCTTAATTTTCGAAGCAATGGACCCAATCTGTTTGGAGTACAAGGCTAATTTCTCAAAGTCCTCACCGTAAATTTTCACCACCACATCTTGTTTTGCACCGGTCATTAATTCATTGAAGCGCATTTGAATGGGTTGTTGAAATCCAAAGGAAACGTTTGGCAAACTCTCCTCTAACTTCGCCTGCATTTTACTCGCAAGTTCTTCTTTGGAGGATGCAGAGGTCCACTCTTCCTTGTCTTTCAAAATGATCATTAAATCACAGGCTTCCATTGGCATTGGATCGGTAGGAATCTCCGCCGTACCAATTTTCCCCACAACCTTTTTAACTTCAGGGAAATTCGCCAGTAAAATTTGAGACGCTTTTCCCGTTGCTTCGATGGTCTTGGTGAGACTTGTTCCGGTCATCAAACGAGTTTCAACCGCGAAATCACCTTCGTCCAGCGATGGAATAAATTCAGCACCTAGTTGTTTGAAGGCAAAGATGCTCAACACAAACAATGCCGCAATGACTGCCAACACCATCTTTTGACGACGGAGCAATGCTTTCAACATTGGTGTATATTTCGATCGAATGGCATTCACCATCTTATCGCTTATTGTTTCCTTTGTGGTGATTTTCTTTGACAAGAACATCGAAGAAATCATCGGGACATACGTCAATGAAAGAACTAATGCACCCAAGATGGCAAAGATTACCGTTTGTGCCATGGGTTTAAACATTTTCCCTTCGATGCCAACTAGCGCTAAAATCGGAAGATACACCACAAGGATGATGATTTGTCCAAAAACAGCACTTTTACTGAATTTTGATGCCGATTCATACACTTGATGATTCATTTGTTCTTTCGACAGAATACTATTCCCACGTTTATTCAGTAAGTGCAGTGTTGATTCCACAATAATTACCGCTCCATCGACAATCAGTCCGAAGTCCAATGCACCCAAACTCATTAAGTTTCCGGAAACCCCGAATACATTCATGAGCGAAATGGCTATCAACATCGCTAACGGAATGACGGATGCAACGATGAGTCCGGCACGTAAATTTCCTAGCAAAAGAACCAAAACGAAGATGACAATTAAGGCTCCTTCAATCAAGTTTTTAGTCACCGTTGAAATCGCTCGGTCCACGAGATCTGTTCGGTCTAAGTAAACATTTAATTCAACTCCCTCCGGTAAATTGGACTCAATTTGAGCCATTTTTTCCTTCACAAGATGGATCACTTCCGAGGAATTAGCGCCTTTTAACATCAAAACGATTCCACCAACTGCTTCACCATCTGTATTGTAGGTTAATGCTCCATAGCGAACCGCTTTTCCAAATTCAACTTTTGCAACATCTCGAATGTACACCGGCATGGCGGATTCCGAATGCTTCACTTGAATATTCTCGATATCCGTTAAACTTTGAATGAGTCCCTCTGTACGAATGTACGTGGTCATGGAATTCCGTTCAATGTACGCTCCCCCAGTATTTTGATTGTTTCGTTCAATCGCCTGAAAAACATCGCTCAATGTAATTCCGTTAGACTTTAGTAAAAACGGATCAATGGCGATTTCATAGGTTTTAACGTTTCCTCCAAAACTACTTACATCAGCAACTCCCTTCACACCTAACAGTTGGCGACGAATGATCCAATCTTGAATCGTTCGGAGTTCTGTAGGTGTAAATTTCTTGCTAAATCCAGGTTTTGCTTTCAGCGTATACTGATAAATCTCACCCAATCCTGTACTGAGCGGTGCTAAGAATGGATCACCGTATCCCGGTGGAATGGAAGCTTTCGCATCTGATAAGCGTTCCAAGACTTGTTGACGCGCCCAGTAAATATCTGTTTCCTCCGTAAAAACAATGGTTACAACGCTGAGTCCAAAGCGGCTAAACGAACGAATTTCTTCGATTCCGGGTGTTGTAGCCATCGATTGCTCGACTGGAAACGTCACAAAGCGTTCGATGTCCTCCGCACCTGACGAAGGAGAAACGGTAACGATTTGCACTTGATTATTAGTGATGTCCGGTACGGCATCAATAGGTAATTTGGAAAGGGAAAAAAGTCCCCAAACAATAATTCCCAACGTCAAAACAGCAACAATTAACTTGTTCTGAATCGACCAATGAATGATTCGATTTAACATAAAAAAAGATTGAATGAACTAATTGAAAAATGATGCAGTCATCCTGCATGGTCAATTAACCCAATTTTGGCGGTTGCCAAATGGAATGAAAGTCATTCGATATAAATGAACTCATTCTGCTGTTGTTGCGATTATTGTCATTCACCAATTCAATTGGGATGTTCACCACAGGAGAAGGTGTTTCAAATTTCTCGGTGAAATAAACTGCGGTTACTTGAACAGTTGTTTTTAACGGAAGTCCTTTGTGCTCCTTATCAAAATCAGCCAATTGATTGAAATAGTGTTCTTGAATAAAAGAAAGGAGCGTTCCACCTTTTGATTCACTTTGATAGTCCTGGTAATGTTCAATAAAGGCTTTTGCATTCAACAGTTGAATTCCTTGCCAATTTGGAGCAAGAGACAACAACGAAAAATACAGCATTAACAGAAAACTAATGAATCTCATAATTCAAATGTACATCAAATTGAAGTGAATGATTCTTTCTTCTTTGGATTTAACACCTATTTAACAGAGGAAACATCCTAAAAAGCTGCGAAGAAATCTTGATTCGAGATACACGACTTAGCGAATTTCGATTAATTTTAGTGAAAATTATGAAAATGAAACGAAGAACGTTGTTGCTGCCAATCCTTATTCTCCTGAGCACTGTATCCTTTGGACAAGAGTCCGTCATTCATTGCGCAAAAAGAGACCATCGAACTCATCAGGTGAAAAGTGCCACATTAAACGTTGGACAAATCGCTGAAACGGAAAAATACGATGTCCATTTTTACCAATTGGATTTAAACATGACAAATGTTTCCACGACTTTGAGCGGAACAGGAAGCATTCACGCGAAGGCAAAACAACCGTTGGACAGTGCCTTGTTTGAACTGTTCTCGACGTTAAACATTACAGAAATTCGTTTAAACGGAGTCCCGGTTAACTATTCTCGTGTGGCGAGCGCGGTGAAAGTTCCCGTGAATGCCAATGCGAATGAAGCATTTATTATTGATGTTGATTACAACGGAACTCCCCCGACCGCTCAAACAAATCCACTTGGTGGTAGTGGAATGACCGCAGCAGCTTCACCCTCTTGGGGAAACAAAGTCGTTTGGTCTTTATCCGAACCCTTTTCTGCATTTGAATGGTTTCCATGTAAACAAAGTTTGACGGACAAAGCAGATTCATGTGCTGTTTCCATCACCGTTCCGGATACGTGTAAAGGTGGATCGAACGGAATCTTGGAGCATGTTACTCCGCTCGGAAATGGTCAAACGCGCTACGACTGGAAACACAGACATCCGATTGATTATTATTTGATTTCCGTTTCTGTAGCCAAGTATGTAGAATACAACGTTTACGCGAATCCGGTTGGTGCACCGAATCCTATTTTGATCCAAAATTACATTTACGATAATCCGGGAACCTTACCGAATTTTCAGGCCGATATTGACGAGACAGCAGACTTTATCGAATTGTATTACGATTTATATGGTCCGTATCCATTTGAAGATGAAAAATATGGACATTGCATGGCGCCGATTTCCGGTGGAATGGAACATCAAACAATGACTACACAAGGATTCTTTGAGAAAACACTGACTTCGCACGAATTGGCGCATCAATGGTGGGGAGACAATGTTACCTGTGCCTCATGGTGCGACATTTGGATCAACGAAGGATTTGCTTCCTACAGTGAATATCTGATGTTAGAAAACCTGTATCCCGGTGAAGAAGGTCCAAGCATGCAACAAGTGCACAACAGTGTTATGAATCAAGCTGGTGGAAGCGTTTGGGTCTTAGACAGTTTAAACGAAAGTCGGATTTTCAGTGGACGTTTGACTTACGACAAAGGCTCTGCGATTATTCACTCCTTGCGTTATGAAGTGAATGACGACCAACTTTTCTTTGATGGCTTGCGCGCTTTCCAAGTAGCATTCAAGGACAGTACAGCGACCGGAATTGCCTTCAAAAATTTCATGGAGAATTTTACCGGGATGAATTTCACTCCATTTTTCAATCAATGGTATTTTGGCGAAGGATATCCAACGTATTCTGTTCAATGGAATCAATCCGGCAATGATGTCGCCATTGAAATTTCCCATACCAGTTCGATGCAATCAGTGACACCAACCTTTACAAATGACATCGATTTACGTTTCATTCGTCAAGGACAAGCGGACACCATTATTCGTTTTAACATCAACTCAAACACCGAGCAATTCAGTATTTACAACATAGGAACATTAACCGGTTCCATTGGTATTGATCCGAAAAACTGGATCATCAATAAAGTGGGAAGTATTACAGAGGATCCAAGTTTACAAGTCGGATTAGTCAGTGCAGAAGTAAAAGCGGAAATGTGTGTGTTCCCTAATCCAAGCAATGGAGAATTTACCGTTCAAAACATTCCAGCAAATGCCCGTTCTTTCGAGCTTTTTGATCAAGCTGGAAGATTTATTTTAGGGCAAAAGGTAACAAAAGAAGGGCTGATTCGTCTAAATGATTTGTCCGACGGAACCTATATTTTTAGCGTGGTTCTTACGGATGGACAAAGAAGTACGTCCCTGATTCAAATAAAAAATTAAAAAATACGTTTTAGACGTAAATTTAAACAACAACAAATGAAAAAAGCGACCCTATTTGCAGCATTAGTTCTAAGCACAGCTGCCTTTTCTCAAAACTTAAAAATTAGTGAAATTCATATTTCTAGTGGAACTGGTTCAATGAGAGGCCAAGACGGAACATTGAGTGACTTCGCCAAACTTGCACCAAATTCAGCTATTTTAGGAATGGATTTAAGTCAACTTAAACCCTACAACGACATTTACAATGGATTTGGATTGAATTCAGGTTCAAACTCCACTAGTATTCAATTAGGTTTACAATGTGCTAAAATGCCCAAATTCACCTTTCGTGTGGGAATCACGCATGTCAGCAATTTCGGATTATTGTCCGCACATGGCGGTTTTACTGAAACTGCACGATACGATACACTAACATCCTCACAAACTGGACAACAAACTTTTATTGATACGAGCTATTCAAGGTCTTATCACATGAATTATTCAGATCAACAAATTCGTTTAGACGGGGCGATGATTTTCCGTATGTTCCCAGAAAAACGTTGGTCGTTACACGCGGGATTGGGTGCTTCTATTGGAATGAGTTATCGCGCTTCTACTTCAATTGAACTCTGGGAATCATCCTACAATAGTACAGGAAATTACGGCTATGGCACAGGAACGAATGAATCGTTTAAAAACAAAAATTCTTTGGGCGCTGCGTTGTATATTCCTTTAGGTGTTGATTTTTGCATTGGAAAAAAACGTGAATTCTGGATGCCATTCCATTTGTATTCAGAAACAAGACCAAGTTTGAACATTAATTCCATCAACGGAATTGGTACAACTTTTAGTCCAGGAATGAGTTCAGCAGTAGGACTACGCGTAAAATTATAGTCAGAATACGTTATAATGATTCTAAATTAGAGCCTTCTTCAAACAGAGGCTCTTTTTTTTTGCCTTTTTATCCACATTTTCATTGGGGAATTGAAATGAAAAGGTAAATTTGTGTCGCTTTACCAAACCTATTTTTGATATGTCGGTAAGTAAATACAGAACCGGACAAAAACAGTTCCTATGCAAGAAATTTCAACAAGCGCTAATTACATTCCGCTTTTATTACAAATAGTGGTAGCCGCCGCTTTTGTGATTTTCACGTTAGTGGTAACGCACAAATTAACACCTCGTATCAATTCTGACCGAAAAGATGAAAACTTCGAATGTGGTATTGAAGCAGAGGGAAATGCGCGTTTTCCAGTATCGGTAAGGTATTTTATGACGGCCATCCTCTTTGTATTATTCGATGTGGAGGTCATATTCTTTTATCCGTACGCGGTTAATTTTTACGAATTAAAAATGGAGGGCTTACTCGCATTGATCATGTTTGTTGGGTTCTTCCTTGTTGGATTCTTATACATTAGACTTAAAGGTGCTTTAGAATGGGAAAAATAGACGACGTAGAAGTCATCAACGGTGAAGGTTATCAGTTGACGACATTGGACAAAGCCATTGGGCTTGCGCGAGCGAATTCAGTATGGCCACTTCCATTTGCAACATCTTGTTGTGGAATTGAATTCATGGCAACGATGGGTAGTGCTTATGACTTATCTCGTTTCGGTATGGAACGAATGTCCTTCTCTCCGCGTCAAGCGGATTTATTGATTGTAGCAGGTACCATTTCAAAGAAATTAGGTCCAGTTTTGAAAAAAGTATACGAACAAATGTCAGAGCCGAAATGGGTTCTCTCTGTTGGTGCGTGTGCCTGTTCAGGAGGAATCTTTGACACATATAGCGTTTTACAAGGAATTGATCGCATCATTCCTGTAGATGTTTACGTACCCGGATGTCCACCAAGACCAGAACAAATCATTGATGGTGTGATGAACATTCACGAATTAGTGAAAAACGAATCGAATCGTCGTCGTTACAGTGACGAATACAAACACTTGATGCAAAACTATAACATAGAAATCGAAGATGGAAAAGCTGAATAATGAAGCCATCTTGAACTTGATTCAAGGAGCTTTCCCGAACGATGTGTTGTTTCACGAAGAACCTTATGGTTTATTGACCTTGGAGGTAACTGCAGCGAAGGGACATGAAATCATCGAATGGTTAAAAAACCATGAGACATTAAGTGTAAACTACTTAACAAATATCGCAGCCGTTCATTATCCAGAAGATGCTGGACGTGAGTTCGCTGTCGTATATCAATTGCACAGTTGGAAGAACTTATTTAGACTTCGAATCAAATGCTATTTACCGAAAGAAAATGTATCCATCGCCTCTTTGGTGGACATTTTTCCAGGTGCGAATTGGATGGAAAGAGAATCCTACGACTTTTTTGGAGTCGAGTTTATCGGACATCCGGACATGCGTCGCATTTTGAACGAAGACAGCATGGACTATTTCCCGATGCGCAAAGAATACGCTTTGGAGGATGATACCCGTGAAGATAAAGATGATCGCTATTTTGGACGTAATAACCAATAAAGATGAGTGAACTAAAAACAAAAGAAGCTTTCGCACAATCGTCGGAAACGATTGACGGAAACATTGCAACCATTAACTTTGGTCCAACTCACCCTTCGACTCATGGTATCTTTCAAAATGTACTAAAGGTTGACGGGGAGAAAATTATCTCGTCGGAACAAACGGTTGGATACATCCACCGTGCATTCGAAAAACTTTCAGAACGTCGTCCCTACAATCAAATTACACCGATTACGGATCGATTAAACTATTGTTCCTCCCCTATTAACAACATGGGTTGGGAAATGACCGTTGAGGAATTAATTGGTGCAGAGATTCCGAAACGCGTACAATACATGCGTGTCATCATCATGGAATTAGCACGTATTGCGGATCACTTGATTTGTAACTCCGTGATTGGTGTAGATGCTGGTGCTTTAACGAGTTTCTTCTATCCATTTACGGAACGTGAGAAAATTTACGAATTGTACGAAGAAATTTGTGGTGCTCGTTTGACGACGAATATTGGACGTATTGGTGGATTCGAACGTGATTTCACTCCTGCTTTCCATACGAAATTGCAGTCCTTCTTAAAAACGTTCCCGAAAGCTTTTGAAGAATTCGACTCGATGTTGGCGCGTAACCGAATCTTTATGGATCGTACCAAAGGAGCTGGACCAATCTCAGCAGAACGAGCGCTTGCGTATTCATTCTCAGGTCCAAACTTAAGAGCAACAGGTGTGGACTACGATGTTCGTGCCATGCATCCATATTCCTCTTACGAAGATTTCGACTTCATTATTCCTGTTGGAGTAAACGGAGATACCTATGATCGTTTCATGGTACGTCAAGAAGAAATTCGTCAGAGTGTTCGCATTATTGAACAAGCATACAAAAACCTTCCAGAAGGATCGTATAAAGCGGATTTACCTGATTTCTATCTTCCAGAAAAAGCGGATGTTTACAACAACATGGAAGCCTTAATCTACCATTTCAAAATTGTTATGGGAGAAACAGAAATTCCTCCAGGTGAAGTTTATCACTCTGTTGAAGGTGGAAATGGCGAGTTAGGATTTTACCTCATTAGCGATGGTGGACGAACGCCTTATCGTTTACAATTTAGAAGACCTTGTTTTATTTATTACCAAGCATACCCTGAAATGATTTCTGGTATGTCCATTAGTGATGCCGTTCTGACGCTAAGTAGCATGAACGTTATTGCAGGTGAATTAGATGCATAATATGAAGATAGAAAGTCCAAGTACACAAGACTCCACTCCTATTGTTTTCAGTGCAGAAATGATTGCTGAAATCAATTCGGTCATTGCCATGTTTCCTGAGGGAAAATCAAAAAGTGCAATCATTCGTATTTTACACATTGTTCAAACTCATTACCGTTGGACAAGTGTTCCAGCAATGAATGCTGTTGCAGAAATTTTAAACATTCAACCAATTGAAGTTTACGAGGTTGCATCGTTCTATACGATGTTTCACTTGAATCCGGTTGGGAATTACGTATTTGAAGTTTGTCGAACTGGACCATGTATGATCGTTGGAAGTGATGACATCATTGCGTACATCGAGGAAAAATTGAACGTGAAAGTTGGTGGGACAACCGCTGATGGAATGTTTACCTTGAAAACTGCTGAATGTCTTGGAGCATGTGGCTATGCACCGGTATTGCAATGTCAATACAAGTTTCATGAACATTTGACAAAAGAAAAAGTGGACGAAATCATTGAGGCTTATCGTGCAGCCCAATTTGTAAATTAATGAATTATGGCAGGTAGAAAGTTACTTATCGAAAACGTACATATTCCAGGCATCGAAACATTTGATGTCTACCGCAAAAATGGTGGATACGCATCTGTAGAGAAAGCTTTGAAAAAAATGACTCCGGACGAGGTAGTCGAAGAGGTTAAGAAATCAGGACTTCGTGGTCGCGGTGGCGCTGGATTCCCAACTGGGATGAAATGGTCATTTTTGGCGAAACCAGAAGGAGTTCCAAGATATTTAGTGTGTAATGCGGATGAGTCCGAACCTGGAACATTCAAGGATCGTTACCTCATGGAAAAAATTCCTCATTTATTGATTGAGGGAATGATTACATCCAGTTACGCATTGGGTGCAAATGTTTCCTACATCTACATTAGAGGGGAATTCATGTACATCCTTCACATACTAGAGAAAGCAATCGCTGAAGCTAGAGCAAATGGAATGCTTGGAAAAAACATCATGGGATCAGGTTACGACTTGGAACTTGTTGTTGCTCCCGGTGGTGGTGCCTACATCTGTGGTGAAGAAACAGCACTTTTAGAATCATTGGAAGGAAAACGTGGAAATCCACGCATGAAACCACCATTCCCAGCTGTTAAAGGACTTTGGGGTTGTCCAACGGTTGTCAATAACGTAGAAACAATTGCTGCAGTTGTTCCGATTGTGAATAACGGTGGCGAAGAATACGCGAAAATCGGTATCGAACGAAGTACAGGAACAAAATTGATTTCAGCAAGTGGAAACTTGGTTCGTCCAGGTGTTTACGAACTTGAAATGGGTGTTTCTGTGGAGGAATTCATTTATGGCGATGATTATTGCCGTGGAATTGCTAATGGAAAACGCTTAAAAGCATGTATTCCTGGTGGATCATCCGTTCCGATTTTACCAGCACATTTGGTGACAAAAACGGCTAATGGAGAAAATCGTTTGATGACGTACGAAAGTTTGGCTGACGGTGGATTTGCTTCAGGATCTATGTTAGGATCAGGTGGATTCATTGTGTTTGATGAAGATCAGTGCATCGTTCGCAATACGTATACATTCGCTCGTTTTTATGCGCATGAATCATGTGGACAATGTTCACCATGTCGCGAAGGAACTGGATGGATGGAGAAAGTATTGCACCGTTTAGAAAATGGACACGGGACAATGGAGGACATTACGCTATTGGAAGAAATCAATAAAAAAATTGAAGGAAATACCATTTGTCCATTAGGTGATGCTGCTGCATGGCCAGTTGCTGCTGCAATTCGTCATTTCCGTGAGGAATTCGAATGGCACGTGACGCATCCTGCGGAAGCACAAACAAGAAATTATGGTTTAATCCAACCTCGTGTTGAAGAGATAAAAGCGCTATGATTAAAGTAACGATTGACGATATTGAAGTAGAAGTAGAACAGGGTACATCGATTCTGAATGCCGCTCGTCAAATTGGTGGCGAAGTTGTTCCACCTGCAATGTGTTATTACAGCAAACTTCCAGGAACTGGAGGGAAATGTAGAACATGTTTGGTAGAGGTTGCAGCGGGATCAACTGCTGACCCACGTCCAATGCCGAAGTTAATGGCTTCTTGCTCGACAGCGGTCATGGATGGAATGATTGTAAAAAACAAAACAAGTCAACGTGTTCACGATAACCGTGGCAGTGTTGTGGAGTTTTTGTTAATCAATCACCCTCTCGACTGTCCAGTTTGTGACCAAGCCGGGGAATGCCATTTGCAAGATTTAGGTTACGAACATGGTTCAGCAAAAACACGCTACAAAGAAGAACGTCGCACCTTTGATCCTATCGACATCGGTAACAAAATCAAGTTGCACATGAATCGTTGCATTTTGTGTTACCGTTGTGTGCATGTAGCCAATCAGTTGACCGATTCGCGTGTTCATGGTGTGATGCACCGTGGTGAACATGCAGAAATCAGTACATACATTGAAAATGCTGTGGACAATGATTTCTCTGGAAACATGATTGATGTGTGTCCAGTTGGAGCGTTGACCGACAAAACGTTCCGATTCAAAAGCCGTGTTTGGTTCTTGAAACCTATGGAAGCAGAATGTTCTTGTACAAAATGTTCGGGAAAAGCAGTTGTTTGGATGTTCGGAAACGAAATTTACCGTGTGACTGCCCGCAAGGACAAATATGGCGAAGTAGAAGACATCGAAGACAAAACTGCATGGATTTGTAACGAATGTCGTTTCGATAAAAAAGATCCGGGAGCATGGAACATCACTGGTCCACGTAAAATCGACCGTCATTCGGTGATTTCTCAAGGACAGTATTCGACGAAAATTGATAAAGGACTTAATAAAATAGGATAATGGATATAGCAATGCTCATAGAAAAATCCGTATTGGTAATCTTGTTATTCCTGATATCATTAGGAGTAGCGGCTTATCAAACGTATTTTGAACGAAAACTAGCAGCGTGGATTCAAGACCGCGTAGGTCCAGATCGTGCAGGACCTTTTGGAATCTTGCAACCAATTGCGGATGGAGTGAAAATGTTTTTAAAAGAAGATTTTATTCCAGCAAAGGCGGATAAATGGTTATTCATCATCGGACCAGGAATCTCCATGTTCACCGCACTTATCACGAGTTCTGTGATTCCTTGGGGAACAAATTTGAATTTATTTGGACGTGATATCAGTTTGCAAGTAGCAGATTTCAACATTGGAATCTTGTTTGTATTTGGCGTAGTTTCCATTGGAGTTTACGGAATCATGATCGGTGGTTGGGCTTCGAATAACAAGTACTCACTTTACGGAGCGATTCGCGCATCGTCGCAAATGATTTCTTACGAATTAGCGATGGGGATATCCGCCATTACCATTGTGATGCTGACGGGTAGCTTAAGCTTGAATGATATTGTTCAAAGTCAACACGGAATGAATTGGAACATCTTCTATCAACCAGTTGCTTTCTTTATCTTCTTTATTACCTCACTTGCGGAATTAAACCGTGCTCCGTTCGATTTACCAGAATGTGAATCAGAGTTGATTGGTGGATACCATACGGAATACAGTTCCATGAAACTAGGATTGTATTTATTCTCGGAATACACGTCGATGTTCGTTTCTTCAGCAATTATGGCGGTGATGTTCTTTGGTGGATATAACTTCCCGGGAATGGATGCTTTCTCTGGAAACATTTTATCGATTTTAAGTATTGGTGTTTTTGCATTAAAAATCTTCCTAATCATCTTTGTCATTATGTGGATTCGTTGGACTATCCCTCGTTTCCGTTTTGATCAATTGATGCATTTAGGGTGGAAAGTATTAATTCCAGTTGCGATTGTCAACATGTTGATTACAGGCCTAGTAGTTGCTTGGAATCAAGGATGGATGTAAAAGAAATAGAACATGGAAAGTTTAACAAATAGAAAGAAGGTCGTTTCGGACAAACCGATGACTTTTTTAGAGAAAATCTATATTCCAGCGATCGTTGGGGGAATGATGACTACGATGAAGCACATGCTTCGTCGACGCAAAACGATTAAATACCCAGAAGAAACGCGTGTATTCGCGCCAGTTTACCGTGGACAACACGTTTTGAAACGCGACGAAGAAGGACGTGAAAACTGTACAGCATGTGGACTCTGTGCTGTTGCTTGTCCAGCGGAAGCCATTACCATGACCTCTGCTGAACGCGTAAAAGGTGAAGAACATTTATACCGCGAAGAGAAATATGCTTCAAGTTACGAAATCAACATGTTGCGCTGCATCTTCTGCGGACTTTGTGAAGAAGCTTGTCCGAAAGAGGCGATTTTCTTAACGGACCGCATCGTTACAACCGAATTTGAACGTGACGAATTCATTTATGCGAAAGACAAGTTAGTCGAAGCTATAGATGACCGCATCGATATTACAAAAAGACAATTCACCGGAAAAAGAACTGACAAATGAGTTTACAAATGATCTCCGTGATATTGGGAAGTTTAACGATTGCATCAGGATTGATGGTCGTTTTAAGTAAACACCCAATTCGAAGTGTAATTTACTTAGTAATTACCTTCTTTTTTATCTCTGCTATGTACATTTTGATGAATGCACAGTTTTTAGCAATCGTGAACATGATTGTTTACGCAGGAGCAATTATGGTCCTTTTCTTATTCGTGTTAATGTTGTTAAACTTGAACAAGGAAATGGAACCCGAGACTACACGAATGAGTCTCTTCACGGCTGTGATTGCAGGTGGAACACTGTTTCTTGTGATGATTACCGCATTAAGAGACACGTTCCAATATGGAAAAGGCTACGTTCAAGTTCCAGTGCAGGACGCTGGACTCGTAGAACAATTGGGTAAATTACTATTTTCCAAATACCTCGTGCCATTTGAAATCTCTTCTATCCTATTCATCGCTGCGATGGTGGGAGCTGTATTACTAGCGAAAAGAGAAAAACAAATCATCGACTAAGAACTTAAATATGGAACAGTTAAACAACATAGGGGCATCCTTAGATTTTTACATTTTCGTATCCATTGCTTTGTTTAGCATTGGAGCGATTGGTGTGCTCACAAGAAAAAACATGATTGTCTTATTGATGTGTATCGAATTGATGCTGAACGCAGTGAATTTGCTATTAGTCACATTCTCTACCTTCTTTGGAAATGGTGAAGCGCAAATCTTTGTCTTTTTCATCATCGTCGTTGCTGCGGCAGAAGCGACTATCGGATTATCCATTCTAATTATGGCATACCGCAATAGCAAATCCATCGATATTGAAATGTTCAACAAATTAAACGGTTAAGAAAATGGGAAAAGATCTATTATTATTGACCTTGATTTCTTTGCCTTTAATTGGCGCTGCTATCAATGGGGTATTCGGTAAAAGGATGCCAAAGTTTTTTGTGGGGACATTGGCTACGCTGATGGTATTTACGAGCTTTTTACTTGGACTTACATTGTTCAGAGGTCTTGACAAAACGACCATCGTTCATTTGTTTCAAGTAGCGAAATTTGATGATTTCACGTTAGATGCAAACTTTCAACTTGATTCCTTATCCATTTGGATGACTTTAATTATCACGGGAATTGGATCCTTGATTCACTTGTTCTCAATGGGATACATGAGTCATGACGAAGGATACCACAAATTCTTCACGTATTTGAACTTGTTTATTTTCTCGATGCTCTTGTTGGTATTGGGAAGTAACTACTTCGTATTGTTCTTCGGTTGGGAAGGTGTTGGTATTTGTTCGTATTTATTGATCGGATTCCACTACAACGATGCTGAAAAAGGAATTGCCAACAGTTTAGCTGCGCGTAAAGCGTTCATCATGAACCGTATTGGTGATGTTGGATTGTTATTCGCGTTATTTATGATGTTAAACAAATTCCACACACTAGAATTTGTCGAAATCGGAAAAATGATTACTGCTAGTCCAGAATTGTATACGGGAATTGCCTGTGCCATTACCTTGTGTTTATTCCTAGCAGCGACTGGAAAAAGTGCACAAATTCCATTGTTTACTTGGTTACCAGATGCGATGGCGGGACCAACTCCGGTATCTGCTTTGATTCACGCGGCAACCATGGTAACTGCCGGAATTTACTTAATCGTTCGTTCGAATTTCTTGTTCGAATTAGCACCAACAACGAAAGACATTATTTTGGTGATTGGAATCGCTACGACGGTTGTCGCTGCGTTTATTGCCATGCGTCAAAACGACATTAAAAAAGTATTGGCTTACTCCACAGTTTCACAACTTGGACTCATGTTCGTTGCGTTAGGAATGGGTGCTTACACAGTGGCTTTGTTCCACGTTACGACGCATGCATTCTTTAAAGCATTGTTGTTCTTGGGATCTGGTAGTGTGATTCACGCCATGTCAGACGAACAAGACATACGCAAGATGGGTGGATTATCGAAATTAACGCCAATCACACACATTACCTTCTTAATTGGAACATTAGCGATTGCCGGATTCCCGTTCCTATCTGGATTCTTTTCCAAAGACGAAATCTTAGCACATGCGTGGATGTCAAGTCCTGTTATTTATGGATTTCTGATGATTGCTGTTACCATGACAGCCATCTACATGTTCCGCTTGTATTTCTTGGTATTCCACGGAAGTTTTAGAGGTGGAGAGAAATTAAAATCACACGTACACGAAAGTGGCTTGTCCATGACAATACCATTAATGGTTCTTGCCGTATTATCTGTATTTGGTGGAATCTTGAATTTACCGGGTATTGTTTTTCACAACGCTGGACATTGGATGTCGCACTTCTTAGAAAGTACTACTTACGGATTGAATCAAATTGAAACGGAACACATGGATGGAAATCAATCCATCATTCTCATGTGTATTGCAAGTGTTGTTGCATTATCCGTGATGACATGGGCCTACATCACTTATGTGAAGAAGCAAGCTGTTGCCAAAGAAGATGCTGACATGAATGCTTGGGAGAAATTATCGAGCAACAAGTTGTACATCGATGAATTGTACCAAACAATTTTTGTTCAACCGATTTTGTGGTTATCCACTACCCTAGCAAGTCAATTCGAGCAACGCGTATTGAACAATGGGATTTTCCGATTGACAAGCGCCATCGAAGCAAGTGGAAATTACACACGCAAATGGCAATCAGGATTCTTATCAAGTTATCTATTCTGGATGGTTATGGGTATCATCGGATTTATTAGTTATTACATCATAAAATCTACATTTTGGAACTAATCATTTTACCACTTATTCTTGGAATCATTGCTTTCTTTCTTCCAACTAATTGGGTTCGTCCATTTGGATTATTAGCAAGCCTTAGTGTTTTGGCAGTTTCCATTGTTCATTTGATGAACTTTGATCCAGCGAACTATGTACTCATCTTGAATCCAGCGGAAGTTTTCCCATTAGGATTAACCTTTAAAATGGGTTATGACGGATTGGCATTAGTCATGGTATTATTAACGAATGCGGTCATCAGCATCATTTTGTTAGCGAATTGGAACAGAAACATTTCTTCCAATGCACGTTTTACCGGATTGGTTCTTTTGATGCAATGTGCTTTATTGGGCTTGTTCACATCACTTGATGGAATTTTGTTTTACACCTTCTGGGAATTAACCTTGATTCCAATTTTCCTTATTCTTTACTGGTTTGGAAAACAGGACAACAACCGCGCATTATTCAAATTCTTCTTGTATACTTTACTTGGATCGTTGATGATGTTATTGTCCTTTATCGGATTGGCTTACTTCTCACCAAACTTCTCTTATTTCCAATTAGTTCAAGCAAACTTCGACGGAAAAGCTGTGGAAGCGGCAATGATTATGGGAGGAATACTCTTTGCATTTGCTGTGAAGATTCCATTATTCCCTTTCCACACATGGCAGGCGCCAACGTATACGAATGCACCGATGGCTGGAACGATGTTGCTTTCAGCATTGATGTTAAAAATGGCACTTTACGGAATGATCAAATGGATGATTCCAATTGGATTTGAAGGATTGGTTTATTTGAAATGGCCTGTGATCACACTAGGTGGAATTGGAATCGTTTATGGTGCAATTATCGCCATGAAGCAAAAAGATTTGAAAACCTTGTTCGCTTACGCTTCGATTAGTCACCTTGGATTAATTGCAGCTGGAATCATGTTATTTACGGTTTCAGCAATTGAAGCATCGATGGTTCAAATCATCAACCACAGTATCGTTGCTGTTGCTTTGTTCCTTTGTGCTGGAATCATTGAGGACCGTTTGAATACACGAAACATCGATGATTTAGGTGGAATTGCGAAAGTTGCTCCTCACTTTGGATTCTGGTTTGCCGTGATTACGTTTATTTCCGTTTCTGTTCCCTTTACAGCTGGATTCATCGGAGAGTTTGTATTGATCAAAGAATTGTTCACCGCTCATTGGGTGATTGGAATTACCGCAGCATCGACCTTAGTTTTCGGAGCAGTGTACATGCTACGTGCCTACCAAGGTTCTATGTTTGGTCCAACAAAAGTGACCGTATTTAAAGATTTAACGTGGAACGAATACGCGGTATTCGGGATTTTAACATTGGCAGCAGTTGGATTTGGATTATATCCACAAATAATCATCGATTTCATTAAACCTAGCATCAAATTCACACAAGAATTGATGGCGGGAGACTTAACATTTACAAAAAAATAAGATGGACGCAGTAATTATCATATTTATCACAGGACTTATTGGACTGTTTGTTGGAATGTTAAAAAAGAGTGAATTGACACTTGCTGTCACTTCTATCGGAATAATCGGCGGATTTATTTCCATGTTCTTGATGAACGATTACGAATCGATTTTCAGTACGTATGCTGGACTTACCTTCTCACGAACGCAGCAAATGTTTGCATTGTTAGCAATTGGACTGACCTTATTAGCCGTGTTGATGGGTTACGTTTATTACAAAGAAGAAGACGAGCACACAGCAGATTACTACGGATTGATTCTCTTCTCATTAACAGGAGCGTTGTGTTTAATCGGATTCAGTAACATGTTTATGTTCTTCCTAGGTTTAGAGATTTTGTCTATTCCGATTTACGTACTTGTTGGAATTCAAAAAGGAAATTCATTGGCATCTGAAGCATCCGTAAAATACTTCTTTACTGGATCATTTGCTACAGCCATTATGTTGTTTGGTATTGCGTTGATCTATGGTTCAACAGGATCTTTCGATTTGAATGAAATCCGCATGGCAATTGACATGGGAATGTCACATTCACCGATGTTAAACATTGGCGTATTGATGATGATGGCAGCCTTCATGTTCAAAGTTGGAGCTGTTCCTTTCCATTTCTGGGGTCCAGACGTGTACCAAGGATCTTCAAACGCAGTGATGGCTTACATGGCTTCCGTCGTGAAATTAGCTGCCTTATTTGCGTTTGTTCATTTGTTTAATTTCACTTTCAATCAATTAACACCATTTGTTTCTGGATTGGTGCTTTTCGCGATCATTGTTTCCCTGTTCCTAGGATACATTTCCGCATTGAAACAAACATCTTTCCGAAGAATGATGGCCTACTCGAGTATTGCCAATACTGGATTCGCATTGTTCGCTGTTTTGAATCAACAATTTGGTGAAGCTTCTTTGTGGATCTTCATGATTGGATACGCATGTTCAACAGTTGCTTTGGTTACAATTAACATGATTGTCGAAAAAGACACGGACAAACTGACAAACTGGAAAGGAATTGGCTATTCAAATCCACTGATTGGAATTACCTTGGTCATTTCCCTTTTATCCATGTCTGGAATTCCTCCTTTCACTGGATTCTTCGGTAAATACTTATTGTTATCCAGTGCATTTGCGAATTACTTACCGTTCGTAGTATTGGCAATCATCGCTTCATTGATCGGAGCATACCTTTACTTGCGTTTAATGGTCCTTTCGCTATCTCGTGAGGGAGAAGGACAGAAAATCAAAATGACAGCCATTCAAGCGCTTGTTTTGGTTCTTTGTTTAGCAGGAGTTCTTGGTGGATGGTTGGTTTTATTGATTAAATAAGATCCTACTTCTATTTTCTACCAACCTAATTACATATTCAAACGTCTTTAGGTCAATGCATAAAGAAGTTCAAATTTTCGAAGCACTCATCGATCGTTGTATTCAACGAGATGAAAAGGCACGAAAAGAACTTTATGATTTATTTTCTGCTCAAATGTTTAATGTTTGTTTGCGCTATGCAAAAAACAGAAGTCAAGCTGAAGATATTTTTCAGGATGCATTTATTAAGGTATTTGAGAACTTACCGAAACTATCGAACAAAAATCAATTTCCAGGTTGGATCAAACGCGTATTCGTAAATACAGCTATTGATAATATTCGTTTGAACAACAAATATGAATCAAACGAACATCTACATGTCATTGAACATTTTTCGGATGTTGAACCATCCATAATTGATGAAATGGCTCACGAAGATTTACTCGCATTGGTGCAAGAATTACCACCACGAGCAAAAATTGTCTTCAACTTATTTGTCATTGAGGGATATTCACACAAAGAAATAGCGGAGGAATTAGGTATTAACATTGGGACATCAAAGTCACACCTTTTCGATGCGAAAAACATTTTAAAATCGAAATTATTAATCAAAGAAGCCAAACTATTTAGTATTGTCAGCTAAGCAATGAAAAGAGAACTAGATCCATTCGAGTCCAAACTAAAGGAAAAACTTCAGGGAAAAGCACAGTTCCCGGAGGACCTCCTATGGAAAAGACTGAACGATGAACTCCTTCGTTCGGATCAACAAGTTGCGTCAAAAAATCGCTATTGGATTCTTGGTGCAGCGTTACTTGTGTTCATTTCACTTGGGACAGGATACTTCATCGGTGTTCGTCAAGAAGCTTCCAGACATCTTGCTGTAAATACGGCATCTTCTACTTCTAAACTTCCTGCAAGACTTCATTCGGTTTCACCTTCAAATCAATCCACTGGCATCCAAGCTCTACAAAAAAAGGAAACAGTTAATAATCTTCAAGGAAAACAAACCAACTCCTTTGAATCGCTTTCCAAGAATGAGCTGAACAGAAATAGATCCTTAGCAATTGTCAAGAATCAGGATCAATTTTATACTATTGATCTAGCTCAAGTAAATACTAAAGAAAATATCCGAACACTTCCGTCATCGAATGTGATTGAAAATGCGAATATGAACGCTGAATTGGCTGACGCTCCATCAACACAGCTGCAAGACCTATTCGATGATTTTTCAATGGAAAAACTAGCACTCCGTAAATCTGCACTTTTACTTTCCTCGAATACCACGATGGCAAAAGGATCGCCTTATAAAAAACATTTCCCTATGTTTTTGTCCGCTAGTGTAGGATTTCAACCAACTGAAAACAATCGCTTTCAAACCGATCGAATTTACGGTTCTGGATCCAAATTCTCGGGCAACGAAAAAGGACTATCAACCCTCAACGTAAAAGTTGGATTACAAGCACAATTGGGCCGTCATTTCGAACTTGGGACAGGCTTGGGAACAGCTAATTATGTGACCAAACAAACGGTTCAAAATCAAATCGTGGAAATTGATCCACTCGTAAATCAGTTGAATTTTGAATCTTCCATCAGTTCCTTTGAAATTAACGAAGATCATTTGCAAGATGACCCTGAAGATCAAGAAGAAAACGAATTGAATTTTGAAGATTCGACTTCGTTCCATTTGAACTATCAACTTTCAAATACAATAAAAAGCATTCAAGTTCCAGTGACAGCTGGCTTTGTTTTTCAAGTCAACAAATACACGTTCACATTGAAAACCGGATTCATCTTCAACCACATTACGCAAGCGAATCAAGTGCTAAATATCAGTGGATTCAATGCCATTCGAACAAATGTGCAATCACAACTTGTTTCTAATTCCTTTTATCAACTGTTTCAAGTCGGAGCTGAATTCCCAGTGTCATCTCATGTCTCTTTGATGCTTTCTCCATCCTATAGCCATGCCTTAAAATCGATTTCCAAATCATCTACCCTTCGTCCAAATTCACTTGGACTTGAATGTGCATTGAAATTCTATTTTTAATTTTCCTCGTTAGAATTTTACATTCTTTACGTTTATTTTGTCGGCTGATGAACCAAGTCTTAACTTAGTTGTACAGAGGCTCACTAAACGTCTACTTTATGAATATTTCTTTTCCAAGCGTATCAAAAAAACACATCCGTTTTGGCCTCATTTTATTGATTGCCCTAATCGCTGGATTTCTTTTCAATTACTTGAATCGACCAGAAACACCGACAAAAAAGATAGATCCGTACGCTGGCCTCTTCGATCGAAAAACAGACGGATTGATTCAGGAACAAACCTTACTGGCAAACAAGGCGGTTCCCGTATTGAAAATCTTGAACGAACGAGAAAAAACAGTTCAGCTTTCCAAATTATCGATTTCCTCCACAATTGAAAATGGTGTCGCTCGCACGCGCTACGACATGTATTTCTACAACGAGCAAAGCCGAGATTTGGAAGCAGAATTACAATTTCCACTCGCCGACGGACAAACCATCTCCTATTTTGCAATGGACGTCAATGGTGAAATGAGATCCGGTGTAGCCGTTGAGAAAGTAAAAGCACGAATGGCATACGAGGCAACGGTTCGACAAGGAATCGATCCTGGATTAATCGAAAAAACGCAAGGAAATAACTTTAAACTACGCGTCTTCCCTGTTCCATCGAAAGGGACAAAGCACATCATCATCGAGTACATGCATGAATTGGCGATGGATGTCAAACATGCCTATTACTACCTCCCGCTTTTCTTTAAAGAAAAAATTCCTGTTTTCTCCTATCACCTTTCCATCGTTGGTGAAGCCGAAAATCCAACTATTCTTCGCTCTTGTTCGGATGATTTCAAGCTTTCAGAAGTAGCCAAAATTTACCAAGCATCCGTTCGTAAAAAACAATTTTTGGCGAATAAACCCATTGTGATTCGCCTACCGAATCGTCAATCTGAAGCAGTCGCTGCTTGCGAACAAAAGTCAAACGGAATCTTCTTCCATACGAATCTGAAACTTCCACAAAAGTATGCGCGCAAAAAGCAGCCTAAAAAAATCACGGTCATGTGGGACGTTTCTAGTTCTCGATTCCTATCCCAAATCCCAAAGGAAATCAACTTGTTGAAGAAGTATTTAAGCACCATGAAAAAAGGAGAAGTGGAATTCATTCCTTTTGGATTCAAAGCACTTCCTAGTCAAACCTTTCGCATCAAAAATGGACAAAGCACCGAATTGCTTCAAGCCATTCAGAAACTTGAGTACGATGGTGGAACGACCCTAAATCAACTTCCTTGGAATTCCTGCAAAGGCGAAGAAATCTTGTTGTTTACCGACGGACTTCAAAACCTAGGGAGCTCAAAGAGTCCCTTAACTTCGAAAGAAATCTACTGCATTCAAAGCGCCATTAAATCCGATAATGGCTTTTTGAAAAATCTTTCCCGAACTTCACATGGCGAATTCATCGACTTGTGTTCACTATCAGAAAAAGAGGCCTTAGAACGCTTGAATTCCAAATCCTTACATTTTATGGGCTTTGATGCAGATCCAGCCATAGCTAATTATTATCCAAGTACAGGTTTGGGAAACAACGGGATTCTTTCGGTTTCAGGAAAGTTGAATAAAGTGCGTCCTTTCGTCACGGCGAAATTCGGAATCGGAACGAAAGTCCTTTTAAAAACACGTATCCCGCTAGAGCTTAACAAGAAAAAAGCACATGCCAACCTAGAAAAAATGTGGGCGATTCACCAGCTCAACGAACTTCAAGAGAATCCAAAACAAAACGAAAAACAAATCTTGGAAACAGGGTTAAAATACCGTTTGGTTTCCGATTTTTCTTCCTTGTTGATTCTCGACCGAGTTGAAGACTATGTCCAACATGGCATTCTACCTCCGAAAAGCTTACAAAAAGAATATTTCAAGCAATTAAGGGCAGCTGATAAAGCAGCGAAAAAAGATCAGTTTGATCACCTCCGTAACATCAAAAAGGAATGGAGAATTCAACAAGCGTGGTGGAAAACGCATCGAAAAGAACCGAAGAAAAAAAGAAATCGCCACAACACCCAACGTGCTCCCATGCCAGGTGATGAAGTAGAAACACGAAGTGACATTGTTGAAGGTGCTAGTTATAATGCTTCCCCTCCTCCACCACCCCGTGTTTCAGCCAATTCAAGCGTTCAAAGTACTGCTTTCCTTCCTCCCGTTGTACAAAACGAAGAAGTGGCGAATGTAGCATTAGACACAATAAGACAAGGTACCGAGATACAGTTATCAGCAGGATACGGTTTAGGTAATTCCGTTGGTTCGGTAAGTTATTCATGGGCTAGCGGTATTAGTTCCAATTTTATGGCCAGTACGATGGCTTCTGCAGGAACCTACACGATAAGCGTTTCGGATGTGAATGGTGTCAGCACCACAAATGTTGTAACGCGTGGTTCATTAAAGGTGAAAGCATGGGATCCAAAGTCTCCTTATATGAAACGGATCAAAACCGTTCCACTTTCTAAAGCCTACAGTGTTTATTTGAAAGAACGTAAAAAATACGCCAGTCAACCTTCGTTTTATTTGGATGTGAGCGATTACTTGATTTTCAAAAAGCATTACGCTGAGGGTATTCGTGTGCTTTCGAACATTGCCGAACTCGATCTGGAAAATCACAGTTTACTGCGCATTGTCGCACAACGATTCCTGCAATTAGGGGAAAAGAAATTGGCCTTAGCACTTTTCAAACACTTGATCGAACTTCGTCCGGAAGAACCACAGTCCTACCGTGACCTTGGACTCGCGTTCGAACAAACCGGTAATTACAACGAAGCTATTCGCTACTTATACAAAGTAGTCAAAGAACCATACGATGGACGCTTTGCAGGAATTCACTGCATTGCATTGAACGAAATCAACAACATCATTGCTAGTCATCCGAGAAACTTGAAGTATGACTACATCGACAAAGCGTTTATTCGTAAAATGCCAGTGGACATTCGCATCGTCTTGAATTGGGACACCGATGATACCGATGTCGATCTATGGATCACGGAACCTGATGGCGAAAAATGCATGTATTCATATCCGCTGACCGCAAATGGTGGACGCATTTCGAATGACTTTACCCAAGGATATGGTCCAGAAGAATACATGATTCACGTTGCACAGCACGGAACATACCGCATTCAAGCGCATTATTACGGTGATCATCGTCCGACAGTAAATGGCAAAGCGACCTTAAGTATTCAATTGTTCAAGCAGTATGGAACTAGTTTGCAGTACAAACGAGAAATTACGCGCAGATTAAACGTAACAGACGACGTGGTTGACCTTGGAGAATTTGAGTTTTAAGGAAAGGAATCCCCGCTGCAGTTGCGCAGCTGCACTCCGCTGCAGTTGCACTGCTGCGGAACAATTTCAGTTGCACTGCTGCGGAACAAATTCAGTTGCACCGCTGCGGAACAATTTTCAAAACAAACACTACGCAAAACACAAAGTCACACTGTCAATAATTACCTTTTAATCGAAATATTAATACAATTATTTCATACATACCTTAAATATTCATACTTTTGATGTATGGAAATGATTCAAAGAATAGCACAAAGCAGTATACAAAGGTGGCTTTATAAAGGGAAAGCACTCGTTGTTACAGGTGCACGTCAAGTTGGAAAAACGACCATGCTTAAATCCATGTTTTTAAATGCAACTAACGAAATACTATGGTTAAATGCGGATGAAACACGGGTTCGAACAAGATTGAGTGAGTTGGATGTATTCAGTCTACAAAATATTATCGGCAAGTATAAAATTGTGATTATCGACGAGGTACAGCGTATTCAAAATGCTGGTCTTCTTTTAAAGATATTAGTAGATAATTTTAAAGAAGTCCAATTTATTGCTACCGGTTCATCCGCTTTGGATATTTCAGAGCAAATTTTCGAACCGCTTACAGGAAGGTATTTACTTTTTCATTTATTTCCATTTACCCTAGCAGAAATTTATCCACGTAAATCGGTTTTCGAAATTGAAAATAGTTTGTCTTTTCATTTAGTTTATGGAAATTATCCTGATATATGTAAAAATCAAAATGATGCTGAAACGCTATTAACAAACCTTTCTAATCAATATTTATACAAGGATGTTTTAGTTTGGAAAGATATACGCAAACCACAATTATTGGATAAATTATTGAAATTAATTGCTTTGCAAATTGGAAGTGAAGTTTCTATGTACGAGCTGGCGAATCAATTAAAAGTGAGTTCCGAAACTGTTGAAACGTACATCGACTTACTCGAAAAATCTTTTGTCATATTTCGTTTATCAGCATACAGTACTAATCCGAGAAAAGAAGTAACAAAAATGAATAAAATATACTTTTGGGATAACGGCATACGAAATGCGGTTATTGGTCATTACGATGCCATAACTCTTAGGCAAGATGTAGGACAATTATGGGAAAATTTTGTCATTAGTGAAAGGATGAAAATGAATACATGGCTTGCTCCGCATCGAAAATCTTATTTTTGGAGAAATTACAATCAAAACGAAGTGGACTACGTGGAGTTAGAGGATGCAGTAGTAAAGGCTTACGAAATTAAATGGAATACCCATAAAACTCACCGAGTTACCAAAGCATTTACGAATGCTTACCCAGATGCCAATACGAAAATAATTACACCAATTTCCTTTGATGAATTTTGTGTGATCTAACCAGTATGGAACTAGTTTGCAGTACAAACGAGAAATTACGCGCAGATTAAACGTAACAGACGACGTGGTTGACCTAGGAGAATTTGAGTTTTAAGGAAAGGAATCCCCGCTGCAGTTGCGCTGCTGCACTCCGCTGCAGTTGCACTGCTGCGGAACAATTTCAGTTGCGCAGCTGCGGAACAATTCAAGATACACCGCTGCGGAACAATTTCAGCGGAGCGAAGTACAATTGCGAAAAAAAACAATCAAAAAAAACACCTATTCAAATGACCAGTGGTAGTAAATATTACTCTGTAGTATTTAAAAAAAACAGATCGTTTTTATTGGCATTTTATACTTTTAATCCCAATACTAACATCATCTTTAATTGAATATGAGGTTGATGAATGGTATCCAGTGAACCTAGCTTTTTCACAAATCTATCACAAGAAAGTGATTTCAACTGAAAGCAATCGGCAGCACTATTTTTACTCAATCCATTGGATTTAGTAGGCGTTATCTCATGATGCCAAACATTAACAAACTTCACATCAGTAATTGGCACTACCACTCTTAAGTTTAGCTTACCTAATTGCTGGTCGTTAACTACTATTGCTGGTCGTAATTTACTTATTTCTTGACCTTTGGTAGGATTGAAATCTACCATCCAAATTTCCCATTGATTAATATTCATCTACCACATCATTTGAGTTATCTAAATCTTGAACCTCTTTACTGTTATAGTATTTCTGCGTATTTGATGCATTTACTTCTATTTTCATTTGTTTATACATCGCATCCATATCAGTAGAAGCCAATAGATCAATCAAACTCAACTTTTGTGGTTCGCTCGGTTTAATAAGAATGCCAGTAAGTGTTTTTTCAATAATTACAGTCTCCCCAAAAGATTTTAAATAACTCTTTGGAATTACAAACCCCATTGAGTTCCCTATTTTCACTAATCTCTTTTCCATAATTTTCTATTTACATGATTAAACAAATATTCCCACAAATGTACAGATAATGTTATAACAAATCAAATATTGTTATAACATTTTGATTTTAACACCATCAGATTCATTATAAAACTTACCTTTTTAATCGATTTTAGTTGTAGCAATAGCATATGTTTTTAAACTACTAAAACCAACAAAAGTAACTATACTACCATTATTACCACACTTCGCTGCAGTTGCACTGCTGCGGAAGTTACACTATCGAAGTACAATTTCAGTTGCACTGCTGCGGAACAATTTTCAAAACAAACACTGTTTAGACAAGATTTTTTCTTGACTTAAATTTATGCAAAAAGGTGTATAACCAAACATTAAAAAAATACTGATTGTTACTCAATAGTAACTGCCGCAGCAGTGCAACTGCAGCGGAAAGGTGATGATTGTTACTCAAGAGTAAGTACCGCAGCAGTGCAACTGCAGCGAAGTACGCGTGTTATTTGCCGCAGCAGTGGAGTACGTATGTACCGCAGCAGTGCAACTGCAGCGGAACGGCGAAGCAAATAGTGCAACTGCAGCGGAAATTCTTGTGTTTTTCAATTAAAAGTGAATTTAGCAAAATAATTATTGTACTTTTAACCAAAACATACATCATGCGTAAACTTCTATTTTCCTGCTTTTTATTGAATTCATTATTCTCTATCGCTCAAAATGTTCCTATCACCTTTGAACCAGGAGAATTCGGTTCAACATGGTCTTGGACCGTTTTTGAAAACGTAGGTAATCCACCATTGGAAATTGTGGTTAATCCCGATGTCACTGGACTCAACACATCTTCAAACGTAGCAAAGTTCACCGCTCTTCAAGGAGGAATGCCTTATGCAGGAGTGGAATGTGCGCATGGAGAAGTAGGAACGTTTACTTTAACTCCCGCAAATTGCATCGTGAAAATCATGGTCAATAAACCAGTTATCAGTAACGTAGGAATTAAATTTGCTACAGGATCTGGTGCATCAACAGGCGAATTACTGGTTGCAAACACGCAAATCAACAAATGGGAGGAATTAACCTTTGATTTTACTCCGATTCTTGGTCTACCAACATCAAGTGGCATCAACCAAGTAATTATTTTCCCTGATTTTCAAAACCGTACATCAACGAACATCTGTTATTTCGACAACATCACGTTTGGAACTCCTGGTCCACCATTGGCAACACCAATGACTCCTGCACCAGATCCAACATTCGCTGCAGTAGATGTGATTTCGATGTTTAGCAATGTGTACACAGATGTTCCCGTGAATACGTGGCAAACTGCATGGTCACAAGGAACCTTAAACGACATTCAAATTCAAGGAAACGACACAAAAAAATATGCTGGACTAAACTTTGTTGGCGTTGAAACTACCGGAAGCAATATCTTGGATGTGACCAATATGACGCATTTGTACCTGAACGTTTGGACAGCCAACATGACGGAATTTCGTGTCAAACTTGTCGACTTTGGAGGTGATTTATCCTATGGAGGTGGAGACGATACAGAACATGAATTGTCCTTTACTCCAACATTAGAAAGCTGGATGACTTTGGATATTCCGTTATCGGATTTCGTGAACCTTGCATCGAACTACCATATTGCACAGTTGATCTTTTCTGGTAATCCATCAGGAAGCGGTGTCGTTTATGTAGACAATGTACTATATCACAATATTGTCACAGGTCTCGAAACGATTCAAGCGAACGAAATGAAGCTTTACCCGAATCCTGTTCAAAATGAATTATCGATAGCACATACAGAGAATTTGGCATCCCTTCAAATTTATTCACTGACAGGTGAGAACATGCTTGTTCAAACGGATATGACCGCAGCAAAAATGAACGTATCGCATTTAGAAAGCGGCATGTACGTTTGTGTCATGGAAACCATCAATGGAGAAATCCTTCAAACGAAATTCATCAAAGAGTAATTCAGTTACCGAGCGATTTTAACAAACGAAAGTGTGCTCGAATCGCGGATCCAACCGTTGGTAAACAGTAATAAGGAACAGCAAATTCTTCAGCTGTCTTTTTGACAATTGGTGCAATTTGAGGGTAATTCACGTGGCAAATCGTGGGGAATAGATGATGCTCAATCTGGTAGTTTAGTCCTCCGATTATTTTGGTTACCAGTGGATGATGATTTGCGAAATTGGAAGTTGTCTGCAATTGGTAAATAAACCAGTTTTCTTCAATGTTTTCTTGGTCATTCGCAATGAAACGAACATCTGGAACAATGTGCGCCAATTGAAAAACCATCGTCATAAAGAATCCACCACAAACGAGCATACTTGCATACGCGACTATAATCCACGATGAATTGAAGCTTAAAACCAACAGCGGAATTCCTAAAAAGATCGCATGAAACGCTATTTTCTTTAAAAGAATTTGAACAAACAAGCGAAAAGCTTCTTTGTCCGAGTGAATCAGGTTCCGTTTACGGTATTGAATTACTTTCACGAAATCCTTCACTGTCAACCATTCAAAAAGCAACATCCCATAGATGAACGGAGCATACACATGTTGAAAACGATGAAACCATCGTTTCGGTTGATTTTCTGAAAAACGAAAGACAAATCGGTGATGAATATCGTGATCCATTCCTTCTACATTCGTGAAATTATGATGCAAGACATTGTGTTCAATGTGCCAAATACTTGATTCGAGTCCAATCAGGAAAATGGGGATTTCCAAAAGAAAATTCCACACCGGACTTTCCGCATATGCACCGTGAACTTTATCATGCATGATGTTCATTCCAATCGTACCGAGTAAAATACCCAAAGATCCATAAGACAAAAACATCCACACAAGCGAGTGAAACGGATTCCAAAGTAATCCAAGAAAAATAGTGACATACAATCCAAAAAACAAGAGTGTTTTCGAGATCATCCCTGCATTTGCGCGCTTGGACAAATCGTTTTCCTTCATGTATTCAAAAACACGTTTTCGTACGGCTTCTCCAAACGCAGCATCTTTTTGAAAGTGAGCAGAAAATTGAGTCATGAACGTATGCTTCTAGGTTACACCCAAAAATAAGGATTTTTTTCGCGTTTAAAACGTGAAAATATTGCTTACTTTCATGCATTCAATCAAGATGAAACGTTACCTTCCATTTTATCCGCTTTTCGTTTTCTTGCGACAATCCATGCGCATGGGTGGCGTTTCCTTACGACGGATTCCAATGTTTCTCATTTACTTTTTTCGCTTTGTTTGGATGGAGCCACTGCGCTACGTGGAAGTCCTGCTTTTTGAACGACGCATTCAGAAGCATGTCCTGAAAGAAGATCCGATTTTCATACTCGGACATTGGCGAAGTGGTACCTCTCACCTACAAAACCTCCTGCATCAGGATGCAAACTTCTCCACGATGACCTTGTACCGAATGTTGTTTTCCGATCATTTCATCTGGACAGAATCCTGGTTAAATCCACTATTGAATCGCCTTTCCAAAACATTTGGAGTACGCTATTCCTTTCAACGCACCTCATTGGATTTCAATCTCAGCGGTGAATGTGATACCGCACTTTGTTCGATCGGGAGCACACATGCTTACACATGGGCTCATTTATTTCCCAAAAGGTATCACACATGGATGCAAGAACAGGTATTTAACGATGGTGACAACTTGAATTTATCCGATTACGATTACTTGATTCGCAAATTATCGTTTCAAGAAAAAAATAAACGAATCATCGTTAAATCGCCCGGAGATACCGCTCGAATTCAAGCACTTTTAAAACAGTATCCCAATGCTTCCTTCATTTACCTTTCCCGTGATTCCTACGAGGTTTATCACTCCACCATGTATCTTTGGGAAGCCATACAAAGAGAAAACAGCTTGCAACACTTAACGAAAGAAGCGGTTTCCGAATTAATCCTTTGGACTTATCCTCAAGTCATGAAGAACTATGAGCAAGGTAAATCCTTTATTCCAAAAGGACAGCTCTTCGAAGTTTCTTTCGAGGATTTACATGAAAACAGCGAAAACGTATTGAAAAGCGCTTATCATCAGCTTTCGCTTGGCGAATTTCATCCGGAAGATTTCAAAGCGTTTTTAACACAAAACAAAGCGCATCAGAAAGCTCCGTACGCGAAAGATGTGCAACTGGAACAGCTACTCAAATCACGATGGAAAAAGTATTACCATGAAGCTAATTAAACCGATTTAAACTCCATTGGAATAGGTCCGTCAGGACGCAACAACATCATCGATTTAATGCCAATTTCTTGCTGGTTAACAACCTGAAAATCATATTTACGAATAATGGTTGCCAAGACTAAGAGAATTTGCATCAATGCCATGTTTTGACCAATACATACACGCGGTCCACCGCCGAAAGGTATAAAGGCAAATGGGTGTTGTTTCTGCTCAAAACGACTTGGATCAAATACATCGGGATTTGGCCAAACCGTTTCATTGTGATGCACACCGTAAATATATGGAACAACGGTTGTACCTGCTGGAATTTTCACACCGTTAAATTCATCGTCCTTCAGCGCAACGCGATCAATCATCCAAAACGGTGGATAGGTGCGCATGGATTCATCCAACACTTGAATCAAGTATTTCAAGTCATGCAATTTCGCGTATGTCACTTCTCCATCACCAAAAACCTCCTCAATTTCCGCACGGATTTTCTCTAAATGTTCTGTGTGATGCGCAAGTTGATAAAAGGTCCACGTTGCAGCCGTTGTCGACGTTTCATTTCCCGCTACCAACAACTGAAGAATTTCCACTTTGACCGTCTCATCATCCATCAGTTCTCCTGTATCCTTGTACGGCGTATCTAAAATCAGTTGGAGAATGTCAAATCCTTTATCCTTGCTTTTTCGACGTTCTTCAATGTAATCGATGACAATTTGTTCTCCTTCCGTTCGGATTTTATGGTGCTTTTTATCTTGTCCTGTGAGTGCAAACCATGGAAACAAATACGGTTGTACCACTTTTTTCACCAAGTAGGCTTGGACTTCAGAAATGGCATCTGCAAATTGCTCTAATTCGTTCTTTTTCATTTGGCTCCCAAAGAGGGATTTACCGACAGAAAGCAAGGTAAACATGACCATTTGTCGATGAATGTCCACCGGACCTTTTGCCACATCCGACTCAAATCCTTTCATGAAGTCCTCCAACACTTTTAATTGGATGGGAAGAATTTCCGTCAATCGTGAACGGGTAAATCCCAAGCTCAATAAGCGGCGTTGACGGTGCCAATAATCACCGTGGCTATTCGTTAGTCCAACACCCTGAAACTCCACAAAACGCTCTGTCTGAATATGTGATTTATGGTAATTATCATTATTGTCCTTCAGTACATGTTTCAATAAATCGGGATCCGCCACGACGATGGTGCGTTTGACACCGAAGCGAAAGGAAAATACATTTCCATATTGTTTACGGTATTTTTCAAAAACCTGCATTGGGCTGTCTAACAAAGCGGGGGTATCCAACGCTACTTGCCATGTGGGCACATTTGGTGTATTGGTGATTTTGGAAAGGCTCATATTTTCTTTTCGATGCTCACAATGTGATGATTCAACATAAACGTTAAGATTCCTTGAACAACTTCGCTTAGGCTTGGATCTTCCACACCTTGCGGTGAAGCTTGTCTAAATTTACGATAATTCGCGTTGCTATACAATTTGAATTCCATGGAACTGATGTTGTCCACAGATTTTACTAAGAAATTCAAAAGAGGGAAAAGCAAGTCGTCTTTTTGACAACGACCAACTACCTCTGGCACGAAATCCTTTAACGAAAATGCTTGAAATGCCTTCCCTGTTAATTGACCTAAAATCTGGGTAATATCTCCCATACTCGCATATTGGTCCCGTGTGACATGGAAGGTGAGTCCAATGCTATCACTAGCTTGACAAATCGCCACGATGTTATGCGCACCCAAATTGGCAGGGGTAAAACTCACTTGATTTTGCGCCAAGGTCCCAATGCCATGTTTCAACATAAAGGCCAATAAACGGATGGAAATGTCGAAATTATATCCTTCGCCGTGTATGGATGGAGAAATCAAGGCTGGACGAAAAACACGTGCTTTTAGTCCATGTTTCATCGCGTTGAAGACCAATTGTTCAGAAACCCATTTACTTTGACTGTAGCCAAAGTCTAGGCGTTCCATTTCTGCATTTTGATCCGTCTCATACAAGGTGTCTTTCACCGACCAACCAAATATAAAGGTCGTGGAAATGTGGTTCAGTTCCTTCTGTACTTTTCCCATTGCTAAACGAAGAACTTCGTTTGTTCCGTCCACGTTAATCGCTCGCATGGACTCATAGTCCAACAAATAATTCACGATCGCACCATTATGGTAAATGCAATTCACTTCTTCGTCTAGTTTTCTCCAGGCTGCTGGACTCAACCCGAATGCGGATTTTGATAAGTCTCCGAGTACCACGCGAACACGCTGGTCGAATAAGTTCCAGAGTTCTGAAGACGGACGAATGGTTTCAAATGCTTGACGCAGTCGTTCCATGGCCGTATCCTCCGCATCTGCTCGAACAAGAATTTGAAGGTCTTGATTGCTTTGTTCCAACAAACTCTTGAGGAGAAAAGGACCAAAGAATCCAGTTGCACCCGTTAGGAAAATGTCTTTCCCCCCAGCTGATGATTTTGATGGATTCCATTCTAGTTCCATGGCTAAATCATATGCGGCATCCGTTCGCATCATTTCTTGTTCCAATTGAGAAAACTCTTTATGTATCCGTTGGAAGGCCGATTTAAACCTGAATTTCGCTTGTGGTGCCGCTTGATTTAATCCTTGTACTAATTCGAACAATTCGGACATCGCAATTTTCTGCAACAAGCGCAGATCAATCTCGGAAGACAATTCGTCGAAGCCCTCGCCACTAATGGTTTCCTTCAAGTCATGGGCAAATTCCGCCAATTTCAAGGAATCGAAGCCTAAATCTGCCAGGGATTCACTTTCGGAACCTGTTAGTTGATATTTGTGAAACAACTGAGTGAAGGCATCTGCTGAAGCAGCACCTTCAGCGATTACTTTCGTGGAAGACTCGTCGGAACGTGTTTCTTGAATTTCTATGCGTGAAAGGAGCTCCAAATCTCCGGACAAATAGCGTTGCTTCATGTTCGAACGCATGATTTTCCCCGAACTCGTTTTTGAAATTGTTCTCGCCTTAATGAAAGCAAATTCATCCACTAAAATGCCTAAATATTGCTGAATGCGTTGATTGATTTCAGTCACATCGTTCAATTCACTGCCTGATTTCAATTCCGCCACGACGATTAATTTCTCTCGTCCTTTTTCCTCCATGTAAAATGCTGCCGAACATCCTTTGCGGATTTGCTTGTGTTGTTCCACCAATACTTCAATGTCATGTGGATAATAATTGAGTCCACGCACAATGATCATGTCTTTGCTGCGTCCACTAATAAACAATTCGTCGTCCATGACAAAGCCAAGATCACCCGTGCGCAACCACGTTCGAGATTCCCCAGCCAATTTTGCATGGAATTGGGATTCGCTTAGTTCCGGTTGATTCCAATAACCTACACATTTACTGCGACCATCCAACCAAATCTCACCTACCTCGTTTTCAGCAGCGATCCTAGGTTCAACTTGGATGTTCACAATTTTCACCTGTGTGTCTCCTAATATCGTCCCACAACTCATAAAGGTATGGAAGGGTTTTTCAGATTTTTCATCCACGGGAAGGACCACATGTCGTGCTAAGGCATCTGCATCTAGGTGTACACTTTTCCTTCCATAATTTGATACGGCCAAGGAAAATTCAGCGAGTCCGTATGCACCAAAATAACTTTGCGGTTTTAGCCCACAGGAAGAGAATTTATGGACAAACGAATCGTAGGTTTGTTTTCGAATGGGTTCCGCTGCGGTCATCAAAAATTGCAAGGAACTTAGGTCGTAAGTGGCCAATTCCTCGTCCGAAATCTTACCTGGACGCAAACAATATTCATAGGCGAAATTTGGCGCTGAGGAGGCTGTACCTTTGTATTTTGTGATGGTTTCAAACCACAAAGCAGGACGTTGAATAAAATCCAAGGGAGAAAATCCATAAGTTGTCCCGCCCTTCATGGCAAAAAACAAGTAGTAACCAATGAGTCCCATGTCATGGTATTGAGGCAACCATGAAACCCCAATTGGTTTGTGGTCCACGACGGTTTGACCGTTATAAATGATGTTTTCGTGTGTCACCATCACCCCTTTCGGATGATTGGTTGATCCAGAAGTATATTGTATAAAAAGGATGTCAGATCCATCTTCTTTCAATTCTAATCCTGACTTCACCCGCGCATCACTACTGACGATCCAGTCAAGTCCCGCCACTGCCTCTGATTTAAACGAAAAAGAGGCTAATTTTTTGCGGGTGAGGTTGATTTGCATGGACCAATAATACGTTCGATCGGTTAACACCGCTTTTGCGCCACAATCGAGTGCAATAAAGTTCATTTTTTGCAAGGAAGAAAAGAATCCTTGGTTGGCAGGAGGATAAACAGGAACCGGGATTAGTCCAATGCGTGCACAAGCAAAAAAAGCGCAAATCATTTCCAATCCTGGAGGAAAAGCTAAAAGTACGCGGTCACCTTTGACCAAGCTTTTCTTTTGCTGTAATAACTGGGCAATTGCGTAAGTTCGTTCATCAAAACTACGATAGGTATACGATTCCTTGATTTTCCCTTGCTTATCCAAAAAGACATAAATCAATTGTTCGGGATGATCCGCCAGGCATTTTTTAAATTCTTGAACAATGTGTTGCATAGTTTATACGAAGAAAGGAGTTGAATGATGAACTTCGATGTTGTTTAGCTGTATGTCGATTTCATGCATGTTGGTAGAGCAAATGGATAATAAATAGGAATCGATTTCGATGGTTTTTAGTGAAAAAATGGACGAACGATCAGAGTTGGACCTTGCCAAATGACGACCACCAACCTCTTCGATTTCAAATGCTTGCATGCCTTCTTGCAAGGTTATCCCCAAGCATTTCGTTAAGGCTTCTTTTTGGGTCCATGTTTGAAGGCACTTGCGCTGTTTTTCATCATCGGAAAGTAAGTCGAGAAAAATGGAACGTTCATTTTCCGTAAAGACAAGTTGTTTTAGTTTTTCCATGGCGAACACGCGATGCATCGATTCGATATCCACACCAATTTGTCCATCCTTCGAAAAAGCCAGCACAAATACTTCCTCTGTATGAGCGATTGAAAAATGAAGGTTTGGGGCTTGGGGACAGCTTAATTTCCCATAGCGATTTTGGAAAAAGGTAATTTCCTGTATCGAAATACCAATCTTCTCGGAAAGGATGCGCTTTAATACCGAACGAACGATTGCAAATGCCATTTGATCTTGTTCTTGCGTAAATTTGGAGGCGCGACTTTGCTCAAAAATATTTAGGTCCAACCAAGATTCCAAAGCATCGTGCTTTGAAAATTCGCTGAAGTATACTTCAACGCTGCCTTGTTTGTTCGTAGAAATCATTACTAGATTAAAGTTAAACTTTTTTCGCGAAAGCATGAAAAACAGGCGCTACGAAAAACAAATGCCAATAATTCCTACATTTGACTTACGAAGAACATCGGAAAATGAGTCACTCCAAAGGAAATTTTGATCAAGCAACAAGCATTCTTAAAGCGTTTACTTCCAAGGATATTGCACGTGGAAACAAGCTATTTTTAAGTACGCTTCTATTTTTGTGGACGAGTTTATTCCTGAGTCATTATTTTTATGACCATCTTCGATGGGGACTTCTGCTCACTATTCCAGTTAGCACCATGTTCATGTGTCGGAGCTATGTGATAGAGCACGACTGTGGACACGGAAGTTTCTACCGATCGAACACGAGTAATTTCATTGCTGGAACACTGATGGGTTTTGGAATTTTAATTCCCTATTCGTTGTGGAAGTTTATCCATCACAGCCATCATTTACATGTGGGTAATTTAGACCAACGTGGATTAAATCCTGAAATATGGACCATGACCGTTCAAGAGTATGAATCGTCTACCTTACTCAAAAGACTTGCTTACCGATTTATGCGTTCAAAATTCACACGATTCACGATTGTCCCGAGCATTAATCTAGGACTGGTGTTTCGCTTCATGCATCCAAAGTTCAATTGGAAAGCGAATGTTTCCGTATTGATCCACGACCTTGTTTATGTTGTTCTCTTTTGGAAACTCTCTTCCCTCCTATCCTGGACGGAACTCCTCGTCATATTTTACCTACCGCTTGTGCTTTTTTACTTTGTGGCTTCTTATACGTTTTATGCGCAACATCAGTTTGAGGAAACATATTGGGAACACGATGCCGACTGGAATTACCAAGAAGCCTCCTTTCACGGGGCGACTTTTATTGCAGCGCCGAAATGGTATTGTTGGTTAACGGGGAATGTCGTTTATCACAACATTCATCATTTGATGTCCGGAATTCCATTCTATCACCTACCAGCAGCCGCGAAAGCCTTGGGACAAACAATTCCCTACCGTCTGATTCCTTTAGGGGAAGTTTGGCGCATGTTGTCCCTAAAAGTTTGGGACGAACAACAAAAAAAATTAGTTCCGATTCCGAGTAAAAAGCGTTAGGAAAAAAATCCAAGGTAGTAGGTCAACCAATACGCAGGTGAAATCAGCAAGGTCATTTCGTACGCACTGTCGTAAACGAGTCCGGCAATTTGCAACGAAAGCTTCGGTTTTTCATAGGAATTGAGATCATGACGAAACATTTCAATATAGCGCACACCTAAGTTGTAATTGATGAAATAGAACAAGAGTACACCTCCAGCATAGGTGAAAATATACGTAAAGGCATGCTGTCGATCGGCTGCAGGAATGAACATGATCGCAATCAAACAGATGGAATTTAGCAAAGCTAATAACATGACACTTTGTGGACGAGTCATTGCTCTCCGACTAATGATTAACTCCGTCTCATCCTTCGCAGCCAGGTGATGTTTGCGATCAAACCATCCTAAATAAAACGAAGCCAATCCAACTACCAAAATGGATGCGAGTGCGGCTAGCAATATATTTCCTTTCGCATATTGATCCGCCACGAAGTAAGCCGGGACACAAAACGCAGGTCCCTCCACCATGGAACGCAGTAATATTTCCATAAATTTCGGGAGTTTGAAAGTGCGGAAGTACATGTCCCCTTTTCGAAGTCCACTCACATGCAAACCCGTTTCAATGAGAATATGCACCAAGGAACTTGCGCAGAAAATCACCAAGTAGTTGAAACCAAAGGTGAAAATCAAACATCCCGTCAAGGAAATGATGAATAAAAACAAATAGGACGTTGTAACGCCATGAGCTTTCGTAGTGAGTCGAACAGAGTACATAATTCGTTTGGTCTGAAACAAAATTAAGATTTCTTGTCAAAAAGCTAAATCCATGCGCAAACATTTATCAATTCCGAATGGAAAGGATTCATGAACGAAGGTCGTAAATCAAACAAGTAGGCGTATCTTTGTTACATGAACGCGCACCAATCCAAAATCAACTCTGTACTTTCCGCTATCGGATTCCAATCATTAAATCCTTTGCAAGAGGAAACATTGGAGAAAAGCGTCACATCCAAAAATGTACTCATCCTTTCCCAAACCGGATCTGGAAAAACCTTTGCTTTTCTTTTGCCATTGTTTTTGAATTTAGATCCAGAAGCGAAACACATACAAGCATTGGTTTTGGCCCCATCACGAGAATTGGCATTGCAGATAGAGGATGTTTGGCGTTCAATGAAAACGAATTTCAAAGTCTTGAGTTGTTACGGTGGACATTCCATTTCGACAGAAAAGAAGAGTTTAACAGAAGCACCGGCCATTTTAATAGGCACCCCTGGTCGAATCTGCGACCACATTTCACGAGGAACAATCGATTTGTCTATGGTAGAGCAATTCGTTGTAGATGAATACGATAAATGCTTAGAATTTGGCTTCGATGATCAAATGAGTTACATCAACGAAGAATTTCGTTGCATAGAGAAATTGACCTTGGTTTCTGCCACAGAACACAAAGAATTTCCTAATTACCTATCCTTTGATCAGCCAGCGGTTATCAATCAGTTGCATTTATCGGAGGACCCGGACATTACCTTCTGGAAGTTTCCCGTTCGTAATCAGAACAAATTTGAACGCCTATTCGACTTACTTTGCACCTTCAACGGAGAATTGAGCATTGTCTTTTGCAATTTCCGTGAAGCGACCGAAAGTGTTTGTTCATATTTATCGGAAAACGGATACGACGCGATTGTGTATCATGGAGGAATGGAGCAGGACGAACGAGAGCGAGCGCTCATCAAGTTCCGCAATGGAAGTTTTCATACCTTAATTTGCACGGACTTAGGCTCACGTGGACTAGACATTCCAGAAATTCAACACGTTGTCCATTTTCAATTTCCACAAAGCGAAGAAGCGTTTATTCATCGCAATGGACGTACAGCGCGCATGAAAGCGAATGGCTCGTCTTACTTATTCATCAATCCAGATGAACGCACACCCGATTACCTGAATGTTCCAAGAGAAGAGTTTAAACTTCCGAGAGAACTAGCCGCGCCTGTTGATAGTCCATGGATTACCTTGTATTTCAGTGGTGGAAAAAAGGACAAGATCAATAAAATCGACATTGTTGGATTCCTAGGTCAAAAAGGCGGAATCTCCAAAGAGGACATCGGCCTGATTACCGTTCAAGACTTCAGCTCCTACGCGGCTGTTAAACGGGAGAATGTACGAGAATTGTTGGCCAAAATTCGTCCAGAGAAAATCAAAGGGAAGAAGTTAAAGATTGATGTTTCGAAGTAGCTTTTATTATAAGCGCAAAGCGTTCCTTTTCCTTGATTTTACGAATTTCCGATGCAAGTAATGAGATAAAAAAGCTGACCCTGTTCCTACAATCGCCCCTGCCAACACATCACTTGGATACAAGTCGCCAATTTCTGGATCTGTCGTAAGTCCAAGCCCGACAATGTCTTTAACGGCAAAACCGCTGTCTTCAAAAAACTTCTTTTCGATTTGATTTAGTTCATCGATGTATGGGGTAACAACTGCCAACTTAGTAACCTTCAAAGCTTTGAAGGCGCGAAGTACT